>Ga0208644_1000888_pt1 | contig 26494 bp, 38 predicted proteins | sample VirMetDEL_Nov_18_FD_184517 | JGI IMG/M metagenome (GOLD analysis project Ga0208644, IMG submission 184517) | Aqueous microbial communities from the Delaware River and Bay under freshwater to marine salinity gradient to study organic matter... | ecosystem: Environmental > Aquatic > Marine >...
ACAATTATTGAACAGTTAAACTCTACATATTTAACACAATTAAAAGAACAAAGTGAAAGATTTACTTGGTTCACAGGTAGAAATTAATGTCTTGTAATAATGTAAACACAACAGGATCAACAACACCTTCATCAGCTGAAATAGATTTTTATCTTGCAGTTGCTAAAGGTGACTTTACTGGTTATTCAAATGTTTCTAAATTTGGAAGAAACCCAAATGTAAAATCAGCTGACTATGAAACGCTTTGGGATGGAAGTAATTTATATCCGTGGCCAACTGCAGCAGAAACTTTAAGTGTTGTGAGCGATGATGCTGATGATACTTCAGCTGGAACTGGTGCAAGGACGATTGAAATACAAGGATTAGATTCTTCTTGGAATGTATTAATTGAAACTATAACAATGAATGGATCAACTCCTGTTGTTACTACTGGATTATTTTTAAGAGTATACAGAGCAAGAGTGGTAACTGCTGGATCATCGGGTACAAATGAAGGTACTATTACTTTTACTAATACAACTTCGTCAAATGTAATCGCACAAATTAGTGTAGACAATTCTGGTTTTGGTCAAACTTTAATGGCTTGTTACACTGTACCCGCTGGTAAAACAGCTTATTTAATTAATTTTGATTTTTCATCTGCAAAAGATAATGAACATACTTTTAGATTACTCTCTAGAGATAATACGGTAACCGATGCAGCTTGGAATACAAAAGAATTTGCATCAGCTAGAGGTGGTTTTAATGATTTTAGAAAATGGGCTATTCAAAAATACACAGAAAAAAGTGATTTAGATTTACAAGCAATTGCATCAGCAGCGTCTGCAGCATCCGGAGGATTTGAGTTAATACTCATAGATAATTAATGGCAAATATTTATAAAAACGCATTCTATGATCCAGCAACTACAGCAGCTGAAACGGTATATACTGTGCCATCAAACTCTAGAACAATCATTCAAAACATACAAATAACCAACGAATCTGGATCTAAGGTAGCAAAAGTATCTGTTACAGATAGCTCTGCTACTACTGATTATCAAATAGCATATGCAGATATAACTGGACCAACCATTTGTAATGTAGCAAAAGGGCCTGTTGTACTTGAAGAAAATGATATATTGAAGATTGAATCTTCTGATGCAACTGGTATAAGTGCAATCATATCAATATTAGAAATTAACAGAGAGGACAGATAATGCCATTTATAGAAACAGAAGCATCCGTTAGATATGAAATAATTAACGGTGAAAGAGTACCAGTTATTACACCTAAGTGTGAAGTAACCTTAACAAATACTGTAACAGGTAAAGAGTATATGTCGGACGCTGAAGCGTTAGCTGATGTACAAAACACAAACACAGACACTAAAGCAGAACACATTAAAAGAGACGTAAAAGTGACTGTAGAAGAGATTAATCTAGGCGCTGGCGCTAACATATTCTAGATTGACTACAGGCAAAAAGTCTTGTAAATTGTGCTCTACTCGCCTATTTACAAGTTTTGCGAACTTGCTTTTCAGTGTATAATACAAAGATAAATTTATGGGATTTTTAAAAAAAATAACTAGACCAATTTCAAGAGCATTAGATAAAATAATACCTAATGAAGTTAAACCTGCTTTACCTTTTCTAGCAGCGGCGGCTCCATTTATGGCCCCAGGACTTATGGGACTTGGTGGTAATACTATGTTATCAAGAGCTTTAATGTCAGGTGGTTTAAATATTGGTGCACAACTTGCACAAGAAGGAAGTGAAGGAGAATTTTCAGGACTGTCTGCATTAATGGCGGCAGGTACCGGTGCGTTATCAGCGCCAGGAACAGAGGGTAGATTTATGGGTCCTGAATCAAAAGGATATATGACGCCAGGAGGAGAAGGAGGAGCAGCAAATTTCTTTAGAGACAAAGCAGCTGGTATGGATCCAGGATTTGCTAAAAGTGGTTTAGGTGCATTAGAAAAAAGTTCAAATTATTTAACAGGTGTTGGTGATACTTTACAAAACAATTTATTTAGTATGGAAGGTTTAAAAGCTGCAGCAATACCAATAGGTCAAGGTACAACAGATCTAGCAGTAGCTGAAAATAGAAGACTTATGAAAGATTATGAAAGAGAACTGGCTGACTATGAAGCAGGTATAGGAGATAGTTCTGATATGGGTAATAGAGCTTTAGCTATCAGACAATCTATGGAAGCTTATGGTTTTCCTGAAGATGAAATTTTAGCAGCGATCGAAGCAGCGGGGTACGCGAACGGTGGTAGAGTAGGATTTGAATTTGGTGGTATACCTGCAGCAGTAGAAAATGTTGAAGAAAAACCAAAAGAATTTTTAGTAGATAAATTAAAAGTAACAGTACAACCAGGTCAATCAGAACAAATGGCTATTATGAATGCTATGATGAATGATATAGACGAGGTAATGCCTGAAGATAGAAAAATGGAATTTTATAAATTATATTTACCACAATTAAGAGAAAGTGGTGAAATATCTGAAAAAGAATATGAAGGTTTAATGGGTGAATTATTTGGTGAAGGTAAAGCTGAAGGCGGACGAATAGGTTTTGATAATGGAGGTTTTGAACCGTTTAAATATACTTCTAAAATTCCTAGAGTATTCAAAGAAGATCCATTTGGTAGTGATCCACTAGGACAAATTTTAAATATGAGCTATACAGTAAGAGCTCCTTTAATTGATATTATTAGAACAGTAGCTAAAACTGCAACAGAAGCTACTAAACTTGCAGCCGCAGCTGTAAAACTTGGGTATGATGTTACTGAACCAGTTAGAGAAGTGGTAGGTGATGTAGCTGGTGGTATTTACGATATTGCTAAAAAAAGTGTTCAAGAAAGTGGCGATGCTTCTAGACTTATTCAACCAACCTATTATTTAGAAAGATTTGGTCCTGAAAAAAATTTAACTGATGATGAAACTAGACTTAAAAGATTAAAGAGATCTATTGGTAGAGATGATAGAGACTTAATTAAAACTATAGAAAATAGAATTTTTGCATATGATGATGCAGGTATGAATCAAAATGAAGAAGATAAAAAAGTTTCTAATAAAATTCAAACTAAAATAGATGAAAGAAATTTTGGTTTTGCAGATGGTGGTTTAATGAATTTAGGTGGTAAAGAAATGGATATGAGAACTGGTGGGTTTATACCTATTGGTAAAAAAGAAAGAGCAGACGACGTTCCTGCTAGACTTTCTAAAAATGAATTTGTAATGACTGCCGATGCGGTGAGAGCTGCTGGTGGTGGAAGTGTAAATGAAGGCGCAAGAAGAATGTATAATTTAATGAATAACCTAGAGGCAAAAGTATAATGGCTGAGACAACTACAATCACAAGACCGGCACCCGTAATAGAAGGCTCACTTACCGCCTTTTTAAAATCAATTGATAAACTAGGAGCAGGTGCAGTACCTACAGGCTTTGCTGGTATTGATCCATCAAAATACGCACCAAAGATTGCAGCAGAATCACAGCTACAACAAGATGCTAGAACCGCGGCCGGTGGATTAGGTTCACTTACAGGACCACAAGCTTATCAACCTTATATGTCACCTTACCAACAACAGGTGATTGATGCAACATTATCAGAATTTGATAGAAACCAAGCTATTCAACAAACAGCACAAAGAGACAGAGCTATTCAAGCAGGTGCTTATGGTGGTGGACGTGAAGGTGTAATGGCAGCAGAATCTGCAAGAGGTAGTGAAATGAATAGAGCAAACCTACAAGCACAATTATTAGCACAAGGATTTCAACAAGCACAAGCGGCAGCGGCACAAGATTTAGCGGCACAACAAGGACTTGGACAATACCAAACTCAATTAGGTCAAGCAGGTCAAGCGCAACAACAAGCTATAGTTGATGCAGCAGCAGCAGCTGAAAGAGAACAACAGTTCCAACCATTTACACAATTAGGATTGATTGGTCAGCAACTTGCACAAATTCAACCAGGCGCATTCCCTACACAAACAGTAGGTTACGCACCGCCAGCAGCTCCAGCTAGTCCATTATCAACGGCTCTTGGTGTTGGAACAGGTGTTGCTAGTATCGGTTCTAAATTAGGATTATTTGGATAATGAGTAGAATTTTAAGAAGACCTATGTTTAGAGGTGGTAAAGTCGATAGTCGCGGATCGGGGATAACTTCTGGATTAGCAGATACAAGTAAACCCAAAAGAGGTTTAGTAGATGAGCCGGGTGGTTATGCTGGTATATCTATGTCAGGCATACCCGCTGGTGAATTTAGTAGGATTTTTAATACATCACCTACACCTAGAGGACCAATTAAAATTACAGGAATTTCAGAAGTAGGGGGTACTTCAGGACAACAAATACTTAACGAAGCTACTCAAAAAACAGATAGAATGTTTAACCTAGGTCAAAAATTTAGAGCCGCTGGAATTGCTAGTGTTCCATATGGATTAACTGCTTTAGGAACAGCAGCAGCTTTTGCTCCAACTGCAGGACTTGCTTATATGAACAGACCTAAAACTGTAGAAGCTTTACAATATATGAAAGAAATGAATGAAAGTGGTGTTTTTGATGAAACTGCTGGAGATGATTACACACAATATGCTGAAACATTTAAAATGTTAAATGAAACAGGAACCCCATTAAGTGAGTCTGAAGTAGGATTACTATCTAGCAAAGAAGATATTTCATCTGATATAGTAGATAGAGATATGGCTGGATTTGAAGAAGTAACAACAGAACCTGGTGCAGATAGAAGACCAGGTGAAAGTTCTTTAGATGCTTTATTGAGACAAGGTTTAGAAAGATCAAAACAAAGAGATTTATTAGAAAATCCACCATCTCAAGAAGAAGAAGAACAAACTATTAAATCTCAATTAGAAAAAGATAAAGAATTATTTAAAGAATTATTAGGAGCAGACAAAGCTAGAGGTAAAGATATTGGGGATATGTTAGCTAGTGCATCCGCATCTTTCTTAGGAGCTGGTAATGTTAGAGAAGGTTTTGCAGGATTTATGGCTGATCAAGCTAAGTCAGGACCAAGCAGAACTGAAAAAATTAATCAAACAGCAGCAGGTTTAGCTATTAATGATTACATTGCAGGCAGAAGATCTAAGGAATCTTTAGATCAAATTTTAGCTAAAACTAAATTCGGTATAGATTATGCAAGTCAAATGCAACAAGAAGCGGGAAGTCCAAAAGGTAAAACTTGGATTAATGCATTGAGAACAGTAGGTAGTTCTTTAAAAGAATCAACATTTAGTAATAAAACAATTAAAGATACTTTGTTTCAAATATTTGAAAAACCAACTCATATTATAAATGATTTTCAATCAAAAGAATATGATGATATTGATACTGAAGATTTAAGAGTAGGATTTAATATAGTTCCTTATAAACGTGGAAAAATTATTATAGAAAAATCAAGTGACGGGAGTGTTAAACCTAGAACTGATTTACCAATAAGTTAAGGAGTATAAACTATGCCTAAACTTGGAGAATTAAATTTTAAAGATCCATTTTCAGATGCAAAATTAAAAAAAGATGATGATGATGTTGGAATTATTAGATCAACATTATCTGGTATAGCATCTGGTGTATTTAAAATACCTGAAGGTGCATTTTCTTTAGGTGCTAATTTATTAGATTATGGTTTAGGTACAAACACTGCAGCCAGTGTAGAAAAATTCTTTGATACAATAAATCCTTTTGATGAAGCAGCAGAAGCAACTGCAGCTGGACGAATCGCAGAACTAATTGTTAATATTGGTATACCTGGTGGTATTGCTTTTAAAGCAGGAAAAAATTTAAGTAAGGCAGCCATAGCTGCTAAAAAAAACGGTAACTATTTTACTTTAACAGGTAAAGGTTTGGCCGATGATGTAATTTCTCAAGGTATTCCTAAAGCTACAAAATTTAATATAGCTCCAGTTAGTAAGGCAGTAGAGGATTTAGCTCTTAACAAAAAAGGTAAAGTGTTAGAATATGCAGGAGGTGCAGGTTTGGGTGGAGTTGCTGAAGGTATATTTGTAGGAGATGTATCAGAAGCTGGTACTTTAGGAGATATTTTAGGAGGACCAACTCAATTAGATAGAGAAACAGGTGGAACTAATAGAGATAAGGCAGCTAGAGAATTAACTAATAGGTTAAAATTTGGAATAGAAGGTGGTGCTTTTACAGGAGTTTTAGGATTAGGTGGAGTTGGTTTTCAAAGATTAAGAAAAGGTCCCGCTGATACAGGAAGAGTCATAACAGATCCAATGGAAAAATATTGGAATAAACTTTTTAGTTTTGCAAGTAAAAGAGGACAAAAAGGACAAACAACTTTTGAAGCAACTGAAGCCATAAGAAGTGGATTAGCTTCTAATCAAAGATTAGGAATTGATGCAGCAGAAACTATAAATAGAAATTTAGAAGAGCTTGCACCAAAAATGGAAAAATATTGGTCTAGTGAAGATGGATTAAAAGAATTAGGTAAAAAGAAAGAAGCCTTAAATAAAACTTTTTTAAGTGATTTAGAAAATCCTAATTATTTTGATAAACAATTAACCAAAACAGGTAGAGATTCTGGTTTTACTTTAGAAGAAGTATTAAGTGGTAAACCTTTAAGGTATGAAAAATCTGGTAAATTAGTTACACCAGATGAAAGAGCAAGATTTATTGAAGATGGTTTCACATTAAAATTTAATAATATAACAGATGATGCTTTTAAACCATTTGAAAAAGAATTAGAAAATAGTAAAAGTTTTGGTACAGGAAAACCTATTCAAGAAATAAAAGATAATATTAAATTTGAAATGGATCTTGTTAGAAATAAATGGGGAGATTTATTTAGCTCATATGGAAGACTTCTTCGTCCAGAAGAATTAACAGAATTTAAAACAGCGTTTAAAGGAAAGATAAATGAATTTGTAGATTCAGGTGCTAAAATTTTTAAAGATAAAACCGTTGGAAAATTAGCTATATATCCACCCAGTCAATCAATTATTCAAGAATCTGTAGATCAAATTGTTAAGGCTTCTAGATCTTTGGGTGTTGTGTTACCAGAAGATAAAGCATTAAATATGGTTCAAAGAATATATAATAATGCTACTTTAGAAAAAGGATTTAATTTAGAACAAAACTCTGGAATATTTTTTAGAGACTTACCTAGATTATTTACAGACTCTTTGGCAGGTGAGGTTGATAATTTATCTAAATTAACAACTTATCAAAAAACAGAAGCTGGAAAAAGAATAGGTGCTAACTTATCAAACATAAAAGATATTACACTACCTGATGGAAGTGTTTTTAAAAGAAAAGAATTATTAGAAAATTTAATAGGTAAATCTAAAGATGGTTTAAATACTATAATTACAGGAACAGAAAGAATAGCTAATTTAGTTGTTAGAAACGAAGTTAATAATGAAATTGTAAGAAACTCTCTAAAACAAAAAAAACTAGTGGACGAATGGTTAACTAGTGTAGATGAAATTGGAGAAGCTGCAACAGAAACTAAATTAGGACCAAGACCAAAAGCACCGGAAGTAGTAGATAATTCTTATGAAGCTGAAAAATATTTTGGTGGGGCTAAAGGAATAATGGGAACTGGAGGACAGCCTTCAACTGGTGATTTTGTACAAATGAATTTTGATAGTGATCTTGCTCCAATTAAAGGAATTAAACCTATTGGAGGTGAAACTATAGAAATTGCTAATGGCTCAACAAGACTAACAAATAATCTAGATGGTAAGTTTGCTTTAACAGGAAATGCTGATGCATTGGTTAGAGGTGACGTTACACAAAATAGTAAATTATTGGGATATAGTATTTATAGAAATTTAATTCTTTATCCAAAAGCAGGAGCTCAATTAGCTAAAACTGTATTGGGTCCAGTTACCCATATGCGTAACTTTTTAAGTGCTGCGGCATTTGCTGGGGCAAATGGTGTTTTATTAAATAATGAATTAGGTGCTTTGAAAAAAGCTTGGGAGAGTTCAATGGGTCCAGCTTTAGCTCCTATAAAATTAGGTAAAGAAGCAACACCACAAGCAAAAGCTTTCTATAATAAATTATTAAATTTAGGAGTTGTAAATACTAACGTATCTCTAGGAGATTTAACTAGACTTATGAAAGATGTAAGATTTGGAGAATTCGATATAGAAGGTAAGACATTAAATAATGTTATGAGTTTAATGGCTAGAGGTAAAAAATTTGCACAAGATGCATACACAGCTGAAGATGATTTTTGGAAAATATTTACTTGGTTGGGTGAAAAAACAAGAATTGAAAAAGCTTTTAGAGAAATGCCAGACAACAATCAATTAGCTAAAGGAGAAGACATTATTCAAGTAATGGATGATGGTACTTTAAAAAATTTAGGAAAATTTAATGATGATTGGATAGAGAATAAAGCTGCTGATTTAGTAAAAAATAATGTACCTAATTATGCTTATGTTTCTGATTTTGTAAAAGGTTTAAGACAATATCCTGTAGGAAACTTTGTATCTTTCCCTGCAGAAATTATGAGAACTTCTACTAATATTATAGACACAGCTTTAGATGAAATTAATTTTACACTTCAATTACCTAAAAGAGGAGCGGATGGAGAGTTTATAAAAATTAAACCGTTTAGAAGTATAGGATTACAAAGATTAAGAGGAATGGCCCTTACTACTGCAATTGTGCCTGCAGGAATTGCAACTGCAGCCGAAATGCTTTACGATGTTAGTAAAGATGAAATTGAAGCATTAAGAAGATATGTACCAAGTTGGTCTAAAAATTCTACTTTAATTCCTATTAGAAATAATGATGGTAAATTATCATATGTAGATTTTTCTCGTATGAACGCATATGATTTAATACAAAGACCGATTCAAACTGTAATTAACTCTGTTGAATCAGGAAATAGTGATAAAAAAGGAATAATGAAAGATTTTATATCCGGAATGGCTAATGCTACAAAAGAAATTGCATCTCCTTTTATTGAAAGTTCTTTATGGGTAGGAGCATTACAAGATGTTCTACCAACTGCTATATTAGGTAGAGGTGGATTAGATGCAGAGGGTAGAAGAATTTGGAACCCTAATGATAAACCAGGAAATAAAATAATGGCTCAAGTTGGACATTTAACAGAAGCACTGGCTCCTCTTAACGCTAATCAATTAAATAGATTATTTCGTTCTGCATTACCTGATGATATCACTTTAAGTATGGATAAATACGGAAGACAATATGATTTAGGAAAAGAATTAGCAGGTATGGTTGGTTTAAGAGCTGTTGATGTTAATCCTGAAAGTGGTATTAAATACAAAATAAATCAATTTCAAAAAGATGTTAGAAATTCTAGATCTTTATTTACAGGAAAAGTATTGAAAGGTGGGCCTATATCCCCAGAAGAAGTTGTTGATGCATATATAAATGCTAACAGAGCTTTATATAATACTAATAGAAATTTATATAAAGACGTAAAAGCAGCTGAAACTTTAGGAGTATCTACTAATTCTATAGAATCAATTATGAATGAAAGAGGGGTGGGTAGAACTTATGAAGCTTTTGAAAATGGAGAATTTAGACCATATAGTGTTTCTAAAGCAGTAAAAGAATTATTCGAATTTAATGCTTCACAAATAAACCAACCTGATGCAATGCAACAAGCAGAAGATGTTATTGATAGAATTGAAGAAGTTTTAGGATCAGCTAGTATAAGTTCAGATAGTTTTCCAGATATTGAAAATCCTTTTAGAAAATCCTTATTACCTGAAATTAATTTAGGTAGCACACCAGCAGGACAATTACCTCCAGTAGTTACAGGAGCAGCTGCAACACCTGGATTTGTAGGACAACAAAACGTAAATATTCCATTTACACAATTACCTGAAGATCAAAAACTTGAAAGAATTGATCAAGTAGATAAACTAATATAATGAGTATAGAGCCCAAAAACACTAGAGAACATATTATATCAATGTACGGACATATGGCAGGAATCAAAAAAGAAATTTTAAAAACCAAGCAAGATTTAAAACACCTTCACGAAGACGTTGAGAAATTGGGCGGTAAGATAGATAAGATCTATTGGGTTCTCTTAGCAGCAGCGGGAACTGCTGTATTATTTGTGGCGGACAAACTTATACTTTAAATGATAGAAAAAATAACAGAATATTTAGGATCAAATAAAGAACTAACTGGATCAATGGTTGGTTTTTTATTAAAACCAGAAAACCTACAACGATTAAAAGATAATAAAAAATTAGTTAAAAAATTAACTAAAATTAAAGCACTTCCTTCTTCAATTAGATTATATTTAAGAAATTTAGCAGGTGTTACTGATAAAATTACTGAAGATTTTTTTAGTAAAAGTGAACTATCAGAAATTAAAAAAAGAGTAGCGAAAGCTGAAGCTGAAGGCAGTATGGGGAATAATGCTGTGTCAGGTTTAACAACTAAAGGAACAGGTAGAACTAATATAATTGGTTATGAATTAGATAAAGGAAAACTTTCTTTTGCTAAAGCTTTTACAGATCCTGCAACTAATATTGATATGACTTTGGGACAAGCAACTTTTTCTAAAGACGATGAAGGAAATTTTATTGTAAAAGATAAACACAATTTTGGTCCAAGTGTTGGAGGAGGAACTCTTTATGATAATAAAGAATATTTTGAAGGAAGAAAAGAAAATACTAAAGTTATTCCTCACCTCGATACATATGAAAATTTAGATAAAGTTTTTTCAGCTGAAAAAGATAAAGAATGGTTGGAGTCTCTTAAAAAAATGATGCCAAATGAAGCAGAATCATACCAACAATACGAATCAGACAAACAAATATTAGAAAGAGCTAAAAATGCATTTGAAGCTGGAAATATAGATGCTTCTAAATATGCAAGAATTGTTGCAGGATTTCGACAAGGAGAAGAAATTCCTATTGAATTAAATTTAGGTATAATAAGTCAAGAAGATAAATATAAAGCAAATCCAGATTTTGCAGAATACATAGCAACAGATACGTTGGGTTCTGAAGATTATGGAACAAGGGGTAAATCCTATGAAGACGTAGGAATCCCAACTTTAATAAAAAATCAAGCCAGAAAATTTATAAAGTAAAATGAAACTTATCTTAATATTGATACTATCAACTACAGCATATGAACTTAAACCTATTGATGTTCCATTAGGAATGTCTTGTTCACAGCTTTATGATAAAGTTGTATACTATGTAAAGAATCCAAATTATTCTCAAGGCAATGGACAAGTTTGGATACAAGGATTTTATAATAAAAAACCAGTGGGAGGGTATTACTGTGAATCTAAGTAGAAATTTTACGCTTCAAGAATTAATTAAATCAGACACTGCTGTTCGTAAGGGTATAGATAATAATCCAAACTCAGATCAAATAGCAAAATTAAAATTATTATGTGATAATATTTTACAACCGGTTCGAGATCATTTTGGTCCCGTAATGGTGACATCGTGTTATAGATCTCCAGAGCTATCTCAAGCTATTGGTAGTTCAGTTAATAGTCAACACTGCGATGCGGAAGCCGTCGATTTTGAGTGTCAAGGTGTAGATAATGCTGAGCTTTGTGATTGGATATATAAAAATTTAGATTTTGATCAAATGATTCTTGAGTTCTATAAAAAAGGAGAACCTAACAGCGGATGGTGTCATTGTTCTTATGTTACAGAAAAGCCTAGAAAACAATACTTATGGGCTTACAAAGAAGAAGGCAAAACTAAATACAAACCTATTATTGGCAAAGCTACTGATTTAGTGTAGATAGCCTAAATGGAAAATAGTTTATTAGTACACAAACATCTAATCATTAGAGCCGAAGCTTTACGCGCTCCTACAAACGAAGAACAATTAAAAGATTGGTTCGAAGAATTTATACGTTCCATTAATATGAAATTATTTATGGGGCCTTACGTTAAGTATTGTGAAATGCCAGGCAACCGTGGTATTACAGCCGTTGCAATTATTGAAACATCACACATCGCTATGCATATTTGGGATGAACCATCCCCTGCTTTGATGCAGTTTGATGTCTATTCTTGTGGTGAATTAAATGTAGAAAATATTTGTCAAAAAATAAAAGAAGATTTTGATATAACTAAAATAGAATATAAATTCCTTAACCGCGAAACGGGGTTACAAGATATTTAATTGTAGCAGTGATTGATTTGCTTACGGACAAAAAGAAAAAACCGAACCAATCTAGGTACGGACATACCAGAGACCTGCTACTATCCCAATTTTTAAATTTCATAACCCATAGCTAATGTTAGCATATAAACTTTTTTAGGAACTTTTTGTTGATCATTTACATAAGTATAATGATTCATTTCTTTAACAATAGGTTCAGGTAATTTATTTTCTTCAACCATTTTTGTTATGTCCCATTCCCAAACTTTATTATCACTAAATCTATTTTGATAATAAAATTTTATATTATGTTTTTTTGCAATTTCCATATTAGTTCTTAACTTATCTTCTTGTAAAATATAATCAGGGAATTGATTGTGACTACAGTTTCTTTTTTTAAACTCAATGATTTTACTTTTATTCCAAAAATCAAAACGTTTATGTTTTTCTTTTGCTATTCTTAATTTATCTTCTTGATACTCTGGTTTATTATTTAGATACTCTAGTTGTATTTTTAAATCGTGACTATCACCTTGGTTAAATTTCATATCCAGTCTCTTAACTCCTCTCCCATCACTTGTGTTGCTATATTTATTTTTTTCCGTAGAGCTGTTCTAATTTTTTCATCTACAGTTTTTGGTGCTATAAGGTCAACATATGTCACTGATTTCTTTTGACCTATTCTATGTGCTCTATCTTCTGATTGTAATCTTTTCTCAAGATCATAACCATTAGAGTAATACACAACATTACTGGCAGCAGTCAAAGTTATACCATAACCGCCTGTTTGTGGATTGCCAATAAAGAATCTTACAGGAGAATCTGGATCTTGAAACTTTTTAATATTCTCTTGTCTAGTTTCAGAATCAACTGCACCATAGTATTGTACAATTGAATCCTCTCCATACTTATCATTAATTACATTTACAATTTGTTTAATATCATAAACATAGTTAGCCCAGATAATAACTTTACCTTCAACTTCATCTAAAACCTCTAATAAAGCGTTGATTCTATTGCTTTTTAGTTCAGTAATACTGTCATCATCATTCTTTAAATGACCACAAGTGATCTGATGTAGACGCATCATTTGCGTTAGTACGTGAGGCGCGGTTGCCATCTTACCTTTTAAAGTAGCGAGGGCCGCGGATTTCATAGTCGCATAAGCTTTAGTTTGCTCTTCAGTTAAATCAACTTGTCTCTCTACATATATTTTTTCAGGTAGGTCAAGACAATCTTCTTTTAAACAACGATAAGAAAACTTCTTTAATATTTCCGATAACTCATCGAGTCTTTGATAACCGGTAGGTATTTGCACTCTTCTTCCTCCAAAATTTCTATCAACCATTACTGCATATCTATTTCTATAAGAATAGAAAGAACCAAATCCTAACAGTTCTTCATCTAAAAATTCACATTGAGTATACAAATCTAATGGACTTTTTGTCACAGGAGAACCTGTTAATATTCTTTTATATTTAGCGTGTTTACCCAAAGAACAAATAGATTTAGTTCTTTTAGCAGTAGGTGTTTTTATAGTTGTAGACTCATCGACAGCCATTAAAGTATTATGACAGTTGATAAACTTTGCGGCAAATTCAAGGCCTTTTTTTGTCGAAAATGCTTCAACATTCATAACCAAAATATGAAGATCATAATCTGGTTTAAATAATTGTAAGTATTCTTTTTCTTTAGTTTTAGAAATTGTAGCCGTCCATAATATAGTTTTATGATCTATATGACTAGCTAAATGATTTGGTATTTCTTGTGAATACCAATTTCTATAAACACCTTTAGGTGCTATAATTAATGCCCCATTTATTTTACCTTTATCATAAAGCATAGCCATATTATCAACTAATACTTTTGATTTACCAGTACCCATCTCCATAAAATATGCGTACTCTTTTTTATTCCACGATTTTTCCAATGCAGTTATTTGATGTGCATAGGGTTTTGTTTTAAATTTATATTCCATAATTATTTTCTTCTTTCTAGTTGACAATTATATAAATTACTGTAAGAAGTCTGTCAAGTAAAAGAAATAAGAAATGAAAAATAAAATATTTGAGTTATATAAACCAAAATCTTTAGAAGAGTTTTTAGAATTTTCTAAAAATAATCCTAAAGAAACATTTGTATATGTGATTCAACAACCAGCGCCTAATATTAATATATTGAGTGCGTCCGATTTTGGTTATCTTGTAATATGTTTGCCTAATAGAGATCAGGCAATATTATCTACTGCACCTTATGTTCAAAAGATGCAAAAGAATTTACAAGACTTTCGAAAAGAAGATTATTTACTTGCGGTAGGAGATCCTGTAATAATAGGAATATCAACTGCGGCAGTATGCGACATTACAAACGGACAGTTTAATATGTTAAAATGGGATAGACGCGAATATAGATACTATCCACTTGAAGTTGATATGTATCAGAAAGGATAAATAAGATGAGTGAAGACGTAAGAAATATGATGTTAGAAGATTCAAAAGATCTTCTTGATAATGTAGAAGTTTCAACTGTTGCACAAGAATGTGTAAAGTTAAAACAAAAAGAAGATGAGATTGCAGATTTAGAAGAGCAACTCAAAGCAAAAAAATTGGAGGCTGATGATATTAGTTCTCGAATTATTCCAGAATTATTACACGAACAAGGATTATCTGAAATTAAATTATCAGATGGTTCTAAAGTTTCTGTAAAAAAAGAATATAGATGCACTCTTCCTAAAGATGAGGATAAAAGAGAGCAGTGCTATAAATGGCTTCGTGATCAAGGGTTGGGGGATATTATTAAAAACAATGTCTTTGTAACCTTTGGTAAGGGAGAAGATGACAAGGCGGAGCAGTTGCTTAACCTTGCGGCGGAAAATGGTTTTCAACCACAGCAGAAATCTGATGTGGCTTGGATGACATTGACTGCCCTATTTAGAGAGCGTATCGAGTCCGGGCTCGATATGCCTTCTGAAGTCTTTAGTACTTGGATTAAAGACAAAACTAAAATAACCCGTAAATAATGGAGAATGTATAATGGCTAATGAAATAAAAGCTAAGGAAGAAACATCAATCGCTTTGTTTGGTGATGATGTACAAAAAGGTTTTGAGAATATGACGCAAGAAGATATGGCGTTACCATTCATCAGAATCTTAGGACAACTATCACCGCAGGTGACTGAAGGTGATGCGAAGTATGTAGATGGTGCTAAACCAGGCAATATCTACAATACTGTTACCAGCGAATTATTCGATGGTAAAAAAGGTATCAAGATTATTCCTTGTTACTATAAAAAGGATTATCCAGAATGGTCGGATAGAGGAGATGGCCCAGGAGCACCTGTGGCAGTACACTTGCCGAACAGTCCGGTAATTCAAACAGGTAAGAGAGATGGATCTAAAATTAGATTACCTAATGGTAACTACTTAGAAGAGACAGCTTCTTACTATGTTTTGGTTGAAACAAAAACAGGTGGAATGACACCAGCATTGATTACTATGAAATCAACTCAATTAAACGTTAGTAAAAAATGGAATTCTATGATGAAAACCATACAAATTGCTGATGGTAAGGGTGGATTTGCTATACCTCCAATGCACGGAGTTGTGTATAACCTTCAATCTGTACTACAAAAGAACGATAAAGGTTCTTGGTATGGTTGGTCGGTAACACAGGACAGAATTTTAGATCAGTCCGATAAATCTTTATACTTAATGGCTAAAGATTTTAACGGAAATGTGTCTAAAGGAAACGTTCAAACAAAAGCTGATGTGGAAGAGAAAGTACAGGATTCAACTCCTTACTAATAAAAATGAGGGGGAAGGTAACTTCCCCCTTTACAAAAAAGAAAGAAGTGATAATGAGAAATGATAAACTAAAAAATATATTTCAAGGATTAGAGATAGCTTATGGACAATATCAACCAGGTGAACGTGGTGAAAACGGAAAGCAACAAGGAAAAGCTTTTATTGTACGTAAACCCGTTACCGACGATCTCTGGGAAAGACATCTTGCAGGAGAAGGACCAGCACTTGGCATTATCCCTATCACAGAAAATAATGATTGTAGGTGGGGGTGCATTGATATTGACGAATATAACTTTGATCACACTAGCCTCGTTAAAAATATTAGGAATCTTAAACTTCCTTTAATAGTTTGCCGTAGTAAATCTGGCGGCGCACACGTATTTTTATTCACACGAGAAAACATTTCTGCAACTCTAATGCAGAATACTCTTAAAAAATTTGCAGTAGTTTTAGGATATGAAGGTTCAGAAATTTTTCCTAAACAAACAGAGATATTAGTGGAACGTGGTGACACTGGTAACTTTTTAAACTTACCTTACCACAATGAAATGAAAGGATTACGTTATGCTATCAACGATAATGGCGCCGGTTGTACACTTGAGGAATTTTATCAGCTCTATGATGTTTACAGTCGGACAAAAGAAGAAGTCGAAAAAATTAAAACAGAAGAAAAAAAAATAGAAGAAGCTTTCCCTGGAGGACCCCCTTGCTTAAATAAATTAGCATCAATTGGTTTTGGTGAGGGGTCTAGGAACAATGCATTATTTAATGTTGCAGTGTATTACAAACAAGCACATCCAGATACTTGGGAAGATGAAATTGTAAAAGCAAATATGAAATTTATGGAACCACCATTAAGTAATAATGAGGTTCAACAATTAATTAAATCAGTTAATAGAAAAGGTTATGATAAGTATAGATGTAAAGATGCACCTATCAATGCTGTATGTCAATCTGGTTTATGTAGAACTAAAAGATTTGGTGTAGGTTTTGGTGAAGAAGAAATGCCAATATTAGGAAGTCTTACAAAGTATGCATCTAATCCACCACAATGGTTTTTAGATGTAGATAAAACTAGAATAGAATTAAAATCAGAACAACTATACAGACCAGAGTTATTTGCATTAGCGTGTTTAGATCAAGCTAACTTAGTAGTGCCTGTTCCAAAACCAAAAGATTGGAAACAACATTTTTTAAAACCAATGATGCAGGGATTACAAGAAGTAGAACCATTAGAATCTTTAAATCCAGTAAATGAATTAACAGGTTTATTACAAGATTGGACAACCAATAGACAGAGTGCAAGAACTATTGATGATGTATTTAATAAACTACCTTTTACGGATGAGCAAAAAGAATTTACATATTTTAGAATGGAAGACTTTTTTAATTTCTGTAAACGTAATCATTGGGAAAAAGATAAAACACAAACAGGTAATCTATTAAAACAACTTGATGGATTTGTAGAAGAAGCAAGAGTTAGAGTTAAGAAACAACAACCTAGATTAATTAAAATAAAAACAATGAAACAAGTAGAGGCAGCAACTTCTAAAGTTGCATATCAAGAGGAGCATTTTTAATGATAGGTGAAAACATACTTTTAAAACTTAGATTAAAAGTAGAAAACTATGAGCATCAAGTAGATGATTTAAAAGCATACATTAAACAACTAGAAAAGAAACTAAAGAAATATGAAAACAATAATACTGGGACCTCCGGGAACAGGTAAAACAACAACACTATTGGATTTAGTGGATCAGTTTATTCAACAAGGGGTTAGACCTAAACAGATAGGTTATTTTTCTTTTACAAAGAAAGCCGCAACAGAAGCTGCAAATAGAGCTGCTGAAAAATTTGGATTAGATATTGATAATGATTTAGATAATTTTAGAACCTTACATTCATTGGCTTTTAGAAATTTAGGAATGACTAAAGAAAAGATGATGAAGCAAGAAGACTACAAAGAATTTGGTGAAAAATGTGGTATTCCAATTAAGACAGCTTCGTATTCATCGGAGGATGGTACATTTAATTCTGATAATGAATACTTAACTATTATTAATACAGCACGTGTCAAACGATTAGATTTATTAGACTATTATGATTCTAGAAAAAATATATTAGACATAGAGAGAGGTACTTTATTTTTATTATCAGAAGAATTAAAAAGATTTAAAAAAGAAAAAGGTTTAAAAGATTTTACAGATTTAATAGAAGACTTTATTAGTGAGTCTTTACCAGGAAGTTTAGAAGTATTATTTATTGATGAAGCACAAGATTTATCTCTAATACAATGGGAAATGGTTAGACATCTTTGGAAGTATGCAAAGAAAACTTATATTGCAGGAGATGATGACCAAGCAATTTTTAAATGGGCCGGTGCAGATGTTGATCATTTCATAGCTTTAAAAGAAGAAGTAAATGATATTAAGGTATTAGATCAGTCTTATAGAATACCTGGTGGACCTATACACGAATTGTCTCAAAAAATTATAGGTAAAGTAAATAATAGATTTGAAAAAGATTATAAACCTAGAGATGAGGTGGGTATCTTAAAACGTTATTCTGATATTACTCAAGTAGATATGAGTGAAGGTAATTGGTTAGTACTATCTTCTGCAAATTATTTTTTAGATGATGCTAAAGATTTATGTGAACTACAAGGTTGGTATTATCAATACAAAGGACGTAATTCTATTCCTTTAAAACTATTGTTAGCTTTAAACAATTGGGAACATTGGCGTAAAGGAGAACTATTAAATCATTTAGAAATAAAAAATATTTATGAATACCTTGGAGCAAATGTATTACCTGGATTTCAAAAAGGTAAAACATTACATTCAGATGATAAGTATACCTTAGAAGAATGTAAAAAGGACCACGGTTTAATAACAGATAAAGTTTGGTATGAATCTTTTGAAGGATTGGATACCATTACTGAAAACTACATTCGTAATATGAGGGCGAATGGAGAACATATAAATAAAAACCCTCGTATAACAATGTCAACTATACACGGAGCGAAAGGAGGAGAAGCTGATAAAGTTTTATTGATGCAAGACATAACAAATGCAGCGTTGGAGACGTTTAGTCACGACCCAGATGAATTACATAGATTATTTTATACTGGTGCGACGAGAGCGAAGCGTGAATTGCACGTCTTGGATCCAAAAGATTTTAATCGAGCTTATATAATATGAAGAAACCAAAACTTTATAACTACGAGGTATTTATGAAAGAACGAAAAAAGTTAAAAAAAATGATCAAAGGAATGACTTTAAGTGAAGCAAAAGAATTACTTTATGTTGTTTATTTTGAATACGTAAATTACAGAAATATAGAAGGTAATGAAAACTATAGGAAAACAAATTAAATGAACTGTTGGCATTGTAATAAAGAATTAATATGGGGTGGAGATCACGACACTGAAGATAATGAAGACTATGATATTGTAAGTAATTTATCTTGTCCAAATTGTCATACAGCTGTTGATGTTTGGCATCCATCTGAAAAATTAATAAAAGAATATAAAGATTATGAGGAGAAAAAAAATGACAAGTAAAGATATGTTTAAAGGAACAAACTACGACTCACTAGAAAAGCAGGTAGGTGGGAAACATTACAAAGGTATGAAAATTCAACCTGCTGAATTTATTAACGAAAACAAGTTGCTATTTGCAGAAGGCAACGCTATAAAATATATCTGTAGACATCAATTTAAGGGAAAGGAAGAGGACGTGAAGAAAGCTATACACTATTTAGAAATGATATTAGAGAGAGACTACTCGTGAGAAGTACACAAATCCCATTATTTACTCCTGAAACAGAATGGGTAATGCCTGATGAATTAAAAGATTTAAAAGGTCATAAAGAAATTGCAATTGACTTAGAAACCAATGACCCTCATTTAATGACACTGGGTTCTGGTAATGTTACTGGTAGAGGACACATTGCTGGCGTTGCGGTGGCCGTAGAAGGTTGGGCAGGTTATTTTCCAATCCATCACGAGTCTGGTGGTAATATGGATAGAAATTTAGTTTTATCTTGGCTACAAGATGTATGTAATCAACCTGATACTACGTTTATATTTCACAATGCAATGTATGATGTCTGTTGGTTAAGATCAGCAGGTGTTACTGTTAAAGGTAAGATAGTTGACACTATGATTGCAGCTTCATTGATTGATGAAAATAGAATGTCTTATGCATTAAATACCTTGGCTAAATTTTATGTAGGAATTGGTAAAGACGAAAGTGTTTTAACTGCTGCAGCAAAAGAATATGGATTAGATCCTAAAAAAGATATGTGGAGATTACCCGCGCTTTTTGTTGGACAGTACGCGGAGCGTGATGCGGAAGCTACCTTAAAACTTTGGCAACGATTAAAAGTAGAATTATATAATCAAGAACTAATGGATGTCTTTACATTGGAGACAAAACTATTTCCTTGTTTAGTTGATATGAGATTCAAAGGTGTAAGAGTTGATTTAGACAAAGCAGCTAATATCAAAAAAAATCTTATGCAACGTGAGTCTAAAATTATCAATAAAATCAAAGACTTAACAGGTGTTCACGTAGAAATACACGCAGCTAGATCTATTGCAAAAGCTTTTGATAAATTAAAATTACCTTATGATCGAACGGAGAGAAGTAATGAACCAAGTTTTACAAAAAACTTTTTACAAAATCATCCTCACGAACTACCAAAGTTAATTGCAGATGCAAGAGAGATTAATAAAGCGCACACAACTTTTATTGATTCGATTACAAAACATTCTGTTGATGGTAGAATACACGCAGACATAAATCAAATACGATCAGATCAAGGCGGAACGGTGACGGGTAGATTCTCTATGTCCAATCCAAACTTACAGCAAATTCCAGCGAGGCATCCGGAACTCGGACCGATGATTAGATCTATTTTTATTCCAGAAGAAAAAACGGTTTGGGGATCGTTTGACTACTCACAACAAGAACCTAGAATTTTAGTTCACTATGCAAAACTTCAAAACTTAAATGGTGTTGATGAAATTGTAGACGCATACAATGCAGGCGATGCAGACTTCCACCAGGTAGTTGCAGATATGGCAGGCATTGAACGTAAGCAAGCTAAAACTATTAACCTTGGTTTGATGTATGGTATGGGTAAAAATAAATTAATGGCTGAACTAGGTTTGATGAAAGAATCTGCAGAAAAATTAATAAAACAATATCACACCAAAGCACCCTTTGTTAAACAGTTAATGGATAATGTATCTCGTAAAGCAAACGACCGAGGTAAGATTAGAACTTTAGGTGGACGTGCGTGTCATTTTGATTTATGGCAACCTGTACAGTTTGGAGTCTTTAAACCTTTACCGTTAGAGATGGCTAGAAAAGAATACGATGAGCCTTTAAAAAGAGCCTTTACTTATAAAGCATTGAATAAGTTAATTCAAGGTAGTGCAGCAGATATGACTAAAAAATCTATGGTAGCTTTGTATGAAAACGGTATAATACCTCATATTCAAATTCACGACGAAGTGGATATTTCTGTAGAATCTGATAAAAAAGCAGAAGAGATAATTAATATTATGGAATCTGCTGTTGAATTAAAAGTTCCCAATAAAGTTGACTATGAAAAAGGAGCCAATTGGGGTGAAATTAAATAATGGCTTATCTAAATGCAGATATACCACCTATTTATTGTAAAGTAAGGAAGGAGTATTTATATGATTTTAAATCACATCAAGGAGAAAGTGAAGAGTGTGTTGTCTTTGGTCTCACAAGTATGGCAGGAGCGGCAACATTATTTCACATTATGTTACCAAACGGCGCAGTCTTTTTTCGATTGCCTATCTCTGCGTTTTTCCAAAAATCGTATGACAGACCCGACGTGCCCGATATGCAAGTCGACGAGTTACAATTGTGGAACAGCTTTAGTTATTATCCTAGTGTTCATAGCTTTGGTTATTTAACCTCGCAACGTGGAAAATATTTTGGTAAAGATAAAAAATTTTATTATGGAGAATATTTATTTACAATTGATTGGGCCCATCCGGAAAGTAATATCTTGGATACAGAGCATAGTGAAATTCCTGATCAACATAAGTGTGGTCACGTATTGGCTCTTGATAACGGCAATTATGCAATTCAGCCTAATAATCGTATTCTGTGGAACATTTCTAACTTTACATTTAATAGTGATATTCCAGACTATAACGTCCAAACTACAGAGTGGAACGTTGAAAATAAGAACTGGATTACAGAAGATACTGATAAAATGTTTTATAAAATAGATGATAAAGAAGATTGATTTTAAGTTTCTCAATCTATAAAATACACACTTAAAATAAAAACTAACAACTCTTAATATTATGATGGTTAGATGTAAAAATTGTGGCCACGGGTGTCACTGCAGCGAAGATAAAATAGATTCAGAACATTACACACCTTTAATGGATTTATGTGAGTGTAAAAAATGTTTACACGAAGCTGAAAAAGAAATTGAATATGAGGAATGTTTATCGTGTCAATAATGGAGGGTGCCTATATGGAACCAGATATGAATTACAAGTTCACAGCTATTTTAATTGTAGCTATTTGTTTGTTAGCTGTTTTTGGTGGACCGGCTAGATGACTAGAAAAACTAATACTATGTTAATTGCATTACTTGGTACAATCCTAATGGGACTTGCTACGTGGACATTGGTCACACTTATAGAACTTCAATTAACAGTAACGATGATTCAAACTGATTTGATGAGTATTGACAAGCAATTTGGAAGGGTTTACAATTTCATTGATTCTGTTAGAGATAGGTAATGAAAAAAGATAAAAGTTTAAAATTCAATGTAGAGGTTGTCAAAGGACAATGTCCTACTTGCACAGAACACACAATGTTAGTTAACATCGATAAAGAATATTATAGATGCATTACTTGTGGTACTGACTTAGAACAAAGAGTTAATGGTAAAATTAGCTACATCCCAATTATAAATACATCCCCTGAAGGACAGTATTATCTTCACGACTGGGAAAAGTAGTCAATGGCCAAAGTTAAATTTACACACTTCACACCTCGTGATAAACCTAAAAAACGAGGGCCTCGCCAACATAAGAAAAGTTTAAATAAGGCGGAAAAAAGGCAAAAATCTCAAAAGCGTTATAAAGGACAAGGTTAGAATCATTCTAAATTGTCTGCTCGTCCCAAGAAAGGGACGAACAAACAAAAGGTGTGAGAAGAGATCCCCAATTTATATTAAAATTATTTGTTTGACAAGCACTTATTTGTTAGTATAGATTCCCATATATTATTAACAATTAACTAAAGAAAGAAAACCAAATGGCAAACCCAAATAAATTTAAATCAGTATCTGTACCTATTGATACTTATAAAAAATTAAATTTTCTAGCGAATGGAAAATTTTTAGATGCAAACTTAACAATTAGTAAAACTATCGAAGCATTAGCTTCAAGAGCTGCTAAAAAATTAGGATATAAAAATGGAAAAGAAAGTTAAAATAATTTGTGATCATTGTAAAGGCAATGGCTTTTTAAGAATCAATGCATCTTCTTTTACTGAGGTCCATCAATGTCCAACTTGTAATTCACAAGGTGAAGTGGAAGCAGAATTAATGGAGCAACTAATTAATGATGGTGTAGTGGATGACAAAATTAAAATTGAAAAGTTAAAAAATTTATTAAAAGATGTTGAGAAAGCAAGGCTTCAATGAGTGTTGAGCCAACTTCTTATGATAGAAAATTAAATTTAGCTTACGCCGCAGGTTTGTTTGACGGCGAAGGTTGTATCACTTACAAAAAATACAAAGAAAAGAAAAGCAGTGGTGTTTATGATTGTTGGAGAATTTCTATGGAAGTTGCAATGACGGATGAAGCAACTGTTAGAATCTTTCACGAAATTGTAGGAGTTGGAACTGTTAACAAAAAACCTAGGAAAAACGGGCATAAAATGCAATGGAGATGGCGTTGTGTTTTTAGAGATGCCTTTAAAACTTGTCTAAATTTTTTTGAATTTTCTCACACTAAATTAGATAAGATCAGTCAAGTCATTAATCATTATACATCTCATAAACCTACTCCGGAAAATATAATCGACTTACAATATTATAAAATGTTTATGGCTAAAAAAAATAAAAAGGAAATTTATGAAACTAAATAAAAAATATATATACCCAAAAACGATTCGAGAAGCGATTAACGGCAAGCGTCATTATAATATTAATGATGGTAAATATAAATTACCATCGGTTACAACTATTTTATCTGCAACCCAAGATCCCGAGAAGACCGCATCTTTGGATGCGTGGCGATTAAAAATGGGAGAGGACAATGCAGCGCGGATCGTGGAAGAGAGTGCCGCTAGAGGCACAGCTATGCACAAGATATTAGAGAAATATATCCTTGAAGAGGGTTATTTAGATGAAACAGTGGTTGGTAAACAGGCCCATAATATGGCTATACGGGTCATAGAGCAGGGTTTAAGCAACATCTCTGAATATTATGGCACCGAGTGCACATTATACTATCCTGGGCTGTATGCGGGCCAGACAGACCTTGTAGCGCTGCATAAAAATGAGCTAGCTATAGTGGATTTCAAACAAACCAATAAACCTAAAAGAAGAGAATGGATTGAAGATTATTGTATCCAACTTGCAGCTTATGCAATGGCCCACAATTATGTATATAAAACAAATATTGCAAAGGGGGTGGTGATGATGTGTTCTAAAGATAATTACTATCAAGAATTTGTTATTGAAGGTAAAGAGTTTCAAAAATATATGCACAAATTTTTGGAAAAGGTAGATCAATATTATAAACAAATAGAACTTTTAAAAATAGAGGAGAGAAATGGATTATAAAATGAAAAAAACTATTAGAAATGATAGATTGTTAAAAGCTATTGAGAAAAATAAAATTCACAGTGTAAGAAAATTTTGTATGTTATATGACATTGATTACGGTCAAACTTGTCACATCATTAGTGGTAAACTTAAACCTTTAAATAAAAAAGGTAATCCTATTGCGATAGTAAATAAAATTTTAGATTGTTTAAATATTTCTTTAGAAGATGCTTTTACAGAAAGACAATTAAAAGGTTTTGTTAAAACTAATTATCAAATTAGTATGAGTGAAGATAACCTTAAACAATTAATAAACCCTATCAAAAATCAAGAACATAAATTTATTGAAAAAGACGTCAAACTAAAAATAAGTGAAGCTTTTTCTAGAAGATTAAATCCTCGTGAGGAAAAGATTTTAAGATTAAGGTATGGTTTTGGTGATGAAAAAGAAAATAGTTTAAGTGAAATAGCTAAAATATTTAATGTCAGTAAAGCAAGAATTGGAGAAATTATTAAAAGAGCAGAAATAAAATTAAAACATCCTTCGGTTTCTAATAATATTATAAACACGGGTTTTGCTGAAATATATACTAAAGTAAAATTAGACAATGAATTAATTAAAAATGCTCAAAGGGGGGCTAAAATAAATGGATTATAAAATGGAAAAATTAAATAAATTAGCAAATGCAATTAATAAAGCCCCTAATTTAGAAATGAAAAAAATTTGGACCGACAAATGGTATCAACTTGTTAAACAATATGCAATGGAGGTGAAATGCGATTAAGAGACTTACAACAAATACTTGGAAAATTTACAGACAATGAGAGAGGTACTATTATTTCTGATTGTCCAATTTATATTGAAACTATGGATGGACATTTAGAAGAAATTAGGAAGGTTGAATTACAACAAAATCAATTAATCAATTCACCCGAACCTGCAAGGATTGTTCTTAAACCAGAAACAATGAAACGGTTTAGATCAATTACTTATAAACAAAGTTAAATGACTTCTTGTACAGGAGTGGGGTTGACGCGAGAGTGAAAACCCCAAAAAAATTATGAAAAAAGTAATATTGTGTGGTAAAAATATCACACCTAAACAATGGTCTAATTTGATATTAGAGTTGAACTTGGTTGTAAAGGCTTGGAAACCCTATGCGGAGTTAGAGATTAGTGGTCAAGGTGTTAAAAAAATCATTAAAAACGGTACTACGACCCGTCAAGATTAGAATCATTCTAAAGTAATTGTGTCTAAAATGTGTCAGCAATGTGTTGATAGTGTGAAGATGTTCGTTTTACGCGGAAATTGGAGCGCGGGCCGTGGTATAGGGGAATTCTGGAGTAAAATTATTTTTTTTAAAAAAAAAAAAACCTCTGGCACACTTGGCACACCCCTATTTTGGCTTAGAAGTGTTGGTATAAGCGAATAATAGTGTGCCAAGGGGTTTGGCACAGCTTGGCACAGTTGTTGGTATTGCTAGCTTTTTTGATTTTTGCTCTGGCACAGTCAAATAAGCATTGGTATACAACACTTTTTACAAATGTACTCTGCGCGCGGAACTTTTTTTTACTTTTTTAAAAAAAAATTGGTCCAAAATTCCCCTATACAGAAAGAATATTCAGCAGTATAAGGAGTTATGCCTAAACAAAAAAAGAAATTTATCTCACTACCTTATAAGCAACTCGGAAGAGATATATCTAAATACCCATTTGTAGAAATAAGATGGGTTGATATTGAAGGTGA
>Ga0208644_1000891_pt1 | contig 26456 bp, 51 predicted proteins | sample VirMetDEL_Nov_18_FD_184517 | JGI IMG/M metagenome (GOLD analysis project Ga0208644, IMG submission 184517) | Aqueous microbial communities from the Delaware River and Bay under freshwater to marine salinity gradient to study organic matter... | ecosystem: Environmental > Aquatic > Marine >...
CTACCATCATCGAATAACTCACCTAAAGTGGGTAATTTTGCATCAATATCAGAAATCCACTCAAAGTCCTCAGATTCCTGTAAGTTACCCCCACAAGACTCCTCGTCTTGGAAATTACCCCAAGCAGTACAGTAAGTGTTTTTATCGTGTTCGGTAACGTATTCAAACATATCTACATCATCACCATTTATTAAATTATTCTCAATACACCACGCAATAACATCTTCACCTTCATCACCAGGTCCAGCATAATATTGGTCTTCAGCTGTATAATCCCATATTTCATCTACAACATCTTCAGGTATTTTAACAAAATAAGAACCACCATCTGTACACTCATCTTCACCTGTTTCTTCATCATAGAAATAATTCCAACAAGCATATATCTCAAAGTATCTATAAGGGTCACCAGATGGGATATCATTAATCCAACCAAAATCATTGGATTCATTCATAGAACCAACCACTTCCCAAGTGCCGTTATCAACGTAATCTTTAAAATCACTCAATAAACCTTCACCATTATTATTCAATATGTTGCCGTTAGAATCATGGATACTAAACAGAACATATTTATCATCTACTATCCTTTTCAGTGTGATAATATAACCATTAGGTGTTTTATATTTAACACCAACCTTCACAGATAAGGGGTTAATATCTTTAACCCAATCAAAATCGTTAACACCTTCTCTTATAAATTTCTTACCCATACCAATAAATATCTTAATAACATTGTTATTTTACCTAAATAATATTAAACTTAAATAAAAAGAAAATATGGATAAAACAAAAATAGTTTTTTGGAATGTTGATACCCAAGAGGATTTAGTTTCAGAAGACGGTAAATTAAAAGTACCTAACATTGAAGGCGTTAAATCTAACCTTAAAAAATTAACGGATTTTGCTAAAGATAATAATATTAAGGTTGTGAATAGTATGAATTGGTTTACGACTGACACCAAATTTTTATCCGAAAGTCCTGATTACATTGAAACCTTCCCATCCCACTGTATTATGAATACAAATGGGACCAGGTTTATTGCCGAAACATCACCTGAAAGAGGTGATACCATGGTTATAGATTGGGAACCAAGTAAAGGTATGAATTTTCACGATATACACAGACACAGAAACATTATTATTAGAAAAAATTCTTTAGATGTTTTTGAAGGTAATTCATTTACTGAAGCTGTTGTGAATAATTTAGGTATACCGTTCTTAGATAGGCCTACATTTATCGTTTATGGGTTAGCAAACATTAAACCAACGGTAGACGGATTGACTAGACGTGGTTATACGGTTAAAGTTGTTGGTGACGCTATTAAAACTTTAAATGGGTCTAATAAAATAATTGATGAGTGGGTTGAAACAAAAGTCGTTGAATCTTTCACCACACAACAAATAACAACTATACTAAAAAAATAGTTATGTATAAATTTGAAGAGTATAAAAGAGGTGAAGTTGGTATTTCGGCTGATGATTACGGTATACAAGAACATAATTTTGAACAAGTGATTGGACACATAACAAATTGGTTCATTGAATATTTAGATTCTAATAAAAAAAGTGGTTTAATTGTTGAATTAGATGGTGGGTTAGATTCTTTGGTAACAACTGTATTATGTTTAAAAACAGGTTACCCAACCATCATACATGATAATTCTAATGACCTTAACTTAATTGAATGGTTAAAATCTAACTTCGATAATATACAAGAAGACTTATCCGTTAAAGAACTTTATGTTTTTTGTGAAGGTACCAATAAAATAGATTTACAAGGATTAAAACGAACTAAAGAATCAAACTTAAATCCTATCGGTGGTTTAACTAAAACTGATGTTAAAAAAATATCTAACATATTAAATTTACCCTATACAAGTTACGATAAAGATGATATTGAAGGTTTTTTAGGTTTTACTTATGTTGAATTAGAATGGGCTTGTGATTATGTTGAAGAGTATTCTTATTTAGATGAAGGTGGGGCGATGGTTTTTGATGATAGAGAGTCTTTTATGTTAAACGAAAGGGAAAAAGAAGTGTTATTACGTTACTTATCTCTTGATAAAAATATGGATAACAAATGTATAATTTGTGAGATACCAAACGAAATTTTATAAAAATGGAAAAAGAAGAAATATTAGACGTTTTAGGTAGGTGGGAAAATACCGGTTTATTAACTGGTTTACCACCATGGGAAAAAGAAGAATTAGCTTTATTATACGATAATGTTACTAGGGTGATGTTATCAAAAGCTGGAACAATAGATGAGGATGTTTATGAAACTTTGAGTGACGTTACTTTACCATCAACACGTAGATTATATAGACGTGTGGGTATAAACTTTGATATTAATATCATGGTTGATGATTTGTTAGATAAAGTAATCAAGAACCACGATAAGATTATTTCAACACCGATTAAAGATGAACATGGGAATATATCAAACCCAATAGTTGATTTTTGTATTGAGTTTGCTGACACTTACGAAGATGATGATATTAAACGTAAAACATTCACAAAAGAACAATATGTTGAAAGGGTTGATAAAGTTCTTGAAATGTTAAGAACTGTATTGTTGAGTGATGAGATGGTATCATTTGTTGACCGTTCTGATGGTGATTGGAAAATAATGTATTCCGACACTAAAAAGTCACCACTACAAACTCGTATGTGGAATCAAAAAAGGGCTGTAGAAACCCTCCATGGTGTCCTAAATGAGACGAATCAAGGGGTTTAAACTATTTATAGATAAATAATTATATTAAAAATTTAAAAAATGAGTATAGGTAAATGGGTTAAAAAAGGTATAGTATCTTTTTCAATAGCGACAGCCAATGTAGAAAAAAACGCTTTAAGTCAAGAAGCAAATAGTTTGGATGAAGGTAATGCCTCGGTATTACCCATGGGACAAAACCAATTAATGCAAGACCTTAAACAAGGTAGACTAACTCAACAAGTAAAAGAGTTTAGAAAGCACCACTATCAAGTTTTAAAAGAGGCTGAAAAATATAAAGTTAGGTGGGGTAGAGATGGTGATTTTGAAATGTTATCAGAACAAGAAGTCACTCAAAGAAGAGTTGCACAAGGTGACCCTTACGATTCTTATAAAGTCGAAGTTTCTATCGACAACAGAGGAACAACTAAATCACTTTTTGAACACGACTCAATCACTAAACCTATTAAAGTTAGACGAGGAGTTTTCCCTAACTGTAGAATAGAAGAATATACAGATTTAGTTCATGTTAGAGATATTGATGGTAAAAATAAACTAATAGATTTTTACATTAGTACAACGAAACCTGAGAATAGAATTGCCATGTTAGAGGCTAGAAACTTAATGGCTAATCCTGGAATCACAGACTTTAACAATATAACTAACCTAAGTTTTACAACACCAGGTGGTGATATGATGCAATTTGAATATAAAATGTTAGCTTTTGATAAAGTTGTGGAGTATAACGGAAATCTTATTGTTAAAATGTTTGCTGAAGTAACTAAAAATGGTGAATGGGCAGCAGAAAAATACATGATTACTGATTAATGATTTTAAAACGTGTCATAAAAAAAGTTGTTATTGATAAAGTTAAACAATTTAGTGATTTAAATAATTGGCACTTTATTGATTGTTGTATATCCGAGTTAGATTATGATTATGATGGGTATCATTTATACAATAATGAGTGGATATTGTTTAATGTTGACGGAATTGGTGAAGTTGAGGTTTATTTTGAAATTGAGCATAGGTGGAATGGTAGTTACGACCCAGGTGACTACTACACACCACCAGAATATTATGTAGATGATGAAACAATAGATGTAGAGGTTCATACCATATATAGGGTTGAGGATGACTCTAATTTTTATTTAGATAAAGAAATTATAGATGATTTAATGTATAGACTAGGTTATTATATACAGGACAATTTTATTTACTAATATTTTTAGTTCTTTCCGTCATTAAATTACGCATATCACCATATAATACTTCTAAAGCAGAACGTAGGTAACCTATGGTTTCATCATCATCAGTTTTAATAATCCAAGCTTTAATTTCCTTAGCTTTATCAACCATGATTTGTAATTTACTATAATACTCTTTATCTTCCATACTACTATAAATATTATTTTTTTTAGATTTAGTTGTTGACCGTTAAAAATATAATTACTAATTTTATATTGTTGTTGAGAGGGAAACCACACAAAAACAAAAAAGATGGTAATAATAGATGGAAGGGTTTACAATAATTACTGAAACTATTATAATTTACCATAGAAACTTAAAGATGGGACAGATTTATGGAAGGATTTACGAATCACTGAAACAATCAAAGACCCATAAGTATATAGAAAGGGTTTCTAAAAACAACAAGTAGGGGTAGCTTAACATTAAAGTGTTTCATATTCCAATGGAAAGATGGTGGTTGAAGTCCATCCTCCTACTCAAACAAGCGGATGTAGTTTAATGTTAAAATATTTTACAATCCAGTAAGAAGACGGGAGTTCAATTCTCACCCATCCGCTCACAACTTTAAACATAGATAAAAAAGAGGGAATCGTTTTGGTTTCCTCTTTTTTTTTAACTATATTTGTGATTATGATAGTAAATAAGAAAGTAAAATTTGAGTATATGTTTGTTGAGACCCACACTGTAGGTATTAAACTTATGGGGTCTGAGGTTAAGGCTATTGATAATGGTAAAGTATCTTTGGTGGATGCTTATTGTTATTTTAATGAAGGCGAATTATTTGTTAAGGGTATGAATGTACCTGAGTCTAAGGTTGCTTACACTCACGAACCTTTGAGAGATAGAAAGTTGTTGATGAAGAAGAAAGAGTTACGTAAGTTGGAGAAACAACTAATCAACGGTTTGACCATTGTTCCTTATAAGATATTTAGAAACAGTAAAGGTCTTATTAAGATGGAGATTGTATTAGCTAAAGGTAAGAAGTTATATGATAAGAGAAATACAATCAAAGATAGAGATGTTAAACGTGATATGGATAGGGGTTTGGTATAAAAAAGGGGGACTTAAAGTCCCCCATATATTATTGTTCTTCATTATTAGGTTCCCAAAAATCATCTGGAAGTTCACTCCCTTTGAATCTTTTATCCATATACTTACCGTAATCAGGTTTAAACCTAGAGGGTTTATCTTCACCCTCTATATCTACAACAAAGAATCCACTAGGTGTTTGTCTGATAATCTCACCTTGTCTATATCTACCTAATCTATTTCTATCAGTCCTAGTTTTTCTCTCCCATCTGACGTAATCACCTATCTCTAAATCGTTACTTGGCATACTCACATAACCATCATAACTATTCTTAACGTAGTCCTTAACATACTCAAAAACCTCTTGTTTTTTCTCTTCACTTAATAAACTTTGATATGGTAATGTATTTAAGAATAGTTCATATGGTGTCGAACTATTTCGCCAAGTTTTACTATTTACAACTCTACGAACCACCCAATCAACGTCTATATGTTCTTTACCAACTTTAACATTAGGACCTACTAGTTTAATAACTGGTATCTTATTATTCTCGTAACCATTACCAACTACATGATAGTACGATTTTTTCATGTATTTATTTAACCAAGTGTTGTCTTGGTTTTGTTTTGGTATGAAGATATATTCTTCATTATTTAATCCATCATTTTTGGTTACTTTTAATAGATGTGTTTTTTCATTAAGTTCTTCCTCACTAATATCCATTAGGTAACCTTTTTCTTTTAGGGCGGTTCTTAGTTTATCCTTAATAGACTGTATAAGAGCTGGTGGAAATATAGCTAACGGAAGGTCATTATCCATCCTAGTATCTTTCTTGTTATACCATTCCCATTTATCATAGCTTGGGCTGTCAAAGTTTACAAAAGCCGCTACTTTATATTCACCCTCTTTAGACATACCTTCAGTTTGTTTTCTCCAAAGAATGAAAAATAACATACCTCTTTCGGTATAACTTCTAAAGTAATAATCATTAGATGTTGATACACACCAATTAGAGTGTCTACCGTATTTACAAGAAGATTCATGTGTTTTAGGGACAATTACCGTCCAGTTTGAATCTTGGTAAATTTTATCTCTATCATCTTTGTTAGGTGCGTTTTCTTCAGCTTCTTCAACAACCTTTTTTAAACCTAAATATGTGGTGTATGAGTTTATATCTTTTGGGTTATTAGAAACTCTTCTAGCTGACCTACCTGGAAAAAGATTTGGATTTATTTCAACAATCTCTTTTGACATGTTGTTGTTTATCCTAGCCATATTTTTATGGAACCTCTGAACCAAATCAGTTATAGCGGCAGCTGTTGGTATGTCTTTATCTTCACCATGACCTAAAGCTAACTTAGCCATCCACTCAAGGTATTTATTGTTTCCTGATGGGTCAGATTGTGATAACGTATCTATTAAATTATCGTTATCGGGATACTTAGCCTTAACGTCCTCAAGTCTACCTTCTAACAATACCTCACCAACTGTTTCTAGTATTAAACTTTCTATTTTTGTATTCATAATATAAATTTTCTTTGTTATAATAAATAAATATTTTGAAATCTAGTTAAATTTATCTATATTTGAATATTATGATAGAGTTAAAAGGTAAAATATGGTTTGACCCTAAGAATGTGACCAAAAAACATAACAATCAGGCTGAATGGAAAAGAATGGCTATGGTTATGTTTGAAGGTGATGTGTCAGAGTATTACGCTTGGTTTATTAAAAAAAGATATAATTTAGTGTTAAATCGACCATTAAGAGGTGCTCACATATCTTTTATAAACGATTCTATTAGAGACATGGGTGATAAAGCTGATATGTGGGGTGAGGTTAAAGAAAAATATGATGGTAAAGAAATTACTATTATGTTAGACCCAGACGCTAGAACAGACTCTAAACACTGGTGGTTGGTTGTAGAACAAGAAAGTAGAAAACCCTTATTAGATATTAGAGCTGAATTAGGTCTAGGTAAACCTTATTATGGTATGCACATGACTGTTGGTTATGCTAATGAAAAAAATATAGAACACTCAAAATATATTTTAGATTTAATCACAAGATTCGGGGCCTCTTATAATTGACAAATTTATTTTTTTAATGATTATTGTTATATGGATGTTGTAAATAAAGGTCAAATAGTTAAGTTAAAAAATGGTTATAGGTGTGTCATTATTGGCACACCCAATACCTTTTTATCTGGTGGTAGTTATGAGGTTGAATTTGTCGATGAAAACGGTTCGACACAAAGAAAGTGGGTTAAACCTGAGGATATTCTTTATACAATTGATACAAAGAATGAGGACGACCTAGAAAACTACTTTGAGTTTATATTTGATGATAATGGATTACAAATAATACCCAAAGAAATATTAGATATTGAGATTGATGCTAATGTGGAGGAACTAAAAACAATAACGTTCAAAATGAACGGTGATACAAAACATAAAACAATTACCTTTCACATTGGGGACATACCTATAAACTTTAAAGAAGAGGAGGAAGAACAAAAAGAAGATAAAAAATACGATTTATTTTAATTATGGAAGAACATTTAGATAGATACAGGATGTACGGGTTAGTACCTTATAATATTAGTCCAATTCAACAAGGGATTCAGTATGGTCACGCTTTACAAGAGTTAAACAATTTAGTTGTTGATACTAAGTTACATGCTGAAGTAGATGGTTGTAATCAAGACACAAAATCATTTCTTAAAGAATTTGATGAGTGGAGGCTGAATGATAAAACTTTTATCATATTAAATGGTGGTACTTCGTTTACCATGGATGAACATGTTAAAACTTTAGAGGAAAATGGCGTTGTAGTTGGTGTGTTTAGAGAACCCGACCTAAATAATATGGTTAGTGGTATTGTGTTCCTAGTACCTGAACAAGTATATAAGTGGGAAGACTATCCTGACTTTGATGATAGTGACCTAGTTGACCCCACTGGACAACTACCCACCGACCAATTTAAAGAATTAAGACACCAACAATGGGTTGAATTTATGGGTGGTAGGAAAAATGTATTTTTAAGAGAATTTACGAGACAATTTAGATTAGCGTAATCATGAAAAAATTAATACAATATATAAAAAGGTGGTGGAGAAAACACGTAATTGATGAGTGTCCACCTTAGTTTATGTGAAGACGAATTTTCGGATAAATATAGATAAAAAAAATTAGATATGGAAAAAATTAAAAACAAAGTAGTCATTGAGTCTAATATTGATGTTGTATTAGACGAATTAAATAATATTATATATCACGGTGACGTGGATGTTGTTGTGGGTAAAGTAACACATTTTGGTAAGTTTATACCTGTACCTAACAGAGAAATTTCACCTAGATTGTTACGTGTTATTGCTGAACTGATTGAAAACAATTTAACCGATAATCAAGATTGACATAACATCATGATTTAATTAAAATTAAATCATGATAAGAAAAAACATAAACAGATACGTTAGTAGACACATATTTTTCATCTACTTATTATTTTTAGTAACAGGCTCAGTATTCTTTTTTAGATTTGATTACCTGATAAAAGCAGAACCCGAATCAGAGATTGTAGTTATTAAGGACAGTGTTAAAATTTTCATTGACTCAGCAAAAACACATAAAATGTTTTTTGAGGCTGTTGGTAAATTTGAAAGTGGTTGTGACTATAAAAAGGTAAATCGATTTGGTTATTTGGGTAAATATCAATTTAATATTAAAACGGTTAGAGGTTTGGGTATTGATTGTTCAGCACAAGAGTTTATAGACCAACCACTTTTACAAGAATACACTATGGAAAAGTATTTACTATATAATAAAAAACAGTTACAGGATTATATAGGTAAATACCAATTTAAAACTTACAGAGGTATTTACTTAACTGAATCAGGTATTTTAGCAGCAGCTCATTTAGGTGGAGCTGGTTCAGTTAAAAAATTTTTTAAAGGTGGAGAAATTTTTAAAGATGGTAATGGAGTACCAATAACAAAATATATGACTAAATTTTCAGGTTATAATTTAAAGTATTAAATAATGAGACTAACTTTATTAGGTGTATTAGTGGTACAACTATTGTTTTTCGGATTCTTTTGGTTGGGTTATAAATACGGCAGAAGGGTTCAGAAATGGAAAAATAATCAAGATAAAAATAAATGACATGGATAAAGGGACGATTTACTATGATATAAGTAGGGACTTTTTTTTACACTCTGACCCATCTTACGATATAAACTTTGTTGGTGTGGATAGTTCATTATTAGATGAATGTGAGTTATATAATAACGGTTACGAAAAAGTCATAACTGATTGGAGGAAAAAATTAAACATCCCATTAGATGCTGTGAAAGAGTTTAACGCTGATGTATATAAAAACACAAAAAAACCAAAAATAAATTAAAAATTATGGCAGTATATTGTATTAAAAAAGAAATGTTGGACAAGAAAGGTAATAAGGTTCATGTCCTAATGACGGATGGTTCTTCTGAAATATTAGAACTAGATAAAGAAACCGCTAAAAAAATGGAAGAAGTTCTAAACGCTAACACCGATAGTGGTTGGAAGTATAAATCTATTAAAGTCGGAAGATGATGGTATTAGAACATATAACAACAGACGGAAAAACAAAACACGAGGTTGATTTAGGTACTAAAAAACACGTTGTTACTAACTTGGATGACAAATCAATGTCCGATAAAAAATGGGGCACACAACAAAAGTTTGTGGAAAAACTAATAAAAAAAGAAATAGAAAAGTGGAATCCAGGATAATTCGCCAAAAAACAACTATTGGTGAATGCATTCGTTATAATAAATTAGAAGCTTTGGATGTTACTGAGAAAATGATAACTAAAAACGAGTCTAAATTAGAATACCTAAAAAACTATGTTTACTAAATTAAATAAATTTTTAGATTGGTTTGGTTTAAAATTTGGTTGGTTTTTCACTAATGGAAATAAGATTGAATATAGAAATAGATTGATAAATGAAAAACTTAACACCAAGAGAAAACGTACAAAAAATAATTTATAATAGTTTTGAATATCAAAGATTATCCTTCAATAATGCTGATATTTTAAACGATTATTTTCGCCAACTAACGACACTACTAGAAGATGTTGTGTCTGAAGTTGGAAACCAAACTAATAATCGTTTGATACATTTGTACGGTTTAGATTTACCAGCTGGGATAATAAGTTCTGATTACGGGGACACCACAACACTAGTTCACACAACAGATGAAGTTTTTTACAGTTTAGAATCTATTAAAAACTTTTTTGTTGAAAAGTTATTAGAGGATAATGAGTTATACGTTTATACAGTTTCTAAGGTTTTAATAAATAACTTAATCCATATTGAACCAGATGTTAGATACGTTGTTAGATATGCTGTTTTCCCAAGGTCTAATTGGGTTGATTTGATAAGGAATCAAGAACAACATAACCATGAAATACAAGAATTAAATCAACTAATAATAAGTAGAACCCAAAATAATGTAGAAAGATATGTAGATTCTTTTATTAAAAGTGAAGTTAAGAAATTTAAGTTTTAACTTTAGATATTTATTGGTATGAATATTAGAAAAATTATAAAGGAAACTATCTTAAAAGAATCTGCTGGTATTTCTTTTGAGGTTCGTGAATGGGCTAAAATATTAAAAAATGAAATAAATAGGTTGGTTAAAGAAGCTGATGAAGTTGAAGCCTCTAAATCCACTTATGAAGAGCCTGAAAAACCAATAACTAGTAGTACTTTTAACTATGATGATTATTCTGGTGAAATATCACATTTTGAGGATTTGTCGGGTGGTATGTTTGATAGTGCTATAGTAGACGGTTCTGAACTAATGTATGACGCTGAAACCATTAAAGATTTTCCTGAAATTTCAAACATAATCAAAAATAAAGTAATATATGTTACCATCGGTAGGTATGGTTTAGAAGCTGAAGCGTCCGGTGGTTTAAGTTCAAAGTATGATTACGTACTTGACGATATGGTTATTGACCACGCTAGTTTTGGGCAGTATTTTTATCACCCAGACACACACAACGAGTTAATGGCTGTCTATGAAGATGAGTTGGAAGGTTACCAACCTAGTTATAGTAATTACGGAGGTTATTACCAAACATACAAACCAACACCAAGGGCTGATATACAAGAGTTAGTTATAAATGGTAAAGATTTTCCTGAGGCATATGAAAAGTTCTCAGTAGATAAATGGGTATTCAATCAAGCTGGCAGAATAGAGTACGACCACTACAATTCGGGTTATAACGATAACGGTGAATATGTGGTTGTGTTTAACGTCCCAATTAGGGGATTAAGTTTACCAGTATTTATTCATGAAACTAAACACGCTTACGATGATTGGAACCGTATGAGACACGGTGGTAAACCGATTAGGGATAGTTGGGAAGTTAAGAATATATACACCAAAGATTTTGAGAAGTTAATATTAGGTGGTGCATCTAAATTCCCACAACTAAGTTCTGTTATTAGGTTATATTATATGGGTTCTAAATTAGAGACACCAGCTTACCTTGAGAATGAGTTTGATTCACCAGGTACTTATAAACAACATGCTAGGTCGTTATCTAACTTTAATATTTCAAGATTCTTTAATAAGAAAGGTGAACCAGCTAAAGGTTTAGAAAATGAATTTGATAATATTAAAAATAATTATGATATACCATTCTTTAAGAAATTTAAAACAGTAAAAGACTTTTTAGAATACACACAAAAGTATTTTAATAGACGAGGTGAAGATATTAGTAAAAGAATAAACAAAGCTCTTTATAGACACGGAAAAATAGGTAACAGAACCCCTTAATTTTGTTAAATTTATTGACATTTTGTTATTTTTTTAATATTTATGTAATATACATAACATTAAAATAACAAAAGAGGGATTATGAAAAAATTATTTATTATTATTTTATCCCTATTTTTATTTGTCAATGTTAATGCTAATGGTAACGACACCATAATTTTAAATGGTAACAAGTTAGAACTTACAAGGACTTACGAAAATGGGGTGATTAGAGAAAAAGGTACTTACAACCTAAACAAAGAAAGACATGGTGATTGGGTTAGTTACCATCGTAATGGCCAAACATCAACCATAGCTCATTTTAAGAATGACAAAAAACATGGTGAATGGAGACACTATAATAGAGAAGGTTTACTATTGGTTATCATAGTTTATGACGAAAACCAAATAGCTAGTAAACAAGTAATCAACCCCTGATAAATTATTAGTAAAAAAAATAGGGAATCTTATTATGAGGTTCCCTTTTTTATTTATTTTTAGTATACTTATTTTATATAAAAATAGATTATTATGACATTAGAATTGACGAATACAAATTTTGAAGAAACGATTAAAACAGACAAGCCTGTATTGGTAGACTTTTGGGCTCAATGGTGTGGTCCCTGTAAAATGTTAGGACCGATTGTTGATGAAGTATCTGTTGATTATACCGACAAGGTACTTGTTGGAAAAGTTGACGTAGACCACGAGAGAGAATTGGCTGTAAAATACGGTATTAGAAACATACCAACAATGGCTGTATTTAAAAATGGTGAGGTTGTTGAAAGGCTAGTTGGTGCTTTACCTAAACAAAAAATTACTGAAGTATTAGACAAACATTTAAATTAAGATATTATGAGTTTTATTGATGAAAAAATTGAAGAAATGGGTAGATTTGTTGGTGTAGTTTCCTTTGATAAGGGTACAGATAACTATAACAAATTAAGAAAGATTATACTAGAATGTTATAACGCCGGACTTGAAGGTGAACCTATTGAAAAAGTTTCAGATGTTGAAGATTAAAACAGTTGATAGTAAAGAAATAACTGAATCTATGTACGGTAATTATTTAATTATGTGTATGTCCCTAAGCATCCAACCTGTTGAACTGGATAAACTAACTTTTTGTGAATACCATAAAGTTAGGGAAACTTACATGACTTTTAAGAAATAATGAATTTAATAGGTGTACATCCAGTTAAACACTCCGACTTGGGGTTTAATAATACCTTATTCGGAGGTAAATTATTATATTGGATTGATGGTGATGCTGTAGCTTTCGCAATGGAAGTATGTGATACACCTAGAATGGTAACAGTCACTATGGATAAATGTGTTTGGGAAAAACCAGCTGGACCAAGTCATGTTATAAAAATTTACGCAGATGTGGTTACTTTCGGTACTTCATCAGTAACTCTAAATGTTGAAGCTAGAAGACACAATGTTTACAATGGCAAACAACAAAGAATTTTAGCTACGGATATAAAATTTGTTAGTGTTGATGAGGACGGTAACTCAATTCCGATTAGTGAGAAAGTAAGAAACAAATATAAAGTAACGTAAACAATTTTCTAATATATTTATAGGAAATGGAAACGTGTAGAGGGGTAAATATAACTAAAAAAATACAAGAAAAGTATAAACGTCATTTAGAAACTGTTGAACAGATTCTATTGGAAATGAATTGGGTTATAGATAATAAAGACTTTGAACGTTTTATTGAAAGAGCTATTTGTTTAAGAGATAAAATTAAAGAAATAGAAATAGAATTAGTTGTTGACGGCATTAGAAAGAAGATATTTGAGGGTGGTAGGATTGAGGTTTCCGACTTAAATGATATTGAAAAAGCTGGTTGGGAGGTTCCTCCTGTTGTGTGGGAGGTTGTGAAAAATCGTTAAATTTATGTGTGATAAAGTAAAAGATAAAATTTTAACTGATAAAGTTAACAAATGGTTTTGTTCTGTAAACCCCATAACACAGGTTATAGAACATTTTTATAAAGAACGTAAGAAAAACGGTTAATAACTATATATTTATATATAAAATAAAAACATGGAGTTTAATTTAAGTCAGATATTAGAAAGTACAATTCTATTAGAGGGTAGATTAGAAGATACTAAAGAAAAATACCCTGGTAATGATGAATTGATAGATACACTATCAGAAAAAGATGTTTCTGGGAATAACAAATATTTACAGTGGATGGCCAAACAAGTTATTAAGTTGGGGTACAGTGTACCACAAGTTGTTACAGCTGTTAGAGATTTTGATTCCTCTAAAGATAGGTTAAAGAAACAAAATTTCCCACTTGATATAAACCAATATAAAACTGTTGAAGATTTTGAAAATACTTTCAGTAAACTTAAAAGAAGAGAAGCACCTTCAAAACGTGAATTAAAAGGTTTAGGTGAGTTGGTATATGACGGAGAAGACCTTTTTGTTGTTTCACCTAGAAACTACGAAGGTTCTTGTAAGTTTGGTGCTGGTGCTAAATGGTGTATTAAATACGAAAGAACAGATTCACATTGGAATAGTTATATTAAGAACAATATGTTCTTCTTCGCTGTCTCAAAGAACTTACCAAGTGATGACCCTAATATGAAGATTGCTATCCAAAAAAGTTTGTCTGATGGTTCAAACACCTATTGGGATATGCCTGATACTTCATCAAAAACACCACAAAACCCTGAGATAACACCTGAAGTATTATCAGTAATTGATAATTATTTTATTGAAGCTAAGAAAAAAATATTCCATAGATTATTGGAAGATATGGTAAACGGGGTTAAATCAACTTTAACTTTTGATAATATTATGAAGGTTAAAGAATTGGCTAACGACGGACAATTATATAAGTTATTATCCAATGATATAACAGTTCTTAATCAATCTTCTTATGGTTCTAACGTAAATTTATTTAAATACGCGTTAGAAAGATTAGGTGATAAAAACATGTTAAAGTTACTTAAATCTGATTACGATAAAATGGTTAAGTTATTATCTAATGATAAAATATTGAGTTTTGTTGATAATTCTACATCTAGAGAAGAAAAGTTAGAACTAGCCAACAACCTTAAAGGACATCTCAAAACAGTTTCACCAAATATTAGAGCTAAGATTCAGAAGTGGGGTATGACTGATGAGGATTGGGAAAAATATAATACTCAATCTTCTTACGTATTTTTAGCGGATGATGATACAGGAGAAATTTCTGGTGAAATATACAAAGTTGATAAGTTTGAACCTAAATCTTACGACATTATCTCAGAACTTAAGTTGAAACTTAGGTATAAAGATGGTATTTCTTTGTTTGGTATAATGACAGGTAAAGACGAATTGGATGAGTATTTAGGTGATGATGTACCGAATGATGTTCTTTCTAAATTTAAAAAGATGAAAATAGCTTCATCTTAAGTTATTTTAAATAAAAATAATTAAAAAGGGTTTGTTACAAACCCTTTTTTTATGCATATTTATTGTTATATGAGAAAGATAATAAAAAAGATACTCAAGGAAGACTTCGAATGGGCAGATGGTGACCCTAAGAACCACTACAACGACACTAATTCATATGTTCGTTGGTTGGATGAGAATCATAGAGGTTGGAAACGTAATTTCGATGACGTAATACACTCAATGGGTATGTTATCAGCCGACGCAGATGAAATGAAACGTTTTGGTGAGATAGCTGAAAACCCAGAGGAACGTATTGAGACTAGATTACAAGCTATAGAAGACTTTGAGTCTTATTCTATGATAGGTGGTATAATCGAACACAATAGATTATACTTTGAGTATGTTGTTAAGTACGCTGAGATGTCAGGATTAGAAGAGTATGATGTACACGAACTAGGTGTGGAGATTATCAATAAAGGTTTACATAAACAAATATGAGAAAACTAATTAAAAAAATACTAAAGGAAGATTTTGATTGGGTTAGGGACATACCAACACTTAATCCACTTGATGAGGATTGGGTTATAATTTTCAATGGTGAAAAAGAGTACAAAGAAATACAAAAATACTTATTTAGTCATAATCTTTGTTGGGACGGTCATTTCTTAGAACACCCTGAATTTGTGGATTGTGGTGAACCGTGGGATATTGAACGTAATTACGGATTTTTCTTTAAATATTCCGACAGTGAACATGATGGTGGAATAGACGCTTACTCATACTCTGAATCTAATTACCATGAAGGTCAGATGGAAGAAAGATTAGAATCAGACTTCCCCAACCATAAAAGGTTTAAATGGTCTGACATTGGTCGTTATTTTATTAAAGAAGATTTTGATTGGGTTGATAGTGTCACTTATGATAAAGCGTTAAAAAACTTCGACTGGATGGAGACAGCTGCCGAAATATTCACAGGTAAGGCTGATACTGGTAAATATGATGAAGACGAAGACCCAATATATAGAGAATTGTCTAATAAAGAAATAGATGAAAAATCTGAACTATTAGAATGGTATTTAGCTAACCACTATTTTAGTGATATAGTGGTAAAAGGTAAAAAAATATTCATGGAAGTTGGTCATTGGGAAGATTTTGCTGAAATGTTTGAAGACAGTGATAGTCAATATAATTATATGGGTAGAAGTTTGGCTAAAGCTGTTTTAGCTGAAGATGATTATTATGAACCTTATTATGATGTAGTTCAAGATTGGTATGATGAGGTTTGGGGTGAAATGAATCCTGATAGTATTAAAGAAGTTGTTGACTACATAAGGGAAAAATATGTTGGTGATGACATGTCTGGTTATAGAACAATAGAAGTTGATGGTGAAGAATTAGAATTAACGGAAGATTTATTACAAAGTTGGATTGGTGATTCTGATGTGTTGGGAACTATTATAAGGGATAGTGATGATTTTGAGGAAATCAAACATAATTTAGAGAGAGCTTATGAAACGGCTTACAACGATGTATCTAGAAATCAAATTTGGAAGGCCGCACATGAATCGGTAACAGATTTATTCGGTGAAGGCAATTGGGAATCACAGGTGGTTAAAAAATGGGATGGAACCGAAAAAACAAACAATTATTTATTATTCGATATAACCAATATTTTCTGGGATATTATTTCTGCCTATTTTGAGAATCACTGTGATTTTGATTATGATAGAGAATGTGATTTTGAATATGGTAATTTCTTTGATAATGTTAGATTTTGTATGTATGAGGAATATTGGGAAGATGAATTAAACCCAAGATTCGATGAATATCCTGACCATAGAGAAGTTAGTAAATACTTTAATGAAATGGTGGGAGATTATTTATATTGGTAAATAAAAAAAGTATGAGTAAAAGAGACGCTTCAGGAACATTATTGGTTTGTAAAACAACTGGTAGATTCCTTTTAATTAAAAGAGGTCGTTTTGGTAGTTATCCAGGAAGATGGGCTATCGTTGGTGGTGGTATTGACCCAGGTGAAGAACCTTTAGAAGCGGCCAAAAGAGAATTATGGGAAGAAACTCAAATAAACCCAACTAATATTGAGTATGAATTTTTTGAATTACAAAACGAATTAGGTACTGATTTTTATTTCTTTATAGGTTATTGTGACCAAGAGTTTGAATGTAAGTTAAATAACGAAAACACTGATTGGGGCTGGTTTGATATGAATACTTTACCAAGTCCACTAATACCTTTAATGAAAAAAAGTTTAAATGAAATCTTTAATTAAAAAAATATTATTAGAAGAGGTTAAAAAAACCGAATACGAATACCAAATAAGGTATATAGATGGGCCTTTATTCTATAAAAGAAAAAAAGGTGATGATACATGGACTTTCACCACAGATAAAGAGTTTGCTGAAAATGCACACAACTCTAAAATTATTAAATGGGAAAATAAGTAAATGTTTAAAGTATTCACTATAAAAGGTAAGATATCATTGATATTATCAATACTAATAACTTTGGTATTTGTTAACGTACAATCTTTAATGGTTTTTAATGTATTACCCATAAACAAATACTTAATAACATTCGGTTTATTATGTGTTTTAACGTTCATACCACCGTTTTACATTATTATTTCAGAAGTAATTAGTAATCAAAAAAAAGAAAGACGTAAAAAGAATGAGATTGAAAAAATCCTTAACGAATCGGCTTTAATATCTAGAGCGGACAAACAAGGTAAAATAACTTTTGTAAATGATAAGTTTTGTTATGTGTCCGGTTACAAACGCCAAGAACTTTTAGGACAAGACCATTCAATGTTAAACTCAGGGACACACCCTAAAGATTTTTGGGTAAACATGTATAAAACTGTTATAACATACAAATCCATTTGGAATGAGGTTGTTATAAATAAAAATAAAAAAGGTGAAGAATATGTTGTAAACTCTTGGGTAAAAGGTGAATTTGACGAAAAGGGTAAATTTATAGGTTTTATTTCAGTTAGACAAGATATTACGGAAATATATAAACAAAAAATAGATATAGAAAAAAAGAATTCATATTTAGAACATGCGGCCAAAATTTTAAGACACGATATGCATAGTGGTATCAACACCTATATACCTAGAGGTTTATCATCACTTAAAAGAAGACTTAAAGATGATAAAATTAAAGAACTTAAAATAGAGTCACCACTTAAGTTATTAGAGGAAGGTCTTTCTCACGCCCAAAAGGTTTATAATGGTGTTAAAGAATTTACTAATTTGGTTAAAAAGGATAGTAAATTAAATAAAACTAATTGTGACTTAGGTGAAATACTTAAGTCTTATTTGAAATCAACAGCATACTCATCACAGGTTAAGATAGATGATTTAATGGTAAAAGAAGTAAATGAATCATTATTTTGTACCGCTATTGATAATTTAATTAGAAATGGTTTAAAATATAATGATAGTAAGAGTAAGATGGTTCATATTTATAAAGAAGATGAAAACACTATCGTTGTACAGGATAATGGTAGGGGTATGTCAAAAGAAGACTTTGAAGAGTATTCTAAACCATACACTAGGAAAGAAAGTCAAAAAGAATCTGGTACTGGTTTAGGACTTAATATAACAATTGCTATAATAAAAGAACATGGTTTCACAATATCATCAAAAAAATTAGAAGAGTGTGGGACTGAAATAAAAATTAGGTTATGATAGAATCGATTTTATTAGTGGATGATGAGGATTTATTCCACTTAGTATTTGAGGACGCTTGTAGTCTTTTAGATATTACACTTAATTTAAATAGTGTTTCAACTTCAGAAGAGGCTGAAGAATTATTTAAAAAATGGTTTTCTGGTGAAATAAAAAAACCGGCTTGTATTTTTGTTGATTTAAACATTATAGGTTCAAGTTTTGATGGTATTGAGCTTATTAGAAAGCTGAACTTTGAGTATGGTGATGAGGTTGTTGCTGGTATTATATCTTCTTCCGATGAAGAAGAAGAACAGGCTAGAGCTTTAAAAGCTGGAGCACAATTTTGGATTATTAAGTCTGATGAAATAGAACCTAGGTTGGAGGAGTTTAAACAGGATTACCCTAATTACGTTAAAAGAAAATCACCTTTTAAGATTTATAGATAATGATAAGTGTTAGAGAAGAAACTAAAGAAATATTACTTAAGATATACAAAGAAAAAGGTATATGCTTAGAAGGTAATATCCTTAAAGTAATCAAATCTGAAGGTGATGATGAATTCTCTAAGTATTTAGTTATTTGTTCCGATAAAGATAAAGAAACAAGAAGAAAAAGGTTAGACATAACCAAAAAAGTACAAGACCAAAACAAAGAACTACAAAAAGCTAAAGAAGAGATTGAAAGAATAAATGAGGAACTTAAAGAATCTTTAAACGAAACTCAAAAAGCTAAAGAGTCTATTGAAAATGATTTGGATGTGTTACAAAAGAAAACACAGTATGAACTTATAAATACAATAGTTAGGATAGCCTTATTTGTTATTATGGGTGTTGGTATAACAACAACTATTTTATATATAATATCAATATTCACAGGAAAAGATACACAAATAATTGGTTCGACTTGGTCAAACATGTTTGGAATTCTTTTAACTAACGCCTTTAGTATTGTGGGTACAATCATGGGTGTTAAATACGCTAACAAAGATGAGAAATAATTTAAGAAAAATTATAAAAGAAGAAATTAGTGATTTTGATTGGGTTGGTGATGTGCCCGAATATTTCAGTAGTGAGATATATAAGTTCTTAGAAGAAAATACGGATATTGAAACCAAAACAATAAATAATGATTTTTTAACTGACATACCAACCGAATTTAAGGTTCTTGTATACAAATACCAAGACGACGACTATAAAGAATCGGTAAATATTACTTTTAATAACAAAAAAAGGGTGTTAAGAATGTTGGTTGATTTTGTTGAATATCATTTTGAAGATACTGATGAAAGAACTATAAAAAAGACTGTTAGGACATTCTTAAACGATAAAGTTTATATATAATAGATTCTGATTTGTTATTACTAAAATAGGATATGAAAGATTTAGTTAGAAAAATATTAAAAGAACAAGCTGGTATTTCATTCTTAGTAAGAGAATGGTCAGATATTATTTATAATGAAATTATGGATAACCCTGAAGAACACCATGGTAAGGGCCGTATTATTATAGATGGTTATCAGTTTGAGGTTTATGATAAGTTACCTATAGATTACTTTGTTATAGATTTTTATGATACCATGACAGGTTATGACCAAACAAAGTCGGGTTATGATAAAAATGGTTATTATGTGGTGATTTTATATATTCAACCACAACTAATCAATGGTTCACACTCTTACTCACTTAAATCAGCTTTAAACCACGAACTAAAACATGCATACCAAGACTATATGAGAGTTTCTAAGGGTTATGGTAATGTTGATACCACTAAAGAATCAAAAGAGATTTATACCGAGGATTTTGTTAAATTATTAAACAGTAGAAACCTAGAAGGGCCTGTTAAAGATATACTACGTTTTTATTACTACATAACAAACTTAGAAAGGGATGCTTACCTAGAGAATGTGTATGATGGTAATAAAGAATATGTAAATAAAGTTAAACAAGTTTTAAACACAGATTTTAACTACTACAAAAAATACCCAAACCTAGAATCTAACTGGGAACAAATCAATAATTTAAACATACCAATAGTAAATAAACAAAAAGACTCTAATAGTTTTATTGATTATAGTTCTAAACGTTTAAAACGTGATGCTGAAAAAATATTGAAGAAGATAAACAAAATGAAATATATTCACGGATTAAACTAATTCTTTAGTTTAATAACCCTATTACCGTAAAGTTTAACACGTCTCCCGTCAGGGTGAACCCAAACACAACCACCGTTTTTATTTTTATCACAAATTTTTACAAATCCTTCCTTGATTAGTTGTTTTTTATTATTCATATTTATAAATATGTTTAAAAAAGGTGATATAGTACGTAGGATAATGTCTGATGATGAAGAATTCTTTATTGTCACTAAAGTCAATATACCTGTTATACACGACTACACCCCAACGGGTAGGCCGATGTATAGAAAAAGTAAATCACATATGTATATCAAACCTCTCGGTGATGAAAACTTCCCTGGTGAGATTACATCTTTAATATCAGAGTACGAAAGTGTTTTAAAAGGTAAAAAAATAATTAAACCACATAGTTTTTTATAATATGTTTTATATAGAAAGTCATAAAGACCCAAAAGAGATTAAACAGGAATTGGAAGGTTCTAAAGTTAGGTGTGATGTTGAAATTGTATCTAAGGATAATACATTTTTACTGTATAAAGGAAGTTTACATGAGATTAGTATCGTGAACGCTAATTATCATTTAGGTGAATTCGGTATATCTTGGACTTTAGATATTATTTACTACGATGATTTGGTTCCTGATGTTATTATAATAGATGTTGACCTGATTAAAGACTTTTGTGAACAAGTTGAAGGTACTAATATCGTTGAATCTTTACGTGAGGAGTATGTTATAACAGACGAAGAACTAGATGAAATCATAGAAGACATCAACCTATGGTCCGTGATAGATTCTTATGAAGAAAAGATTGATGATTTAAAAGAATTAAGTGAACTTTCTGAATCACAACAAAAAGAATTATACGAGTATAATGAAAAACTTAAAGAATTATTAAAAAAGGTTAAACAATAGTTTAAACATATTTATAGTTATGAAGATTTATTTTATACAGTTTGGGTTTGAAGAGGTTCTACCTATTCCTTTCATGAAGAGAGTTAAAAAAATTATAGATGATGAGGATATGGAGAACATGATTATAGGTAGTAGTCTTATCGGTGATTATTCTATAATGTGTGCTAAACAACATAAAATAGATAAATTCATTGAGATAGGTAAGGAGTTTGACTTAATTAAAAGTTATAGGGACATTACAGACGATTTGGTTATGGATAATCCTATTAACGATTTAGTTGACTCTTTAAAGGGTGACGAAATTTTAGATAACTTATTAAGTAAAGTTTTAACTGTGGATATGGTTTTAGATAAAATATCTTTAAAAGGTATAGATTCACTAACCGAAATAGATAAAGAAGCTTTAAAAATTTAAATATGAACGAACAAAGTTTTATAGAAGAAAGAAAGTTATTGGCCAAACTATATGAATGCCAAGAAATGATGGAAAAATTATTAGATGATGGTAAAAATGATAAGCATTATTTTATCATGGAAATCTTAATAAAAAGATTGGAAATACACCTACAAGATAATTCCGAAAACGGTGACCTCTTATAATGGATTTAATTAAGTTTATTAGTGGTTGTGTACTCCTATTTTTAGGACAAATAGCTGTATGGTTTCAAATATACGCTCCACTTAAAATTGATTCACTGAAAAACGATTGGTTTATATATGGTATGGCAATACCCATAACTTTTATATTCCGTCAAGGTATAAGTATGGTTACAGAATCTTCAGGAGGGTCAATGTGGCCTAGTAGATTCTTAACTTTTACTTTGGGTATGTTTTCATTCGCCTTTCTAACTTGGTATTTTAATAGTGAATCCGTAAATTTAAAAACAGGGATTTGTTTAGTGTTAGCATTTATTATTATATTCATACAAATCTTTTGGAAGTAAGTTTGTTTTTTAAATTCTTTATTACTATATTTGTTGTATGAAAGAATTATACGAACAATATTTAAACAGTAAAACATCTAATTCATTGGAGGATAGAATTGAGGTTATGAGCAATATCATACGCCAACATCCTAAGTTAATGGATTATATCCAAACTAAGATTGATTCTTGTTATGGGACACACAAAGTATATCTTGTACATATGAAAGTTAATGGTGAAGATATGTTAAAGGTGGGTTACACAAAAAACTCAGTCGAGGGTAGGTTTGGTGAAAAACGTTATGCTGGCAGAGATAACTTAGAAATTGTTGAAATACTTAGACAAGGACAATTCCAAGCTAAAGGAGCTATTGACTTTGAAAAGGTGTTAAAGAGTGAGTATAAGAATTTTAAAGTTAAGACGGACCTTACATTACCTGGTAAAGGTGAGTTTTATTCTATAGATTATAAAGACATTATGTTAGAAAGGTACGACCTATTAAGTGGTACTTATAAAAATACCTTTGGTTTAAAAGCACCTAATTAAAATTGAAAAAAATGAAAGAAAGAAGAAGAGCTGTAGAAGCTAAATTAGTTGAGAAAAGTAAGTCTAATCCGGGATATTACAAGTACCAAGTTAAGATTAGAGAATTAGATGGTAGAGAACATACCGTACCTTCTTATGGTGTGGATATGACTGACGCTATTAGACGTATCGTTAAGAACGAAAATAAGGAAAAGATGGATAAGATTTATAGCAAAAGAATTGCTCCCATAAGTTTGGGGGTTATGGTTTTTTTGTGGATGGGTTCTGTTTTATTTTCAGCAATAGTTAATGATTATAGATACGCTTACATAGCGGTAATAACATTGTTTAGTGTGACAACTTTTCACGCTGTTTATTCATTTATAAAAGACCATGTGGAAACTAATAGTGATAAGTTTAATAATTCTAAGTAGTTGTAGGGTTCAGGAGTACGAATGTGTTTGTTATTACCAAGACGGTGATAAAATATCTTACGACAAATATATAACTAAGAATAATAAGTTAGACGCTGAAAAGTATTGCAATTCAATATCAACAAGTGATAGAACTTGTGTTATAACAGAGTAACATATGAAACAGGTAATAATAATTAGGAAAGACCTAAAGATGAGACGAGGTAAAGAGATAGCTCAAGGTTCTCACGCAGCAATGGCTTTCCTACTCAATGGTGATTTTAAGAGTGATAATTTAACGAAATGGTTACAAGAGGGACAAACCAAGGTATGTCTACAAGTACATTCAGAGGAAGATTTACTGGAGTTGGACAGAAAAGCTAAAGAGATGGGTCTAACCTCATACGTAATCACCGACGCTGGTAGAACAGAGTTCGGTGGTGTACCAACCAAGACTTGTATAGCTATCGGACCTAACAAGTCAAAAGATATTGATAAGGTAACAGGACATTTAAAATTGTATTAAATAAAGATAAAATGCCAAATAGAAGTGATTTAAAAGAGTGTGATTTAACACCTTTTCATAGGAGAGAAAAACAAACGGTACATAATATGGCTAGTTGTATGTTATCTATTTTAGATAGCCTTAAACTTTACGATTTAGGCCAATTAGAATTAGGTGAAGAAACACTATCCGAAATGATGTTCAGAAAGATGGAAGCTTATAAAGTTGACTTGAATAAAGAATTAGGGCTTACACATTTAAAACCAATCAAAAAATAAATTATGATAGAATCTGTTGAAGAAGTTAAGGTAAACAAAGAAATAACCGAATTACATTGGATAGACTCTGAGGGTGGGTTTGGTATTTTAACCATTGAGTATAATGGTCTTGGTGGTTACACTTTTGATGCTGAGTATTTGGGTTTAGATACTATCTGTAAAATTATTAAAGAATGGAAGAAGTGAAGTTCATAAATAAAACTATAAAAGATAACTTAGATGTTATATTAGGTTGTAATACTGAAGCTAAAGAAGGTGACGTAAGTGGATTTTCAATTGAAGTTATGGAGGGTAACTCTTATTCTTCATATGTTTATTACGACGATAAAGAATCTAGAGATAAGGACTTAATAGAACTAAATAAATTATTAAATGGATAAAAAATATACATCACTCAAAAAATGGTTTAAGGAAAATTATGGTGATTTCGGTTACGATTTAAGTGATGTTTATATTGATGAACAAAAGTTAAAATGTAGATTTGATATTGAGAGGTTCGGTAAAAAAACAACTATGTTAGGGTTAGATTTAGAGAAAGTTTTTGATTTAACATGGGATTTAGAACTTAGAAAAAGTATTTTTGATGGGTTATTCTTGATTAAAGGTTATGGAAATGACGGTGATTTTAAACCAAAAAAAATAATTAGGAATGTAACCATTTGATTATTTTTTTAGTATATTTGTGATATGAAGAACAAGAGATTTCAAGATAGTAGTTTTATTGTGAAAGTGTGGAGATACAGATACTACATAGCCATACCTTTTAAATACTTTTGGTTCAGTTACATAAAACCCATGAAAGTAATTGAAACTGTATTCAATGAAGAAAAAGGTATTGTTGAGGACACTGAAAATATACACAACCCAAAAGGTAAGGAACTATGGGGTATTTTAATAGGTAGTGCTCAACACAAAATGAAATGGTATTGGACAAGTGAAGAAGTTTTTAACAGAATAAAAGAAAAATTTAAGATATGATGACAACGGTTTACCCAAAAGAAATGGCATCTAATTACAACGAGTGGATAGCTCACATTAGAAAATGTGTTAATGAATCTAAAGGTTTAAAAAATTAAAATTATGAAAAAGTTATTATTATCAATTATTTGTTTACCCACAATCCTATTATCCCAATCAATTGAGTTAAATTACACTCACGTTAAGATAAATGGGTTTGATAGTGTAACAGTAGAGTCAAAAACATCGGTAAATTTTTTAAATGGTTACACCATATTACAGACTGAAGATGAAAGGATATATAGTTATTTAGTTCCTGGTAGTGAGTTTTCTGACTTAAATTACCGAGTTTTTTTTGATATGGAAACTAGGTTAGCTAGTGAGGATAGTACTGAAAAAATATTATTATTTGGTTCAATCGATACACCCAACGAGGTCGGTATTGTTTATTCTGGCAATTTAAATGATTCTTTAAGATTTATAAAAAAGACTGGTGAACATTTAATTTTCATAAATAAAGAATAGTATATCTTAACTATATATTTATAGGTATGATAACTAAAACACTGTTAAGACTACTATCAGTTTTAATTTTAACTTCTTCTTGTGTATCAACGTATGGGATACAAAAAAATCATAGTAGAGGTTCTTATGTGTCTTGGCATGGTAAACATAAGAAGAAATACACCAAGAGTAGTTTAACCAATTAGTTTGATTTTATTAAAGACTATTATTATACTTAGTTTATGGGTACATTTTATAAAATAAAAAATTTTATGTTGATAACATTTATGATGTTATCAACATTTTTTGTTTATGCCCAAACATCAACGACATCTGGTAGTTGGACAACAGGTTCAACCTGGGTGGGAGGTAGTTCACCAACTTTAACTGGTGGGGCCGGTAATTT
>Ga0208644_1000892_pt1 | contig 26438 bp, 36 predicted proteins | sample VirMetDEL_Nov_18_FD_184517 | JGI IMG/M metagenome (GOLD analysis project Ga0208644, IMG submission 184517) | Aqueous microbial communities from the Delaware River and Bay under freshwater to marine salinity gradient to study organic matter... | ecosystem: Environmental > Aquatic > Marine >...
GGAGAAGTCCTCGGGGGCTTGTTTTATCCGGGTATGACGTGATCTGAGTTCTGAAAAACGAGATCATCTCCGGCTTCAGTGAGCATAGTGTCGGCTGATGTCGTGGCAAAAGTCAGATCCTGGTACGTCGCGATGACTTCCATGAAGAAAGCACATCGAGCGTATGTCTCTCCCGTACATGTGAGCACGAGACGAGTTCCGCTGATGCTTGCAGCGACACTCCGATTCCCTGTAGCACTCGAATCAGTGATTCGCGCGTCTGCTATCTCTTGAAGTGTGACGCTTGTAGTTCCGTCGACGTTTGACGCTGTGAAGCTGTACTCGATGAAGTCTGCGCTTCCTATCGCTCCCGAGCTTCCGTCATAAGTAGTCTGAACAGTGTTTACCAGGATTCGCCCTTGAACAAGCGTGTTCAGAGGAATCTGTATATCTCCTCCTGACTCTCCATCTGATGTCGCTTCACCTGTGCGATTCTCATTCACCAAAGCGTACAAGCTCGAGCGATACACTCCCGCGTTCTCTTGCCCGAAGTCGTATGTTCTGACATCGCTGTTCTCGATGATTGGCATCCGCGTTTGACGACGATCGATCCCCGTAGTGAGCCCCTGCCCCCCCGTTCGAGGAGTTCTCCAGAAGCATTTGGTCGATGTCGGATCGTAGATCCCCCCCGCATCTTCACAGCATGCTTCGCCCGGAGTGTAGGTAGTTGATCCAGTGTCAGGATCGACGAAGCGAATAGTTCCGTCAAGAGCCCAAACATCCGGAATGTATCCGCATCGAGCGACGTATTGACCAGTGCCTTGATCTTTTATCAGCTTGCACTGTGTCGTGCCGTCGCTGTTGACAGTGTATCCCTTGATCTCGAGTAGTCGATAATGTGTCCCGCGCACATTTATCAGATCGTTAAAGCGAAGGTTCAAGATGTCAGTCGGCTTCAAGTAGAATCGAGCTTGAAGAATCCGAGCGTCAGGATGATATATCTGATTCAAAAATCGAGACCAGTATGCGCGAACGAGATTCTGATTGACGTACTCCTCCCCTATCGGGGGCGTTCCGTATCCGGAAGGATATTGATACTCCCAATACAGCGACTGAGTTCCGCTCGAGTTTGGAGAAGTGTCGAATCCAGAGCACAGAGGATACTGCGTGAAGCTCTCGCTCTCGATATACAGCGTCTCTCCGACATCCTTCATGCCGTTATGATAGAAGAGAAAGGGCTGATCTGCGATCGGCTCGTACTCTCCATCCTCGCTGATCTTGTACAGATGTGCAGTGACGAAGTTCGGAACGATCGTATCCTCTCCGGTTCCCGTCGTGACTGCGTGAACGTGAACGGGCTTGAATTTGCTCTCCCATTTTTGCTCGCCCTGTGCGAAGTCATCCTCGACGATCTCTCTGTATCTCCCGTACACATATCCGTTCGCATCCTGTCGGAAAGTGTTTGACTCGTCTTTTCCTTCTGCGTCGGTGTAGATGATAGTCTTCTTGCGGAGTTCGTTTGTAGGAGAGAGAGTGATCTCTTTTGATAGGTCGAGTTTGCCTGTCCAGTCGATTTCTGATCCTGAATCAAGCCAGTCTGCATGCGGCTCGATTACTAAGTGACGCTCATTGTCCGGAGAGCTCTCGAGTACCAGGTTAAACCTGTTCACGATCTCCTTCAGAAATTCCGCTTCGGTCATATCCGGCATCTGAGAAGGAACGTGAATCTGTATGTCGCCCCCGTTATTATCGTACTCTATCAGACGAAAGTTCGTATCTCCCAATGATGACGTTTGAGCGACGCTGATATTCCCCCCCGTTAAATCTTGAACGAGAACTTCAACGCTCACAGTCTCTCCAGCTTGCAGATCGAAAGTCGCTATCGCTGGATTCCACCAGAAAACGATCTCGTTTGTGACGAAGGATGAATACGGAGTGACATACTGCTCGGTGCTGCTGTATATGCGGATCGCTACGTTCGCAGTAACTCCGCTGTTCGGTCGCGTGACATAGATATTCCCCCCGAAGCGGGCAGTCATATTTTGAGGAGCCGTAAACGTGAAAAGCGATGTGCTCCAGAGCCCGTCGGGATCGTAGAAGTCAGATCCTGTGTCTGTGTCGAGTTCGATTGTGTGAGCCCCGTCTGAAGAGATTGTTTGATCTGCACTCAGTCCAGCGCGAAAACCGAAGAACGGACGCGCGTCAAGTTCAGGAGTATTTGTCCCGAGCTGCATGTATAGCCGCGCGAATCGTGCGCTGCTGAGGAAGTTACTCGTGTATGTGTATCCGTGCTTCTTGAATATCAGATTCCATATCTCGAGCACCTTCATCGCGGGCTTGAATCGTGCAGGGCCGACGCGATCCTCTTGATACAAATTATCGAGAGCGTTCGTCGAGTCGCTGACGTGCAGCTTTTGAGTCGCCCCCTTTCGGCCATGATCGAACAGCGGGATCACTATCGTACCAGCTCCGACAGTTCCTGACGTGATATCGTTTGAAGTATTGAAGCTGCTGATGACGTTCGCTGCTGTCTGCGAGTAATCGTAATCGGTCGAAACGCTTCCATCGGTGACGAAAATTGATCTCAGATCCTCGCTCTCTGATTCTTGGAAAAGGTTTGCTGCGTCGCTGTACACTGCGACACTGTATATCCCATTCTGAACTGATACGCTTCGAAGCTGGAGATATCCAGCCATGACGAGAACGCCCTGATCGAGTATGTGACAGCGTGTTTTTTTTGAACTGTCGAATGTCGCTGCGCTGAGATTTGCGTCGTAAAAGTGCTCGAAAAACTTGTTATTTCGCTCACTCGTCGGAAGTTTGAACGTCTGACTGAATGGGCTGTTTCGAGTCAGTACGTCGCCCGCGTTCGTGTAGCTGTAATTCAACTGAACACTCTCTCGATCTTTGGTGTCGAGCTGTACGACTTCCGACTCATCCTGGGTATATGCGAGAAGTATCATCCTTGAAGTTCGTCATTTGAGTAAGTGACTTTCAGTGAATAGCTCGCGAGCTTATCGTTCACGCTCGTCTTGTACAGAAATTGAGTGTCGGAGATGACGACTGGACGCGCAGCATAGTCAGCGGATGACTTCTGCTCAAGTAGATAAACTTCGTTCGAGCTGAACAGCGAGAGCATGAAGGGATTCCATTCCTCGCCGATCCAGTCTGTGTTGAGCGTCTCTTCGGTTTTTACCTTCGATCGGTTCGTTCGTCTGCCCCCGTCGTACATCTCGTATCCGAAGTTCTCCGTTCCCCCGTTCGCAGTGTCCCAGTTTCCCCGTACTCGATGATACCCCTCGCGCTCGATCATCGATGTCTTGACTGACTTCTTCTCGAAATTGTAGAAGTCCCATCCTCCGTACTCGTTTAGGAACATGATTCTTCGAGTCTCGTACTTGCAAGCCGTCGTGACGTTGAATCGATATACTGCCCCGCATACAGTTGCAGAGCTGAGAGTCGATGAGTTCGCAGCTACGATCTCGAAATATGAGAGATCAGCATCGTCCATCCCTGTGTTGATCGTGCTGCTGTCTGATTGAGTTGTAAGATTCAAAAAGCCCGATCCGAAGTAGATCAGTCTCTCGTCGTCAGAGTTTGCTGTCGTCGGATCTTCTCCCCCGTTCGCAGTTACGTTCTCGATGGAGTCAGTGAAGATCTGTGTTCCGTCTGCTTGGTATCCTGCGACATGAATGAACTTCGGGCTTTTCGTCTGAGTGCTTGTCGTGGCATCGTTCAAGAAGCTAACGCAGTGACTTTGTCCAGACTCGATGTCTTGGTCATATCGAAAAGATGTGCTGATGATCGAAGCAGTCTCTGACACTCTCGGAACGACACTGATAAAAGTATTTGCCGTTCCGCTCATTTCGAAACTATCGAGAGAGCCGTCGGTGAAATTATCGATATCTGCTGTCGGAAGTTTTCGATTTGACTTGATGAAAGTCAAGTTCTCTCCAGTGATTTGATCTGCATAGATCGTCGGATCAGCGGTCGCAGATGTAGCGTACTCAAAGCCGAACTTCAGCTCGATTCGTCGCAGACTTTCAACGTTCTTCCCGAAGGGATTTCCGTTCTCTCCCGCCGTAACGCCTAACCTATTGACGCTGTCGATATACAATCCTCCGAGCGTTCCGTTCACATTCACTCGAGTCGCTTCGAGATAGTCATCGACGACACGATTGATCTGAAAAACACCACAATCAGCGGAGTTTGGGAGCGTCTTGAGCCGCGCTCTTTTCGTTCCTCCGATATAGATATCGCAGATATACTTGTACTTATATACGCTCGCGCTCCCCGGATTCGTGTCATCCTCGACGACGTATATCACATCCTGACGACTTCCGACGACGTACTTCGACGGCTTTTGAGTCACAGTGTAAGCCATTACCCCTCTATTATTAGTCGCACATAGTCAAGAGCGTCTTTTGCGACTGCTTGAGCTATCGTGCGAAGATTTTGCTTTTTCATCCGGTTGTACGGACGATCTATGAAGAGACTCGGCACGAGTCCCCTTCTGTAAATAGAGCGACTTATCGCGCGGATCATTCCTTTTCGGGGCGTGAAGCGTCCGCTTTCGTCTCGCGTTCCTTCAACATTTTTCTTCACTGCCCAGGCATCGATTTTGCCCGCTGGTACAGATGGGAACTTCGACTTTCCGAATCGATACGGGGAATCTCCCCATGCTGCGAGCTGATCGCTTTGTGCATTTGATTTCTTCGGAGCTTTGTTTTCCTGCGCCCCTTGAACGCCCTTGTTCACGAAGTCAGCATACGCAGCCATCTCATGCACGAGCTCGACTCCGTAATCTGTCTGAATGACGCGATGTCGAATGGATCTGTTCAGATTTCCGCTCGCGTTCTTTCCCTGTTTGGTGAGACTGATCCGATAGCGTCGAGTCAGTTCAGCCCCGATTCGATCCATCTCAGCGGACGCATGCTGATATGTTAAGGTCGAAGGCACAGGTTATTCTTCTCGTCTTCTACGATTGTCACGATCGCTTCCCATCCTGTCAGCCCGTTATCGAACCGATCGGTGAAACTGTTACAAGTGACAGCAGTCCCATTCACCAGAGATCCGAAAGTCGCATTTGATGTGCTGCTTTGACTGTGACGGAACTCGTTTATTACGTCGCTGATGATGAGCTCTGTATCGCTCCAGACATCATTCCGATCATCTTTGTCGCCCTGGACACGATCTGCGACGATGATATTCACGCCCCATTCCTTTTGCCCGTACTGCGTCGTGACTTGATCGATCAAGACGTACAGCATCGGGAACTGTGTCGCGTTCAATTTCTCGAGATCTACTTCGGACAGAACTCCATTTTGAAAGCTCTGTATCTGTCCGTGATTGTTTGCGATCGTCTGAAAAGTGTCGATCAGTTGATTAAACGTCATACTTGTTCCTTTTTATTGAGTCGACATCTTGCTCAAAGCTCAGAAAGTTCAAAGCCGTGAAGAGCCCGAGATCAGTCACTGCGTCGATCTTCAATATATCTCCCTGCGCGAGATGATGAATCGTCGAGTACCAGCCCCATTTTTTGCCGATCAGCCCTCCTCCTTCTCCTCCTTGAAAGAGCTGTTTATACTGTTCAGTGATGCGAGCCCTAAATGAAAAAAAAAATTCAGTGCTCCCATCGCTTGTCGAATAGGCATCTCGAGGAACGGCTTTTCGTTTACCCCTTCGTAATCCTTTACGGAGTAGAAAGGCCCATGCTTTTCGATCACTGGTCGATACAGCACAGACATGATCTTCTCGAGATTTGCCGTCGTATCGCTGCACATGAATTCAAGATCGGTCATCTCTCCGACTGTGATCTTGTCCAGGTTTGGGATAAAGCCGTACTGAATCCCGTCGTGCTCGTAGAACACATCGAGAGCGTATGACTTCTCGACTGGTTTCATCTGAGCGATCGTGCGCCCTACCTTATCAAAGCTCTTCTGCGTCATCTTTCGAATCTCACTGATGGGTATGCCCGCCAGCAAGGAAACGAGCCGCTCTGCTTTGGCTGAGTCGCTTTGCTTCTCCTCGTTGAGTGACATTACTCTTCGATACACTGGTATCGTGAGCTCGTCGAGTCTGGATGGGATTTCAAGTCTCATATCAAAAGAGTAAATGTCCGAATCTGGTCGCTATCATCACTGCGATGCTGATCCCGACAGCCATCGCCAAAGATCCGACAAAGCCCCAAACGAGCCCCGACTCGAAAGCGTGTTTCTGAATTCGTTCTACTTGTTGAACTTGATCTTCGGTGAAGTGCATCTTATCAATCATCTGTGTTTTATTTGATCCAATACTCGCGAAGAATCCCCTCGGGAGTGAGTCGCTCTGTCCAGAATGTATTCAGCGGACACGCATCCCAGTCGAGATCGCTCTCGTCGGTGACTGAGATGTGAAGAAAACAGATTTCGGTTCCTGGATAGTCGCACAGCCAAGCCGAAGACCATGTTCCCTGAATATCGAAATCACATAGATCAGTATCACTCTCGTTCCCATATCCCCCGAGCAGCATCAGAAGATCTCCGCTGTCGACAGATCCCGATCCGTCGAGATCCCAGATGTTCGGGCTCACAGTTTGCCAGCTTCCGAGCATCGATAGAATCACTCCCGAGTCGCTGTATGTGTTCGTGACAGTGCCTGTGTCAGTATAGAGTCTGTCTGCATACACTCGAGCCGTCGGATTACACTCGCACATGTTCTGTGCTGATACGCTGATCGGGATCAGAAGTAAGATTAGTTTACTGAATCGCATATTTTCCAGTGTATTTCGGCATGAGTAGATTCAAACAGCAATATCGGGCTGCGTCGAGTAAGTGATCGTTTCCGTCTTCTGGCACATTCAAGATCTCATTGTTTCGATCCATCTTCCATCGATAGCCCTGAAACTCTCGCTCGAGATTCTCTCCGTGATAGAAGAGTTTGTTTCGACGCATTAAGTCGATCCCGTTCCTCACGCTATCCGGCCCCTTCTCCGCTCCTCTGACGTTCAATCCGTATCGACGGAGCTCCGCGATCGATTTCGGTTCTGCTGAGTCAGCGATGATCGGAGTCTTCCCGACGTTCATCGATTGGATACGCTTCGCGATTTGATCGTTCGTCATGCCCTTCTCATAAAGGAGCTCTTCAATATATAAAGAGTTCTCGAGCTTGTAGACTGCGACCATCGCAGAAGGATCTGCGCTGAAGCCCCAGTCGAGCCCGTATCCGATCAGCTTCGCGTGTGCGGGCTTCTCGCCCTTGTGAGCGTAATAGATGGCGCGTCGGTTCGTCGCTCTCTCCCCCTGTCCGTATATGCGCCAGTATTCCGGATCGGTGTCACGGAGTCGCTCGATCTCTTGCACGAGCTCGGGGGGGAGATGGGGATTGTCTTTGTACGTCGACTTATAGAATGAGCAGTCATCGCGGGGAATCACTTCCGTATAAATCCAGTGATGAACTTCGCTCGGATTGTAGTCGAGGATCAACTTCGGCCCGCGTGTACGGAATGAAAGCTGTCGCCAGTCTGAGAGCGTGAGCTCGTTGGCTTCGTTGCAAAAAAGCACATCTCGAGACCTTCCTCGTATTTTTTGGCTGTCGTCGACGGAGAAGAACTCGAATGTGTTGCCGTACAGACTGTATGTGTTCTCGGATTTGTTGTGCTTTCCCGGATCGTACCAGTTTGTGTTTTGAAGGATCTCGAAGAAGTCACGCATCACTGTCGCTCTGAGTGAAGGGAAAGTCTTCCGGACGATGGATATCACGAGTCCCTTATTCGGATTCGTGTACGCGAACTCTATCAAGCACTGAAGGATCGAGTAGCTCTTCCCGCTACGAGTCCCGCCCTGGTGGACTGAAATCCGACTCTTGCAGGACTTTAAGTCATAGTATGTCTTCGGCTGTTGCAAATGTCACGCTTCAGATCTTCCGTCGTACCCCTCGGGAACAGGAGTGAACCAGATCGCGGGCTTGTCATTTGTGATCGTGTGCTCTGATCGCTCGACGTATCCTCTCTCCTTTCCGATTGTCTTCAGATAGAAGATGATCGCAGTCGTGTTCCCTTCGCGGATCTGTCCGAAGAGCTTACTCTCTGCGAAGTCGATCGAGACGTTCTTCAGCTCGCGTACTGCTTCAGCGTACTCTTCATCTGACTTCATCCAGTTGTAATGCGTCTGACGATCGATCTGCGCTTGTTTGGCTGCTGAAGACACGACTCCGAGTGTCGACTCGAGAGCCGCGAGCATTGCCTTTTTTTTATCTGCCGAAATTGCCGAACTCATTTCCCCCCTTATTAGTCGAGTTTGTCTTTATAGTGTTGAATGATTCTCTCTGTCTCTGAGCGATAGAAATCCTTGAACTCTGGTACTTGGTGCTGATAATTCTGCTCCCATACTCGATAGAGTACATTTCGAAGACGCTTGCTCTGACTCTTTGGTTCGTCGTACAGATCGAGCTCTATTGCGTCGAGCTCTTCGACTTCTGCTGTGTTGAACTTCATCGCTTGATCTGCTCGAAAGTACAGAACTCCTCCGCTCTCTTCCGTCGCCATCTGATCGATACTCGAGATGTCCAGGACTTCCTGTGTCGTAAACGTGACTGAGACAGTACGATCTTTCCTCCTGCGATAGCTGGTGAGCTGTGCTGCTTGAAGTAGCTTCATTTCTCGAGTGTTTGATCTTCGGAAGTGATCGACTTCTGAAAGTACTCGTGAGTGTCTTTCACATAATTCGCAGGAAGAAGCCCCTCGATAGTCAGCTCGAGTTCTAACTTCCTCAGACGAGCGAGAAGAGCGGATTCGATTTGTGTCATCTCTTGCTTCATTCGAAAGTGTACATATCGGATCGCATCGGCTCGTGAAAGTCGGGATTCACTATCCAGCCGAGCCACTGCTGAACAGGACGAAGAAGCACATTCCATCCTATGAGACGAATGAAGGGATCTCGAGTGAGAAAGTGAACGTCACGCCCGGATTCATTGTCGTACTTCCCGATGTACTCCCAATACCCCTCGTACATCAGATTCTCGAGAAATGTCGAATCATCAGCTAATCTCTCCGGAATGAAGCAGAGCATTTGAGGAATCGTGCTGTAAACTCCCGGAGCTTTATACGCTCTCAGCGTGTTGAAGTTTGAGTTCCCATCGGCACGAACTACGCCCTCTTCCCATGTGTAAGTGTAGGCATTCATGACTCGTGGATTTTGCGAATGAGCTCTTTCGTGATAGCCGGATGAATCGTGTCGTCGAGTGTCATCCATCCGCGATAGTTGACGGGGGCAGACATATCCTCCGCGTATCGTACATCAGCTATGTACATCGCTCTCAGGACTTGCTTCCAGTTTTTATTTCCGATCGCTGAGTACAGCTCGAAAAAATCTCTGCTCGCTTGCATGATCCAGTTCGGATCTATTCCGGTTGCTTTTGAAGTATCCCAGGCAGCGGAGCACCATTCCTCGAAGTGATGCTTTTTGACACGATTCCAGTCGTGCTCGATGTTTTCGAATCTTTCCATTTTTGATTGATTTTGGTCGAAGATACGCATTTTATTTGGATTTAGCGTACAGCGCGATGATTTGCCGAATGACTTCTTTGTTACAGCTCTGACATCGTTTCGGTCGATGACGCTTCCCCCATATCCGATTGTAAATCCGGAACACTGTCGCGGCTTCTTTGGGATTCAGTTCACTCTTCTTCCGATCAAAAATCACATCGAGCTCTGCTATCTCCTCGGGAGTGAGATCCCCCTTGTACGGAAATTTCGCGTTCAGCCATGCTTTACGATCCTCGCAGCCGCAGTCACCGACGAACTGCTTCACGAGCCATTCAATACCAGTCGCTCGAGTTACTTTCTCGATACTGTCTCCAAGACCTTTCGACTTCATTTTTTAGATGTTCTTTTGCTCGATTGAGCGATTTTGAAAGCGTTGTTAAGCTGATCCCCGTTCCTTCTCGGATGTCTTTCAGCGTGTTTCCATTGTACCAGAGAACGCAAACGATCCGATCAAACTCGTTCATCTCGTCGAGTTTTTCGTTCATAAAGCGTATCGCGAGCGTCACGTCGGGATGTTCGGAGCTTTCGTAGAGTTCGCGATATATGCTCTCGCGATGCTTCTGCTCCATTATGATCGGTCGCTTGTGACGTTGATAGTATCGCGAGCTTCCGCTGTGCCAGCTCATCCGAAGCGAAGCGATGACATATCTCCGTATCTCCGCTGTCTTTCCTTCTCCTCGGTTACATATCCCGTCGGGAACTCCTCGAGTCATCAGATCAGTCACTACGTCGTGCAGGAGCTCTCTTCCGTCTCCCTGGACGATTGTATTCGCGACTGATAATAGATCGCTGTAATTATTCTGAAGATAGACCGAGAACGCGCTCGCGGAAGTCATCGTACATCTCTAAAAGTTCGGGAGTGCTGAATTTACGAATCTGATTCGATTTCTGCACTATTTCGTCAGCAAGTCCGGATCTTTCTTCGTTCAGCCGCTGCCCAAAAACGTACTGCTGTCCCCCGTTTCGCATGTTACATCCCGCACACTGGGGGCGGACATTGTCTTCGTCCCATCTGACGCTGTACTTCGCCCGACTTTGGAAGTGCCCCGCTTGCATTTCGGAGACAGATTTTACGACTCCGCATGTATAACAATCGACTTTGCCCGCTTTCGCGTACTTGAGTCGGATGTACTTCGAGAAAATGCTGTCGAGCTTTCGTACGACTGTGCTACGCTTTGTCACTTTTCGGACTTCCTTTAACTCCTCCCTTTGGGCCTACTTCAGCGAGCTCAATCTCTCCGAGTTCTCTCAGCTTGTTTCGACTCCAGGCGAGAGCCGCTGGCCCTCCCCAAAGAAGATAGCTGATCGTCCCGCACTTTGTCGTACTGTTCGGATCATAGTTCTTCTGATGTCGTGAGAGGAAGAGATACATTTTTTTGATGACTTCGAGCGATACATTTCCGCCAGATGCGAGAACTTGAGCTCTCTGTTTTCCGACGATTGTTGCACACTTGTTCCCCTGCTTCTCGTTCAGCTCGATTCCTCGTCTTGCGTTGTTTCGGACACGCTCTCCGTAATCATTGAAGCTCATTGTTCTCGATTTTTTGTATCACTTGGAACAATTCAAGTGCTACCTGTGGAACAATAGCGTTCCCGTATGCCTTTATCGTTTCGTTTCGCCATTTAGAAAAGGAGATTCCGTCCAGGTCACGGGGAAGCCCATCATCTCCGCTACAAATCGGGGATTCAGTTGGGAAGTCTTTCCACCAGCTTCGCGTATTCGCTTTGGGATGCTGTCTTGATTCCTCTTTCCTGTGTTCTTTCCCGGGTGATCGCAAGCGTTCGGTGTTGGTAATAGCGTGCTGGTATTGATTGCTGCCCAGTGATTGAGCTCGCTGTCTCTCATCTTTCCATCCTTCCTGGGTGCTGTCGTTCCCCTGTTCGAACAACTGGCTGTTGGTGTTGGGATCAGACGACCGATTAAACTGCTTCTGCCCGCTTGACTCTTTGGCAGTGTTGAGTTTTGACCATCCTGCGCCAGTGGAGTTGGGAGTATCTCGGAACGCACAGATCCAGATCCTGTCTCTTCTATGGGGTGCATTTTTGGCGAGAGCTGGAAGTATAAACGATTCGACTCCGTAGCCCTCAGACTCCAAATCAGAGCACACTTCGTCGAGTACCAGTCCCCCGTTCCAATTAGTAAGCCCGCGAACATTCTCCCCCAGGACGTACTTCGGGCGAATCTCTCGTACTGCTCTAAACATCTCCGACCAGAGATATCTGTCGTCGTCTGTTCCTTTTCTTTTTCCTGCTGTGCTGAAGGGCTGACAGGGGAAGCCCCCTGTGAGCACATCGATTCTATCTCTGTAAGAAGTGAAATCTGTCTGCTTGATGTCATGTAAGCTATCTGATTTAGGGAAGTGATATTTTAAAACTTGACGACCGAAATCGTTCCATTCACAGTGAAAGACATTGTTCCAGCCCATCCATTGAGCCGCGAGATCGAATCCACCGATGCCCGAGAAGAGAGATCCGTGATTCATACTTTCCGATAATCAACGCCCCCGAGAGCGTACATATTGAACATTTCCCAGAGACGAGATTCAACTCTCGGTCCGTACACATCGCTGATCTCTTCGATGCTGAGATTTGTCGTGAGGAGAGTGATCCCGCTCTGATTGAAGTACCGCTTCTCGATGAGATCAGACATGATCGGAGCGTCCGTTTTCTTTGCGAATCGTGCGCTTCTCTCTCTGCCTACATCGTCAAAATACCACGAGCCGAGCTCGAATCTTTTGAGTGAGTTTGCGTCATTGTAAGCGTCGACGATGTGCATCGCTGTCGTCTGCTTGGCTCCAATCACTCGAGCGAGTGCCCGCATGATCGTCGTCTTTCCTACTCCGTATCTGCCCAGGATCAGAATGCCTTTTTTCAGACTGAGCTTGTTTATCGATCTCCCTTCTGCGCTTTCGCTGAGATCGTATCCCGTCTGACAGAAGTTGTGATCTTGAGCTGCATAGTAAGCGAGAGAGTTCAGCAGCTTTTGATTTGCGGGCACATACTTAAACTCTGGACACGCTCTCTGTATGTGATCCGCGAGCATGCGCTTTGCTTCTGATACGTTGATCTGTTTTTTGACTTTGGGCTTTCGAACTTCTTTGAGCTGCTTTCTGTATTCGCGCTCTGCGTCGGAGATTTTTCTTGGTGGGCTCTTGCGCTGATCCCAGCGATCAGATACCGTATTTCCTGAGTGAATCATCTTTTTCTCTGTTTTCGTCTTTGAACCAGACTCGACGCATCGTGCTTTTCCAGTCTTTCACTGTGTTTCCGAACTTGTCGAGCCATTGTCGCTCGCTATAATAGTCAAATGCTCTTTCACCGATCTCTTTTCTGTATCCTTCACTCTTGAAGAAGGAAGTCACTTCCTCTTTCGTGGGGGTACGTTTTGTACCCATACTACGTCTATCAATAGAGATAGAAGAAGATATATTATGTATATGGGTACGTTTTGTACCCCCTTCTGAAAGATTTGTACCCCCTTCTGAACAAAATTTACCCAGCTTGTAAAAGGATCGAGTGTCGCCAGGAAGCGGGAGATGAGCCGGAGCTTTGACCAAAAATCCCCCCTCTACGAGCTTTCCGATCGCTCTCTTGATCGTCGGTCTGCTCCAGAAAGGAAACTCTTTCTCCCATGCACTATTGCTTCGATGTATCCAATACTCGCCCCCGATCGATCTTTTCTCTTCGATCAACTTAGAGTGAATGTATCGACATCGAGACAGTATAACAGCGCAGGGAACTCCGAGCTCTTCCGCTTCTTTGTTATCAAACGTCTGCATGAATCCAGCCCTGTCTTTTGCAATAGGCAGACGCAATATCGTATATGTACTCGAGATCCGGATCATACTTCCGATTTTTGATACGACGATATGCGTGAAGAACTGTCGCGTGATCTCTGCCGAAGTAGTCTCCGATACAGGCTAAAGTTTGCCCAGTGACTTCTTTACATAGTACCATCGCTGTTTGACGAGCGCGGACGACTTCCTGATTCCGATTCCGCTTGTACACATACGGCTTTATCACCAGCGTCGGAAAGTGCATCTGTATCTCATCGATGATCCCCTTCGCGACTTCTTCGACTGGTGGGCTCGTTTGCCGTCGACAGATCATCAAATGAATCTGAGCGCGGCTCATTCTTCCCCGAGTTTGTCGCGCATCTTCTTGAATCGCTTTGCGAGACGAAAGACAGCACTCAGATAATCATCCTCGCCCTCGGTGTAATTGTGCATCTCTCCGAGAGCAGATATCCCCATATGCACAGCCCACGAGTTTTCGATTCGTTTGATCGTTTCCGGATCAGTGTTACCCCCTCTCGATCGTGGGCTTGAGCTCGGATCTTTATCAGTAATCGTCACTTTCGGAGTGCCGTTATGATCTCCGTACTGCTTGTACCAGACCTTCTCTGCTTTCATCCATCGAGGAGAGTCGCTCTGCGCGTTTGCTTGTGCTGTCACTCCATCGTCGAATGTCACGAGGAAGGCATACATGAGCTGTGTATTCCCGTCGGGAAGTTTCTTGTTCCAGGTTCCGTCTCCTTGAACTTGGCTGATTTTGGCTGCTTTCATAATTGGACTTTTGCGATTTTACAGAGAGTGATGAATTCCGACACTTTGAACTTGCGCCAGTCCTGCATGCGTCCGGATAAAGTAGACGGAGCGAGTCCCATCTGTGACGCGAGCTGTGCCTGTGAGATACGTTGCTGCTTGATTTGATAACATGCTTCCATGAAGGCATGTTCGAGCTTGTGCGATACGCGCTCTGTGTTTTCTGAAACTGTAGTTTCTGACATTGTGAATTGATTTGTGATCTACGAAATTCCGATACTTTTTTTGAATTCTGACAGCTTCCGCTTCAGTTTTTCTTCCTCGCGCTGCTTGAAATCTTCAAATCTCGCTCGCTGGGATTCGCGATCCATGTAATCCTTTTTGAACTGCTCGAGCTTCTCATCGTAGCTCTTTTTTCGATAGTCGCTTGATCGATAGCCCCCTTTGAGCATTTCTTTTTTTCCCGATCCGACATAGACTCTGACAAACGAGCGAACTGCTTCATCTGTCCATTTGAACTGATTCATATCTGTGATTTTAAGTGAATTACTTCCCGATCATATCCTTGTACACTTGAGCAGTGTCGCGGCTGATATGATTTGCGTATCGAGTGATTTTATCCATCACTTCGAAATACTTCTCTGAAGGCATGTGAGAGATGAGATCTTGACAGATCTCGGAGTAAAGCTGACGCGCTTTCTCGTACTCTGGACTGAACGTAGGCATCCTGTTTTCTTGTATTGATTTGCATCAAATATACAAGAAATATCGAGAAAGTCAAATACTTTTTTCAGAAAATGTAAATCAGTGCGCTTCTTCTACTCCCGTCTTCCATTTCTTGCGGGAGTATTCGCACCACCACCACCAGCCCCCGAGACGCGGCTGCGAGAAGCCCTTTTCGGTTTCCCATCCTCTAAAGCCGTCACCGAGCTTCTTATACGAGCCGCAGCGGATGTGATGAACTGTGCTCTTCGACACGCTCATCTTTGAATTTATTCGCTCTGTCGTCACCGGAAGATGCCACTTCTGGTGATCGTGCCCGCGAAGGATGATGTCAGCATCTGGAAACTGTGCTTGATCGATGTCCGCTTGAAGAACTCCTTTACTGCGTCGTGCATTTCCCCCGTAGCCGTGATGATAGTGCATCATGTAGCTCTTCATCTCTGTCTTATAGGAGAACTGCCAGCGCATATAGCCGGAGTATCCACCGAGCTGTATCGGAGATCCGAGAGCTTGAAGTTCAGCGACGATCCGCTTTGATGGATCTGTGTGCTGTCTCTTGCGTACGTTTGTCTCGTGATTGCCCTGGGCGTAAACTGTGAGAAGGTCTTTATATGGCAGGAGAAAAGTCACTGCGTCAGCTATCACAGCGTCGAAGTAATCCTGCTTTCGATATTCGGGGCGCAGCCCTCCGGGGAGCGTGTTTCTTGGATCGAACTTCCCGCCCATTAAATCGACGAAGTCTCCGTTCAAGAACACTCTCGCATTTCTGCTCATCGCGAGATCAAGATGCTCTTTCAGCATCTCTCGATCACACTTCGCGGAGTCGTAATGTACATCTGACAAGAAGAGAACGTACTTGCGCTGTCCGATCTCGACGTTCTGACTCAGCGTGTAGTGATTACGACTGTGCTGCTGCATGCTCGAAGAATGATAAACACAAAGGAGTGACTCCGATAGCGCACATCGTCACGGCTTCCCATGTGATACCATGAGACGCGATCTCAGTGCAAGCTGTCGCCACTATGACCGATCCGATCGTTCTCTTCGCGCTCCATCGCTTAAGATCTCCTTTCGTCTTGAAGATCTCTGTGATGTCGAGCTTCCCGAGAGCCGATAGAAGCTCACGCTTCACAGCTTCTCTTGCTTGCGCTTGTCGCCAGTGATCGCTGTGATGAGCGTGTCGAGCCATCCGAAGACTTGGTTATCTTTGGTCGTCGGAGTGAGATTCACGACTACTTTGATAAATGCCATCAGAGCGATGAGAAGCTCTGCCCAATGTTCAGTGATGAAGTCCATGTCTTTTCTTTTAGGTATCAGGGGGAAGCTCCCCCTCTGTAATATAGTGCTTGATGAAGTAGTTCAGATACTTCGAAACTTCGCGATCAGTTAACTCTTCGATCGGCTCTGCACCGATGAGATCCAGATACGACCAAAAAGCGAAGAGGAGCGTGTTCAACTGCTCTCTGAACTGGATCGTGTTTATCTCGCTCACTACATGAAGTCGGGAAATTTATCCTCGACACTGAATGATGGACACGCTTTCGTGCTGAACTCGTTGTGACCATGTAGCGAAGGATCATCAAATACCATACAGAGAGCCGAATACAAAGCTCGAAAGCTGCGCTCCTGGGCTTCTGTCATCGTGTCCTTCGGTGTTTTTCCGTCTTCCTCTACTCCTCCGACGTAACAGATCCCGACGCTGTCTGCGTTGTGTCCTTTCGTGTGAGCTCCTGCGCGTGTGATAGGTCGTCCCCTTTCGATCGTTCCATCAAGACGAATCACGAAGTGATAACCGATATCCGACCAGTTACGCGGGGGCGATGTATGCCAGCGTTTGATCTGCTTTGCTGTGATATCCTGCCCTTCGCGAGTAGCGGAGCAGTGCAGGATCACTCTTCTGATCTCTCTCAGTTTCATTTGTCCATCTGATTTCGAGCGAGAGCGAGCTTGATCTCTGTCGTGATTGTGACGAGCTCTTTCAGCGTTTGCTTCACTTCATCGTTCGATGCTTCGAGCTGATATAATCGCCCTTTCAATTTTGCAACTTCTGAGTTGAGTTTGACGTAAACTCCGACGAGCCCCCCAGCCATCGTAACGAGTTCAAATAGTGTTAGTCCGCTCATGGCTCAAGTGCTTGAAGTCGTGTCTCGAGATCATTGATCGCTTCGATAAGCTCGTTTATTTTGTTTTGAAACTCGCGCGTGATCCCATACGATCCGCGCTCTGTTTCATCTACATCGGGGATTGGTGCTAAATACATTTTATGTCGCTTGGAATGTCATAACTAAGTGAACGTCGCCGGGGTTTACGCTGCCTTGTACGGCAATGTTTATTAGTTCCCCTTGCGATATACTCGTACCCGTCGGAGTGAAAGTCTGCGCAGTGTTTGCCGTGAAAGACTGGTTTCCGGTTGTGTAGACAAGAGTGCTCCCGCTTCTGTTTACAACAAATCTTGCAGTAGTTGTCACTCCGATTTGACAGCTCAAGCTCACCAGCTCGCAGTTCTCCGGCATCATTGCTTGAGTATAGATGTTCGCAGTTCCGACATCTACGTAATTTCCACGAATCCCGATGACTCGGAGTCCTGTTGTTCCGACGTTACTCGATCCGAAAATTCGCCATTTGTCCGCGCCCCCGCTTGCCGTCTGGAAAGTGACTGCTCCTGCTCCGTCAGTCGTGAGAACTTGGTTCGCTGTGCCGTCGCTTGATGGCATCGTGTACGCGCTCTCTGTTGGATTCGTAGCTGTGCCGATAAGGAATTTCCCTGTCGTGATGTTCGGAACGTCATTCGTTCGCCCTATCGCGCTCACTTGGATTTGTCCTGTGCTCGCGTGTGATTGTGCCACGACTCCGACATTCTGAATCTTGAGTGATCCTGTCGGCTTTGTAGATGTCAGCCCTCCTCCCGACGCGATATAGAGAATGTCTCCGACACTGTATGAGCTTGTATCTACATCACTCAACAAACCGAAAACGATGATCTGTCCATTCGTATTGATCGAGATATCTTCCGCTGCAAGTCCGACAGCAGGAAGGTCGGCTGATACATTCGCATCGGCTTTCTGAATTTCTATCCGTGACTGTCCTGTACTGTATCCTGAGATGAATACTGGATCTCCTTTCGATACTGCTTCTGTCGCTCTTGCGTCGACAAGCAGTCTCTGTCCAGCAGGGAGATTCGAAACCTGAACTTTCTTGCTCGTTCCGGCTGCTCCGTCGGTCGTATCTGACGTATCTACGATATGAAGTAGGTCGTCACTTGCGGGAGTTGTGAGCTCTGTTAAGCTGCTGACTTTTTTGTTCGGCATAGACGTATCTCTTTAATAGGTACAGATTGAGTTTAGATGTCGATCCCCGCATCTCTGAGGAGCTGCTCTGCTTTTTTGCTGTCATATACTGTCGATAAATTCATTCCTCCGGTATAGTTCCCCTGCTTGCGCGGAGTGAGATCGTCATTCGTGTTCGTTGAATACTCAGGGAAGCTCGACTGATTGTGACAGATGTAGTCAATCATTCGCTCGCGATAGAACTCCCCGATCGATCTGCTTCGGTCGATCAGTCGCTTCATCTCGCCCTCTGACGCTGGAGAGCTCTGCTCGGAGCTCATCACGACGACACTGTTATTCACGATCCGCACTCGCAAAAAAGGAAGCACTTCACAGAAAGCAAACTGCACGAGTGCGGGCTGAATGTAATCGTTCATCAGCGTCTGATACGCTCCCGACAGTGAGTCAGCGATGACATCTGTCTTCAGTTTATTATACAGATCCGTTCCCAGGTACGGCCAGATCTCGCGATCTTGAGCGATCTGAATATATGGGTGCGCGATGTCTTGATCGATCGAGCCGTTCAAAGCTGTGTCTTTTATCAGCTTGGTCACAGAGATGAAAAGTGCTTTCGCCATTACTGAGGATTTTTATAGCCGCGATTCGGCATGTCGATCGGACGCTGTGCGACTCGACGATCATTAACAGGAATTTTGTTCTTTTTGCGCTCGTCGGGCGGGAGTGCTTGGATGATGCGACGCGCTTCGTTCACGCTGATCTTCTCGTTATTCTTCCGCAAGTACGTTCGACGCATCCAATAGTGATAGCAGTTCGGCCCGCCCTTGAAGAGCCAGATATCATATTTATCAGCTCCGTTTTCACCGAAGCCAGGATTCACGACTTTATCACTCGCGAAGTCGATATCTTCTTTTCGATAGACCTTTTTCGCTGCCCACATTTTACGACAGAACTCGCGCGAATCGGGAGCTTCTGCCGTCGTGCCTTCGTAGCTATAGCGAACCTTGATAATGTCTGAATCTTGCTCTTTCGATATCGCAGCGGGATTCGAGCTCGGCACTCGTGCGAACGCCCAAAGAGCGTTGTGTTCCTCTTCTCGATCATAGTCTACTTGACGCGAGTCGATCAGCTCGAAGTTATCGAGATCTTCATCTTCCCCGAGCTCGATCAGTACATCAGCGATCTCACTCGACAGCTCGAAGTGATTGCATTTGTCCGAACACTTGTGCGATGACAGCTCTTCGATCGCACTCTCTTGCGGACTGAACATCGCTTCCGCGATCTCTTTCGGGAACTGGAGCATCTGCACCAGCATCGTGATCGCTGCTTCTTTGGTCAGCTCGCCCGCTGATACGGCTGTGATAAGATCTTTCGCTGCGCTGATTTGGATGCCGTTATACGCTTGTGATCCTTTGCCCCCTGCAAGGTCGATAAAGTCAGCCGGAGCTGTCGCGGGGATAGTAACCTTCAGCGGCTGCTCTGAGACGCTTAGAATAGTCTCTACAGCGTTTGTAATCAGTCGCTGATACCCCTGTATCACTGTCGTGTAAAAGAGCGAATATGAGTCTCGTAATTCGTCCGCATTATTCCCGAATCCGGTTCCGTCTCCCTTCACTCCAAAAAGCAGCGGGGAAGTCACTCGGTGTCCGCTGAGGATCTTGTTCGAGAGCTCATCACTGAGATACTGGAACATGTCCGCGTTCGAGTTCGATTGAAGGGGCGTGAAGTCCGGAGCTTGATCGGGCCCGTCATTGAAAGTCAGGATCAGCTTTGACGCTGCTTCTGGGCCCGTGAACTTCTGCTTGATCTTACGCTCGATCGCTTCGCGCTCCTCGTCTGTCGGAACTCCATTCTTAAAGCCGATGTGCCAGCCCGGGAACATCCCGCTCTTGATCGAGTTCAAGTGAAAAGAAGAGATCTGACGATCGAGTTCGATGTAGTTCGTCGATCCTATGTAGTCAGGCAGTCCGTAAAACTCAAAGGAAGGAGCGTGTCGCTTGACTTGCATGATCGTTTTCGGGCTCGTGCGATCGGTCAAGCTGAATGCTTTGTACGCTTGATGCTTTTCGCTTTTGTCGCTCCAGTCGTATGAATAGTAGAAAGTATCGACTTTGCCTTCTTCATTCAGCAGCCCCGATCGGATAGATCGAACGGGCACATGTTCGACTTTGGCGATCTTGGTGCGAGCTTGATTCCAGATGACGCACCAGTAAAACTGTCCGTATAGCTTGAGATCGAGAGCCGTCTTATAAGTGATCTCCTCCCCGAAAAGATCGTTCAAGCGAAGCCATGCTTCCTTAGACGCATCGTTTCGATCCCATTCGTCCGAGTACGGCCCATCTCCTCGGATCATGTCGGTCACTCCGTTAATGATCGCGTTATGAATTGAGCTCGTATAGTACAGCTCTTCGAGATACGTCGCGTACTGGTCATCTGCTCCGTATGTGATCCATTTTCCGCCCCGCTTCTCTTCGAATTGCGGGAGCTCATACGGGCTCGTGTTTAAGACGCTGAAATCAATCTTTCGCGTAGACATAATCAGTCTGTGTTGGGTTGTATGCTGTGTATGTGCTCTCCTGGTACGCTGTCGAATTATCGCGGATGTAGGACATCCCCTCCTCGATGATACCTATCACAGAAGCATCAGCGGGATCGAGATTCGATGAGCTGGTTTGCTCCCAAATAGTATAGTCGTAAAAGCCCTCCGGAAACTGAGGAGTATTCAGCATGATATCTCCGAGAGCAGGAGCGTCGGTCGATCCTTCACGAATCGTCAGAGTGTCTTTTCTTGCGTCGTGAGCGCGGCTTCTTGGAAGGAGCAGAATCGCTTTGCTCGTCGCCTGACAAGTCAGCCGAATCAGCGTGTAATTCGTCGCGCTGCTCATCTTCTCCGTCAGAGTGAGATATACTGTGTTCAGCGTTCCTTTTTGAAGCTGTATCATCGAGCAAGTGTTTAAGATGCTCCGGGCATCGGTTCGGATCTACTTCGTCCGCGTATTTGCGGAGAGAGTTGATGTATACTCTTTTCATATGGTCAATATAAAAAAAGGGGGCGTTTGCCCCCCTTTATTGAAATTCTGTGATCGGAATTAGCTTCCGACATTAATTGTCAGAGCTGACTCATCATCGAGCCCGTCGAAAGGATACTTATCAGTACCGCCACCAGCAGAAGCAGGCAGCCAGATCATCGACTCGACTTCACGTCCGGAGAACTCGAGAGTGTATCCGCTCATGTCGGTTCGAGCAGCACCAGTCACGACAGTGCCACCAGTGACATCGAGTCCGTGATCGATACCCAAAAGGAACACATTTCCGTTCGAGTCGAGCACAAAGCACTGGCATCGATTCTGAGCCAGGGCGCGAAGCTCTTTGTTGTCCTCTTTGCTCAGTTTCTGGAGCGTGAGAGAGAGCGTCTGCTCGTATGTCGTCGTGCCTGTAGCGGGATCACTGTTTACATTGACAGTGACGCTGGACAAGTCAGGACGCAGATCGTACTGATATACGTTCACGACTGAGCTCTCTGCGATATCCCAGTTCGCGAAGCCCGCAGTCGTCATCTCGTCGTCTGTAATTGTTGCCCGTCCTCGGATGTCCGAGCAGTAATCTTTTGTGAAAAAAACCTTGACGATTCCTCCGATCTGATCTTTGCAGTCGACGATTCGTCCGGCTGAGAGTGTGCAAGGCATATCTCGAGTTTTTATGGGTTAAGAGATGGGGGGCACGAAGCCCCCCTCTCGTTATTTATTACGCAGTCCAAGCAGAAGTACCGAGTACACCGTCGGTCGCAACAGCTACTTGAACACCAGCGGCGAAGTGCATCACGACGCGGATGTTATCAGAGCCGTCGTACTTGTAGGTCGGGATGATCTCGACACGAGTAGTGTCAGTCTGCAAGTTCGAGCCGAACTTCAAGTTCGATTTGAAGGTTGCGATGATAGTATCATTCGGAATACCTGGACAAACGTACACAGGATATCCCATGTATGAGTTAGCCATTGCAGCGGCTGAGTATCCGAATCCTCCGTTCTGACCTTGATTCGTGCCAGCAGCCGCGAGAGCTTGCATATAGAATCCGTAAGTCTGAAGGTTCATGTAGAAGCCGAAGTCGGTCTTTCCGAGAAGCCCTGAGTGATTGTCGACGACACTGTTATAAACTTGATTCAAGTTAGTCAGCACAGTTCCTGCAGTAGTCGCATCAGCGAAGTCCGCTTCAGTGAAGCCGCCCATCAAGCCGTTTGTCAGCTCTGCATCAGTGTCAGCAGCTCCATCGTCAGCGAGGAAGCCGTTACCGAAGATCGCAGATCCTTTCCAGATGGCATTCTCGAGTGACTCAGCTACTTTCTCAGCTACAGATGCGATAATGAACTCTTCGAACGCGATCGGCATATCACCATTACGTTGCATCGCGTTATTCGCTGCGACGAACGTAGGGAAGATTTCTGCACGACAGATCTCTTGATTCACTTTCAAATCGGTCAGAGTCAGCACTCGCTCTCCGAGAGTCATTGCATCAGCATCGGTGTCAGAGAAAGCGCAGTTTGAAGCACCACCAGCGACCAAAGGATCAGCAGTGAATGACAGGTTTTTAATGACGGCTTTGTGATTGAAGCCCTCCATTACATCAACGTAATTCTTCGCCAATGTGTCGCCAGATTTTACAGCAGCCGCGATATAGGGCAGTGCAAGCTCTCCGGCATAAGTGTCGCCCGATACGTCGAGCTGGAAGTTGTACTTAGTATTCATTATCGGAAGTTTTGCAGAACGCGCTCTTTAATCGAAAGCTCATCCAGCGATTTAATTTCTTTTTTTGGTGTTGGTTGATGCGAGAAGTTCGCAGCAGGAGCATCCTCGATCTTGTCGAGACGTGATGACATCTTCTCGATTAGATCTGTGATCTGCTTCAGCGCAGAGCTCATCTCCTCTTTTTTCTCGTCTTTTTCTTCTTCGAGAGCTTCTACGACTTCGACAGCTTCTTCAGCTTGCTTCTCAGCTTCTTTCGCTTCTTCAGCTTTGATCTCAGCGATGCACTCTTTCACGATCGCTTTGATCTTCTCGTATGACTCCTCGTCCATCAGCTCCTCTTTCTCCTCTTTCTCTTCTTCTTTCTTCTCTTCAGCGAGCTCTTCTTTCGGCTCTTCTGGAGCTTCTTCTTTGCCGATCTGCTCGAGAATTGATCCTTCACCAACTCGGATCACAGTCCCGTTCTGCAAAGTGTGCTCTCCAGTAGGTGCATCTTGCGGATTCCCTTCTTCGTCCAGGACTTGAACTTTAACGCCTACTTCGAAGCTATCCGCTTCAGTGACGATCTTTGTGCCATCTTGCAGAGTGTCTTCTGCAAACAGCTCGACTCGCTTCTGTAGCGAGCGAATAGTTTCGAAAATGTGTTTCATTTCTGATTTATTATCTGTCGATCTTTCGACGAGTTTATCTACGAAATATCCTTCCACGGATAGCCCGCGCATTTTGCCATCTTTGATCCCTTTCCAGAGCTTTTCATCGTCGACTTTCATAGCGACCATCCAAGTACCGGAAGGGAAGTTGAATCCGTAGAGCTGCTGTTTATCCTTCTTCGGATCTTCGACGAGCCATGACTCATAGAGATAAACATCATCAGTCGATGTCTCGTGCTCTACAGTCGCAGCGTTCGTCTTCGATTGACGCATGAAGAGATGAGCGGCTTTCTGAACTGTCTCAGGAGTAAAGAACACTTCGTATCCTTCCCCCTCCATCGACTCGCGATAGATCTTTTTATTCGGGATCAAAGCGGGCCCGACGATCATCTGACGCTCTTCGTCTACTTGCGCGAGCTCGTACTGCTTGCTGAAGTACACGAAGTTCTCCTCGATCGCGGGATACTTCACGAGAGAGATAGCCTCTACACCGAAGTTCAGCTCTTCCTCGTCAATTAATAATTCTCGAAGCTCCATCAGTTACAAATAGATGAACGGCTCTGTGTTTGTTGGCGTTCGGAAAATCAAAGAGATGAGCGAAGTCGAAGTTCCTCGTTCAGTGCTTGAGTGCTCGTGACATCGCTCTCTATGACGTATGCTTGAAGCGGCTCGACTTCTGCTCCTGCTCCTGTCGGGATTCCCCCTGGAGCGGGGAGCTCTCCTCCTCCGTCGGGAATGAGCGCACTCGTGAAAGATGATGACGCTCCCGCTGTCGCTCCTGCTCCCGAAGATCCTCCCCCTTGAAGGATTGCTTTTGCTTGTGATGCTGCTCCGAGTACGGCTGCGATCTGCTGCGCGTAAAAAATCGGAAACGCTAAAGGAGCCGCACCGCCATATTGGTTCGCTGCGTTTTGAGCTATCACGAGCCCGTTCATAAATCCTTCAGCCGTCTTCGCTGCGATCTCTGCGATAGCGAATCCCTTCGCTGCATCACTGTTCTCTTCCATCAGTCCTCCCAAAGCTCCGAGCCCTGCTCCGATCGCTCCTGTCATCTCTGCGTATGCTTTGGTGATGTCTTGAGCTGCTTCGATCTCGTCTTTTGTCCGAGTACGTCGACGCATTCTGCGATTCATCTCGAACTGCTCCTCGACTTCCTCTCTCTCCTCTTCGAACTCTTCGAACTGCTCGAGCTCTCCGTCGTATGCTTCCTGTCGAAGTTTGGCTTCCGCTTCAAGCTCTGCTTTCAGCTCATCGAGAATCGTCTGTGAATGCTCTTGCTGGCGTTTTAGTGCGTCTTGCTCTCGATCGAACTGCTCGAGCGCAGCTTGTCGAGCTCGCTCCCTTTGGCGCAGCATAAATCCGGCCAGAGTGTTCTCCATATCAAGTAGCTTCTGCTCTTGCTCATTTATAAGAGCGTCCATCTCATTTCCGACCATCTCTGGAGTATCGACAAACATCGCTGTCAGTGCATTGTCAATTTCCCCGGCAGCCACTCGAATTGCCTTCGCTTTTTGAGGACTAAATGCTTCAACGATATTTGCGATCATCAAAGCAAGACCTTTCACTGGAGCAGTAAAGAACTCGACAAAGCCCTTCACAAAGTTGAAAGTTTCCTGCTGCTCCTTGATCCGCTGCTCTTTGCTGATTCTCAGAGTCTCGATGAGCTCTTTTCGCTGCTGTAATTGCATTCGGAGCTGATCCATCTGAATTTGCAGAATGTCATCTTCTGTCTTTCCTGCGAGTTTCAGCGTGTTCGTTCGGCTGATGGCTGCGTTCGCAGCTTGCTCTCTTAGGTCGACTTGCTGAATGAGATTTTCGATCTGCTCCTCTGCATCCATTCCCGCGATCTCGTTCCCTTCGCGGATGTTCTCGTTCATCTCTTCGAGCGATGCGGTCGCGTTGTACGTCGCTTTCTCAAATTCTTTCTGCTTGCTTATAGACTCAGAAAGGAACGAAACGAGCTCTCCGATCGCTACGACCAGAAGCCCGATCCCCGTCGACATAATAGCTCCTTTGATCCCCTTCAGAGCTCCTTTGAATCCTTTCGCTCCGCTTGTGGCTCCCTTGAAAGATGAGATCAGACCTTCAACTTCTTGTCCGGACGCTTGAAGTGCTCCGATCCCCGAATCAACCCCGATCAGCGAAAATGCTTTATCGAAGTCCTGCGCTTGAAGCCCGGCTTTTTTGCTCTTGTCTTTTACTTGATCGAGCTTCTTTTGAAGCTCATCCATCCGTTTAACTGTCTCAGCACCTTCAACGAGTTGAACGTCGATGAGCAGCTTTGCGCTTTCCTCTGCCATTTTTCAGAGCGAGTTTGAATTTCTTTATCGGGCCAGTTTTGAGATCATACATCCCGTATGCCATACGAAAGAGCGGATCTCCCTTGTGCTCTGTCGCTTGTACGATTCTTATGATCTCCGGGATCAGCGATCCTACATAATCAATAGAGTTCGGCTTTTTCTTGCTCATTTGACCTATATTGCGGGCATAATCAGACTCTGTTTTCGTTTGATTGATTTTGGTACGCCCTCGGGGAGAAGTCCTCGGGGGCTTGTTTTATCCGGGTATGACGTGATCTGAGTTCTGAAAAACGAGATCATCCCCGGCTTCAGTGAGCATAGTGTCGGCTGATGTCGTGGCAAAAGTCAGATCCTGGTACGTCGCGATGACTTCCATGAAGAAGGCACATCGAGCGTATGTCTCTCCCGTACATGTGAGCACGAGACGAGTTCCGCTGATGCTTGCAGCGACACTCCGATTCCCTGTAGCACTCGAGTCAGTGATTCGCGCGTCTGCTATCTCTTGAAGTGTGACGCTTGTCGTTCCGTCGACGTTTGACGCTGTGAAGCTGTACTCAATGAAGTCTGCACTTCCTATCGCTCCCGAGCTTCCGTCATAAGTAGTCTGAACAGTGTTTACCAGGATTCGCCCTTGAACAAGCGTGTTCAGAGGAATCTGTATATCTCCTCCTGACTCTCCATCTGATGTCGCTTCA
>Ga0208644_1000894_pt1 | contig 26368 bp, 47 predicted proteins | sample VirMetDEL_Nov_18_FD_184517 | JGI IMG/M metagenome (GOLD analysis project Ga0208644, IMG submission 184517) | Aqueous microbial communities from the Delaware River and Bay under freshwater to marine salinity gradient to study organic matter... | ecosystem: Environmental > Aquatic > Marine >...
TGCCGGAGCTGCTGGAGGTGCTGCGGCTGCTAGTGGATCTGCTGCCGGATCTGCTGGAGGTGCTGCGGCTGCTAGTGGATCTGCTGCCGGATCTGCTGGGGGTGCTGCGGCTGCTAGTGGATCATCTTGCTCAAATGTGGGTGACCCTGAAAGTTCTTTGATGCGTGATAATTCTTCTAAGAACGTTTTACCGCCCCTTCCTGCATAAGGGGGGTCTAATTCAGAGTCGCCATATGGATCATCTAAACCTGAAGCAGCATGAGCATGTTGTGTCTTATGATCTCCGGGTACTTTATCTGTGAAACCGCGCTCTTTGGCTTGTTTCATTAATTCTAAGTACCTTCTTTTGATTTCCATTCTAGTTTCTGTATCTAGATCACCCTGAACCATTAGTTGCTTTAGTGATTTTAATTTTTCATACAAATCTTCAGGATCACGTAATTCTGTAGAAACTTCGGATATAGTAGCGCCGTTTTCTTTTAAAATCTCTAGTAAAGTGTCATCGCCCTGAACTACGATTCCGTCTTCGGTTAAACCCACTACACCAGTATCGATTGCTTCACTTTCATTCAATTCAAACGAAAATGTATCGTGCAATTCTATCTCACCGTCAGTATCATCGATACTTTCTAGCGTAGACAACAGTTCTCTTATATCCATAAAAACACTCCAAAGTTATAGAGTATTTATCAATTTGCTAAGTCTTTTAAAAGATGGTTGTGTCTCTTTATAAAAATGAATCTTTCTTGCATGTAGTAAACATACGAAGGTACTTTATATACTTCATTTGGTAAGGGATAATATTTTTCAAAAGTTAGTAGTCTGTTGAAATTATGTTTCAATTTTGGTAAGAGTTTTTTATACAATTCATCATAATCACTGGGTTCTAAATTTTCATACTTTTTTAACTCTAATATTGTCTTTTCTATTCTTTCTTCAGTATTTTCTATACTGTCAAAAGAATAATCAAACAATTCTTCAAATAATTCAAAACCATATTCTTTAAGTCTAGCATGTATAGTTGCGTGACCTATTAATAAAAATGGTTTCATAAACAAGATAGGTCTAACAGTTTTTTCAGAAATATCTTTTATATCTACAGTAGTTTCAAAAACAAGTTCTATAAAAGAACTCATGTATTCATCATTGGGAAAATTATCCATCTTAAGGCTGTAATCTCCTAAATGTTCTTTAAAAGTGAGTTTTTTCGGGGTCCAGTATTTGTATGAATAATCTGCAAATGGTCCACCGAGACATATATTTAACATACTTTTATCATTAATCAAATTATATTTTGCCAGCATATCTATGCCATAACATCTAAAATATTTTCCTCGTCGTATCATAGAAACAAATAAATTGGTTTTAGGAAATTTTATTAATTTGTCTATATTAATATTTAAATGAGAGAAATGTATAGAAATAGCAATATAAAACCATATGTATGGTATGCCGATAATCTTTATATATTTTTCATCGACAGTTTTATTCAATGAGTTAAGAAAACTCTTATCCGGGGAGGTTGTGTCAACGCCGGACAACATAGTTACGGATAAATTTCTATTAGCACATATTTTAATTAAAAATTCTTTAAACCATGTTTCATTTTTTACTACAATATCACGTATAGATGAATCCCTACAATGTATATTAAATTCTTCTATTCCAGCCCAAATAAAGTCTGTGTTAGAACTTTCACACAGTAACTTTAGAACTTTTTCAAAAACTCTACATTGCATTTCATGTGCAGATTGAAGTCTAGTACTTCTTGGTTTAAACTTAATGCCCAGCGAATTGTTTCTAGGATATGGGTCATATTCGAATCCCCACGGACTAAGTACTATGAGTTTTCGTTTAGTTTTAGGTATTATTTTTTCTACATCAAAATTTTTAGGTAAATGTTTTTTTAAACTGTCTGGAATCATGACTATTTCTTTAAATAGGGTTTATATATCTTTTCTAATTTTTCTATGGTATTTCTTCCGGTACCGGGATCTTCATATTGATCTTCGTGCTTTACCGGTATGCCGCCCGCTCCGCTCCACGCATTTAAGTATTTACCATAATCGTCTACTAAAACGTTGGGTCTGCCCCCATCCATAGCATGTTTATATTTGTTGGCAGTAAAGATAGCAGAACCTGATGTTCCAGGATGATATTTATCTAACCAGTCTTTTTTGGCTTGTACACTTGCATCTTTAAAAGGTCCCCTTAGAGGAGCACTTAGTACGGTATAAGGTATCTTGTTATCTTTTAGCCAGCGTATGACTTCCATACCCCCACTTAGTGGTTCTAACTCGTAAAAAAAGTTATAAACTTGATCTCCACTACTATGTGCTAATTCTTCGATTTCTGATTCTTTATTGTTTATAGCCTTCCAGTGATCTACTCCTGAACGTTTACTCCAAGCACCAAAAAAATCGGCTTGAACACCGTCCATGTCCAAGAATAAATGAGGCATATCTTTCTTGCTTCCGGGTTCTTCGTCTTCCCGGATGATCTCTTTAATTATCATTATGTATTTATTACTTCTGCCAGATCAAGAATTTGCAGAAATCTTTCTCTGATTTAAAATAAAAACGATAGATTCCTGATTCTCTACCAGGATTATCAATTACAGAAAAGTTCCAATCATCATCACAATTGTCAGTAGTCCACTCTATTATCTTTTTTAAAGTGCCAAAATTTAAACTAATATCAGTATGATATTCATTCGTAGTGGGTAACATCAACACCACCTAGACGTAAGAAATCTAAACCCTTACTGTCTCTGTATTCATTTTTAAAATACAATTTGCTAATGCCCGATTGATATATCAACTTAGCACATTCTAAGCAAGGAGCGTGAGTGCAAAACATTGTTGCTCCCTTGCTACTCTCTGTACTTTGACTGACCTTTGCTATTGCATTTGTTTCAGCATGTAGTACTTCAGGTTTAGTTTTTAGTTCACCCTCTACTTCATATTCACATATGTTTTCCCAACCGCTTGGCATACCGTTGTAGCCAGTAGCGATAATCTGATTGTCGCTAACGATCACAGCACCAACTTGTAATCTCTTAGCATAAGAGAGGCTGGCAGTTAGTTCTGCTATGCTCATAAAATAATCAATAAACTTTTTTTTCATTCTTCTATGTACTTCTTTTTGTCAGTAACTTCTCGCCATTCATCGGCGTCAGGTAATGGTTCTTTTTGTTTCCTGATGTTGGGCCACGCTAATGATTTTTCTGCGTTGAGTTTGATCCAGAAATCTATGTCTTTAGTGTTTTTATCATCGTCCATGACGATAGCGTCTACTGGACATTCTGGTATGCAAACACCGCAGTCTATACATTCGTCTGGATTGATAACTAACATGTTGGGGCCCTCGTAGAAACAATCTACAGGGCATAGTTTTACACAATCAGTAAATTTACATTTAATACAACTCTCAGTTACTATGTGTGTCATCCACAGCCTCTTTTTGAATCTTGCCTTTTACAGCCCACATTATTTCATCACCATTTATTAGTTGGGCTATAGGAATTTTCCTGTTACCTGTACCTTCATTTAACTTCTCGGCTATTTCTTGAAAAGAATTTCCCTGACATATAAACTCTTCTTCAACATTGTCATAAGCATAATAAGAGTTTCCATGCTTTTCTAAGACAAGAACAGTAGCCTCAGTTGCTTGATTTTCTTTCAACCATTTTTCAGGATTTTCTATTAATATAATTTTTTCTTCATAATCGTCTTTGATATCTCGCATAAATTCTCTTAGTTTAGAAATATTTTGATATTCCATATATGCTCTTCCCAAGAACCAACCTGCGAGAAAAATCATGATAGTGTCTATGATAGTCATAATATTATTTAGATGTAACTAATTCTGCCCAATTATCTACACAAACATCGTGTCTTATCCACTGGTTGTCAACTAGAAATCCCCACTCTCTTCGCTGCGGACCCATAAAAAATAATGTAGTAGCGGGTTCTTCATTTTTTAATTCTAGCCAATGATACTCAGTAGCATTCCTGTAAATTACAGAACCTGGTCCCCTCCATGTCCTGCTGTCACCTATCACTTTACCATTCATATATACTGGAGTGTGTTCGTAATATCCACCTGCTAGTATAACAGTACAATAAGCCCAAGGATGATCATGAAATATAGGATCGTCACTTCTTACTATCTTGTGTAATACAAGATTAAAAGGAAACAACGTTCTGTTTTTCAAAAATAAATAATACCGGTGAAGATAATCTTCACCGGTACGTCTGTCGGGAATAATGCGATACCGACCAATTTTAGAAAAGAACTTTGTTAGATATTTCATTCTTTAAAAAGAGGCGGGTCTTAAGGTGCCCGCCATATTTTCAACCTTTTCCTGTCTAATATATTAGACGGGAAGACCCATAGCCAAAGCACGATAGCCAGCGGCTACTACTGCACGGCTAGGAGTGCCTAGACGATACTTAGTAGAAACACGGCCCTTCGTGTCTGTGTGCCTATTTCCATAGACAGCATATCCCGCGAAGCGGAGATCGCTTACAGTTGCAGTCGGATTGGCGATACCAAAACGGCTAGCAATCTGCTTTGAGGTCAGTTCCTCACCATTACGCAGAGCCTCTAGAAGGCGTGCCTGCTTAGTTGTGTTATTTGTCATACTCAATTTTCCTCTTAGAAATGCGTTGTTCTTACAACGTATTGACATAATACTTTATGTAGTGCTTGTAAGCAACTGAATTGGTTAAACAAATTAGATGATGTTACCATTTAACTGAAAAATATTCTTAGCAAGCCGCCAGATAGCGTCATAGCAGCAACACCGTTGACTAACTGTATAGCACGATCATTCCATCGGAAGCCAACCCACCACCACATCAAACATCCTAGCCAAGAACAAAACATATCTACCCATGCGTACTCTGTCACTCCGCTGGCTCTAACAGAGATGGCAAACAGCATCAAAATACTTCCCATCCATTTAACATACCAGGTAATGTCTTGTTTTGGTGTAGTTGATTCAGTTTTCATTCTTATTACTCCTTAGGTGTACAGAATATTTGTCTAGTTTTTTCGATTTATCTTCCGCATAAGAAAAAAGATCATCAATATTGATGATCTTATCTTCATGTAAGAACCTAAGTAAACAAAGAAAATCACCCAATTCTTTTTCTAATTGTTTGATATTTTTCTTTTCTAGGCCAAATCTCTTGATCTTGCTTATCGCTTGTATTACCTCAGCACATTCTTCTTGCAAGATAGTTAATATTTCTTCTTCTCTATTCATTTAATGGATCATCGTTGTTATCATCTATATATTCTTTTTGAAGGTCATCAGCAGGAAATCTTTTCTCATATTCCTCTAGCCATGAGTCAGGATCTACGTTATCTTCCTTAATAGCCTTTCTCAGGGCATAATTCTCTTTGCAATATTCTTCAAAAAGACCAAAGGCGCTTTCAAACTTTACTTCATAAAGTTCTCGGATACCAATAAGCATATTTGCTACCTTATCATATTGCTTGGGATCCATTGATCCCTTTTCAAGATAGTTCAATACGTGATCCAAATCTTTTGTTACGTTCCAGCAATCTAAGATTGCTTGTTCTAAGTCAAATACAACATCACTCACTTCTGTTCTCCTTTACGAACTCTAGTACTTTTAACCGCTTTCTTTCTCTTTCTACTAGTTTTTTTCTTTGCTTGCGGAGGTGGTAATTCTAAGAATTCTACTTTCTTTGGTGGCAAATCAAAGATAGCAGTCTTAGATTCTTTCTTGTACCACAACTTGTAGCCAAGCAAAAGTCCCGCACCAAATGGTATTACCCAAAAAACTACACCTGCTAGTATGAAACTAACTAGGTTACTAGCCACGGCGCATCCTAGAAATCTCTTGCATTTGCTGTTCATCGATAACCGGAACAGCATTTGACTTGTGCATAGTAGCGATACCGCGCACTAAAGTACCTGTGTATTGCATACTCTCATTACGATAAGTGTTACCTGTGTTAGTAGAGAGGCTAGGATATGCTTTCCTATGATCAGACATAGTAGGCAAACTTGTTGACAAGTGCTCGGGCTTGCTAACTGTATTAGACTTTTTCTTGCGGCCTAATCTGTAGTCACAATATTCTTCAAAAGAAATTTTGGGCAGTCCTTGACGTTTTTGATCGCGGTTGTATTCTTGCCAATCAAGTTGCCATTCATTATGCTTAGCCTTAGTCATCTTAAACTTAGGCTTGCGATTACTAAGAGTGCTAACACCCCTCAACAGATGCATAGTCATAACTTACTTTATCACTTCTTTGAGATGTTTGCAAGCACCGCGGAACTTAAAGCCCGGGCAAGTACAAGTACCCTCATTGGGATCTACAAAATAAGTGTCACCCTTACTGCCCACTATCTTGATCAATTCGGGCGAAGGTTTGACATCACCAAACGGATTCTTAGATAGTTCCTTGAACTTCCTGCGGGCCCTATCCAAACGCATGGGAGCCTTGAAGTATAAGGGCTTGCCCTTACCGTGAGGTATGTAAGCATGAGCCTTGTCACCATCCAGTAGGTAGATATGGTTGGGCTGGAAGTCCATGTCCCATACCGTTATCTCTTGTACTGCAATCATTAGTTTACCCCAATAGATAAAACAGATAGTACACGATAGACAAGATAATTACGAATGGTATGGCTAGCATGATCAATGACCATGACGCGACCAGTGACCAAATGTAAAATCCAGCAATAATTTTTTTAAAAGATTCCATAATGTCCTACAATTATAATATAAATCAATACCTTTGTCAAGAAAAAAAATCTAATAAAATCAACAACTTATAACTTATTGATTTTATTGAGGTTTTTACTCTTTATCAGACCGCCTATAAACGGATATGAGCGGATCTAGCCCTAGCAATAGCAGTATAGCACCAGGGTAGTCAGATCCGCTCAGAAATGCTCCTATAATGCCCTAATACGGTTACTAACTACTTGGTCTACTAGACCATAATCCAATGCTTCCTGAGCAGACATAAACTTGTCGCGTTCCATGTCGCTAGCAAGGTCGTCAAAAGACTTGCCCTTGCTGTTGTGCTTGACATAGATGTTAGTTAGGTTTTTCTTCATTTCAAGCAATTCCTTGACCTGAATCTCTACGTCAGTAGCCATACCCCTAGCACCGCCTGACGGCTGATGAATCATGTGCCTAGCATTGGGTAGCATTAGACGTTTGCCCGGGGCACCTGCTTGAGCGAGTAAACTTCCCATACTGCAAGCCTGTCCCATGACGATAGTGCTAACGTCGGCTTTGATGAACTGCATAGTATCATAGATAGCCATACCCGCAGTAACAGAACCACCTGGACTGTTTATGTACAAGTTAATTTCTTTATCTGGATCTTCCGATTCTAGAAACAGCAATTGGGCTACAATGAGGTTAGCCATTTGATCATGTACTTCCCCTTCTAACAAGATAACTCTATCTCGTAGCAAGCGGGAATAAATGTCATAACTGCGCTCGCCGCGGCTAGTTTGTTCCAAAACAACAGGTACTAAAGTCATAATGATCTCCGATTTTTATTAATTATAGATGATTAACAGGTTAAGTCAACTTTATTGGTTACTTCTTTCTCTTCTTCCTGTTGGGACCAGTTGATTTTTTCTTTGCTTTCATTTTAGGTTCAACGATAGACTTTGCTGCTACTGACAAATCTAAAGAACGTCCCCTATTAGGCGCGAGACTTATCGGAGTTCCTATTCCTTCTTGATCATCATTGTCTGGCTTACCTGTACCTTTATCTATCTTGAAAGTGAAATTACCTTTTATTCCCGTGCTGAAATAATTCTTACCAGCAGAGAAGTAAACGCCTTTGATAGTTTTGCTGGGGTAAACTGTATCGAAACTAGTTAGAGTCCATTCATTCGCACCCCTAGATGCTTTAGTATAAACCTGAACCAACGCACCGTTATTTAATATATCTCTGGCCGCGTCACTAAAATTAGTTTCATCATTTACTTTGATTGCAGCCTGATGTGCGATAGAAGCGATAAGATGATAGTAGAGGTTAACAGCGTCTGGATCTGCTGTTTGTCTATTTAAAGCATACTTCTTTAATCTGTCTGTTATGTTAATACTTTTTAAATTATCTAGGTCAATTGCAGGAAGATTTCTCAAACGCCGTATTTGTTCTGCTTCTTTTTCATTGATGATTCTAAATTTCACTCCCAGATATAACGGTGCACCGTTTTGTCCTTCTTCTTGGACCTTCTTAATTATATCTACTTCTTCTTTATATTTCCTTAGTAATTTTTTACCATTAGAAGTTTCTTCTAATTCTTTTAATGAGTCTACTAGATTTTTAGCACTGGCTTCTGCACCCCTTCCTCCTTTGCTACTTAGTTTGATGAATCTACCGTCTGGTAAAGACAAAATACTGTCACTTAGTCCCGCAGTTTTACTATCGTCAAAAGTGATAGTAGTGTTAGAAAGGTCACCCCCTAAGAATATCTCTGCTGCGTCTGCTGCATTTCCTGTAAACTGACCTGTTTGCAACGCGATTGGCTGTAATATTTCACAAAAATAGTCCCTGAATGCTTCAAAAGTAACGTCGGGTGGTATAGGGAATTTAATAGGTAGACCTGCCCCTGAAGCGAGTTCGTATGCTACTTTGTATAAGGGGCTATCTAAACCTAATTTACTTTCTAATTGTTTTAGTATAGCATTAGGTTTTAGATCATTTTTCTGGGTGAGTAAGTCTTGCGGGCTAACTCCTGATTTGGCCTTAGCAGCGGCTCGACCTGCGTAAGAATATCCATCTACTTGGTTTGGTATGTAGTTATCCCTATCAACAGGTTTGACCTGCTCTAGATATCTACCAAAATACATAGATTCGTTTGGTCCTTCAAATTTCATTATAGCGAATCCGCCAGTTCTAGCATTTCTAGCATTTTGCCATTTGACGTTTAGTGGGCTGACTTGTTTTAACGCTGCATCTAATTGTTTAGCATCAAACTTCCCTCCACCCTTTGGGTAGAATTCTATAGAATCAAAAGAGATAGTTTGATCGTCGGCGTTGGTAAAGATATCACCTGGTTTTCTATTAGCCAGACCTGTTGATTCCGACAAAGACTGTTGTTCTAAATTTTCAAAAATGTCTAGAATATCGCGCATATAGTATTTAGCATTTCATTAAGTCTTGAAATTCAAACCATTTGTCTGGACTATAAGCATCTTTTAAGGGAATGTTAGCCTTAGCGAACCTGTTCCTGAAAAGATAAAAACTGGGACCATGACTCATCAACGATTCCTTACCGTTTTTTTCACGTATCTTGCTCCATATGTCCCATTGATACTGATGAACCATTTCATGCGCTAAACACATTATAAACCATTGTTTACAGAACCAAGATGATGACATGATTATTTTACATCTGGATCTTTTTTCGCTGAAAGTAGAATGATCTCCTATGCATTCTCCCCAGTAACCCATGAGTCTTTCTTGTAAAATAATCTTTGGAATAACTAGTTGGTTCTTGAATAATTCTTGATTTAGTAGTCTATATACGGATCTTGCTTCACGTATAGAGGGTCTATATATCCTCTTTCTTTGTTCAGTCTTAGACGGCAAGTCTTCAGATATCAACTCTCGTATAGTTCTGGACATATAATCTATTTAACGAAAATTAGCATAAATAACATTTTAGGAGAATGATTTATGGAACTTGTTCTATTATTACTAGTTGCCGGCGTAGTTGGTTTGGTAGTAGTTGCTGCATTCAAGCATCAAGCAGAAGAAAAAAGTAATTTGGAAGATTTAGAATTACGTGCAAAAAAGTTACACGAAGATAACTATGGAGCAGTAAAACTAGAGCCAAAAGAAGAAGTTGTAGATGTTGAGCCAGCAGTCGAGGCTGTAGAAGCCGTGGCTGTAGTGGCATCTGATGCTGTAGTAGCATCCGACACAGAAGAGCAGCCAAAGAAGAAAGCAAAGAAAGCTGCTAAGAAGACTGCTGCTAAGAAAACTGCTAAGAAGAAGACTGCCGCGAAAACTAAAAGTAAACCGGATTTCAAAGTAGCAAAATAAAAAATGAAAATAGGTTTCGACCTCATAAGTGACTTGTGCTTGTCACCCGAAGAAAATTTCAACTGGGAAAACAAAAGCACAAGTCTTATGTGTATTATAGCCGGTAATATCAGTAATGATATGAGGACTGTTAAGCAGACCCTGGGTCACCTATCTAGATTTTACCAGGGTATATTTTATACTCCGGGCTTCCTAGAATACGAAAATTGCGCCAATGTAGATCATCGAACAGAAGAATTATTGGAATTATGTTCTGGATTACCTAATGTTGCTCTTTTATTTCAACATGTAGTAATCGTAGACGGTATAGCAATATTAGGGTGCAATGGTTGGTCTTTACCCTTTACTGACAAAATCGATAACCTAGAAGATGATAAAGAAACTGCTAGATACGAAGACGTTGTTTATCTGAAACGATCTATGGACAAGTTACAAAAACATTTAGATGTTAAGAAGATAGTAATGGTTACTCATGCTGTACCCAACAAACAATTGTATTTCGGGGAGCAACCAAAATTTATAGAAGATCAAATAAACCTAGACTATTGTTTAGATTTTGATTCTGAAAAGAAAGTATGTACTTGGGCTTTTGGTTCATACGAAAAAATAGTTGATACCACATTGCATGATATCAACTATGTCAACAACCCCTATAACAAAAGTCAGCCCTATTGGGCTAAAAGAGTCAACGTAGAAATTTAACCTTTCTCCGCTTCGACCTTTACTTGTAAGGGATAACCTTGCGATCTGGCATCGAGAGTAACTTCGATTCCCTTTTGTTCTGCGATCTCATAGGGTAAAACTGCTACCACGGCGCTTCCCTCTTCATGAATATTCTTTGTAATTGACGATGCAGTATCGTTGTTATAGTTAAAATATTCAATTAGGCTATGTACTACAAAATCAAATGATGTAACATCATCGTTCATGTAAATTATCTTATAAAGCGGTGGTTCTTGAAGATTAAGATTAGGCTTAATTTTACTCTTGATCTCTGGTGCTTCATGTGCCATCGTAGTTACCTCTCTTTGCTTGTAGATTATCTACTATACTATTTATTGTATGTAATAGCAATCTTCTTTGGCTGCAATGCTTCTGGAATTTCACGCTTCAACTGAACCGTTAGGATTCCATGTTCTAGATTTGCGCCAACGATCTCTACGTGTTCCGCCAATTTGAATTCTCTGCGGAAACTACGACCACCGATACCACGATGTAGATATGTGACTTCCTTTTCTAGTTCATCCAGAGACTCAATAATTTCTCCGGTAATCACAAGATGATTCTTATCCTTAGTTACGGACAAGTCAGAGGGCTTGAATCCTGCTACCGCTAGGCTGATTTCATACTCATCTTCGTTAACTTGAACGACATTATATGGAGGATAATTATCAATCTGGCGTGTGTTGATAGAGTTTAACTCATCAAGCATTTCATCAAAACCAACTGCGAATCTGTGAAGTCCTGGTACGTCGAATGAACGTAATGTTAGTGTTTTAGTCATTTCTTTTCTCCTTTGTTTAAGCAAGAAATTTTATATTGTAGCCCTGACCATCAGCGACTACGATATGTATTTATCATATCAAATGTGACAAAAAAATCTACTATTTCGGTTAAAAATTTGTTTTTGGTAGGCTCTGCTGTGCTAGGTATTTCTTCCAACGCTTTACTGCCATAGCATGAGCCATTTTCTTCTGTACAGAAGGTTTGGTGTAAGTTTCTCTGTTTTGCAACTCTTGTAGCAAACCCGATTCTACAATCTTCTTTTTGAACTTGCGTAGGGCTTTATCTACGTTTCCATCTTTGACTTCTACTTTTCTACCTTGTAATCTCATAATAAACTTCTAGGCTCCTTAACTAATTCCTTTGTGATATTTATCTCGGTAATACCTTTTTCTTTATATTTGGATACATAATACATATGTTCCATCAAAACCCGTTCGATTTCTGTTTGCAAACCCCTTGCGCCCGTTTTTAATTTAGCGCAGTTAGCAGCCATTTCTTCTATAGCATCTTGCTCAAAAGTTAATTTAACATCGTCGATAGCAAACAAATGGGTATATTGATCTATAAAATTATTTTTAACCATAGTCAATACTTCTATTAATTGTGCTATCGTTAAGTCTTCTACTTTGATAGTTGTAGCAAATCTACCTATGAATTCTGGTATCATACCAAATCTAGTTAGATCATCAGGAGATATGTGCTTTAGATAGTCTTGATCTTCTTTAGACTGTATCGCTGCCGAAAATCCTATAGAAGTACCTTGCATCCTACTTTTTATGATATCATTCAATCCAACGAAAGCGCCGCCGGCTATGAATAATATGTTCTTAGTATCTACAATAATCATTTCACCTGATGGGTGCTTCCTGCCACCTGATGTTGGTACCCTACACTTAGTACCTTCTACTAGTTTGAGTAATGCTTGTTGTACTCCCTCACCTGATACATCTCTAGTGATACTAGCACTCTCACTCTTCCTAGCGATTTTATCTATCTCATCAATAAAAACTATTCCCCTCTCTGCTAGTGCTACATTATTACCTGCTGCTTGTAGTAACATAGATATCATGCTTTCAACATCATCACCTACATATCCTGCTTCAGTTAGTGACGTAGCGTCTGCAACTACGAAAGGAACATTTAAATATTTAGCCACAGATTTTGCTAACAAAGTTTTGCCACTGCCTGTTGGGCCTATCAACAACACATTGCCTTTTTGTAATTCTATGTCTTCAGATGGATTATTAATCCTTTTATAGTGATTAGATATCGCTACACTTAGAACTTTTTTAGCCTGTTCTTGACCTATAACATGAAGATCAAGATATTCTTTGATAGCAACCGGATCATCTACAGTCAAATTAGATTCTATAGTTTCAGGTTGAGCATTTCTTAGTACTAAGCCATGACATAGTTCTATACATTCGTTGCAGATAGCAACATCGTTGGCTACTATTAGTTTCTTTACTTTATCTTTGTGTGTTTCACAAAAAGAACAAACATCTAATGTTGCATATTTATTATTGTCAGTCATGGTATCAGATACTTATCTCTATTCTTCATTACGCAAATATTCTTCTATTTGATATTTTTCAGCATCTGACAAAAGATCAAGATCATATTCACCTATGTCTATTTTATCTATCAGATACTTTATATATTCTTTTTCGTAGAGGTAAGTATCAGAAGTTTCTTTGTTTATCTCTATCCAGCTCTTGCCATCAAATTTAAACACTCTGTTTGGCAACATATCTACTCTTATAAAGATATCGCCCTTATAAGCAGCCTTAGGAAACGCTGTGCCAAACGTCGTTTGATTTTTAGGTGCGTCTGCCTTAGTTAGAAATAATTCAGGATGAGCAGATATTAGTGCTTCTTTTTTATATAAGTGATTGTTGTATGACACATAGCCATCGTGTTTGTCTACTACAAATCTACTTTTAGGACCTAGAGGAGGTCTAATTAATTCTTCAGTTTTAACTTCTTCGACAGGTTCAGCAACGAATTCTTCAACTTTTTTTTTAAAGGCTGTGGTTCTTCTTTTACTTCTTCTGCCGGTTCTTCAACGATTTCTTCAATGACTTCAGGTAGTGGTTCTTCAACAACTTCTTCCTTGACCGGTTCTACCTTAGGTTCAGGGTTTTTGATTGTTACTACAGTTTCTACTTCAGGATATTCATATTTGTAACTTGCTAGCGCGGCTATGACTAAGCACAATGCTAGTGGATCAAATACTAATACTAATAAAATGATAACCCAACGAACTGCTTTTTCTAAAGCATTAACATCGTCTTTAATATCATCGCCGTATATTAAAGCAGCAATGTACTTGATAGGACCAACTTCTGCTTCTACTTTACGTAGTTGAGAAGTGATAGGCAAACGCTCTTCGTTGAGAGTTGCTATCTCTGCATTTAGTTTCTCAATCTTTTCTTGTGCAGTTGTTATCTCTTTCGCTAAACTGTCTCTTTCTTCTTTTTGTTGTCTGCGAACTCTAAGACCAGCAGCAGCATCATCGCTAGAAAGTATACCCATTCTAGCAGTTACTTGTGCATCTAACTGTGCTATGGCTGTTCTGGCCACTTCAATATTTTTCTTTTCTGCTTCTACTGTTTCTCTTCGTATAGTGATTTTTTCGTCTATCAACTGAATCTGAGCGGCTACATCACCGGTAGGTGTTGTTTGTTCTAAGTGCGCTTTTGACAAGAAACCAAATATGCCCATGCTTGTGATAAGTGCTAGCACGGCTACTGCTGGAACTAGATATGCTTTCATCAAGAAGCCGGCTCGTTTCCAGTGCTTGTGTAACCAGACAGTAGTAACTACTTTCGCTAGTTCAAGTGAAGCACCCATGATAATTACTGGGATCACAGCGGCTGCGAATATGGCTGTGAGGCCAATAATACTGTACCATGCTGCTATACCACTCAATATTAGAGCGGTTAATAGGGCGGCAGTGGATATACTAAAAACCTTTTTTAGAAATTTCATAATAATATTTATTCAGGAAATAGATGTCCATATGTAGACATAAATTCAGATATGGGCATTATTAGTTTTCTGGGAACTCCCGGACCCTGATGAACGAAATAAGTTACCCATTGCTCAGGTTCGCCATTGGTTTCCCTGTTTTTTATTTGAAATACTTCGATTTTGTTACCGTCTTCAAAGGTATAACTTTTACCTGTCAAATCTCTCATTAGTGCAACGATGCCTTTTCTGTTTCAAAATCATGTTCTTCGATGCACTCTTTGAATTCAAAATATTCACTATCATGATGTTCTATTTCTCTAAACTCTTCTATGTCGTCCCATTCATCAATATATGGAGTAACTAAATTGACAACATATTCATGTCGTTCATGATTTGGATCTTGTAGAGCAAGGAGCATATCTGGAAAATCTTTTTCATTTATCTTTTCTAAGATAAAGATTTCAAAGATTTCTTCTTGAGTCAGATAACCTTCTGAGATGTTGGTGACTCGGAACTCTTCAGTTCTCTCAAAATAAAATACTTTTTTCATACAAATACTCCTAGACAATCTTTATTATTATATCAGAAATATTAAAATTCAAATAGTAGATTTTCCCTGTTTGCGTCATAATTACTATTATTTTTCCTGAATACCCAGATAGGTTCAACAAAGACACTATTCTTCTCGCTATCTACTATAGCATGGGGTCTGGCTTGCATCCTCATGCCTATCTTACCGAGATAATTAGAATCAGGAAACGTCAATATATCATCTACCATATCGTCGCAAAGATTTAATCTCTTTCCTTTTGCTGTTCTAGGTTCTATGATATTGATCATCATATAAGCATCATTCTTCAAAGTATCCCAGATTTTCCTGTTTACTTTGAAAAAGAAATCTTCTTTCCATTGTTCAAAAGACGGGTATCTAGTCCAACTCTGACTAGAGGGATCAATCATACCATATCTTTCAGTCTCATAATAAGGCGGGCTGGTGAAATAAAAATCAAAGTAATCTTTGTATCTAGACCAATCTACATCTTCGCTGGGTAGATTATATATGATTACCTTTTTGATACCAGTACAAACAAAATGATCTTCAAATATTTCTAGTTCAGGGGTAACTATATCTAATATTTTTTCATATTCAAGACATTGTTCTTGATATGTTTTGTATACTTCAGGATTTGGGTCACAACCAACATATACTTCTGTACCTGGAGTAGCATAAAACCCTGCTAGCCTGTCTCCCCATCCTGAGGAAGTATCTAAGATATTAGTTGCTGAATGTTTCTCGTATAAGGCCTTGGCCACACTTGGTTTGAATTGTGTAGCGGTATAAGTGCCTATGCGGAAAGCAGAACGGAACGTAGCATCATTGATGTCAGATTTTCCTAACGCACCTAAACGCCAGAAGTGCCAGTTCATTTTCGCTAACTTATCTCTGTTAGTCCATATGTCATATGGACTATCTACTAGATTGCTGCCACATTTCATCCTGTTTAATTGCTGGAAATAATTGCTAACAGAATTATATACGTGAGATTTGTCAATAACTCCCAGGGGTTTGTCTGCGTATGTGTATTTGTATTCCGCTCGTTCTTGAACAGATTGAAAATCTTTATACTCTGACAACATAGAAGTCCTACTAAATCGTAGGAACAAATCTATCATTTCAGATTTAGTAATCTCTTTTACTGGAAATGGAACATTGTTTGTTGTTATGTACTCAGCCAAAGCATTCTTAATGTCTGATTCATCGTGTTCTTCGATGAATTTTAACCAGTCTTCATTTTGGATTTGTGGTATCTTTCTGTGATCTTGATGATCAGAAAAATATTTTAGTATGCTTTCCATGAAACTACTTTATCACAATTTCTTACTTTATCAATAATAGTGGTTCTATCAAATTCTTCAATAAGTTTTCCCATAGATATATATCCAAAAGCCATTTTAGGGTCATTCCATTTCATGACATTTTTTAGTGTGCTTTTTTGGTAAAAATCGTAAAATCTACCCTTTGTCCAGTGTTCTGGATAAATTATATCAGTACCATAAAATATTAAACGATGATAAGGGGATATCATCGTTTGAGAAATTATTTGATCTTCAGGGCAGTTAAAATCATTAGCAAGAAACAACTCTAAAGGGTGCCTGCCTACGTGACAATAATGAAGTGTTAAATCCCCAAAAAATCTTCTTGACGTAAATAATTTATAGTCATCTGGTTCTAAAGGACAAAATGTTGCTCCATCTGGGCATAATAACAATTCAGGATAACTTTTTGGTTTTACTAAACTTTCTATTTCATGTATTAAGTCATTGTAGTGAGATAGTTGGTTCAAGCGTTGACTACTAGTTTCTGTTTTTTCATATTCAGGAAAGTGTATGTGCAGTCTATTTACAGATAATTGAGGATTATTATCATTCCATGTATAATTTATCTTATCGTAGTCAGGTAACCAACTATTAAGATCATTTATTAAATTTTGTAATTCTTCTAATTTAGCAGGCAAAATAGATTTATCAAAATCTTTCCACGCATTTAGATTTTTTCTCAATGCTTCAGGTGTAATAGAATTAATTAGACTTGCCCATATTTGAGCAGGTCTACAATCAATCAACTTATAAGTTAGTTTTACTTGTTCTTTACCTGAAAGATTAATCTCATAATATTCATATGTCATTACTTGTCGTCCCTGAACCTCACGAACCTGGGAAACCTGAGGGAGTATGATCCATCTTGATTTTGTGTTACAGCATCACACAATACTTCTACAGTCCTTCCCACGACCTTCTTTTTGTGCTTCCAGTAATCGTCACGATCTTCGTCACTATAACCACTGCCCACGTTTACACGGATCTGCTTACCATCATCAACACCCTCACATACAAGGGCACCCAAGCGGCCTTCGTTCCTTCCAGTGCCTTCTTCGATATCAACTACTTCTAAATCTACGGTAATAGTGGGCTTCCACTTCATCCAAGAAGTAGTGCGTTTGCACTGGTAGATAGAGTCAAGATCCTTGATCATGATGCCCTCGTAGCCCGCATTTACCATGTCCTTAGCATAACGATGCATCACGTCCCTGCCCTCAGCAGTAGACAAGTTAACATCGATATGAGGAACCAATTCTATATTAGGCATTTCATCGATCCTAGAACGCAACTTCTCCAAGATTTTTAAGCGGGCGGATAATTCATAGTTCCACTTGCCCTCTAGGAATGCTTCACGGGGCAAAATATCAAATATATGGAACACGCTATCATCAGCCTTGACATCGGTTTTACGTCTGGCTTGACGCATTAGTTCTTGAAACGTCTTACCTACGATCTCACCATCAATAACGATAGCGTTATAATTCCTGCCCATGTGCCAAGTAGTTGGTGTGGGCAGATAGTTGCGGAACAACTCAATAACTTGATCTTCGATATGGCCAAAATTATCGAACTGTTTACCGTTCCTGCTAAAAGAAACAGCAGACACTTGATATTGTGGTCCAGACTGAACAAACATCAAAACCCTTACACCATCAAGTTTGGGTTCTAGTCTTTTCTTACCTGTCAGTTCAGGACGGCCTTCGCTATTAGTAGCCAATTGGCAAGCGAACTTAGGAACTTCGTACTTAGTCTTTTTACAAATCTTATTGATAGTGACTTCAGAAATACCTGCCCTCAAATCTTTACGCAACACTGGGCGACAGAACGTATTCCATTCATGAGAATCAAATCTGCGACTCATCGCGTTTACAGCATCTTTAGCATCGTTGCCAGTCAAGTCTCTTAGTGCTAGGGTACTCAGTAGTTCCGCGAAACTTTCCCAAGGGTTCTCAGCATTGGTAATATCTGAAGTAGTGGGTACTTGTTTGATACCAAAAGTAACGAAAGGGTTGTAACAAGCCCTGATCATAGTCAAGAAATTGTCGCTCACGTTATTTCCCAATAACGCCGCAGACAATGCTTGGTTTAAAACATCTTCCTTATGAAGCCTGCTGTCACTCTCGTTAAGTTTATCTACCCAACTTGCGCTCACGTTTGTATCCTAAACGAACTACGATAAAGATATAGTAACAAATATGGAAAAAGAAATCACTTTATCTGGGTAAATTTTTAGCCAAGATCGCTCGTAATTTAGGTACGAAAAACACTTCTGGGGTCAGACTTTTAAGATGTTCAAAATTATATTCTAAAATGGGTTGTACTTTTTTGTTGAAGTCTGCTATTTTTTCATCGCTCCAGGTCGCTATTGTCTCGCACTCTTTCACTACAGCATTTAATCTCATTATTGGATCTGCTATATCGTCGTATTCTTCGTTCCAGAATTCATTGAAAGTTTTGAATCCCAACCTTTGAATATTTTTTACCAGCTGGCAAGGTCCCAAAACTATGAAGGGATGCTTGCGCCTGATAGGTTTAAATATTTTTTCAGTAGTCTGAATAATGTCATCTTCAAATTTAGATTCTGTGACTATAGAAAGTAAACTATTTTCGTACAAATTTTCTACTCCTAAGTCAGCACCAGAAGGATCGTATCCAGATTTTGAATCATAATAGTTATCTAATATTATGGGCAAAAGGTTATAAACATCTTTTAATTTTTTTGCGTCAAAGTCGGGGCACAAAGAACTGACAAGATATTGAAAGTGATCGAAATCAAAATTTGTTTCGTAAGGATCATTGTAACTAAAAAAACTTTTATCTAATAGGCCATTTTCATAGAAACGATACAGCAAAGATGATCTATGTGTTTTGCGTCTTTTATTTAAGACTAGAAATAGTTTATTGATTTTCTTGTTGGGATCGTAAACAACATCCCCTTCTTGTTCAATCTGTTCGGAGGAACATCTTAGCCCGCAACTGTAATACAATAAATTTAAATTTCCAGGAACCTTTTTACCATGATAGTCACAATTTATACATCCATTTACATAAATTACCTTCTTAGAAGGTATATTATATTCTGACAATACTGAATAAATTTTTTTAAGATGTTCTACTTCTACTTCCGGTTCCATTTGATAATTTATCAATAGAAATCCTTTATGATCGCTAATCAATTCAATTACAGACTCGGGAATTTTTTCGAAAGTACTGTCTATTACTAATTTTCCTGATGGTTCAGTATAAAAAAAATCATAATTAACTTGAATAGGATAAATGAATACGTCATTCTTCTTGATGTCTTTAGTATGAATTATCTCAAATATGTTTTTATTATAGAAATAGTCTCTATGCATGTGTCCGGAAATTGCGGGATCTGGATAAGAATTATTGTAACTATTCCAATGGTCACGCAAATTTCCACTGTAATAATCCCAATTATCGAAAGCGACTTTGATCATTTGCAATCAAGAAGCAAAGACTCTGTACCATCAAATGGTACTTCTATCCTTAAAGTATTGTTGTCTTTCTTAAATAAGAACCAAGTTACATCCGAACCGGTAGAGGTGGGAACAACCGTAGTGAAATATACTTGATCTTTGTTTTGCTTTTTACTCCACACACCAGTTTGAATGAATTTACCCTGGTCCCCGAATAAAGCATATTCTAGTTCAATCGTAATGAAATAAACTGAAAATTCTCCCTTACCATCTGCTGCGTTCAATGAACGGCAGATCCACATTTCAGGTTGTGCTTCTGCAACTGTTTGCGATGGCACCCAATTATCTTCAGGTTTGATGGGAATTATTTGATTTGGAAATATATAATAATCTTGAATGCCCGGTTCTTTCTTGCCATCTACATAACCTACATATCCTAGCAAACTAGCGAACGCGATTAGGATTATAACAAACACTAAACCAGAGAATTTTTTTAGCAGCATGAGGTATTTATCTCTGTATATTGCTCTTTCATAGTTTCCAATTCTTGCCTGAGAGATTCGACTTCTTCTTTAAGAGCGGCGATCTGTTTTTTATACTCTTCTATTTCCTGATCTTTCTTGTAAGAGTATTCGGTAAATTGTAGGAATTCTTCTTGGTTCATTAGAAGTTAATATTAACACCAACCATTGTCATAGTCAACTTTGTACCTATCCTTTATCCACATAATTTCAATTTCTGTCAAAGAAGTTTTATTGTTATTTCCGCCTTGCTGCAACCTAAGATCAGGAAATATTCTGTTATAAGTTTCCTCAAAAAGTAATTTTACTTTATTCATTTCAGTAACGTCAAATACATGAGTATATGGATTTTGACTTGTTCCTAAAAAATCTGTTTGCGGTCTGAAGTGTTCTTTTACATCGGCTTCCGCTTTCCAATAATCATCAAATTTTTCTATAAATTCATGGATGTCTGTACAATCCTTTTTAATTTTTTTATGATGCAAGACTCTGTTATTGAAGCCGCTAACAAATCTAGCAACAGGATCACGTTTTACTGCTAGTCTTATCCTACTACTAGCACGGGGGAAAGTGCCATACAAACCAGGATAACGGGGTGGTTCTATAACAGTTCTTTTCCTCAGTTCATAATATCCATCGTGTTCTGTAGGATGGAAATGTTGGGGACAGTTAATAAAAAGGTCTGGCTCTTTAACAAGAGCCAGATATCCTATCATTGTTCTTGATCCGTTTTTTGGTACGTGATAGTACGCTATCTTATTATCGTAGGATTTAAATATCATTTAGTTTTTCTGACACAAGTACTCTCTAGGATATTTATGCTTCATCATTATATCAACCGTGTTATTCCTGATAGAAGAATGCATGTACCCATATGGGTCTACCCGCTTGCTGTAGATAGCCCTTACTGCTTGTTCACAAGATTCCTGACTAGAATAGTATCCTACGAAACTAGAATTTGCTAAAAGTATCAAAGTATATGCCATTGCTTCCATTGTAGATCACCAACTGCTATTGTAAAAAACTTTTAAACCCATGAACAAATTAAATCTAGCATCGGCGCAAAACTGCAAATCATGTTCACGATAATAATCGTCTCTTGAATTACCAAAAAAGAATCCGGTAGTGTTCAATTCTCTGACTGCGCCCGACTTGATATCTTTTTCAAGTCTTTCCAAATCTTTCCAAGTCAACTCAAGTTCCACACCGTTGAAAGTGTCATAGTCTAGACCTTTCTCTTCTGCAAGTTTTTCCATCCAACCATGGAGATTAGGGTGCTTCCTCCAATATGCAAACTCTTTGCGGCTGTCATCCTTGGCTTTGCTATATGCGTATTGATCAAGACCCATAGTAGTACCTCAGTTTATCCTTAGTCCATCAAGTCTACTTGAACGTCCACACCGCTTCGGTTATGACCATGACCAAGAACCTTCCAGCGGCTTATAAAACGCAGAGCCGATTCGATTTCTTCCCTGTGCGTAATCGATCCGATGTTTTGAACATCCTTGACTCGACAATACATCACGAAGTCACCGACAATAAAACGAATTTTCTGGTTGTTGTTCAGACCCGAAATAAATTGCTTGGTACGCATTAGTTAATCTCCTCTACAATCTCATAGTTGCGAAATACAATACTACCGTTGCAGCAGCAATAGCAAGTGTATGGCACCCCATAGTCCTCTTCGATGTCCATATACCACGCATCGGCGCAGCGAGGACAGGGAGCGATAGCCAGGGCATCTTGTGCGGCAAACTCAACGTATTCAGACCAATCAGACATTTGCATCACCCAATATATTCATTGTTCAGGATATCGGCGACAGCCTTCTTCGCCAGTTCGAGGGCCGCTAGCGCAGTCCAGAGATCGTCCTCGGTGGGTTCAGTGTCAGGCTGATTCACAAAACGATCAGCCACAGACAACTTGCGAGCCACTTGATCCAGCAAATCTTGCTTGGTAGGGATCATATTACACATTCCTCCAAAAGTCGTCGCGGAACATCTCGATCGCCTCAGCGGCAGTCACGTTCTTGTAATAAGTCCACGGTGCCATATCATCATCCTCGGGTATTGCCACAAAGTGATCGCGCTTGTAAGAATACAGCACCCAACCACCACCATGATCAAGCTCGCGCCAAATATACTCCCCACCACGATCAAACTCGCGCCAACGATACTCTTCCATCACTTTCTCCGATACCTTTCTCAAACTGTAAAGATATTATGAATCCTAATGGCTCAAAAGTCAAGCCCTTTGAGCCATTATTTTCAGGAAATAAACCTTTGGAAATCAATGACTTACAAAACCTGTTGGAAATCAATAACTTAGACGTTTAATTTATATTCTTTCGCGGCCTTACGCAATTCTGCTAGGGGCAAGGACAACACTTCTGACAAGATTTTTAGGTAGATTTTAACAAAGGAAGAGTCATGATAGTCGTATCCCATAGCATGAATCAATTCATGCACTAGCACTAGTTTATTCCTCTGGTTCCTAGACAATTGGATATAATTACCATCTTCCATTTCTTGACTAAAAGAATATAACATGTCTCCATGCGGAGTTCCCCTGCCGGCTACTATCCTGGGCATAGGTTTCTTTTTACCATATCTTTCCCATATCTTTTCTGCCATGATTCTTAGATCGTTCATACTCATAGATTTGGTAGCCGGAGTACCATAGAAATAGTTAGCCTCGAAACTGTATAAGCGGCGAGTGTCCAATGCAGGACTAGATTTGGCTATTTCGTTAAAGCGCATTAAGTATTTATAGATAGGTCACGGTAACATCAGACTGCTTAACAAAAAAAGTAGTATCCAGTTTTTTGAAATGTAGTTCTTCGTTATTTTTATGTACTAAATGCTTGTCTGTAAAACTGGTTGGACGTTCTAAACGTACTGTAGAGAATGTAGTTGAAGTAGGTTTACTAATCTGAATAGAAACTCTAGATCCCTGCGTTATCGTGTAAGTCTTGGACATCGTGCTTTATCTTCCTGTATCCTGATATACCTATAATAATAGTACCAACTAAAATAAGCAAGGGTGTTAATGCTACTGATATAACAACACCTAGAAATAGTATAGCATAAAAATTAAGTAATTTTAGAAACATTTACCCACTTCGCCAACGAAGTATTTATTATAAATGTTTAAAAAATCGTGTTAAGGCTTGCAAGAATCCAAGCAAGCACTATATTTGTCTTCACACTTCTTGTAATCCACATCTTTTTTTACATTGGCCATGCAGAGATCAGATTTCTCGTCGCATTTCGCTAGGCACATCTCTGGAGATTCCGATGGATTAGGCATCTCTGTTTCATTACTGTCTTGTGCTAGAGTAACGCTAGAAAACAAGAATAGAACTAAGATAAAAAATCTCATAATTTCCTCACTTTAAACCGGTTGGGGGATTTGGTTTGAATACAACTGACTTTGGTGGGGCAACTTCATCATAACTGGAATTCGCGTCTCCAAATCTTACCTCATCATGATACAACAATCTCTCGTCTGGTCCCACCCAATTGGTTCTATACTGCTCTCTCCAGCCCCAATTATAGATACCATATTGAAAGTATGCACCTTCTGGTTGTTCACCAAAGAAATTTTGTCCTTCACGCTCATAGATCAACTTACCATCTGCCCATACTCTGATGAACCCGTTGTTATCATCTTTGGAGATATTACCAGAGAACTTGAAGTTAGCAACGAAGTCAGTCCACTGTCCAAGTTTGTATGGAGTGGTTACTTCAAAATATTTATAGTTACCAGGGTTATATCCATTATACCATCCATGATTGCGTAACACGAATCCAGTTTCCTGATGCATCAGAGTCAATGGCAAAGTATGGCGCCAGCAAAAACTAGCACCATCGCTGCCACAATTCTTTGGATCGTTGAATCCTTTATCATGAAACTGAAATATGATGCCTCCTGAATACCCGTTCACATAATTCATATCCCAATTAGCAGGAATGAATATGCTTATGCCTAACCAGTATTCTTTACCTTTATCAAAGTTTAGGATTTTGGAACCCCATTGCGTTTTGCTGTATGGTACAATCACCTGAGACTCAGAACGATATGTCATTACTGTACTGGTCAAACGATTCAAATATGTTCGCTGCATCCATGATCCACTTCTAGGGGTCACACCGTTCTCTGCTTGAACAATTATATTTGTATTACCGTGACTACGAATAAATGGACTGTCTGCTACTTGAAGACCATCTTCGTAATCAGTACCACCAATGATGGCTGCGTTGGTATTACTACCTACAACTAGTCCAGAACAAATCAAAAATAGTAAAATATTTTTTAACATACGATCACACCCCTGTGTTGACCGTATTTAGTCTTTAGTAAACAGCAACCACAAAAATAAGGACAACAACCAACAACCAAAATCCTATCGTAGACATTAGTTACGATCCAAAATAATAACGGATCTCAGTTTCTAGTTTGGCATCATCTGCTTTAGTCTCAAACTTGCCCTTGAGTTGCAAACGATCAGTCAGTTTGAACTTGTAACCGATCTCACTAGAAATATCAGTATTCCCATCACCGCTCAACATCGGACCAGCCTCAACATACCACTTGTCAAACTCAGCGCCGAAACGCAAAAATTGTTGTGTGTTCTTATAATTCCAAGAACTTAAAGACCACTCATTCTTGTACTCTGTATAGTACCATGGATCATCTGCCCAAATAGGTGTAGCGATTGTAGTAGTTAGTACCGCAAACAAAAATTTAATCTTAGGCATTTCATTCTCCCCAATTAAAATTAATCCAATCTGTGTCTTCTGGCATGATATTGATCAAATCTTGCCAACTCTCTTTAAAATTTTCGTAAATAGGATTTGTGGCACTGTTCAAGCGATAGCCATGCTTGTGACACTTGTATATGTTACCGCTCTTGCCTTCGAACACAAAATAATCTCCATCTTGCCTTGCCGATACAATACCGCTGTTCAACTTCCAAGCATCGCTAGATAGATATCCTCCCGTCCAACCAGACAAAATTCTGTAAAGGAAGTAAGGTCCTTTAATTGTAAGTGGAACAATGCGTAGCACTACCCAACAATCTGGTTGCCTGACTGCGCCGTCAATCATGTAATCAAACATGTACACAGCCGTTCTTGCCTCCATATGTGGGAGTGGCGCAGCACTCAAGACATTCATCTAAGTAAGTAACCGTCTGACGCAAGAGTTCTAGTTCCTCACGAACTACCTGTAATTCAGTTCGTAGTTCTTCGTTCTGCCTCTGATACTCATCGTTCTCCATCAGCAGCTGCTGATACAGCTGAGTAAACTTCAACAAGTCTTCCTTATTCATTTCTCGCTCCTGTTACGAATTGCCTGTGCTAGTGCATAGCCTCCATCATCCCAAGCACCGCAGTAAGATTCTACAATCTTAGCGCATTCCTCCCGCTCGGCTGCAATCAATTTACCTTCATACTCATCAGTATAAATCAGATTGTGTATGGTTAGATAACCAGCCATCTGCGCCTGACCATAGGCTTCAGGACCAAAGCCAAACACTCCATAAAGAGCATGACGATAAGTGCCTTGATCTTCGATCTCAGCCTGATGGATGCGACGGACCACAGCGCAAAATGCCTTCAACTGATCCTCTTTGGACAGACTGTTCCAGTACTCTTCTTGCTCCTGTTCAAGTTTAGCGTGGGCTTCTTGAAAGATTTCTGCTAGTTCCCTGAGGTCTTGTTGTAGTTTATCATACTTTTCTATATCCATCACTCAACTCCGAAATGTTTTAGGATCATATTGCTCACGGCAATCTCACCAATCGTAGTCACTTCCCCAGTGGATTTGAAAGGAAGATTGGCACATTCCCTGACAATCAATTCGGCAAATTTTTTTTCAAACTGTAGATCAAACTCATTGTATTCCATATGGTAACCGTAGTGCTTACAATCATTCACATGAGACCGGGCATAGTCTCTAGCCTGTTCGGCCAGTTGTTCAATTCGT
>Ga0208644_1000895_pt1 | contig 26358 bp, 38 predicted proteins | sample VirMetDEL_Nov_18_FD_184517 | JGI IMG/M metagenome (GOLD analysis project Ga0208644, IMG submission 184517) | Aqueous microbial communities from the Delaware River and Bay under freshwater to marine salinity gradient to study organic matter... | ecosystem: Environmental > Aquatic > Marine >...
CCTCCTCACCCAACGCCAAGAGATAGTAGAGATCGTGAAAAAACACAATGTAGAGCACATTACTGCAAAGTTTCTACAGGAATGTATCCTTATTGATATATCCGACCTCTCAGAGCGTATAGAGAAAGATGGCGTGGTATAATGTGGGTAGATAGTTCAAACGTCCCATGCCCACAATCACACTGTTACCTAGTAGGTTATGTGTGATGGGCGTGGGGCGACCACATACAGGAGGCCACCATGGAATGTTCGTATTGCAAAAAACCTGCGAACCGTACCAATTCACTGGTGGTTCTGAAGGGAGATGGTACGGAGAAGTACACGCACTATACATGCATTGCTCCTCCGTACAACGAGGAGCACAAAACGAGAGATCGTAAACCACTTACGTGGACGAGGAAGTGAACATGCGCCATTTCAAAGAGATCGTCGCAGGAACCATCGTCGTTGCAATCATTCTCACCGTACTCATCAGGGGGTGATCCATTATCTCGTTACGCGCAAGACGTAACGTATACAAGCTCCTCCCCGACAGGGAATTGTGGACAACTAAGACTTGTCCACTTTTTTATGTGTATAATCTCAATATGTATAAAGCAATAATTCTCCTTGAAATAGAGGAGTTAGGAGATAAAGAACTAAAGATAACTATCGGAAGTAAAGAACCTAAGCGTGTTTTGCCTGTAATTATACAAGACCCAAAGTCAGAAGATGATTATATCAACACATTTGCCTATGCTTTAAAAAGATTTATGTTATAATAACCACATTGACAAGTTATCGCGGGGAAAGTGAGTACGCAATATTTATATACATGAGTACAATTACCTTTCTCCGCTATAGTTTATGAATAATAAAACGGCTAAATTACTCAAAAGCTATGCTCTCAAGGAAGCCGAGAAGAAAGGCTACCCCAAGAAATGGGCAATGAGAGAATTAAAAGCACTGTGGAAACAAACTCCACGGAATAAAAAAGACTCACTCTTTGTGTAACAGTTTATGTCATCCTTAAAGTATGATGAAATTGCAGTTTATAAACCAGCTACCGACGCCTCCAACTACAACACCTCTCCAGGAGTACGCGCACGGGCAAACTATGTTACCGAATACGTAAAGTTCAACACAGACGCATATAAACACAAACAGTACCCAACATGCAGATGTGGACAGAAATACGTCCCCCTTTTACGCAGAAAGAACCAATGTCCTAAATGTTACGCAGAACGCAATAGATTCAGATAAACGTCAAATAAATTACGCTATGGCTAGACAAGTAACTTACGATCAAGAAAAGGTAAAAAAACTTAGAGGTGCTTTGATAGAAGACTCTATCTCTGTCTTTAATGATGAACCAGAGGTAGAAAAGTGGAGTGAGTACCGTAAAGCACTATTAGCACGATACGCGCCATATGTACTTCCTCGCCTAAATGCTGGTAGAGATGACAATGAACGTCTTATTCCACAACCTCTTTTAAGTAATGTACTCAGCAACCACAGCAACAAAGAAGATAGCGAACCTACACAAGAAGATTAGAGCAGTCCAGGGGGGAACTTCTGCTAGTAAGACAATCTCTATTCTTCTGTATCTTATTCATAGAGCGCAGAGTGACACAGAACCTACACTCACGTCTGTAATCTCAGAGAGTGTGCCTCACCTTAAACGTGGAGTGATCCGTGACTTTAGAAACATAATGGAGTCACACCACTATTGGCAAGACGATCTGTGGAACGCTACCGATAGTATTTACACATTTGAAACAGGCTCAAAGATGGAGTTCTTTAGTGCTGACCAACCCGATAAACTTCGGGGAGCACGGCGTGATAGATGCTTTATCAATGAAGCAAACAACGTACACCTAGACGCTTTTGACCAACTTGAGGTGCGTACTAAAGAGTTTATCTTTCTCGACTGGAACCCAACTAATGAGTTTTGGTTCTATACAGAGATATTAGGGAAACGTGATGACGTAGACCACATCATACTCACATACAAAGACAACGAAGCGTGTCCCCCTGAGATTGTTACCTCTATTGAGATGCGTAAGAACAGGCCAGGATGGTGGAAAGTGTATGGAGAGGGGCAATTAGGTGAAGTGGAGGGACGTATATACACAGGATGGGTCACGATTGATGAATTACCCCATGAGGCACGCCTTGAACGCAGGTGGTTAGACTTTGGGTATACCAACGATCAATCAGCTATCGGAGAAGTCTATTACTACAACGGCGGGTGGATTCTAAACGAGAACTTGTATCGTAAGGGAATGAGCAATAAACAGCTCGCGGATTATCTCAACTCACTTCCAAAACCACAGACGGTAATAATTGCTGACAGTGCTGAACCTAAAAGTATAGATGAATTACGTTCCTTTGGATTAAACGTGCTTCCGTGTGAGAAAGGCAAAGACTCAGTGATACATGGTATACAACTCGTACAAGATCAACCCATCTCAGTGACTCGTAATAGCTTCAACATCTTAAAAGAATATAGAAACTATTTGTTCCTTGTTGATAAAAATGGTAAAATACTCAACGAAGAAGACCCAACATGTGATAATCACCACATGGCAGGTATACGGTATGCGTTATCGACACTTGGGAAACTTAGACAGGTAGAAGATTATTGGGACAGAATTTTTCATAAAGAATTAAACCCTAAAGAATACTATAAGAACCCCGCAATATAATATGGAACAATACGAATGGATTTCACATAAAGAAATGAACCGCCGTGTACCTGTAGACACCACGGCAAAGATAGACCCTGATATATCTCACATTGTAGGGAAGGAAGTACGAGTCAACGACCCACGCTTAGTCCAACTGATTGTGAAGTGGAAGAAAAAGATGAGCTATGACCCTGATGGTACGATTGCATACAACTTCACACAACAGTCTGGCTTTGTAGAAGAACTAAAACAAGTATTCAATGGCTAAGAAAAATGAGAACAAAGTTGTGGACAATGTGTATACAGTAACCCTTCGTGTGAGTGGTAAAGAGTTCAAAGGAAAGGGTGAATCGCTCCTCGAAGCCCTCACAAGTCTTGGCCTTGACTACACTCAAGTGAAAACAAAAGGGGAGATAATCGTAAACAAGGGAGATAAAAACCACACACGGGTGATACAGCTTCCGAAACTACGGAGATATTTTGCCAGTAAACTACTCATGGGTGGTCTTATTCGTGACTTAGAAACATTATTGAAATAATATGGCAAGAGTTTTTTCAAAAGAACATAAGGAAAAGCTTTGTTTGGCTTGGGAAAAAAGAAAGCAAGGGTTTATACCATGGAATAAAGGAAAGAAAGGATACAAAAGTAAACCATGCTCTGAAGAAAGGAAAGAAAAGATAAGGGCTAAGCATATAGGCAGAACAGCCTTGTGGGCTGTAGGTTCAAATAACTACCATTGGAAAGGTGGTTATGAGAATACCCTAATGCTTAATCGAAAAAGAAGAGTATCAAAGTTCAATAATGGTGGTAGCCATACACTAGAAGAATGGAATCAACTTAGACAGAAGTATAATTACATGTGTCTTTGCTGTAAAAAGCAAGAACCGTTCATTACTCTTTCTGAAGATCATATTGTACCGTTATCACAGGGAGGTGTGGATGATATTTCTAATATTCAACCGTTGTGTAGAAGTTGCAACTCACAAAAACATGCCAAAATTATAGACTATCGGCTAATGGTTTCCATATGACAAATAACATTTTTACATACATTACCGAACAAGAGGGAGCCTTCACGAAGCCAGTCCCAATTGAAAGCAACTGGTACTGGGGATTCCAACAGCATGTCCTTAGAAGTTTCTCATATAAACACTCACAGTTTGAAGAAGACAATGGTAACAGATCACAGCGCCCATTCAAGAACATTGTGCGCCCTATGCTCAACCTACAGTATCGCTCTGAGGGCTTTGATGTGAAGGATATTGATATTTACGTAGACAACGCTGACACGTACTACAAGTCATTCCTACTACGTAAATACTACCAAAAGTGGGCTTTAAAGAATGAGATGGACACGTTTATTGATGATGTCGTGGAGTCGTTTGTAGATTACGGAGGTGCTTTGGTACGCAAGACAAAGAGTGTTCGTCCTGAAGTGGTAGACCTACGAACCATAGCGTTCTGTGACCAGACTGAAATACTTTCAGGGCCTTTTGCGATTAAGCACTTCTTCTCACCGCGTGACCTCATTGATATGAAGAAGTCAGGATGGGGAGAGATTGGAGCTACGAGTACGGTAGAAAACCTTATCTTTAAAGCAGAGAGTTCTAAACAATTTCGCAAAGATGCAGAAACTATCAAGACTCCTGGTAAATACGTGGAAATATACGAAGTCCACAATATATCCCCAATGGATATAGACTACACGTCAGAAGACACCACGCAGATGATGTACATTGTTGCGTTCTACGAAGATGAAACGGGACGAAAGAACGGCGTTATTCTCTTCTCTACACCAGAACCGAACCTCCCATTCAAAATGCTCAAACGTGACCCTATTCGTGGCCGTGCATTAGGATGGGGTGGAGTAGAAGAGTTGTTTGAACCGCAAGTATGGACGAACTACGCTGAAATACACATCATTGGTATGTTGAGACAAGCGTCTAAAGTGGTATACCTCTCAACTGACCCACGATTTAAGAACCAGAACATAGGAACCTATGACAATGGGGCTATCCTGGATATACAGGCAAATGCTGACATCCGACAGTTAGACACCGTTCCTAGGAACCTAACCTCCTTTGAAAACTACGTAGTAGAGCAACACGAACATGCTATGGAGATGAGTAGTGCATCAGACATATCCCTTGGTCAACAGCCTAACTCTGGGACACCATTCAAGTCAGTAGAAACACAACTCGTAGAAAACAAGTCACTTCACCTATGGAGACAGGGTAGAATTGCAGTATTCATAGACGAAATACACCGTGACTGGATTATTCCACAGCTAGGTCGTGAGATTGTGAAGGGTGATAAGTTCCTTGCAGAGCTTTCAAGTGACGAACTCTATGAAATCTCACAGAAAGTAGCGACAAGCCATGCAAATGACCGCGCAAAAGAGGTAATTCTAGACGGTGGTACGCTTACGCAAGAAGAATACGATGGATTTAAGAACTTTATCACTACAGAGAACCTAAAAGCGGGTAACAAACGCTTTGTTGAAATATTGAAAGACGAGTTTTCAGGCGAAAAGCTCCAAGTGTCTACAAATATTGCAGGAAAACAAAAGAATCTTGCTCTCCTCACTGATAAATTCGTGAATGTAGTACGACAAATTATTGCAACACCAAACATTCGACAAGACCCTGAACTGGTAAAGATGCTCAACTCTATTCTTGAAACTTCGGGTATCTCCCCTGTAGGATTTGCCTCTCCAATGGCACAACCTATGGAGGGAGGGGCAACAGATGGACTTAAACAATTTGCACAAGCAACACAACCCGCATGAAATACGAAAAGACTCTAAACCTCATATACTCAAATGAAGTCATGATGCGTGACCTTAGAGAGTTATTTGAGGATGTGGTAAAAACAAACCTACCTGAAGTCAATCAACAGAATGACGAGGAGTTAGGTCAACAGTTCAGAGCGCATCAACAAGCACAAAGAATTATCAAAGACGCATTTGAAATACTTACCTCACTTGATAAGAATGTATCGAGTGGTGGTGATATTAAATTCAAATAACAAATGTGGTATAATACATGCACAATATGAAAACGTTACAAATAATTTCCGTATCAATAACTGTAGCTATTATTGCAGTTATTATTACGTTGTTGTGTTTGCCAAAACAAACACATGGGGAGTCTTTTACTGGTTCGGCTTCGGTACAAGTGACTGCATCAACTACTATTGTTGGACCAGGTGTACAGCAAATCTTCCCCGCAAAGATTGGATGTACAGCCCGAGTAATATCAACGGTGGATGGTACAGGTACAGGTATTAGATTTATTACGGGAGATAGTGCGAGTTTTGTACTCTCAAGTACTACATTAACAAATGTAGTGGGGCTTCATCAGGCAGGAAGTACTACGGTCACATATAACAGTGGTACGAATGGTTGTGGTAGATGGTTTGCGATTGCAACTGCCTCAACAACTGTAACATTAGTAGAATATCAATAGAATATGAGTTTACAAAAATTTAAAGCAGACTCACTCCTTGCGAAACTGGAAACAGTACCAGAAGTGAAGGAAGAAAAGAAAGAAGATAAGAAAGAGGAAAAGGAGGTCAAGGAGAAAGTTATCAATAAGAAATCAAAGAAGTAATATGAATAAGGCATTAGTAATTTCAGTTATCGCACTCGTTGTCGCTGTAAGTGGTATCGTATTCCGTGGTACTACAGAGACAATCGTTCGTGAGGTGTCAGACGCAGTAGGAGCATCGGGATCAGGTCAAATGACCACTTCGCTTCAAAACTTTGGAGCAGGCTTGGTACAAGGTGGTGTCTATGCAACAACAACAACTGCATCAAGTTTTACACTACCCGCACGTGGTATTAGTGAAGCAACGATCATCCGAATTGGTACAAGTACAGTAAACGCACCTGTTCAGACCGTAACAACACCAGCATCATCTACATGGCAAGGACTTGATAACGTAGGAGACACAAAGATGTGGATTATTGACAATCTGTACGGTAACGCCGCAACAACCACGACAATCACCGCAGGAACAGGGGTTGACCTTGATGGAATAACCACAAACGATGACGTTATCAATGGTGGTGTATCAGGTACGCTTACTTGTTGGAGACTTCAAACACGTGATATTCGATGTATCGTAGATGAGAAGGTAGACGCAGGTTAGTACATATGGGTTTATGATTACATCCCACTGAAAAAATCGAGGCGTTTATGATTAGCGTTAAAAATCGAGAAATATATGGACGAAATAGAAGATGTAGTTGAAGAAACTACCGAGGAAGATACGGTGACTCTATCCCGCGAGGAATACGAGAAACTAAATCAAACACTTGGTTCTCTTAAAAAGGAGGTGAAAACCTACAAAAAAGAAGCCGAGCCTCACAAAGAATCGAATGACTCACGTTATTCAGATGAACTGGCCGTAACACGGCTTGAGGTACGAGGAATCGTTGACCGAGAAGACCAAAGGATCATATTGGAGGAAGCAAAGCGATTGCAAATGAGTGCTGTGGAAGTAGCTGACATGGAGCATATGAAGGCGAAACTTGAAACCATGAGGAACCAACGTACTGCTGAAAGTGGTGCGCCTACAGGGACAGGAAGGAAAGGAGGTGCAGGAAAAGGTGACGTAGATTACTATCTCGCACACCCAGACGAAGTACCACCAGACCTTACACTACACAATCAAGTGATTGACGCTCGTATTAAACGAGATACTGACAACAATATGTTCTCACAGGTGCCATTCATTGGATAATACATTCGATTCACTTACTAATGTAATTGAATCACATGGCAAACACTGTCACTTGGAATAAATTTGACTATGTTGCTCGTATGCGTAACCGTATCAATACTCCTACCGCTTGGAAGGATGTGTTGAACGTGAAGTACAGCAACAACCGAGCTATCATCAATAGCTCAATGACCACTGAGCCATCAGTGCAAACAGGTACCCGTGGAACTGCGTATACATACCAGGACTTCACACTTACCGCTGACACACTGACTATCAGCACCTACCGAAACATTCCTATTCTTATCGACGAGGCAGATCGCTTCCAGCAATCTTATGTCGATCAGATGAAGATCGCAGAGTTTCAAGGAAAGAAGATCAATGAATACATTGAGTCTCAGTTCCTTGCTCAACACGCTTCATGGACTGACTTCGGAATCGGAGATCTAACAAGCAACGCAGACGATACAACGGCTATCACCGTTTCTGCATCAAACGTAGACGACATCATGCGAGCAATAAAGCGAAAGCTCTATGCAAACAATGGTGTTGATATGGCTGTAGAAAACGGAGTTTGTATTGTATGGCGTGCTACCGACTTTGAGCTTCTCGAAGGTTTCGTACAAGCCAACGGCTTTACCGAAGCTGATATCGCGCTCAAGAATGGTATCCCTGTACAAAAAGGCTTCTACTACGGAGGTATTACTCACTATCTTTCAAACTCTCATACCGCAGGACACGTCTATGCTGGTATTAAGAAGATGGGAGAGATTGGTATTCTTTCAGGAACCTATGGACAGGCGAAATTCATCGAAGACCCAGGACTTGTATCAGGACTTGGTATCGTGTCACGTGTTGACTACGGTTTCAACTTCCCAACATACAACAATGAGTTCTTCATGGACGTAAACGTTACATAGTTGTACTTTTCCTCAGCTCCTTTGTGGGGGCTGAGATAAGAGCATAATTATGGTATTCAGTGATACAACAAACAATCTAGGAATCCTTCAACAATCACGCTCTATGGGGCGTGTCGATGCTACACAGTGGCCTACATACAAGGTAGTGAACTCATGCAACAATTGGCTTGATAAGGTCACAGGATACGCTATAGGAGCTGACAGACGCTTTCAATGGGATGACACAAACCACACAGAGATACCAGAGGGTAAACGTGACTTAACGGTAAACGTAATCGACTACTCTTTCCTAAACGATGAACAGGGTAATACTATTCTTACCCTTACCCGTGTTGAAATGCTAGAAAGTGGGTACTATCGTATGCTTCTTCCCGTAGATAAGAATGATGAAGACTACGACCAAGACTCCTTTGGACAGACTACTGGCGTTCCACGATTCTATGACAAAATCGCTGACAACATCATACGTCTTGATGCTATACCGACTGCAACGGTAACAAACGGCCTACGCTTTACATTCCAACGAACTCCATCCTACTTTACCGCTACAGACACCACAAAACAGCCAGGAGTAGCGCCAATTCTTCATAGAGGTTTTGTTATTGCTTCTGCATACGACATGGCACTCACGCTAGGACTACAAAACGTTCAACTCCTTGCCATGGAACTACAAAAAGAGACAGACTTTATGCTTCAATATTTTTCAATCAGAGGTATGGACAATGACATGCGCTTACAACCGAGTAGCATAAGTTTCAGGTAATATGGCAATCAATAACACACCAAAACCATTAGCAGGTACATTCACAAATACTTCCAGGGTGTTTGATTCTGAAAGGTGGAACACTATCGCTACAACGTGGGCTTCTGAAACAAGAACATGGATTGCAACAATTTCATTGATGCAAAATACACCAAAACCCTCAATAGGAACGTTTAATAATACACCTAAACCTTCCGCGTAATATGGCAACTATAGTAACAATTCAAGCAACTGATTTAATCACAAACAGCCGTGCTGATATAAACACAAACTTTGCAAATCTTAATTCGGACAAGATCGAAACAAGCGTACTTGATACTGATACTGCCCTTACCGCTAATAGTGACAGTAAGATAGCGACACAGAAGGCAGTAAAGGCATATATCGACGCTGGCGCAAATACCGCCACATTGACTCACTTTGTGAATTCGCCAATATGCCCCACTGGTGCATCAAGAACCATAAACATAGCGTCTAATACGACTGCTTACTTTTGGAATTTTATTCTACCGTTCTCAATTACCGTGAACTATTTATCTTTCTCTGCATTTTCAGGAGGTGCAACAGACACGACCTTTGACATAGCAATTTACAGCAACGACGGACAGACAAAGTATTTTGAAATTACCACAGCTACATCTGGTGCTGGTGGTGCCTTAGAAACGTCAGTCTCTTCAGTCCTTCTCCCGTCAGGTTCCTATTACATTGCAATGGTGCCAAATACAAACCTTTCTACTGACGGATTTTATACTACTGATATGATTGAAAACGCATGGTCTAATCTAAACGGATATGACCTCACCTCACAACCAAAATTATCAGGAACAAAAACGGTTACGGCAGGCACCCTACCCACAACATTTAATCCAGTTTCAGATTTAACAGAAATAGGGGCAACTAGTGGTGGGTGGTTGCCATTTAGGCTTGATAATTAGTATGGTACAACTTGCAGAAATCAAAATAAATAACTTCAGTGGTGGTATTTCTGACGACCCACGGGAACCCTCTGGTTCAAAGTATCAGACCGCAAAACACTTCGATGCCTTTTCTCAACCAAACCGACTTATTCCCTACCGTTCACTAGAAGCAGATACCAATGATGGGTCTACAAGTACGGGAATGAAACAATATGTTGTCAAAGACTTTCTCTTCCACTCTTCAAGCGCAAAACTATTTGGATTGGGGAAGGTAGTTGCTTCGGGCTTCACTAAAATTGTATACAAGGCAGACGCTACTACAGGTAACTGGACACTTCCTGGAACAAGTGAAGGGAATGGCGCGGTACAGAACGGGTGTTTTGTTGAATACAAGGATTGTTTATGGGGATTTCAGGGAAGTAATCAAATATGGAAATGGACAATCGCTACAACAACAATAAGTAACTCCGAGTCTACTACAGGGAGTACACTTACTTCCGTTGCACAAGGACTCGTTTTTAACGATTATCTCTATCTCCCATACAACAACAAGATCTGGAGGGCTACGAATGCAACAACATTCTCAGACGCTTACCTGACACTACCGACCAACTTTAAAATCACCTCGTTAACGGCATACGGGAGCTATATCGCTATTGCATGCGCGCCTATTTCTGTATACAACGGTAATTCAAAGGTATTTTTGTGGAACGGAACAAGTACGGAGGTACAGGAAGCAATCGACTGGGGAGAGGGCGAACTACGTATTCTAGAAACCATAGAGGGTACTCTTGTGGGTGTCACTGACCGCTACTTAAATAACAGCACGGGAGCAGGGAAAGGAAGCATGATTATTCAAACCTTTGAGAGTAATGCACCAAGTGTGGTCAAAGAAGTATTCACACAAGCACTTACAAACAAGACAATCCCACTGAGTAAAGCGGTCAAAAACAACCGTCTCTTTTGGAGTGCGAAGATTATGACAAATAGTGCGGGAACGGAATACAATGAGGGGATATGGAGTTTTGGGCGCAAGAACGTCAACTATCCATTCGCACTCAATCTCGATATTATTGACGAGAATGTCACAACTAGTGGTATCCAGTCCTTTGGAACCGCAGGTAACTACTTCTTTATTGCACACTCAGGTGACGGGTCTATTGATAAGACGAACGATGCGTCAACGTATGCGTTTACCTCGATCTATGAGAGTCAAATCTTTAACTTTGGGGACCCTTCAATACGCAAACTGCTCCATGGTTTTAGCCTATACACTGCACCAATTCCAACGAGTGGCTCGGTGACGGTAAAGTATAAAGTGGACTCAGATACTTCGTGGACTACCATTGGTACCCTTTCAACTGTGGGAGAAACCTCACGGGACTTTATGGCAATCGAGAGTACGGGTGCTGATTTTGCCTCTGGGAAGGAGTTTCAGTTCCGTATTGAGAGTGTGACAGGAGGTGCAGAGATCACAGGTTTCAAGATCAAAGCGTCATATTTAAATGAACCAAATGGCTAAAATAGGAGGCTTACAACAGAATAATAGTGCCCCAAATTTCTCTTTCCCAGAGGTAATACCAAAATTTACGCCTCTTCAAAGGGATGTGGGCTTAAGAAAGAATACCCCCACAGCACCAAATGTATTTACAGGTGCAACACAGACAGAATCCCCTACAAAAACGGCTGTAACTGATGTCACTCCAAAAGACCAGAATAATGAGATTGAAGTAGTAAAGCGGGACATTAAAGCACTGAAGGGAGCATTTTATAAAAACAACTTCCCAACCTCGCAGAAGTTTACAAAAGCATCAGAGTTTACCAATACTCTAAAACTACCCGTATATGCAACTGCACCACCTGTATGTGTACAAGGTGAAGTGTATGTAAACTCAGGGACAGGAAAATTGTATGTGTGTTCTGCTTCAAATACATGGTCATTAGTCGGAACCCAGACATAAAAATGTTATAATTAAGCAAAATATATGAAATGTCAAAAATGCAAATCAACAGAAAATCTTTCAAAAAATTCCGTTACCTCTAGTGGAAAGATTCAATATATTTGCCGAAAATGTAACACAGAAAGATTTATTAAATTTAGAAGTACAACACATGGTAAAAATACAGCCTACGAGGCTGTTAAAAACAGTATTGCTAAACATCCTGAAAAACAAAGTGCTAGGAAAAAAGTCTATTATGCTTTAAAAGTTGGTAAACTTATAAAACCAGAGGTATGTCAAGTCTGTTCTAGTCCAAAAGAATTGTTTGGACATCATACTGATTATACAAAGCCTCTCGAGGTTGAATGGATTTGCAGGGAATGTCATACACAGCAACACAGAGCAATGGAAATTCACAACTAAAAATATGGCAACTACAACGCGCACGAAAACAAAAAACAAACCATCACTTAAATCAAAAGGTGCAGGGTATTCGACAACTAATAGCAAAGGAGTCACAACCTACTATAAGAGCGCGAAAGATGCGTCAGGGTATTCCGACACAGCCGATGGAAAGAATGTGAAGACCTCTACAGGTAAAGGACTCTCACAAGTAGACGCAAATGGGCAAGTCATTACCTCAGATAAACTTAGTGCGCCATCTCTCGTATTTCCAAAACCACCTACACCCGACCCACTGAAAGGTGTCACCGACATGAATAACGCCTCTTTGGGTGGGGCTAACTATGACGCTACAAAGAAACAATTCACTACCCCACCTACAACTGATACAAATTCATTTGATACACTAAAGCAATATCTTGGAGATAACGCTAAGGCCTTCTCAGACGTACCTACACAGGAGAGTCTAGTCAAAGAACAACAGAAGTATCTCAAACCAAAGGAAGACCTTGCAAACTCACTCCAAGGACAACTCAACACCATCACCACGAACCGTGACGCAGAGATGCTGAAACTTGAAGGACAGGGACGTGGACAGACCAGTGGATTTGTAGGGGGAGAACAAGCACGTATCTCACGCGAAGCCACAATTCAAGCTATGCCAATCCAGGCGCAACTTGCTATTGCACAATCTGACCTTGAGAGCGCACGTAGTTACGCTTCACAACTCTTTCAAGCAAAGTCTCAAGATGCTCTCGCGCGGTACAACTACCAAAAGGAACTCAACGGCACTATCTTCAACTACCTAAATGAATCAGAAAAACGGAGACTTGCACAAGTAGAAAGAGAACAAGACAGAGCCTTTCAAGTGGAACGAGACAATAGAAACAGTCTAGAAACTCTTGCAAACTTTGCTATAGATAACAGACAATCTGCACTTTCCGCTGAAATTATGCGTATTGACCCAACAAGTCCTACGTACAGAGAAGAGGTTGCAAAAGTGAGAGCTAGACTACAAAAATATGTAGCTCCAACTGGACCAGTTAAGCGTGATACACAATTTAATGCTAACGGGGACCTCGTAGATATGCAAACGGGGGAGATCATCACTACCGCTGGTGGTAATACACAACAAGGTGGTGTACAGAAGTCACTTGACCAGATCTCTTTCCTACAAACAACAATAAAAGATGCCAAAGGATTAGTAGATGCAACAGGGCCTAATTTGATAACAAAAGGTCTTGGGAATGTGTTTATTGGAAATACAAGAGTCAAACAGCTCGCGACTAAATTAGATACACTTAAAACAAATCTATTAACTCTAAACTCTGATCCAGCACTCAAAAAGTTCTTTGGGCCTCAGATGACAGAAAAGGACACACAATTACTTATGTCTGCTGGGTCTACTCTTAACGCATACGACTCGTCTGAAGCAGATAATAGAGCAGAGCTTAAACGGTACGAAGACCTTCTCAATCGTATGCAGACTGCCATAAAGAATGGCGGGGGAACAACATTTGGCATTGTGCTAACGGGAGCGGACGGGCTACAGTACCAAATCACCGACTAATATATGACACCAATTCCAATTACGAGAGCCGAATATGAGAAAAAGTTTGGTGTAAAGCCTGTGACTACGGGAACATCTGTTCTTGACGATGAGGAACCAGCACCAATTCGGATTACCCGTGCTGAATGGAACGCTTTACAAACACAGTGGAACCCACAACCGAAGACGTATGCACAAGACGCGATGAGTGACGTTGCAGAAACGAAACAGTCTGTACTTGCTACAGCAGATCGAGGCGCACAGAAATCAGGTGAAATCTCACAGAGAGTAGCCTCTGGGGAAACATCAAAAGCAAAAGGCATGTTCCAGAAGTTTGGAAATTCCTTGCTCTCAACGGGTGAGATGGCTTTTAATGTTGGAATTGGAGCAGTTAAAACCATACTTCCACAGAAAGCAGAGGATAGTGTAAAGAAATTCTTTGAAGGCTTTGGTAATGAAATTACGGCTTATAATAAGGACTTTTACGAAAAGAAAGTATTGCCTGACCTACAATCAAGTGACCCTGATAAGAAAGCAAGCGCAAAGGTTATTGTAGAGACACTTGATGCATATAAGAACGATGCAGACTTCCGCGATACCGTAAATGCATCAGGCGGTATTGCTTCGGCCCTATTTTCTACCAAAATAAAGGACGGTGTTTCAAAAACTGTTTATACAGGTATAGGAGTGGGCAAAGGCACTCTAACAAAAGCAGATGATCTATTCACGCCAATAAAGAAGAATTTTGATGAGCGTGGAATAAATAACGTAGTGAAAGAAATAGACCAAATTGAGAATAAGTATGTTAAGACGCGAAATGCAAACACCTATTCTAAAGACACAGAAGCATCACAGCGTAGAATAGCTGAGGCAAACGTATTAGATGGGGCAGTTGATAATGATGGTGTCATTCGTACAAAAGGAGAAGGTGGTGCAATAGATCAATACAAAGTTCAAACCATTGATGGGTACGAAGATATTGTAAAGCGTAAACTTCAAGACACAAAAGAGACCATGCCGTTTGCAGATGTGAAAAGGGCATTGGTACGTGAAGTTGGAAGTAGTGGACTCGAAGGTGCAGATCTTGTAACGGCACTCAAAAAGGTAGAGAAGGAACTTGAGGGTCTTAGTGTACGAACAAAAGGAAGTAGTATTATTGACTTATCGTATCTACATGATGCTAAAATTGCCACAACAAAGAATATCAACTACTTAACTCCACCAGAGAAAGCAACATACCGAAAGGCGGTTGCACGAGCATATAAGAAACTTGTAGAGGATAACAGCACAAAATTTGATGTAAAAGCAGTAAATGAAGGCCCACTAGCGCGAGCATATGAAGATATAGCACGCTTAGAGCGTCTTGATGGTGCAAGAGCGCAGGGTGGGAGACTCGGCAAATACACCGCGTCACTTGCAGGTACAGGAATCGGAATGGCGGTCGGGTCTATTGGGGGACCTATAGGCACAGCAGTCGGCGGAGTTATTGGTGGTGAGGCATCACAAGCATTAAAGGGGGCAGGAATGTCACGCACATTCAAAGGTGGTGGTAAAGGACTTACACCAGACCCACTTTTAGTTCAAACTAAATTGAGTATTCCTGATAAACCAGTAAAAGCAGGTCAGGGTGTTGTAAAAACAAAAGAAATTTCTGCACTTGAATCTCAAATTGCAGAGAATGTAACAAAACAAAAAAAAGCAATTAAAGAAGGAGATTTTGAACTTGTGAAGTCATTAAAAGAAATTTATGCTGTACTTGTAGATGATTTAAAACAATCTAGTCGTACAGCTTCGGAAGCCGAAAAATGACATAGAGCACAAGTAATATGATTACGAAACCCATACCCCCACACTACCACAATAAAAATCCAAATCAATATGTTATCCCCAGATAAACAAAAAAAACTAGAGAGACTCCAAAAAGTCCTTCAAAATGGCGGGGATACTAAGGATGCTGTGGTATTTGACATGCTCATAGATGAGTTGTCTGATTATTTCAACACTTCAACAGATGCAATAGTCGAAGCAATACAAAGACTTCAAGACCGTGAGGAGAAAGAGACTATTGTCAATGTGGAGTCACCTACGGTAAACGTAGACGCACCAATAGTGAATGTCCCCGCACCCATTGTGAACGTAGACGCACCCATTGTGACCGTTGACACTGACGGAGTATCAGAAGGGGTACAACAAATACTAAAACAACTCCAAGAACAAATTCCGTTTACCATAGAAGAATATGTAAAAGATGGAAGAATTAAAGTGGAGGTTGACCGTGTGGGTTCTGGTGGTGGAGGGGTCATTTCATTTCCTATTGTTGACGCTATTGCAAACCAAGCACGATATGAAACAAAACTGACAGTTCTCATAGATGACGTATCAACTGCATCAGTCACATACATCGGTAAAGCAATTATTGGGGGTTCAACATCCACTGCTTTGTGGCAGATACAAAAAATAGATGAATCAGGTTCACCCGTTACGACTAGTATAAAATGGGCAAACTCAGGAGCTTTTACCAACATATGGGATAATAGAACTAGTCTAACGTACACATAATATGCAATACATCAAATTGGACGAGGATAAATATGTAGAGATAAGCGACGGGCTTGATCAATCGTCAATCGTATCACGCTCTGCTATTCAGAATGAGGTGGACGTAGCAACTGAACAGATCGCTACACTTCCCGAACCACTCTCAGATGACCAACTCTTAGCCTGGGCGCGTGAGAACTATCAAGACCCCGCCCAGCGCAATCGTGAAGTCCTTCAACAGACCATAGACGAGTATTCACAAAAGCTCGCGGATATTGACGCGGGGTCTGTGGACGCATCAGTCATGCTTAAAAACGTAATTAAATAGGTACTGTGGCTTATCGCATAAACAACTCAGCAACAACTCTCACATCGGTTACGGGCTGGGACACGGTGACTAATACTCCTACCCTTCATGCGTCTACAAATATCTCGGTTATCAACACACAGATATACTCTGCAACCTTCACCGCGCCAAACACTACAAATGCGGTCACAGGCGTGGCTGTGATGATGGTTTCGTCAGGTTCATGGGCAAGTGGTAATCAGACAATCACCTGTACGCTTCAAGAAAGCACAGTGGACACTGTTGCAACCGCAACAATCACCACAAACACCCTTACTACGGGGGCATACACCGCTAACACGTGGATATATTTCAAATTCGCAACACCATACGTCTTCACCACTACAGGTGCAGGCGCGTACCGTTTCAAAATGACCCGTGGTTCTTCAACGAACCAACCCACCCTACGCTCAGATAGTGGAGGGGCTAACTTTGCATACATGGCGACCATCGACGTTACAGGTGCCATTGCTACAACCGATGACCTTTTGGTGCTTGGACATAACTACGCCGACACTACGGTTACCTGGGACGGCACACAAACCATCGGTAGTGGACTCGCAGCGGCAAGCCCACCCACATCAGGCGTAACACTCAGTACCGCGCTCTATATAGGAGCACACGGAATCGTAACCGCCGATACGACCGCAAGTGTCACCACAACGTGTAAAGGGCATGTGATGGTTTCGCTCTATGGGACGTTTAATATTGGTTCATCAGGTACCGCATATCCGTCAGGAAAGGTCTTCACGTGGTCATTCAACCCAACAACATCAGGTGACTTCTCACTCAGGTCATACGCCGGAACGATTGAATGGTGGGGAACACCAAAATCATCCACGACGTTGTATAAAACAACCTATTCGTCAGGTACGGGTATTGCCGCCGATCCATTACTCACCGCTGATGCTGTGAACTGGGACGTGAATGATGAAGTAGTAACGCTTGCCTCCTCTGATAACGCCACAAACTACAACGAGCTTGAATACAAGTTCATTAAGACAAAGAACACCGCATCTTCGTATGTCCTTTCAAACACCGCAGGAGGGGCAGAATCAGCCTACACATACACCCATAATACGAACGCGTACATTCTGAACGTTCAGAGAAACATCATTTTCACGACAACGAGTAGCACAAAAGCGTGGCAACCGTACATCAATAACGCTGTGGTAACGAACGCATCCGTTACGTGGTCAGCAAACATGCCATGGGTGCGCCTTGAGAACATAGGAACCGCCGACACAACAAACCAACAAGGTCTCCACTTTGGTGGTACTACAACGGTCTACAACATTGATTACACCGTGTTCTACAACATTCTCTACTGTGGACTATGGGGAGCGAGTAACACAGCGACAATCACATCAACGGGTGTGATTATGGTTAAGAACACAGCAACAATTCTCAATGGATTTATATACGGCCAGGCGTTTGCCAATAAGACGTTTGACGATCTCTTTCTCCTCGATTGTGGAAGTGTGCAGGCACTTGTGCTCTATGCCTCCTCGATTACATTCAATCGTTTAAGGATGAATGCCATTCGTAAATCAGCCACGCCAACCGCGAACGCCGCGATCATGTTCAACATCGCCACAAACTGTGTCTTTAACGATTGTGAGGTTAACGCTTCGTGTACCGCCGTTGGTTTTGCTAACCCGATGGGTGCAGATAATGTATTGAATAATTGTACGTTTGGAACTAAGGGAAAGAATCAGGGAGCAGATATTGCTGTAGCTACCACAGGCGCATACCACGGTGCGCTTTTCAACAACTGTACGTTTGGCTCAAATACGTTTTGGACTTCAACAGCGACGAACAACTACAAGATGTTTATTGCAGGTTCAAAGATACGATTTCATAAAATGAACGGAACAGATAACAACCACGCATGGTATACCCCATACGGAATTGCACGTTCTACAGGTTCAGGACTCTCAGACACTCTTGTACGGACACCAGGTTCTTTGAATGTGCGTATTGCACCAGAAGACTCCACAACAGGCTTTACGTTTTACTTCAAAATTCCTGCATCAATAAATACCACTGTTGCCTTTAACGGATTCTTCCTCAAGAACGTCGCTATGGGGACAGACGTATGTACCGTGTCTCTCTACCTTCCAGGCAACGACCCCGCACTACTCGCACCAGATGACACCGTAACTCTCTCGAACAACACCTCGAACACATGGACAGGTTCAGCCGTTCAAGCCGTCTCTCTATCGTCTTACTACACAGGTACCGTAGACGGATTTGCTATCGTGGCTGTAAACGCAAAGTCAACGACCGCAAGCGCATATCTCTATTGCGCAGACTTCTACAACTCAGGGGACACGGTAACCCTGTATGACAAGCTCGCAGGTTTGACGATCTGGTATCAGGGAGAGCCGTCACCCGTTATCACACAGCTTAATCTTGGAGGGGTGGCACCCGCAGTATGGGCGACAGCGACCAGTGGACTTACCACGCCAGGCACCACGGGGAACAATATGAAGAAAGTGTTAACAGTACCTAAATTTATTGGACTAAAATGACCGAACACGTTACCCTTACAAAAGAAGAACTGAACCAAATTATTGATTCAGCGTTGTCTCGTAGCAAGCACAACGAACCATCCAAACAAACAATGGAGATGTTCGACAAGCTGAACCACGCCATTTTTGGCGATGCTGAAAACATAGGAATGCTCAAGAAAACGGATCAAATGTATGAGGTATTTGTAGTAGGGAAGTCAGGGACGACGCTTATTAAGTGGATCGGTGCAATCATTATTGCTTTTCTCGGGATTGTATCGGCGATAAAAGGAATTACAAAATGAAATACGGACTACTAGAAGAGTCAATCGAGGAAACCGCGTATCTTCTTGGTGACAACAAAGTACCCTACATATTTTTTAATGAATCCGGCGATTGGGAGCCGTACCTTCCTAAGTACGAGTGCCAGGCAGACGACTTTGAGACAAACGGGTGCAGTGTGTGGGCGACACAGAACACCATCGAGACGTTCCACCGCTTCCTCTACAACTCAGAGCCTAACTACTCAGAGCGTTTCACGTATCTCCTTACACCCGTCGATCCTGAGCGCGGTGTTGATCCTCAGAAGGTGTTTGACTGCATCCGTAAGTACGGTCTTGTGGATAACGTCATCTTTCCAAATCCACATACGAAAGAAGCGTTTCTCGACGAGGATGACATCACTGGCTCTCTATTGGCGCAAGGCCAACGCTGGCTCGGCAATTACGACCTTCAGGACGAGGAGCTATGGAAGAAGCGCCCAGACAACGCCCTGGAGCTCATGAAGGACGCGCTCAAGACCTCACCCCTCGCCGTCACCGTTACCGCCTGGTACCGGAACAGTGAAGGAAAGTACGAGGATAGAGAGATGCGGAACAATCATTTCTGCATGGTGTACCGCATAGACGACGAAGGTATCCACGTCTTTGACTCCTATGATTTAACAAAGAAAGTACTGACGCATGACCACTACATCAAACATGCTTATCGTATATTCCTTAATAAAAAAACTATTAGTGGTTTAACTAAGCAGAGAAACCTGTTACAAATAATCTTGAATAAACTTATGGGAAAGAAAACGCTGGTTGAATGGATAAACGAGTCCAAAGCTATTGGACGGGATGTTACTCCATTAAATGAATACAAAAATGAAGTCTCTTGTGCGTGGTCATTATCTACATTAGAGCATGAAGTTGATCCATCTTTTGAGAAGATACCAGGGACATGGGTCTTGAATAACTACTATGCAAACAACCCTAAATTCCAAGAGGTATACGAACCAGAACCTGATGTGAGAATCATCTGTGCAACTACACCTGGACATCCATTTCCTGGACACTGTGGTGTATTCATGGAGGATATGACCATTGCTTCAAACGACAGTCGTACGGGTAAGTTTATTAAGAATTACGACTATAATACTTGGAGAAAGCGATGGGTCGATAAGGGTGGGTACACTATTCATTTGTACAAGAAGATTTCTTAGGGTCTTTCCATAATTCGTTATTAACGATACCCCATATAACTCTTTGTGTAACACCGTACTCACGAGCGAGATCTCGTTGTTTAACAACAAACGGGATATACCGAGACCTGATCTCACGTGCTTTTTCTAGTGTTAGTTTAGCACCATAATGCTTCTCTCCTTTTCCAAGATCATGTAAAAGACCCATGGCGTATGCGTGTTTCATATTGTGCTTACGATCTGACCACTCTAAATTTGCTACACAATTATTGTTCTTATTCCCGTCTTTGTGATTTACTTCTCGTTTATTTTCAGGGTTATCAAAGTACGTAAGTGCAACTGCTGTATGCACAAACATCATTTTGCTTTTATCATTTGTTGTAAGGTAGACACACTTATATCCACGCCTGTGGTCAAAATGAGTTAACCATTTTCCTTTTAAGGTTCCACCTACTTTAGGATAACTCCAAACCCTTCCATCTTCTGTAACTGCGTACCGTCCTTCAAATCCAGGTATATCTTTCATAAATACAAAGGGTACGATCCGCTTGGCAGAAGACCGTACCCTTTAGATGCCAAGCTAATAATGATATAATTATACCAAATATATTTATTCATTTCAAATAACCATGAAACTATCAAAAAATGGAGCAGGACTTGTAGCGATGCTATTAGGGTTTATAGGAGTCAACGTCTCAGAAGGCGACCTTGTAACAACAATCAGCACGATCATGCAGATAGTCGGAGGAATCATCACGTTCTACCACCAGATAGCAGAACGCAAGGAAAGTAAGTTTGTCATCTTTAAAGACGAGTAGTACAATACAGGGGTTCTGGCATGAATAGAAAAAAGCACCTAACGCGATGGGTGCCTTTTTCGTTCTATTTACTCCAACATTCTTTAGACGCTTTCCAGTGGCTTAGACCTCCATGATCGTACAAATAGCGAGCAAATTTAATATTGTCAGCTATGTTGTACCGGTCTAATCCTTGTTTTTCTAGTTCTTCTTTATGGGTGATATTTATTTGAAATATACCTCCATCATCTGAGAGTTTCCCGGGGACATTTTTTATACCACTCTCACAACGCGCCACCTTAACCATGCGTTCTGGTTGCTCGGGAAAGGTATTTTTGATTTCCTCAATGATTCGTTCCTCAGTCCACTCCACTTTTGTTTCAATAAGTATCTCGCGCGGTTCTCCTTCTTCTGCTAGTGCTTCATACACGATTGGATGTTCTTTGTTGTGCTCTTCTGAATTGACTATGATGTTACCTCCAATAACTCCTAGCATCACAAGTATTGCTACCTGTTTCATACTTTCTTGTTATTTGTAATACCGATTTACACTCAGCGCGTGTCACTCGCTTTTGCTGTTCAAAAACAGCGTACAGAGAGCCATGTTTGTGGGTAGTTTGTCTCTTGCTAAAGGAGCTTCCCAGTGAACGGGGTCGAAACCCACTTACTTCACTATGTGAGGACTTCAAACCTCTGTGATACTTGGCCTCTAGTAGCATAGAGGTTGCAGACACAACATTTTACGTGTCCCTCAATGGATACTCTCTCTGTACGCTACCATCGAAATAGCGTTATCTCCCACCACATTCCATTTTACCACATTTAGAACATCGAATAGTGTCCCCCTGTGGATAGTCTGTGGACTCTAGCATATGTATCTTTCCTCTAAGTAGATCGAGGAGCTGATACATTTTCACCCTCGCAAGATTATCAAAGTCTTCCTGGAGTTTTGAAATCTGTGAAGATAATTTTGTATTATCAGCTTTTAACCGATCATACGCATTAGAGAGTGCATCGTAGTCTATTTTTAAAACTGATTTTCCTTTAGGTCTCATGTTATTTATCGTAAAGTTTATCGTGTATTCCTGTTAAACGTGCAAGGTTCGTCATATAAAATAATCTGTCTACCTTCACGTACTTTGGTTGGTCTGCATCCATCTGCATTTTCCATTTCTTTCCCCGCTTCTTGATGATAATCTCCGCAACGTCTAAACCACCTACCACAGAATTACCAAACCTATTGTGAATTTTAGCATGGCATGAGTGACAAAGCGGGATTATGTTGGGGATAGCGTACCTTAGATATGAACTCCTACTCTTCTCAATCCAGTGGTGTCCTACTTCTGTATTCTTTCCACAAGCTTCACATCGTGGTGACATTTTCTTTGATATGGGAGTAAGTAATGCATCACATTGCTTACGTAGTCTTTTCAAAGGTGGTAATTTAGCCCGTTTTGCCACTTTTAAGCCCTTTTCCTTCACAGGTGCGGTCTTTGCCTTAAACCCGCTTTTCTTCATCTGTTTTGTCCCTCTTTTAAGTGGTGTTCGTTTCATGCGTGTATTGTAATACCTTTTTAAGTGACACGGCATGTAGTGTGGGGATAACTGCTTGCACGTATTTGTACTGTCTTGTATAATACTTGTGTGATACAGAAACACACACAATTAAATAGTTTCACAGCAAGCCAAGCACTGGTCTGTATCACAACTACCGACTTAGCTTGCGCTGATACTATTGAATTAAAGAACCACTCTTAATCGAGTGGTTTCTTTGTGTCATGGGGGGACGACGGAATGACAATAAACTAATCCGTTCTCGAATACGCTACCGCATGCGAACAAACAGCGGGCGACTCAGGAAAATATATTTCCAAATGTTTCAACTCTCTCACGGGGGGTAGGGGGGCGAAACATACAATCTAGGAAAATAAATATGAAACGTAATTGTTTAAGTAAATTAAAGTATAAGAGTATACATAGTGTGAGAAGGAAGATATTAAAGAATTACTTTAATGGAAACAACGCTCTTTATTACTACGAATGTCCCTTGTGCCTAGACTTTCATTTAACAAAGAAAGGAAATGGGTTTAAACCAAAACGCCATGAGGTATATTCGTTCTTCAAACTCACGCCCTCAAATGAAAAAATAGACAAGCGTATGTCTCTAATGCTTCGATCAATCAAAAAAACATGAAGACAATAACATTTGAACACATCAAAATAGGAAAACCACCAAAATATTCCCCACGTAATGAATGGGGAGAACTTATAGGAGAGATTGTGGAAAGAATAAACGCGGGTAGAACAGGTACGAAATATAAACCAGTGACCGCGGGTAGTATTTTAAAGAAACTAAAAGGATTTGATACGAATACACTCAGAGACTTTGTAAAGGAGTGTGATAAGTCAACCTGTTTCTCACAGTGCTTTTATGGAAGACTAAAAAACCCCCGCTAAGGGGTTTTCGTATACTAGCGTGTAGCCCACCTGTGGATTGACTACCGTTACTATCTAAGCCGTAAAGAGTCTGTCATCCTTACGCTCACTTACTGGTATGTACTTTTTTCGTAGTTCTACAGGAAGATACTTATACTGCACAGTCTTACCGTATGGCTTACACGCTATCACGGGCAACCCATCCCTACTCTCTTCCCCGTTCTCAAGTCCCCGCAACTTTCTTCCAACTGTTTCGGCGGTAAACTTTGTAAACCTCTTTTGATCTTTCCACACCATCTCTAGCAATACTGGTTTCGGGTACCATGTGTGGTTTTCTCTAAGAAATACTGCTAGTTGTGATGATAGTTTCATATCTTTAAAATGGAATATCCTCAGGGTTAATATCTGCTTCTGAAAATGTAGGCGCACCTTGATATTCTGGATATTCCACTGTCGTATTACCCGCATACTGCTTTTCTTCTATCCCAAGGTGCTTGTATATTGCGTTTACCTTTGTGTTTATGTTCGAGACGTACTTTTCTAGTCTCATGAGTGTTTCGTTGCTCTGTGAGGCTTCTAGAGCCTTCTGAGAGAGGATACGGAACTTTTCTTGCATATTTCCGTTGTACTCTTCTTGGTAAAATTCCACATTAACGTCTTGTCCTGGTTGTAGGTTAGTTGCAAAGCCACTAAACGTACCTTGTTTTCCTTCAAAACCTACTTTTGCAAGTGTCCACGGCTTACCATTCTTTGCACTGATTCCTTGTTTAATTACTTCAACTGAGGTGATTTTCATACGTTTATTGTTGGTTCTTGTGCTGATAATGCGCGCATAGCGAGCTTTGTTTCATTGATCCAGTAACGTTGTGCTTTGTTCATACTATCCATGAGGTTCGGATCACATTCCCCCGTGGTAAGCATACGCTCACGACACTTCTTCCAGTCGCTCGCACTCAATCCAACACCTGCTTCGTGTAATTTTAAAAGTCGTTCATGGTCAATAAATGCTTCTTCCACTGATGGGTACTCTATCTCTAATTCAATATAGGCGTACTGATCTGTGGGTATTCTTTGTATCGCTTTCATAATGGATTTTTTTCTTCTTTATACTTTAGTGCGCTTTCGATCATGTCTTGGAATAGGTCACCGCATAATTCTTTATCAGGCATTTCTCGAAAGAAGTAATTACGCTCTAACCATTCTCCGTTCACCAGTACGGTTACTCGTACTGTTATAGGTGTGTCTCGTTCCATAAGTGTTTGTGATTAGCTTCTATTTCTTTTTGTTCTCGTTCTGCTTGTTCGTAGGTTGTCTCTTCTTCTGTGTCATGTCGGAACGTTGGCTCCATGTTCCACTTTTCGCACTCGGGCATGTCTCGTTCAATTTCTAGTTCCATGTTGTTATGGCTTAAACTTGTATAAGTACAGTATATACTTTGCCATACACAAGTCAAGTAACTTATCCCCATATCCACTTATACACAGATATACACTTGCCATACATAGCTAAGAGGTGTACACTGTGAGTATGGAGAAAAAACGGTATACGGTTTGGCTTTACCCGCAACAAATAACAAAGCTGAAAACAATCGCAGGTCGAAAAGAATTATCAGTATCAGAGTTTATAAGAAGACTAATAGAAAAAACAAAATAACATGCCAAAACCAAACAGAACAAACGTCCCCCGGGAACTCTTTGACTCAAACGAAATAGACGGATCAATCCAATGTGACTGGTACATAGTACCTATAGCAGTATTAGTCACACTAGTAGTCCTCATTATCATCACAGGCCCCGATCAATTTATCGAAGTTATGTCTGACTTTATTGTAGGGGTAAGGAACTAACACCATGAAGGTACAAAAACAGACCAGACTGTACGAATGGCAACGTGACAACAAAGGCAAGGAAAAACTTTGCACACGGTGCGGAGCATACAAAGAAGTGACCGTTGACCACATTATACCCGTACACCTACTCGAACAGCTAGGCTTAGAAGAAGAAGCTAGAAATGACGAGGAAAACTTTGAACTCCTTTGCAGGACATGTAACACGTTCAAAGGCGCACGTATAGATTTAGCACACAAAAAGACAATTCCATTACTAAAAAAATACATTAACAGTCTATGAACACCACAAACAGGATAGAGGAGATAAAGAAAAGAGTTCGAGAAGAGATAGAAGCAATCGAAGAAGCTCTACCAATGGCAACTTACAACTGGTCGCCTGATGACTGGTTAAACAAGATTGATAAGATTCTAGAAGAAGAGTTGCTCACCTACGGAGACCAACGAGCAGAGGAAGGAGCACAGCAAGCACGAAAGCACTATTACGATAAAGTGGATAGAGAAGCCCGCGAAAAAGAAGCGTATTTATGG
>Ga0208644_1000896_pt1 | contig 26352 bp, 37 predicted proteins | sample VirMetDEL_Nov_18_FD_184517 | JGI IMG/M metagenome (GOLD analysis project Ga0208644, IMG submission 184517) | Aqueous microbial communities from the Delaware River and Bay under freshwater to marine salinity gradient to study organic matter... | ecosystem: Environmental > Aquatic > Marine >...
ATTGTTAGTTACCTCCTCAAGCGTCGAAAGAGTAACCAACGGTGACGAAGTCAGCGTTCAGAAGTTCGAAACCTGCGTACAGGCTCCAAATCATCATGATGAAACGGCTGAAGTCGTCGTTGTTGTTGAGCAGCACCTGGGCGTTGTTGCCACCGATGCCAACGCCAACGGCCTGAGGACCAAAGAAGATACCGACAGCTGCGTTGTAATCAGCAGCGGTAGATGCGATGGTCGCGTTCTGAGTTTGAGTAGGCATGTTGGTGCTTTCGAAGAAGCGCACGCCTTCAAACACGAAGCCGGTGGGCATGATCGGTTCGCCGGCCACGAAGGTGGCTTGACCGAAGCCCTGACCCATGTACAGAGCAGCGTTGGGCTGCATCCCGGACATGAGGGGGTTGATCTGACCATTGCCAGGGTAACGAGCAACTTCACGGAAGTCGCTGTTCTGACGCAGGTGCATCAGGAAGGTGGGATCGCAAACGCAGCGATAGAAACCGTCCTGGAAGGTAGGAGTGTTCCGCTTGCGCAGGCTCTTCACCACGCGCAGCAGGTCATCCTTAACGTCGAACTTAGCTTGCTCGGCGTTGGTGTAGGTCAGAGCGCCGGTGGCGAGATCACCAGGGAAGTAGTAACCGCCTTGGGTATCAGAAGCTTGACCTTTGGAAACAGCCTTCAGGAGTTCATTGATGAACACCCGATCACGCCAACGACGATAGTCGTCGAGCAGAGTCAGGCTGCCGATCGATTGATGGAAGGTGGTGAGGTTACCGGTATCCAGCAGCAGGCGCTGGGCGGTAATCAGGGTCTCACGCGCAATCTTGAAGGTGCTGGGCTGAGTGGGATCACTCGGGTCAGCGGGACCGGTGTACTCGCGAAGAGTCACCAGCACCTTATCCTTCACGATATTGCGGCTGTTGGCAGTACCGATGGTCTGCTCAGCAGTGCGCTCGCGAGATTCTTTAGAGCCAGGATTACCGAAGAACCGGTAGCGATCTAACTGAACCGTCTGACCGGGTTGCTTCGAGAAGTCGTGCACAACCACGGGTTCCGCAGCCATCTCAACGATGTATGCGGGGTGGGGACGGTAAAGTTCCGCACCTAGGATCTTCGGAAAGTCGTTGTCGATAAACAACGCTTATCTCCGAAAAAACTACAGTAGTAATCCTAGAACCTTAAACACTTTATGTATAAAGACACTGTCGCACTTTTAGAGGTCTAGATCTTGGTCCCTGGGCTAAATGTGCGCACCATGTTACGTACACCTTCTCCAAGCACACCGTAAACAGAGCCGTAGTTAGGCACGTAACGGAGTGATTTACCTCGATAACTGTTTCTTGTAGGCGCTCCCATTTGGCCGGGCACTCCTGAGTACCGAGTTTCAGTAAACGACTGACAATAAATCGGATAGTGGTATACCCACGCTGCTCTAGATCCTGTGGTGTCGTTTGTTGGATTAGTGAGAGTCGGGGACTTTACAGTCGGATGTGTTACTGCACCACCAGTAATACCTCCACCATCAACGGTATTGTCGTTGGAGCTAGGAGTTTTAAAGGGACTATAAAGTTGATTATCGGGTATCTGTTCGCCATACCAGGTGTGAGTACCAAAATTTCTCAGACCTGGCCGAGGCCCAAAAGCAGTTTGTACAGTTGCGTTAGCAGTAGATATGAGGCTCTGAGCTCTAAAACCCTCGTAAATATCTAATAAAGACGGATAAATATTGTCACCGATCAGGTAAGGGGAAAAGCCTAAATACGTATCGTTAAAATCATTCCAGTAGCCAGAAACGGCGGGAGGTACCGCTCGCCACTCACTTGTAAAGTACCCACTTAAATTCGGAGGACCGACAGGCACTCTGCCAAAATCAGTACCTTCATCGATAACTCCATACCAAGTTTGGCTTATACCTGATGGAGTTACATACCCACTCGAAACAGTCGAGTAAGTATCCGTAAGGTCCAGATTGTCGCCTGTGCGCTGAGGCCCCGACTGAATCGGATGATAGAGGTTTTTATCATATTTCCAATTAGTCTGAGGTGTATACACCATAGTGCTACTCCAGATAATTTAATTGTACTTGGTCTAAGATATTTAAGAGCTTTGTAAGGGCAGATGCAGCCTCATTTTCAAGAAGCCCTTACAGTATTTTTCGAAGACCCAGAAGCTTCTATTGCTTGCTTTTCAGGATCAATAACTGAGAGTCTCACCCACCCACGGAAGCTAAGGAAAGTAGTTCCGTATCTTGTAAAAGCCTCTGCGGTTGGGTTTTTGTTGGCTACTTTCGTGAGTCCGGCCTTCGAAGAAAGGTTCAAACTCACTCGAAGCGAGGCCGTAGCGACCTCGTTCATCATCGGTTACGCCGGCATTCGGATATTAGCCATAGCCGAGCGCGTGGCTGAGAAAGAAATTGAAAGAAGATTCGGCAATAAAGACACCGATATCAGCTAATAACTACAGACTCATCGAAAGTATCTTCTTGTTGAGTTTGAGTATCTTGCTGAGTTTCGGCAGGAGCCTGTTCTTCTTTAGGTGCCTCAGTTTGGCTCTTACGCCTTGCGTCTCCCAGTGTGCGCATGATTAAAGATCAAGTAATTCAAGATTAGCAAAAAAAAGCCCCCTAAACAGGAGGCTTCGAACCTTGGCTCTTTTAACGCTATCAAGCAGGATCCATAAAGAGGAGCTTGCTGCGCATAGCCTCAGGACCCATCTGCTGCAGAACACGCCAGGCGTTCTCAGGGCTACGGTTCATAACATCACTGAACTGCTCCCACTGCTGCTGAGGCTGAGCACCGGTGTTGGAACCGCCAGCGTTAGCAGGAGGTGCGGGCATATCGTAGTTAGGCTGATATGCCTGGGCTTGTTGCTGATAGCCTTGGGTGTCTCCGTCAATATCCACGGGGACAACCTCAGTGAAGTAGCGGTCAGTATAGTTGGCCAAGTGATCAGGATCAGTCAGGATGGTTTGCATGGCGTCATGACGAGCCGCCAGAACATCCATTTTTTGAGCTTGATCTACCAGCAGATCCTCGAGCGAGCAAGCGTACTGGTTGAGGATTCCAGGAGCATCAATCCCGAAGTGATTAACGACCTCGCGAGTTGCGGGGCTTACGATCTCTGCCGGGGGCGTAGAAGTCTGCGAGGAAGTTTGGATCTGTGAGGCGCTGGTAGGCAAGGTCTGCGCTACCTGCTGTTCCTGGTAAGCCCAGGGTTGGGCCTGTAAAGTCTGACTGCTCAGTTGAGTAGCCGGTTGCGGAGTTGCCTGGTAAGGCGACTGTTGAACCGGGCTGAGGGATTGAGAGTTGACCTGCGACAGCACCCGCTCCAGGGTACCCATCGCTGCCTCCCAGGGATTGCTGGGGGAGGATTGAGACGTTAACTGGTTGTACTGGCTGTTGGTAGAAAGGTCCGTAGCCTGTGTTGCCTGCGACGGCGGTTGGGCTGTAGGAACCGAAGCTACCGCCGGGGTAGAGGTTTGCGCCACCCACTGCGGGTAGGCGGTTGAGCCCTGGTCCGAGGATACCGCCGGGGCTGCCGCCGGGGAGACCGGGCTCGGGGTCGAAGCTTGGATCTGCTGGCTCATAGCTACCCGAGTAAGTTAGTTCTTCCGCGAGGTGGTCGAATGTCCTGTAAAGGAGCGGAGTGATATTCAGTCTAGGATCAGCCGCAAGAGGCTGATCAGGCGCAAGAGGGTGCGGAGACTGCAACATCTGGCTTAATAATACCAGAAATTGTTGCATTGCTGATTGTGTTTGCTGGACCATACGGAAGGGGAAACCCTTCAACATTTCGGCCCGTTCAGAATCAGTTTTCTCAGGGAAAAGGAACTTAAGAGCCTCGATACTATCCACACCGAGCTCTTGTAAGTTACGAACAACAATAGACTTTTGATTTATGTCGTAAGCCGTGTCTTCGTACACATCGCCCTGATACCGGTAAGTAACAGTCCGATCGCCATCTTCAGGTAGACCAATAACACCAGGAGGAACCTTGTTTTCCTGCAGAGCTAATTGAATCGTTTGGTTAACCTTCGACTCAAACTTCGCTAGAGATGTTTGATATTTCTGCAGATTTTCTTCGGTTTCCTCCGTTGGAGTTTTAGGTTCCTTGAGTCCAGCGGCGGCAATAAACGATTCCCGGAAGATAACCTCTTGGTGATAGATCATCATCTCGAGCAAACGATTAAAGCCGTATGTAAGGAAGCTCTTGTTCTTACGCAGAGCCGTGGCCTGAGCCCGACCCATCAAACCTTTAATTTCGGTAGCAGTCGCACCTGCCGAGATAGAAATCTCATCGACACCACCTAATGCGGTTCGAATTTCCTCTCGTAGTAACAGCGTGTATCGATTCATGTCGCCGTTAACCGGGTCCGGCGTCATGTAGCCCACGCGGTCCGAGGGCTCTACATTCGCAATGATGCGAGGGACGCGCAACCCCGAGCCCATGCCAGCGCCAAAAGGCTCGCTTACACGCGTAGAAGGACTATCGGCTCCAGAAAAACCAGACTGGCTGCTGATTGTCGGGCGGAAAGTGCTCTGAGAATCGTTCGCTTCGACCAGGTCACTCCGTGGACGCGAGCTGATAAGCGTGGGATTACCGAAGAACTCAATATTTTTAGCGATATTCCGAGTCAGCTGATCGTGCAGAACGATCTGCTCCATGAAAGGGTCGAACTCGCCTTCACCCTCGGTGCCACTTGCGTTGGGTTTGTTTAAAACTTCAACAGCAGGAATAAAACCTAGATTATTAGGTCGCTTCTTGGCAGGCGTTAATACAGCACCAGGCTCAAGGTCAAAGCTTAACTCTGTGTCGGTTTCGACTTCGCTGATTTCGTCAGCAGTAATAGTCAAGCGTACGTAACGTTTGTTCTGCCCGTAGCTGTTACTGGGTAGACCGAGATTAGCGTTTTTAACCTTATAGCTATATACAATAATAACCTCTTCTACATTACCATTAACGTCATGGTATACCCTGTACTGATTCTTATTGAAAAAATAAATCTGATACTTTAATTTTGGGTCAGGTCGAAAATAGAACAGACCACACCCATCAATAAGAAAATTACGAATTATCGCAGGGAAACGAATATCAAGCTTATTCAGCGCAATTACGTCTTCTAAAAATCTCGTACGGCTTTTGTAAGTATCTTGATCACAGTAGAAAGCAAGACCCTTCTTAATCATAAGAAGAGTCATTTGCTGAAGATGACTTAGAACAACCATGGTCGACGCCTGGCTGCTCCGATCCTGAGTGCGTGACGCCTCTAAGATCTCGGTGAATCTTTTCCTAGTTTCAGTCGAGCTGGACATCTATACGCACAAGTAAAGGGATCCTATCCGAGGATCATTTCCGGAAGATGCTTTCCTTGGCCTTTTTGGCCTTGGCTTTAGCACGCTTCATTTGCTCACTACCACCACGGGTCTCCTCGCCGCTCGGAGCCTTTTTAGCCTCCCGGTCTGCTGCAAATTTCTTTAACAGCTCGGCTGGCATACTATTAGCCATCGGGAAGAAGGTACTTCTTGACTCTTTCCAGTTTAACCGCTTCCTCGGGCAAATCCCTGATCGGATACGTTGTGATTAAATGATCCTGGCGCCCCAGCATATCTGTACTACCTTCATCAGGCTTAAACTCCTCACAGAGTTTCTGGACTTCCGGACGATCCCAAATATAAGCTTCCGCAATCGATTTTAATTTCGTCAAACGACGATCGGAGTCGCCCATCCAGGAAAAATGCCAACCTGCGTCTCGAGTACCCACATAGTAATTATTTTGCGTGGACCTCATAGAAGATAGGGTGCCGTAATCCTTTAACTGTCCTACCGTGCTGACCACGCCGCACCTCCAGTCAAACAACTCTCCCTCGGGGGAGACGAGTTGACGATCAGCCCGTCCGTAGTGCATAGACATTGATAAGCGGACAACCTTATCTTTGTTGCTTTTGACAGCTTCAACTACTTCCTCTAGTTTCTTCGGGTTAGCGATCTCGTCGCAGTCTGAGCAGATAAAAATGTCTTCGTCATCCATAAGATGAAGACCAACACCAAGCGCGTCTCTCTGCCCTCGCTCACGAATCCACGGATCCGAGGCATCCTCCAAGGAGGGTAGTTCGACGTGCATTACCTGAATTTTTTCCTCAGGTAAGCCAAGCTCGCGAATCGTTTCTAGGCAGGTGAACGGTTTAAGTTCACCAGTAGCGTGCGTCCTATTAGCGTCTGTGATCAAAAAACCATCTACATAATTCTCGAGCGTCCTGATACGGAGCTCAAGAAGTTCACGCTCGTTAAAATACGTAAAACAGTCTAAGAGCACAGTGCAACTAACAGGGTCACACTATATTAGCTCAATCTCGCTCTCGCAAATATTTTGAAACCTTCTGCCTGGCTCGCATAAGTGCGTTACCGTTCGACTGATCCAAAACATTACCGTCGTCAGACTCCATGCCGTTGTACTGTTCATTCGGCGGAGCTGCCCCTTGTGGCTGAGGTGAGTAACGATAGTCAGTTTCCTCGTCTGCCACGCCTTCAGCAAAAGCATTGCTCGACGGTTGATTGGCTTTCCGCTGCTCATCGGCAGCTTGCATATTCATTTGGTACGCTTTAGCGAAACCAAAAGCGGCTTTTGCGTAGGGGTCCATTAGTAAAGAACAAACACGCCGTTAACAGAACCGCTTATCAAAGCAGTACAAGCAAGAGGGATAAGATCGTTACCATCTAAGTTAACTGCTGTTGCCTGTTGCCCAGGTGCATCAGAGAGCTCAACAGTCAGGTAGTCCTTGCTGCTTGATGATTTTGCCTCAATAAAAATTGCTCGGCAGGTGGGAAAATTCTTGCGACCTAACGCAGGAGTCCAACCAAATCCGCTCGCGTAAGGCAGCATCGACGTCTGCCCATATACAGATCCAAATGCGCGAATATCCATACGAAGAGACTGTTTGACTTATCCTAACTCGTCGCAGCTTGCTTTTCCAAGTAAGAAATCAGTCGATCTAAGTACCAACGCGCTTTCTTGAGGTCTTCGACGCCGTTTTTAAATTTCTCACGAGAGACGTATTTGAGTACATTCATCTTGCAGCCCCCGCAAAACTCTTCTGGAGTCAGACAAGACTCCATGTAATCGATAGTTTCGATAACACCTTGCGTGTAGTGAGAAGGGTGATTAACGGAGTCGTGCACGCCTTGCAAAACAGGTAAACCAGTCTCTGACAAACTCTTTAATTTAGTTCCGTCAGGCAGAAGCATAGCCAAACATCTCCGAGATATCCAAGACAGAGCCTAACTGCCTTTCGAGTTCTTCACTGTACTTTGTGTCACAGTGCTCAACTAAGCCACAAGGTGCTATCTGAATACTCTGACCACTCTGTACCACGGGGACAACTCGGCGGTGTTCCTGACCAGGCAGGAGACCTTCGAACGCAAGCCCCATAGAACTTCTGTCAGCGAGCGGCCAGCAACGAAACTGGGTGAGCTCAAAACTTTTTATAGGATCAAAACTCTGGGATCTGACGTATCTCTCAGCCATTTCCTGATCCAAAATCATCATCCCCATATACGGATTACCTAAAGACACAAAGCCGACAAACTTCTCAAAAGGAGTTAAATAAGACTCAACACGATAGGGACGCGTACCCCAGACGTCGCGTGTGTCACTGTTAAGCTGCCAAACTCGGTGATTATCAAAAGGAACTAGCTTAGACTCGTAAGACTCATAACGACAGAATCCAGGCTCCAGGTTTAATTTTCTAAGTTTGTCTTTATAGAAAAACCAATATAAAAAGTTCTCGCTATTAAAAACTATGTCATTCTCTGTATAAACGTAGAAGTCATAATAACTATTTCTTACAGCCTCGTAGAAGAGACCCTTATGCGCCCACGTGAGTGAAAAACCCTCATAAACCTCCGAAGCGACAACAACATTTAAAGCGTTAAATTTTACATTAGGCTCAAGTAACTGCTGCAGTGTCTCTTTATCATGCTCATGCTGAGCATCTATATAGATAAAAACATCTTTTACACCAGGGATCTCTTCGTATCCTCGAAGTGTCTTTAAGAGCGCATCAAACCTAGAAAGAGGATCATGAGCGGTGACAAAAACTAAAAACTTGAAGTCTTGCATTAGTACTCCATTTCAAAGTTACCGCGACGCTGCAAGAAGCAAACTAGATGAGTGTATGCGTCTAAAAGGTCGTCGTGTGAAGTTGCGCCTATATTAATCAACTGATCAAAAAGCGCATCAAACTTTCGATAACGATTAAAAATTACTTTTTTGTTTTCCAAGAGCCCCAGCGTACCTCTAAATCGAGCGATTTTATCCCCCCTAAAACCTTTTACTTCGTGAATATGTAAGTTACCCAAGCCCCATTCGTTTAACATTACTCTACGAAGATCAGCCGCCAGAGACGCCTGGTAAGCCACAGACTCCACTACAAGAGTGCAGGTCGAGTAAGTAGGGAAGTATTTGCCTTCACTATTCTCCTGCAAGATGCCCCACTCAACCAGCATTTTACAGAGAAGATCTATTTTCTCAAGGTTTCCTATAGAGCGCACCTGGTGTGAGTCGATGATGTAGTACTTATCCTTTAAGCGACCGCCGAGAACAAACGCTGTGTAGTCGGATGTTTCGTTTTTACTGGCTGAAAGATCAATACCGACAGCAAGGCTATCGAACTCAGTAACAACGTCCCCCTTAACTAAAAGATCTGGCGAGAGCACCAGGTCCGAAGTCATTACAGGTTGCTGCTGATACTGGAAAGCAAAAGCAACAGGATCTAGTTCTTTCTGACCGAGTAAGTAATCGACGGACCACTGCTCAGGCCAGTAGCTGACTGGTTCACCGTCGTCATCGTATGTAAGTGCTTCCTGCTGAACCTGCTTCCAGCCTTTATCCGGAACGAACATCGTTTTATGGATATCAAGAGGGTGGAATCGAGTTCCGAGACAAATTGCACGACCGCCCTCAAAAATAATCGGAGCGATAACTGAGCTCCAGTTATTATTCATTTCCTCTCGAATAGTAGGGTTCTTAATATCTGTACTCGATTTAATAGGGTCATCTACGATAACAAGGTGCGCACGCTTAGACGTGATGGAGCCTCTGAGGCCTGCCGCTCTTAGCGTGAACTCCTCGTCACCCACACGGCTGATGCCTGCATAATCAAAGTCGATACTCCAGCCAATATCCGATTGCATACCAGACCGAAGCTGGACTTTTGGAAAAATCTTGCGGTATGTAGACGAGTCGATAATCTGCTTAATGATTCGACTTTTAGGTATGGCCGTGGCGATGTTGTATGAACAGTAAATAATCTGCAAGGGTAACCCTGCTGTTGTGTGCCTGCCAATAATCCAGGCAGTGAACATATTGAGTACAGTGCTTTTAGCGCTTCCTCTAGGTGCCAAAATATCAAGATTAGGCCCAGCAATATCTAATAAGTACCTGTTGCTATCACCGGTAATTAAATGCTTGTGCCACTCCAGCATGTGCTGCGCCGGAGCCTTGTCCATAATCGTACAAAAAGTATGAAAATCGTCAGACGCTCTTAGAAATATATTGTCTATCGCAGAGTTTTCTGAATCTACAGCCTTAGCTGCACGTAGCTTAAGTGCACGGCGATACGCAAATGTTTCTCTACTAGGCATGTTTCCTCAAAAACTGTCTGTATACTGTTAGCAAGATTCTACCGCCAAATGGCAAAAATTCTCTGGTACGGAGACATTCTCTCGAACACTGGTTTTGCTAGAGTAACACACAGTATTCTAGAGCATCTGTCTCGCACGAATGAAGTTGTAGCTTTTGGCATCAACTACACCGGAGATCCTCACGATCTGCCATTTAAGGTCTACCCAGCAGGTACGCAGAATCCAGGAGATCGATTTGGTATCGGTCGTCTACCACGGGTGGTGGAGCAGGAAAAACCAGACTTTGTTATTTGCTTAAACGATATCTGGGTCGTAAATCAAGTCTGGGAGCGGATCCACCTACTGAAGGATTCGCTGAAATTTAAATTCATCGCCTATTTCCCCGTTGATTCAGCGTATTACGTGAGCTCCATGCTCTCGTACATAAAAGATTGGGACTTTGCAATTACGTTCTCTGTAGAGCAGGCGCACCGTTTAATGGCGCAAGGAGTTAAACCAAAACTTTTAGGGGTTGTGCCGCACGGTTTAGATCAAGGCAAGTTTTACCCGATTGATAAAGCCGAAGCACGCAAAGCTCTCCGTATTCCAGAGGATAAATTTATTGTCCTCAACGCAAACAGAAACCAACCGCGAAAGCAGATTGACTTAACTATCAAGGCTTTTGCTGAGTTTGCAGTAGGTAAGCCGGATACACAGCTTTACTTACACATGAGCGAAAAAGACCTCGGCTGGGATGTCCGAGCGATCTTCGATGCTGAGATGAGGCGAAAAAATTTAGAAGCGGATAACAGGCTGATTATGACTACCAGCAATATTGACTACACAAACGCTCCTCCGGACGATCTCCTCAATAAAATCTATAACGCATGTGACGTTGGTATTAATACAGCAAACGGAGAAGGTTGGGGATTAGTGCCCTTTGAGCACGCATCTTGTAAAAAACCACTTGTGCTGCCTAACCACACGTCGTTTATAGACATCTGGAAAGGATCCGCGTTGTTGGCTGATGTAGCTGCTTGGGTGTATGACAAAGATCTAAGCGTCGAACGAGGCATCGTGGACGTTAAAGACATGGCGGCCATGCTCACTAAGTTATACGATGACAAATATTTCTATAATGATATCGCTGAATCTTGCTTCAAAGTCACGCAAAACCCCGCTTACCGCTGGGATCGAATTGCTGATGCTTTCAACAAAGCCATGGAGGAGCTGAGCAAGTGACCCAGTTTCATCGTTACCGCACCTACAACAATCGAGTTGTTAAGCGAGCCTTTGCTCACACAAAGTCTGGTTTTCCTTCCGTCTTTGATCAAGCTCAAGACATAGGCGGAGTATTCACTCAGATAACATCAGGTTTACCCGAAAACAGTTTTGCGAACTTCAGCCCCTGCGTGATTCAACACAGGGGAGCTGCGCTTATCGCATGGCGGTCTCAGCCTGAGCACTTTGTATTCAGGCACGACATGAAGTACTTCTATTACAACAACACCCCTACCGATATCTGGATCGGTCAACTTTTAAGAGACGATACTATTGTCGCCCCTAGAAAACTAATCGATAAACCTCATCGTCTCAGTTACGAGGACCCAAGAATATTTATCTCCCCTGACGACAATCTGCTATGTCAGTTTGTGACTAGCACTTACGCAACTAAGTGGGACTCTACAAAACATAAGATGATAAAAAGCCCCAAGGTTTGCACTGGGGTAATTAATGAGTTTGGTGCTCTAATCGATAAGTTCTATCCTCCGATCGGGCACAACCACGAGGATGGTTTGGCTGAGAAAAACTGGTGCTTCTTTGCAGATAACGAGTACCTCCGATTGCTTTACTCGACACAACCCATTGTTATTAAAACTCCTGGGAAGAGTGACAAAGTTATCGACTCGACTTGCCTAAAAGCGGTAACTTCAGAACACCCAACGTTCAACTCAACTGCCCCAATCCTTGTGGAAGATGAGTGGTTGGTCTTTTATCACTGGAAGTTCATGTGTCGCGAACTTGATCGGCGGCCGTACCTAATGTACGCACTTGGTGCTTACTGCCTAGATAAAGATCTAACCAAGGTCACCCGAATGATGAACGAACCACTTTTCGTCGGATCTACGAATGACGATCTAGTTACTTGGACAGATTCAGTGGGCAACGATATCTCTAATCAGCCCGCTTGTATCCTTCCTTTCGGCTGCTTTGTTGACGATGACGAATTAGTCATGTCCTTAGGCGTTAATGATTACTTTATGGGTGTGTTTAGAACACCTGTACTTAATGTGCTATCATTAATGCAGCCCGTTAGCTAGGAGTTCTCTAGAGTTCTCCTAGCTCACGAAGCCAAACGGGTTAGAAGGTAGGTTCCGGTCTACCTTCGCAAATTTAACTCTTTTCTTCTTTTTCGATTGTGCTCCAAACCACGATCGATGCGTCTTCGAGGAGCGAATAAACGGCAGGGACGTCTTCGAAACTATTCATTAACTCACGCATACACCTATCTGCGCCAGCTAAAAGAAGCCCGCGTCTATCCATGCCATCCGTTAACTGACGTACTGCCTGGATATGCGATCTAATTTCCTTCTGGAGTACGGCAATTTTTGTAGCAGCTGTGGCGTAATCCAACATTCCAGTAAGGGTCATTTGCCTTACGTTATGTAGATCCGTCTTCATTGAGTCAATCTCAATGAGAAGCACCTTGCGGAGATCTTCTTTTGGGTACTTCTCATTAACCCACGCGGTTAGATCAGCAATAGACCCCGCGTAGCTTGGTTTCAGGAAACGGGCGTAAAGGTATGCTTCGATGTCGCTAGTTGCGTTTTTCGCATAGTGCTTAAACGCATCCTGTTGAGACTTATCTAATGAACTAAGCCAGCCGCCGACAGTAGTCGAATCACCAATAGAAGACTTAATCACGCAAACATCCGAGTACCAGCGATTGCTTGGTTAGCTCCAAACTGCTTAAGGGCCAGCTGACCTTTAGTAGCAGCTTTTGTGCGAGCCAAATCACCAAGCGTACGTACTTTATCTAACTGAGCAGCATTTTCAAATTGCTGAGCACCAAGAGCTAACAAGCCTTCGTTCTGAGCACGCTGCTGATAAACCTGATTCAGGGTTTCGGCCTGGTTCTTGGCGACGTCGCCACGGAGTTGTTCTTGATAAGCGCGGACACCAACATTAGTCATGCCGAGCTGATTGGCCAGAGAATTTTCTCCGGCTAAGGCAGCAGAACCTGCTTGAGCCAGCAGCTGAGGAGCTTGAAGCTCTGTTGCAAGCTTGGCCTGTCCTAAGTTGTATAGAGTGTCAAGACCCTTACCAGCGGCATAACCGGCAACGGAAGCCTGAAGCGTGGCATCCTTCTGAGCTCGCTGAAGAGCTTCAGCCAGAATACTGAGCTGAGAAGAGGCTTTCGTAGTACCTGCTTGCCCAATCGCACCCGCTAAGGCGCCTTGCAATAAGCTCAGGCCTTGATAAGAAGCAGTTAAAGGGTTGTTCTGAGCGGCCATCTGAGCCGCAAACTGTTGATATACGTCTCCAGGTTGGGCACCACTGCTGCTGTCGCCGCCGCCGATAAGAGAACCTAAAGCAGTCCCAGCACCGCTTCCTATAGCAGCTCCAGCAGGGCCACCAACAATGCCTCCTACAACAGTACCGAGACCACTTAAAAAACTCATGATCAGCTAATCACAGAGGAGGGCATACCAAAGCCAGAACGACCTTGACCTGCAAGGGATGCGCTGGCTTGAAGAACGTTAGGATTAGGAACTCCAGCAGCATAAGCCAGGTTCATCATGCCGAGACCCATTGCGGTATCTCGGTTAATTTGAGCCTGAGTGATCTTCTGCCACGCGTCGATGGTCTGGAGCTCAATCTGACGCGCAGTATTTTCGCGCATCTTCTCCATGCCAGCCTGAGCAGCGATGTCGGCCTGCTGGCGGTAAGTCTCGATATCAATTCGAGCTTTTTCCGGATAATACTCACGAGCAGCTGCAGCTTCAGCTGCCTGTGCCGCACGCGTAGCCTGAGCTTCCTGAGATTGAAGCTTCATCAAAGCTTCAATCAAAGCAGGGAGGTCCGCACCCGAAGCTCCGCCGGGAGGAATTGGTTGCTGCGTGGGCAAATCAGGTGTATTCGAAGCGGGTCCGCCAGATGGAGAAGCTCCTGTAGGGGCTGGAGCAACAGGAGGGCTCGAAGCAGTCCGCTGTTCTTCCTCCCGACCACCTTTACCAGAGGCGGCTTCGGCAACTTTTGAAGCGATTACCAGAGGGGCGGTTATAGGGTTGGTGGCTAAAAAAGCCTCCAAAAAGTCGACGTTTTTCATCAGAAACCCCTCCCGATTTCACTAATAATACTGCCGTAATCGGGACGATTAAGGGAACTAGCAATGCCTTGTTGGACTACACCACCGAGGCTCTGTGCTCCGCCTTGAATAGCCCCGCTAAGTGCTTGTGAACCCTGACCAGCTGCCTGCGACAAAGCAGACTGAATAGTACCTTGTTGCTTCAGTTGCTCGATTGCGTACTCACGAGCACCGGCCTCAGCAGCGGAACGACGAAGCTGATCTTCCCGCTCACGAATGATCTCATCCGCATCCAAAGGAGGCATACCTAATGCCCGGCGCTTAAAGTTCTCATTATTTACATACTGCTGAATGTCGCGAACATCCTGCAGGGTAATCATGAATTTGCTGCCGGATCCTCCTTGAGTTTCAGGAGGAGCAAACGCCCCCGTGGCAATCTCGGAACCAGACTTTATACCGCCAGCAATAAGATTTCCGACGACTTCAGCAAGAAGGGCAGCCCCTAAGGCTTTAACACCTCCGGCAGCAGCGGGTGCGGCTGCAGCAGCGAGAGGAACAGGCATTTGAGTGCTAGCGGCGAAGGAAGAGGTTGGAACTAAGCGAGTGGCAGCGCCTGTTACCGGGCTTGTTAAGGGGTTTGGTTGCTGAATAAACGAGTAACGGCTCATCAGAAACCTCCTGGATTGTCGTACTTGGTGCCACTAAGAGGCTTCTTCATTAATTTTAGAGTATCAACCTGATTATTTACATCTGTACCACGCTGCATTTGCTCGGGAGACGGCAGCGCAGAAGTCTGTGGAAAGTTACTTTCCATATACAGACGCATGAATGTGTTTGCGTCTAACTCGGGAGAGAGCTTACGAACGTCTCGTTCTCTCAGTTGTCGCTGACGTGCATTAAGAGTCATCAGCTTAAGGGCTGGAAAGCGCGGGAAGGTTCGATTCCGTTAGAAGACGGCGCGTTGAGAACGCTGTAGTTAGAACCTAAGTTTGGGGTGTCGTACTCCATCGGACGTTGAGACGACAAACGATCAGACTCTTCCTCCGCCTGACCCGAAAGCTGCTCAATCAACGCCAGGATAATTTGATACTCGTCAGGCTCTAAGGACTGCAAGAGCTCAATTAAATAAGCATCTTCTTGCGGACGTTCAGGCTCAGTGCGCAAACGAGCGGCTAACTGAGCTTTCTGCATCGGGGCAGTGTTATTAGGGTACGCATTCAGGGAGCGCGTAGCGCCTGTATAAAAACCTTCATCTTCCATGCCGGGCATGGGAGGAGCTGCTTGACCAAACTGACGGATGATCTGAGCAGTAGCAGGAGTAGCTGCGGCCATCTCAGCCGGTGTCTGCGGCACAGGCAGCCCAAGAATACGAGCGGCTAATTCGTAATCGGCTTTAGAAAACACCGGACACTACCACGGCTGATTCTTTTATATTACCGCGAATATCAAGGATATCGCCAGGCAGGCACTCTAGCGTCATACAGAGCTTCTCCAAAACATCAGGAGACGGTATATAACAAGGATCACTGTATATCTTTCTTGTAGTCGTAGGTGACAAGTTTGCACGTTTGCTTAGCGCAAACGACGACAAATGCCTACTGTCCAGTAAAGTCTTGAGAGTATTTACAAGCTTGCCTGAGGCTGTGTACGAAGAGTAAAAAGGCACGTCCCTAACACCCGATCAGCACATAATACTTCGAGACTTTATAAAGTTAGAACCCTAGGTGCTTACGTCGGACAAACTCCAAATCGTATGTAGTAAAGCTGATAGGAAATTCAGGAACATTAAACGGAGCTTTGTGAGTAGGTTCATCGACATGGGCTTGCCAACCCTCGCCCCACTTCATGTGCAAATAACGTTTATTGAGCTCATGAGCCACATGAATAGATCTCGCAATCGCAGGCTCAGATCGCCAGGTCTGGCTGCCGTCTGAATAATCCTTTCTGGTTCCGTGGTAATACCCGTGCTCGAGAGTTAAGATCCTCTTTACATCATCGTGTATAAAACGAACTCCGTAATCCATATCCTCACAGTAACCAGGGTATAAATTCTCATCAAACAAACCGTATTTCTTGACCATCCAATCCTTTAAAAGAAAAATATCCCAACCGCCCCCAGAGCCATGAACAGTACCTACCTCGTTATCTTGCGCTTTCTCATTCATTTCCTGTAGAAAACCAGGCTCGAACATAACATCATGGTTTGATATAATCCAGTAAGGTGCTTTCATAAAGCACTTAATAATCAAATTCCACGCTCCGGAACAGCCTAAGTTGGCTGGCATGTGCGTCACATGAACCTTTTTTACAAACGGATTCGATAAGTTACGAACATTTTCTACCGCGTCCGTAATCTGCCCACGGCCGTTGTTATTCACAACAAAAAAATTATCTACTGGGTAGTCTATGCTCATAAAGAGCCTGTGTAACCAGTATGGGTTATTGACGATTGCAGTACCGAGAACGGGGATCGAATCCGCCATCTTCCTTATAGCTTATGTCAGTATGCTATCAGAATATCTCCTTAAATAGATTACATCCCTTAGCTTCCTTAGTCTGCGCTTCAGGAATATCGAAGGAACACCCATAAGGTGTTAAGTGCACACAGTCACTACAAGGTATTTCAGGAGTCTCCCCGGTAACCACGAGGGCGTCTTTTGGCTCTGAAGAATCAGGAACTAAGTCGAGTACAGCATTTTTAATAAGAGCAAACTTAGAACGAAGCATACGAAGCTCCTCGTAGTACTCAGCAGAAATCTCGTGCATTGTCTGCCTGTAGTCGCAAGCTAAGCACTTATAACGTCGTCGCGTCCCTTCAAAAGTTTTTCTGCTTTCGATGACTTTAAACTTATGGCTGTTGCAAGCCGGACACTCTTTTGTTGCGTGGTAAGCGTAAAATCCGCTTAGCTGGGCTTCGGTGTGCTTTTTACGTTGTGACGCCATGTTGAAATAATTAAGTGCTGCAGGTGGGACTCGAACCCACACGAGATGAACTCAGCGCATTTTAAGTGCGCAACGTCTACCATTCCGCCACTGCAGCGGCAGAAGGACTGTAGCAGCTAATCAGTCAGATGCAGCGTCGTCATCAGACTTTTTCCAGGTCCGATCACCGGGCAGTGGCTCTGTGCCGTACTCAAACGTATCGTAGTCATCCTCATTACGAGGATCTTCAATAATCGCATAGTGCGTGGTGTTTTCCTCGATAAATGACTGCAAATTCGAGAGCGCTTGATCTAAGAGCTCCTTCTCCTCTGGCGTCAGCTCTTGGTTCTCTTCCATGATCCTGCTGCTCCTAACTCCAATTTAAAGGTTTTCGTAAACACGGAACTCAGCGTTTACACTCTTGCGGCAAACGCGGGAATCAGATGTGCCGTAAAGGCGATATTGCTCCGTAGTACAAGCTTGTACCCTCTGATCGAATTCAGCTTGTCGGTCAACGGCTTTCGTGAAATTTCCGAACATCCACAAACCCAGGCCAAGGGCAGGGACGAACAAAAACAGAAAAGGGAGGAACTGAAACAGCTGCTGGATGGCAAGCCCCCAGACAAGGTGGGAGGTCTTAGCGTCGAGATTGATTTTGATGTTGTTAGACATATAAGTCACCTAGTGACACAGTCAGCATACACCCGCGCCCTAGCCCTGTCAAGAAAATGCTGCTACGATGCTGACACACCAAGAATCAGGCAATGACCACAGCAGCCAAGCCTAACTTCAAGGACCTGATGGCTCAGCTGGGTGACGAAACCGCAGCAGTAGCTCCTGTGGTGCAGATTCAAGGCAAAAAGAAGCTCGACGACCGATATACATTCAACCAAACCTGGTTTGATGCACTCCTAAACACCGATATGGTGCTTTGCACGCGTGATGAAGCCAAGGATATTCGGCTGAGCCCCGCTGAAAAACGTCAAATCGTCGAAATCGGAGTTTACGAAGGCGCATCTAGCTGCTTTTGGTCTGATTTTTACCTTTCTCACCCCGAATCTCGCCTGATTTCGATTGATCCGTTCACCGGAAGCTCTGAACATCACGAAAAACCCGAAAATTATCCGGAATTAGCGCAAATTGAGCTGACTGCTCGCGGAAATATCGCCAAATCCGACAACGCATCTAAGATTGAGATTATTAAAGGTCTCAGCTGGGACGTTTTCCCCGAACTGAACCGTCGAAATGGGGGCGAACCCTGGATTGACGTCCTTTATATCGACGGTGCCCACGATCCCGCTTCGGTAGCTCGCGACACAACCTTATACGTGCCGATGGTTAAGAGTGGTGGCGTTGTGATCTTTGATGACTACGGCCATCCTGATGTTCAACGCGGTGTTGATGGAGCTCTTAACGCGTTCGCTTCAATGAAAACCGCGATCTTCACCGGTTGGCAGCTCGCCTGTCTCGTGGCATGAACGAAAAAGACGTCTGTCGGACTTGCAGATTCTTTAGGTTGACGCACGATGCCGACATTAACGCAGCTGGAGAATGTCGTAGATTCTCCCCTGTTCCCGAGTACAAACAATCGGCCTTGCACCCACGGGCTCAATGGCCTTTGGTCAACGCCGATAAAGACTGGTGCGGTCAGTGGAAACCGACTAAATCGTAGCTTTAAAGCTAAAATTGTAAGATCGACTAAATAAGCCGCTTGCGATGTCTGACTCTGTATTAGGTTTGGGCGCGGCTGCTTTGGGTGCAGGTGCCTTAGGCGCCGGCTCTCTTGGTGCATCTAGAGCTGTTCGTAAAGCTAGAAAATATAAAAAAGAACAAGGTGCTCGTATGGTAAAAACACCTATGCCTTCTTTTGAAGATTTTCAACAAGGTGTAGCTAGCACACGTAATCAAAAGAACCTTATAGACGGCCCTATTTTGGGAGGGACTGGCGACTTCTACTATCGAGAAGCACCCAAAAAGATTCCCGAAGGGTCCTTTATTGTTCAAGGCCCTTCAATCAACACGTATCCCTACCGAAACCCTCAAGAAGGTTCAACACGATACAACCAGATGCCTACATATCAGTTGGTAACGCCAACAGTAAATACTCAGCAGGCACCCGTTGAGCGTACACCCATAGCCACAGGGGCAGGACGCAGTGCTGACTTTTTCGGCGGCGCAGATTATAAACAAGCTCGCGCTCAAGGCTACTCAAACAAACAAATCCTGAAGCATTTGGATCAAAATCAAAATTTACTTCGAGGTAATCAAGCTGCTGGCGGTGGCGGCATTTACGATCGAATTAAACAAAAAGTTGAGCGCCGCGCAGAGCGTCGGGCGGAGCGTAAAGCAGGTAAGCGATGAGTAAGTGTCTCGTTTAAGTTTTATTCTTAAACGAGACACTTAAGACTGGCGCTTGGGTTTCGGCCCGCGCCCCACACCTTTCCCACTAGCAGCTTGTCGCGTACGCAGTTTTTATTACTACCCCTTACCCTTTGTCTTCTACAGCTTGCGCTTTGGTTCGTTTCTTTGCGTCCCAATCCGCCGGCTTCGTCCTGCGCGTCAACTGAATCTTGCGTTCATCCACCAGGTGCCAACTACTGACAAAGCTCTGCTCTCCCCACGCTGCCTTAACCAAAATCCCATACGCATCGACCCCAGTCACCTCAAAATCGGACTCATCGAATAACATATAACTCATACAGCGCACCCGTTCTTCACATAAACATAAATGCTAAACTGAACTATACACCCTTAAAACTAAAGGGACGAAGTGGCAAACACAAATCCATATCTTCCGACATTTCGTTCCAGCTATACAGGCGAAAGTCAAAACATAGGTGGGTCGTCGCCGTTCCACATCGACTTTCGAGTTCTGTCGTCCTTACCTTGGCAAGAGAAAATCCGCGCCATAGACTCACTCGCCAACCAATACAAAAGCATCGGCCGCGAAATCGAATTTTCCAATCAAGCCGTATCTGGTCGTCGGTGGAACCTTAACGCCACCCCCGAAGAAAAGAAAGCTTTATTCGAAGCTGCAGCTACAGCACACGCAAATCGCCCAGGGTGGGACCCCCTAGATTTTTACGTCCCATTTGCCGGTAAAAGCCGCTTTGACGAGGGCGCAGTCGAAGGCGCTTCAATTTTTATCCCCGGCGTACCCGGCGGCAAAATCACCCGTGGTTCCGGCGGCGGTTATGGATACTTCAGCGAAGCCGTAGATCCCAGCGGCCGCGTGGTATTTCGTGTCGGCCACGGTGACATCAACCGCCCCGAAACTGAAGCGGAAATTGCTGTCGCAGCAGCAAACGCCGCAGCCGAGCAAGAACAACAACCCGCAAAATCAGCGGACGAAATTCTGGCTGAAGCTATCGCCAAACTCCAGAAAGACTCGCGCCGGACAATGCCGCGCCAAACCTACGAAGGCCCAAGTGAAGAAACTTTCAGACAAAACGAAGAAAACATCAACAGAGTGATGACACAACTAATGCTGCAAAAAGCGGCACAGCAACAAGAGGAAAAGCAAAAGCAGCCTACCGTCCAACAGAACGTAGGCGCCTTGGCAGCCGCTTTAGGTCAGAGAGGTTTTGCGACTCCTAAGTCTCTTATCTAGATTGCCTCACCTGGAAACAACTCGCTTACAACTGCTTCGAGCTTAGTCACAGCTGTACGACGCAAGCTCAGCTCGTCTGTTAGCGCACGCTTAATAGCAGGAACAAGCTTATCGATCATATCGTCTTCCATGTACTCAAAAATACTTTCTTCTAACCTCTTGTACACCGCTTCTTCGTAATTAGGCCAGGGATCACAAGGCATCGTTCCAATGGCGTATGACACCGGCAATAATAAAGCAGTTGGTGACAAAGTACGTGACGAAGATAACAGTCCGTATCCACGCCACTCGATCGGCACTCTTTGAACAATCTGCGGCTTTAGGTCCAAGTGCATTGGCCCACAATTTGAAAGCTTTTTGCCGGCGGTGCATTTTGCAGCTAGAGGCAGGTATTGACGGTTTAGACTTCTCGAGCAATACTCAACAAATCACATGGAGTTCCTTAGCGTTCTGGCGTCCATTATCGTCATACTCATCATAATATTCATCTTAGGTTGGATGCTCCGCACAACGAGAGAATAACAAACTCAACGAATGTCCAATTCTCCATCTTCGTTCCAAGTCATGCTGTGCATTAGATGGTAAGGCGGTAGCTCCGTTTTGCGCGTGGCAACATTTGATGCCCGACCAGGAGCATTGACTGGGGCCAAAGCAAGCAGTTTGCCGATCTGCGTCGAAATGCGATCGATCGTTTTACAGGGATCCCCCACGGGTCAAAAGCGTGTTCCTTACTCTAGGAACCTTTGCGCCGCAAGGGATCTCGTAATTTAAAAATTATTATGTTAAACGCCACCGAGCGGGAAACCCCGTTGCATCAGACGCTGGCGGGCTCGGTCAAAATCGCCACGTTCGCGTCGGACCCGAAGGAGTTCAGCGAGAGCGGCCTCGGCAGCAGGTTCATCACCACCGGGATCGATGTCTCCGGGTGCTACGGGAACAAAAGGAACATAGCCTGCAACATCAGGACCAGGGCCGCCGATAAAAGCATTTAAGAAAGCTTGCCCCAGAGCTTCGATTTTGCTGTCGTCAGAAGACGGATCGTAAGGAAGCGTTTCGACAGCGATAGAATCGCTACCAGGCCGATACACAAGGTCCCGGTACATGCTGCTTTTCGGCAATAAACCTCAATCTATTTTAGAGCCTCCCAAAGGAATCAAACGCACGATTACCGTTGTCTTACTGCTGTGGGCTATCGGCAGCGTAATTATGCTTCTTGATAAAGTGCGTTTAAAGATCGTTCGCTTCAAGAATAACGGCAGCTACAACGATTATTGATAAAACAAAAATAACAGCCATCATAATAATGACGGGCCAGACAACAGAAGTCATTAGAAAGCTTCAGGTAAAAGACCACGCTTCTCTGCTAACCGGTAGGCAAGATCCGGATTTGCTTCGACCCAACTCATCAGAGCTTCAGGCGTCATACCTGTGACAGCGCCACCCTCCATTAAACGACGCTGAAGTTCACCACCTCGCTCCATTTCGCGCCCTTTACGGTACTGCTCAGCATACAGCTGGCCCAATTCGTTCATTGTTTCGGGCTCCCTTTGCTGAGGAGGGTTGGGGCTGACGGGAACTTCGCGACTAACAGGAGGGCGTGTCTCTTCCACGGGGCGCCGAACAGCCGGACTGCCTGTAACAGTACGAGTTTGCTGAGGAGCCTTCAACTCGGCAGCGCGAGTTTCATTAGCTTTCCGCTGTTTTTCGAAAGCTTCCCTTAGCTGACGCTCCTCTTCATCTGTTGCACCGGCCGCCCCAGCATCCAACACATTCAAAGCGATACCAGGGAGGAGACCCCCAAAGCTGAAATATTCAACACGCTGCCTCGCTTCAGGACCGAGTGTATTACCTACAACGCCACCAATAACTTCCTCGAGCAGCATCGTAGCTGCGTTAATAGGATTTAAAGGATTTAACGCTTTGCCAACCGCACCTAAACGCGTAGTAGGCACGCGAGTTTTAAAAGGATTTAAAGCTACTGGGAAGCGAAAACCCATTTTTAACTGAACTATGCCCTAAAAATAATTATAAGCCACCTAGAAAACCAAAAAAAAGAGGCCGTTAAGCCTCAGGAGCCCCTTGTCCTTCGTCCCTTGCGGAACGATTCAAGTCTAGTTCGCCCGAGACAACTGTCAATCGCGAGGGGAGGCATCGAACCTCCCGTCTCTAGGCTGTCTGCCTAGCGTTCTTGCCTTTTGAACTACTCACGAAAGGCACTTGTTACTGAGGGGAGACGTTATCGGACGCCTCCTGAACCGGAGCCCGATGCCAAAGCAGAGCGGGAACGGACTCAATTTATCACGAGACTCTCGTGGGCGTAACGCGGATCAATTTCCACGCCGCGATAAACACACCGGTGGCCTGCCTCACGGGTCATTTTTTGCCACTCGTGCACCTCTTTCTGGTGCTCAACAGTGTCATACTGTTTGCCGCGATACGTTAAAACAGTCATGGGGTGGCCTGTAACTACCTCAAGTATAAGAAACGGTAGCGATTGATACTGTATTACTGCTATACAAAACACCTACTTAGATGTAAAACCAACACACTGGTCCTAGAATTTTTTTGTACTCTGCATTCACCCCGTGGCACGGGAGTGGAACACCCCCACGCGTCAGCCGTGGAATGGGATGATCAAGGCTTCACTGGATTCAATAGACAGACATAACGAGCATTATTTAAAAACAAATAACTACAAACACCTTGTAGCTGCGCATTACCTCAGACAGTACGTAACGTATGTGAAAGACTTAATTATTGAACTAGAGGCTAACTAGCAAAAGGTAAAACAAGTTATCGGTATTCGCTAAACATAGGAGTGGTTATCTCAATATCATATGGCTTTGGTTTTACAGGTAGAGCATAAAGGAGTGCTCGACCGAGTTGAGTAGCAGGACTAAAAGTAGTATTAGAGAAAGATTCCCCTAAATTCCTAGCTGAACGCGGTGTATATGGATTAGATGCGTTTGGATCGGGAGAGGAAACGCCAGTCATTATTTCACGACGGGCTGCGGGATTCCACATTGACTCAATGCTCTTCCAAGCTTTACCTGGCTGCGATTTTCCAGACACTAAATCTGGATCTTCTGCCTCATTCTGCATATCGTAAGTATCTCTATAAATAATCTGATTATCTTCGGGTCGAGCTTCAACCGAATAACGGCCCAAAGTATTAGTTACTGATAAAGGAGCATCAGGTGAATTGTAAGGATCTACAGCGCCGGACGTAGGGAAGCCAGGTCCATACGTAGGTGTGTAAATGTCTTCCGTTATCCCCCGTTTAAGTAAACTGTTTTTTAATTCTGTAAGACGTTTACGCTCATCTTCGTCCTTTACAGTATTTAAAAACGAATCAGTCAGCTCAAAACCAGCAGGGACAGTTTGACGAACCACGCGGACTGTCTCAGCGCCGGGCCTTAGCGCATCGATAGTAGACGCATCGAGCTCTAGACCTCGATTCCCTAAGCCTGTTACATACCTAGTATACAGATTTACACGATCAGGTAAAGAATTACTCGCAGCAGCTGCTGCGTTTAGAGCCGCTTCCTTAATACTCCGCTCAAGAGCAGCTCTAGCTGGTGACAAAGCACGAATAACTGAGTTAGGCGTACCACCACCGGGCAAAATACCTCCGGCTGCCTTATCTGCCTGGCGATAAATATCGCCAGCTAAGCGTAAAAAGTCCATAAATACAGTTTAAATCAAATCTAGTCAGCAGTTCCCCTAAACCACTTCCGTTTTTCAGAGAACCACTCGGCCAAAGTCAGCGGATCTTGGGGACCTTGCAGGTGATTTGACGGGTCAGGGTCGCCCAAATCCATTTTTTGCATGAAGTCATCGAGACTCCCTTCCTCAAAACCGCCACTTATAGCCTCACGACGTGCTTTTCTGAGCATAGCGTCGACAGAATGGTTCGATTTGGCCCATTTTTGGACCCACTCCATCTCCTTGAACTGAACTTCCTCTCCTTTAGCGATCCTCTGGCAAATAAATTCGACTTTTTGCCGCACACTCGGGGAAAGCATTCGATTGCACGAACGTATACACAAGCTTAAGCGCGTAAAAAGGTTTTACACAGTGTCCACGCGGCGAAAAATTTTTTTAATGGGGGTCGCGAGGATCGAACTCGCCTGAAATCGATTATGAGTCGACCGCTTTCACCAGATAGCTAGACCCCCGCCGCTGCCACTATACTGGTACCGGACCTTTTGAGCTAATGGAAGAGATCTGGAAAGATATTCCTGGTCACGAAGGACGATACGCAGCCAGCTCAACAGGCAAGATAAAGAACTTAAAAACAGGTAGAGAGATTTCTAAGCGCGAATACCCGGAAGCTATTTGCATCTTATGGGACAACAACGGCAAAAAGAGAACCTGGCTTAAACACAAGCTAATAGCTCTGACTTTTTTTGGACCTTGTCCTGACGGCTTAATCATCTGCCACGGCCCGCGTGGGCGATGCGACAACTCAATAGATAATCTCAGCTACGGTACACACGCAAAAAATAATACAACAGACTATGAACGGGACAATCCTGGATACGTTAGTACAAGCTGCAAACTAAACAGGAGTCAAGTAAGGATTATAAAGCAGTTGATAAACTCAAAAAACTTTAGACATAAAGACATAGCAGAAATTTTTTTTGTTACGAGAGAAACCATAAGCGCTATAGCACAAAAAAGAACATGGAAAACTGTGTGAACGAAATACGGGGCCTCGGTTTACCCCGCCGAAACACATACCCTTCTCGCCACCGTCGACGGTACGCGTATATATTTAAAAAAAAGGGAGGATTGCGGGCAGGTTGCGGGCACATTGCGGGCAGTTAGGTATAAGTAGCACGTCACGGTTTGTATAACTAACTGTTCTATGTATTACTAACACTCAGCACTGTTTAATTCTTTCCTACGGTCATCACATTTAATTCTTTATTCTTTATACAAACCGCCGGCCATGTGCTACCCTCTCGCGCACGCGTCGCGCGTTTCCTCTCCTGTTCGCGCAGTGCTCACAGAGCGCACCTAGTGTGACGGTCGACATAGCGGCACAAGGTCGGTATCGGATCGGCCGTCCTACCCCTTACCATTGGCACAAGCCGATGGGGGCCAACCCCGGACGCGGAACCTAGACAACCTGCAGCCACCACGCCAGCCCACCAGGGTCTGCGGTGTGAGACTGAATCAACGCGCCTATGTGATCCTTTGCGATGTACCGGCCGATTGTTTCAACTTGTTTCACACTGTCCCGACAAGCTGCGCACCATGCTGTAGGATCTGGGCATCAGGGATCACACCCTGCGCACCTTGACAACTGAAGACTTAGCTTGTGGCATAACGTGTCACAGCCAGACCTCGCTCTGATGGTAGGCACAGTGTGCCGAAACGTAGGGGCGCAAGGGGTCGGTGATGGGCCGGAAACGGGCAGGCTAGGTGTGAGGTGTCAAGGGGAGGAACCTTGAAAACTGAATAGTTAACTGTGCTGAGATAGTTTGCACGGAAAGCCTAAGGCACAGTTAACTTTATTCTGCATATTAGGTATCGTCAGAATACGGAACTAGGGGCGCGAGCGATCCCCCGAGCACAATACAGTTGCAACCCGACTGGCTAAGTGTGCACGATACCGCAAACTATTTAACTTCCTTGAGAACAGGAAAGATACAGTCGTGCTGTATCAACTAGCGGCGTTACTTGCCACGCTCTCGCCATGCGTGGGTCTGCAGAATGTTGTGTCCAGAGTATCTGCACCTCTGACAGGTACGCTGGACAAGTCCCCGCCTTGGGGAACATATACTACGGTCATCATTTTGCGGCACAATTTCATAACCTTTGTGCGTTATGTGCGCACCCTAACTGACTTTAATTTCGGGTCAGTTTCCCAGAATTGCACTCTTTAGGGGCC
>Ga0208644_1000897_pt1 | contig 26291 bp, 38 predicted proteins | sample VirMetDEL_Nov_18_FD_184517 | JGI IMG/M metagenome (GOLD analysis project Ga0208644, IMG submission 184517) | Aqueous microbial communities from the Delaware River and Bay under freshwater to marine salinity gradient to study organic matter... | ecosystem: Environmental > Aquatic > Marine >...
GTTATATTATAACGGCAAAATGGATCAAGAGGAAATAGAGGCACGTGGCTGGCAGTACGATCCCCTTGAGGGACTTAAAGTGTTAAAAGGTGACATGGACTACTACTATGACTCTGATATCGAAATCCAAGAGTCGGAGTTGAAAATCGAGTACCTAAAAACGCTTATAAATACACTTACAGATATCGTTGATGCGCTGAAGTGGCGACATCAGACTATTGGTAATATTATTAAATGGAAAGTATTTGAGAGTGGCGGCTGATATCACTGTAAAGCTAAAAGACTATAGTATGATGTATGTGGATTGTGAGAACGGTCTTGCATATGAACTATCAGACTATTTTAGCTTTTACGTTCCTGGCTATAAGTTTATGCCAGCCTATAAGAATAAAATATGGGACGGTAAGATCAAACTCTTCAATCGCATGACTGGAGAGCTAAACGCTGGGCTATATGTTTATTTGTTAAAGTTTGCATCTGAGCGAGGATATACTGTTGACACCGAAGAGTCGGATCAATATGGTCTTCCTGTTCCTGCTCAACAGTCTCTTCCAAATATGTCTGATTTACTAGCTGACGCAACGCTTCCATTTCAGCCTCGATCATATCAATACGATGCGATTGTAACAGCCCTAAAACGAAATCGAGCAATTCTTTTATCTCCTACAGGGTCTGGTAAGTCTTACATTGCATACTTGCTTGCAAAGTATTGGCTATACTATTTATCAGATGGCTTCAAATATCCTAAGGGCGGTAGAGTTCTAATCATTGTACCTACTACATCTTTGGTAGAACAGATGCACCAAGACTTTGAAGATTATGGTCAGAACCCTGATGGGATGCACAAGATTTACTCAGGCAAGAGTAAGAACACAGATAAAGCCATTGTCATATCAACTTGGCAGAGTATCTATAAATATCCTAAGAAATGGTTTGAACAGTTTGGTATGATAATCGGTGACGAATGCCATGGTTTTAAATCAAAGTCCTTGTCGTCTATTATGAACAAAGCAACTGAAGCCAAATATAGATTTGGTTTGACAGGAACTCTAGATGGTACGCAAACCCATAAGCTAGTTCTAGAGGGTTTATTTGGACCTGTCTATCATGTCATAAAGACAAAGAAACTTCAAGACGATGGAACACTGGCTCCTTTGGATATCAAGGTTCTGTTATTGAACTACTCAAAAGAAGTGAGAGAAAACTTTGGAAAGAAAACATATCAGGAAGAGATTGACTTCATCATTGAAAACTCTACTCGTAATCGGCTCATTTGTAATCTCGCTTTGGATGCTAAAGGAAATACTCTCATCCTATACAATCGTGTGGACGCTCATGGAAAACCTCTCCACGAAGCCCTACTAAATAAGGTTAAAGAAGGTCGCAAAGTATTTTTTGTATCAGGTGAAGTTGATACTTCTGATCGAGAAGCCATACGAAGAATAGTGGAGAAACAAAAAGATGCGATCATCGTCGCCTCCTTGGGAACTTTCAGCACTGGTATTAACATTCGGAATCTGCATAATATCATATTCGCTTCACCAAGCAAATCCCAAATCAAAGTTTTGCAGAGTATTGGGCGTGGTCTTCGAAAGTCCGATGATGGAAGCACAACAACCCTCTATGATATTGCAGATGATTTGCACTGGAAAACACGACGAAACTATACACTACTACACTCGGCAGAGAGAGTAAAGATTTACGAAAAAGAAGAGTTTAAATATAAAATAATAAAGGTGGATATTGATGTATGATGTAAAACAATTTAAACTCATAAGTGGCGAAGAAGTCATTTGTGAAGTCGTAGAATGGGCTGCAAATGATAATCCTGATATGGTTGTCAGACGATGTTTCAAAATCCATACTGCATTTGATAATGAAGGTATTCGATATCATTCTTTCAGACCCTATATGGCACTACAAGAGGGTCCAGAAATGTTCATCACAATAAACACAAGCCATGTTTGTTCTGAAGGTAATCCTGATTTAAGTCTTGTTCAACATTATAGAGAAGCCGTAAAAGCTTCTGAGATGACAGAAAAAGAAGTAGAAGAAAAGTTAGAAAGCATGGTTAAAAGAATGAAAGAACTCTCAGGTGAGTTTGATGATTCAGGTGATAATCTGATTCGCTTTCCTAGTAAGCCAAGATTACACTAGTATACTTACCCACCTCAAAAACCTCTATTTAATTATATACTAATATAACGATTCGTCAAGTCTTTTTTTATAGTTGACAGTAAAAAATATTTGTGATACAATCGTAACATTAAGGGATTTATATTATGGCAAAGACCAAAAGAAAAAGTATTCATTATGTAAACAACAAGGAGTTTTCACAAGCGGTTGTTGATTATTGTACGGCTGTACGTGAAGCGAAAGATAATAAAAAAATCTTACCTATTGTACCAGATTACATCGCAGAATGCTTTCTTAAGATTGCTGAAGGATTATCCCATAAATCCAACTTTATTCGATACACATATCGTGAAGAGATGGTTATGGACGCTGTAGAGAACTGCCTTAAGGCTATAGAGAACTATAACATTGAAGCAGCCACTCGCTCAGGCAATCCAAATGCGTTTGCATACTTTACACAGATTAGTTGGTATGCATTTCTCAGACGGATTGCGAAAGAAAAGAAACAACAAGACGTAAAGATTAGATATCTTGCATCCTCAGGTATCGAAGAATACATCATCTCTGATGGTGAGGATATGTCTAACGCTGTTGTGCAAGCATTCGTTGACCAACTTAAAGATCGTATCGATAAAGTTAAAGAGAAAGACGATGAGTTTAAAGCCTTTGCTGAAGAAGAAAAGAAACGGCAAAAACGACTCAAGAAGTCTATTATAACTGTTGATTCCGATTTAAGTGATTTTTTATGAAGATAGCGATACTAAATGATACTCACTGTGGCATACGTAATAGCAGCGATATATTTATTGCCAATGCTGATAAGTTCTATACTAATACCTTTTTTCCGTATCTTGTGGAAAATAACATTAACCATATTGTTCATCTGGGCGATTATTACGATAATAGAAAATACATCAACTTTAGAGCACTTAACGAAAATCGTAAACACTTCCTCAAGCCACTTAGAAAGCTTGGTATTACAATGGATATCATACGAGGAAACCACGATACCTTCTACAAGAATACAGGAGAACTAAACTCGCTCAAAGAGTTGTTGGGTTACTACATGAACGAGATCAATATCATTCATGAACCAACTGTTATGGAGTATGGTTCTTTGAAGATGGGTCTAGTCCCTTGGATTGATGATGAAAACGAAAAGCAATCCATGGAGTTCTTAGCCAATGCCAAGTGTGATTGGATTGGTGGACACTTCGAGATTACAGGCTACGATATGATGCGAGGCATCAAGTGTGAACATGGCTTAGACAAGGATGTGTTTAGTCGGTTCGAGAAGGTCTTGTCAGGACACTTCCACACCAAATCTGAAAGGTATAATATCGAATACCTTGGATCACAAATGGAGTTTTTCTGGAACGATGCGCACGATCCTAAGTTTTTTCATATCTTGGATACAGAAACACGAGAACTTACTGCTGTGTATAACCCTCATACTCTTTTCCATCGCATCCGCTATGATGATTCAAAACATGACTACATGGAATATGATTTTAGTCAAGTAGAAGGTAAGTTCGTAAAGATTGTTGTTCTTAACAAAGCAGACTTGTTTACCTTTGATCGTTTCGTAGATCGTATTCAGAACCGTAACATCCTTGAGTTAAAGATAGCTGAGAACTTCGAAGAGTTCATTGGAAAAAATGTGGATGACGGTAATATTTCTGTTGAAGATACTTCCGATTTGTTGTATACTTACATTGATGCTGTAGACACAGATTTGGATAAAGACCGAATCAAGAAACAAATGTCTGAGCTGATGATAGAGGCACAAACACTAGAGATTGTCTAATGACAAAGATTATTCATATCAATCGAAATATTATTCAACAAAATAATAAGCATGGTCGTTCCGAACCTGTATGTCGTGTAGAGGAAAAGGGCAAGGTCGTATACTGTATGGAAGTGGATATCAAAGGACCATCACGTATGGTATACAGACCTGAGAAACCACGTCCATGTGGAGCAAAACTATGGATCGAAACGGATGCAGAAGTTGATCTAATAGGTGTAAAGACTTGATTACGTTTAAATCCCTTAAGTGGAAAAACTTTCTAAGCACAGGCAATAACTGGTCTGAGATAGACTTCACTTCCCATAAATCCACACTTGTTGTTGGTCATAATGGTGCAGGTAAGTCTACTATCTTGGATGCGTTATCCTTCGCCTTGTTTGGAAAGGCACACAGAAATATTTCCAAGCCCCAGTTGGTGAACTCCATCAACAATAAAGACTGTAAAGTTGAAGTTGAGTTCAATGTACTAGGGCAAGATTTCAAAGTTGTACGTGGTATCAAACCAAACATCTTTGAGATTTGGAAAGAGGGTGTGATGATGAACCAGTCGTCACACTCTAAAGAGTACCAGAAAATCCTCGAACAAAACATCTTGAAGCTTAATCACAAAAGCTTTCACCAGATTGTTGTGTTGGGTTCTTCTTCCTTCATTCCTTTCATGCAACTCTCAGCGCAAAATCGAAGGGATGTTATCGAGGATTTACTGGACATTAATGTTTTCTCTAAGATGAATAGTATCTTAAAGGAAAAAACATCAGAGTTGAAAGATCAAATCAAGGATGTTACGCATGAGATTGAAGTCAACAAAACCAAAACAGATGCGCAAAAAAAGTATATCCGTGATGTCAAAGCAATCAACGAAGAACAGCGTGAAGAGAAGTTCAAACTCATATCGGATATACATGATGAGATCAAGACTCTCCAAGCAACGAACAACGATCTTACCACCAAACTTGAGGCAAAGTTACCAGAAGCATCTAGTGATTCTCAAGAAGCAACGAAAAAGATCACAGAACTTGAAAAGTTCAAAGCGAAGTTCAACGCCGATATTCGGAAGCTTGTTAAGGACGTACAGTTCTTCGAATCCAATGATACCTGCCCTACATGTTCTCAGACTATCTCTGAAGAGACTAAAGAAACCCATGTCTTGGAAGGAAAAGGCAAGGCTAAAGAACTCCAGAGTGCAATCGATCAAGCTGAGAAGGCTATTTTGGCAAGCAGTGAACGCTTACGATCAGCCAACGAAATACTTGAAGAATGTCGTCAATGGCAAAGTGACGTGGCAGCCAATAACCAATCAATAGCAAAGTATCAATCTACTTTGGATCGTGCTCAGAAAGATATTGAGAAATCGGCTCAGAATACTGGATTAGATGTGGCGAATGAGGAACTTAATCTCCTCATAGAATGCGGAAATAATCTTGTTGAAGAAAAGCTAACTCTGAATGAGCAGTATAACTATAACCTAGTTATTGGTCAGATGCTAAAAGACACAGGTATCAAAACAAAAATCGTAAAAGAGTATTTACCTGTTATAAATACCCTTGTCAATAAGTATCTACAAACACTTGACTTCTTCGTTTCATTTCACCTTGACGAAGCATTCTCAGAAACAATCCGTTCTAGACATAGAGACACGTTCTCGTATGCGTCTTTTTCAGAAGGTGAAAAGCAGCGTATTGATTTGGCACTTCTATTTACATGGAGACAAATCGCTAAGATGAAGAACAGTGTCGCTACTAATCTCTTGGTTCTTGATGAAACATTCGACTCATCTTTGGACCATGAAGGGGTTGACAATCTGATGAAAATCATTTATTCTTTAGGAGAGGATACAAATGTATTCGTCATCTCCCATAAGGGTGAAATGTTAGACAACAAGTTTGAGAATAAACTTGAGATCGTAAAAGAAAAGAACTTTAGCAAAATAAAAACATAGGAATATTATTATGGAAATCAGTGCAGAAACAGTAAATGTATTGAGAAACTTTTCTAGCATTAATGGCAACTTAATCATTCGCCCTGGGAATCGTTTGATGACAATCTCTGAGGCAAAGAACATCTTGGCTGAGGCAACGGTCAAAGAAGAGTTTGGGACTGAAGTTGGCATCTATGACTTAACAGAGTTTCTAAACATGCTTGGACTTGTGGAAAGACCACGTGTTCGTTTTGAAGATTACTACATGAACATTGGTGGTCAATCTGGTCGTGAACTTATTAAGTATTATTATGCTGATACTGAGATGTTGACATCACCAACAAAACCTATTACAATGCCAGAGGCAGATGTATGGTTCACACTAGATCAATCAACTCTTAACGGACTCAAGAAAGCAGCAAGCATCTTTGGGCATGGGCAAATGGTTATTGAACCAGATGATGGTGCCATTCGTTTGTCTGTGAGTGACCCTGAGAACAAGACATCAAACACATACTCAGTAGTTGTAGATGGGGGATATAATAACGACACATTTAACTTTGTACTAAATATCGTTAACTTGAGAATGGTATCAGACGATTATCAGGTTAAGATTTCATCAAAACTTATTTCAGAATTTACTAACTCTGATGAGACCTTAAAGTATTGGGTCGCATTAGAAAAGTCATCAACATACGGAGAATAAAATGGCTAAAAAAGAAGATGATGTGAAAATGGCGCACGAGTCGCATGCCCCTGTCTATGACATGGCAAATCGTGTATGCCGTTCAACAGTGGCAGTGATTGATACTATGGTTCAACGTGGCGCAGTGAAAGGTGAAGAACTATCTACACTTGGCCAGCTACGTGATCAATCCGTCCAACTCATCCAAATGGCTGAGACATATCAGCAAGACATGGCATCTAACGCAGACTAAGGATATCTTACATTATGAATGACTTTCTTTGGGTCGAAAAGTATCGTCCTAAGACTATTGAACAAACTATTTTACCAAAGTCTTTGAAGAGTGTGTTTCAAGCTATTGTTGACACAGGTGAACTACCCAACATGCTTTTCACAGGAACGGCGGGTCTAGGTAAGACTACTGTTGCAAAAGCATTGTGTAATGAACTTGGCTTGGACTACATTCTGATCAACGGCTCAGAGGAAGGAAACATCGATACACTAAGGGGCAAGATTAAGCAGTTTGCCTCTAGTGTGTCTTTGCAAGGTGGGTATAAGGTCGTCATTTTAGATGAGGCTGATTACCTAAATCCTCAGTCTACCCAACCTGCTCTTCGTGGTTTCATCGAAGAGTTTTCAAACAACTGTCGGTTCATTCTGACATGTAACTTTAAGAACCGTATCATTGAACCGTTACATTCACGTTGTGGTGTCTATGAGTTTAATACATCTAAAAAAGATTTAGTTGAGATATCTGGTCAATTTTTTAAGCATTTTGTATACATACTTGATCAAGAGGGCGTGTCCCATGATAATAAAGGTGTTGCAGACCTAATCATGAAACACGCTCCTGATTGGAGAAGGATATTAAATGAAGGTCAACGAAACTCTATTAGTAATGTGGGTATTAATGGTAGCAGTGGTGGGTCTAGCAATAGCTCCATTGCTGATTTGACTAAGGCTCTTAAGAATAAAGACTTCAAGAAAATGCGTTCATGGGTGGTAAACCACATGGACGTAGACACTGCTGCTATCTTTAGAAGCATGTATGATAACATGTATGAGTTTGTGGAACCACAATCTATTCCACAGCTTGTATTAATATTAGCTGACTACCAATACAAAGATGCATTCGTTGCTGATCATGAACTAAATATAGTCGCATGTATGACAGAAGTAATGGCACAGGTACAGTTTAAATGAAAAACATAGTAGTGTTAGGTGGTGGTGTAATCGGATGGTTCACCGCTGCCCTCTTGAAAAAGAGACATCCAGAAATCAATATTACATTAATTGAATCCCCATATGTTCCTATATTGGGGGTCGGTGAGTCCACCATTCCTCAACTTGGAGATTTGTTGAGTTGGTTAGATATTGATGAAAAGACATGGATGAAAAACACTCATGGTATTTACAAACTAGGCAACCATTTTGTTGGTTGGAATAGCGACTTACCAAAACCTCATGTGACCAATCATTGGAACGCACCCCTATACGAACAACAGTTCTATTCTTTTAGTTTTACTATGAGAGATAAGGTGTTCAAGAACAGTTTTTATCATAAACTCAAGGATGATGATTTCTTTTATGATAATGATGGTAGGTTTGGTGTTGACCATAAAAGCTTTGACTATTGGCTTGAGTTAGTTAGACAGGGTAAATATAACTGGTGGGAAGTATCTGAATACTGCACAGAACAATACTTTCCTGCCATGGCTAACAAATCCCCATATGATATGGAAGATAATCTTTCTCTGGGTGATTGGAAGAGTTACGCATGGCATGTTGATGCAGAGCGTTTTCCAGTCATGATCAGAGATATGGTTGCGCTACCATCAGGTGTAGAGTGGGTTGAAGGTCATGTCGAAGATATCAGTAAAGACGAAGAAGGTAATATAACAAGTCTTATCTTAAGAGATGGTAGATCGTTCTCTGCTGATCTATATGTGGATTGCACAGGCTTTAACAGAGTCCTAATGAAAACCATGGATACTCCATGGATTGGTATAGATCAACTACCATGCCAATCTGCATGGGTTGCACCTGTTAAATACAATGATCCCTACAAAGAAATGAAACCCTATACACAAAGCTATGCACAAGCAAATGGGTGGAACTTTATTATATCTTTATACAGCAGAATGGGATCGGGTTATATCTTTGACATCAATAGTGAAGATCCTGATGACGCACGTGAAAGGTTTATCAAGTATTGGGATGGTTATGAGTTTATTCGTGAACCTAGAATGCTACATTGGGAACAAGGGTATTATAAAGATGCTTGGATAAAGAACGTTGTTGGTGTTGGTATGGGTCAAGGCTTTATTGATCCAATGGAAGCTAATAGCATTTACGTTGCTCAAAGTTGTATGGAGATGTTAGATAAAGCTATCACAAAATACAAAGGCAGAACCATTACAAAAAGTGCCAAGAAAGCTTACAGTAGACAAGTGCAGAAACTAGAAAATCAGATTAGCGATTTTATTGCGTGTCACTTCACATTAAGTAAAAGACAAGATAATCCTATGTGGAGAAAGGCATGTGCATGGGGTAAGTTGTTTAAGCATACAGAAATGAACTGGCATGAATATAGAGCACCAAGGGGTTACTTGGGTCGTAATATATTCTTAGACTATCAGTGGGCGCAGCAACAACATTACTTGGACAGATGGGACGATGATCTATGTACCCTAAACATTGATGAAAAGCTACTACCACTTGCTGACATTGACTTTAACTATATAAGATCAAAGGGTAAAGCATTGGCTGAATATTTGCCGCATATATATGATTGGTCTAGAGAAAGATTACATAATGGTGCTACACATGAAGAGGTATTGCAACAAGCATTGGCTGAGAGATGATTTACATTGATGATGTACCTTGGATTGAAAGTGACAACGATGTTTACAGAAGTGCAGTTATCAATGCACTAGAACAAAGACCTAGTAGAATAAGTGAGTTCAACACAGGGTTCTTTGGATTAAAGTCAAATAGCATACTACTAAGTCTATACAGTCCTGATAGTATTGCCTTTACAGAAATGGCAGTGTTTCCTTCTATGCTTTCTGATTGTGACTTGTATATAAAGACAAGCGCAAAGAACTATGTCAAGACAATGAATACTATCAAGCCTACTCATACTCTTATGTTTCCGTGCATATATAACAGAATAGAGGTTGATGACATAGACTTCTCAGAATGCGAACAACTTCTAGTTGGTACTGATCTTACGCCAATCACCTCTTTAGCGTTTTTAAGAATGGCAGGTGCAAAAGAAGTTTACAGTGTTTATGGTAGCACAAAGACACCACCTATTGTTGCTTTCACAGAAGCTGACAATCACTACAGATGGGATCATGTAACACCAAGCGTAGATATAAAAATAGTAGATAGTAAACTTCATGTTAAATGGAATCATCAACAAGATTGGTGGGTTAGTGATGATGTTATTAGAGAAACCGCTACTGGGTTTGAGATTGTCGAGAAGATATATAAATGCGTTTAATAGCACAAGAACATTCTGATTATAAGTTATATATTACTGATAACCCAAAAGATGATTATCTTCAAGATTTTATATTAAGAGTTGTTACCGATAATCAAAATGTAGATCGCTTGATTGACGATCCATATACATATGAACAACTGACTAGATTGTCTTTTAAGTATTCTATATTGTGGTTGAAAGATGATGAGCCTTTTTATGGATTTTTTCTAACTCAATATACTAAGTTGCCTAAAAATGTTGCGAGGTTCTATGTTAGAATGTATACTGTTGATCGAAAAAATAATCCATTGAGTCTTAAGTTTATCAAACACGAGCACTATATGTACAGTAAACATTTAGTACCTATATTAAGAAGTGATGGTATTGACACTATGTTTTTTACTAGACATTCTGATGCTGTTAATAATGAAAAGAAATATGACTTTGGATCAAAATACGGAAAACGGTGGTATGGGTATGATGTTCATAATAAATACAATCAAGTATTTAAAGGTATATTACAAAATATTCATTACTTTAATGCTTGGCAACCCGATAAAGAATTAGATAAATCTTTTTTAAATAAGTTAGGAGAAGTGTAATGTCAATAGTTTTATACACACAGCCAAGATGCACTTATTGCGAAATTATGAAAGAGAAACTTGACAGGACTGGCTTAAACTATTATACTATTAACATTCAAGAAGACCCCAAGGCATTAGCGTTCATGAAGGAACGTGGACATCGTACTGTACCTCAGTTGTATGCATACGATAAACATTTAAACAAAAAGAATACTCAAGACTATACATCAGATGAACTTTATAAACTAATCACTGAAGCTATGGATAGCTGGCCATGGCAAGACAGTGGTGTAGAACAAGGTATATAATGAACCCATTTCAATATGTGACTAGTATCAACGATACTAAAAAAGATATTATGATTGACGATGTGACTGAGAAAGCATATGACAGCTTTATGGTAAATCGGTCACTAAGTTACTTTAACGACACTGCTGTTCTTGCGAATGTGATGAACCAGTATCACCACCTAGACAATAAACTACAATATCACTTTCTTATAAATATCATTCGAAAGCGGAAACGTTTTTCGAAATGGATGAAACCTGAGACTGAAAGTGATATTGAAGTGGTTAAGCAATACTATGGCTATAGCAATGAGAAAGCTAGACAAGTATTATCCCTTCTATCACCTGAACAAATAACTATAATAAAAAAGAAGGTGAGTAAAGGTGGAAGAGAATAGCATTATTGAATGGTCCCCAGCGGACATGTTAGAAGTAACTTTGAATGAACCAGATGATTTTTTAAAGATAAGAGAAACGTTAACACGCATTGGTGTTGCATCACGCAAAGACAAGAAACTATATCAATCTTGTCATATTCTACACAAGCAGGGACGGTACTTTATCGTACACTTCAAAGAGTTGTTCATGCTTGATGGAAAGAAAGCAAATCTAGAACAGACTGATATCGAGCGTAGAAATACAATCGCTACACTATTAAGTGATTGGGGATTGTTGGATTGGACAGTAGAATCTAACGAGTTTCCCTGTGCACCGTTGCGTATGATCAAGATCATTCCATATAAAGAAAAGCACGATTGGGAACTTTGTCCAAAGTATAATATCGGAAACAAGTAATGATACCTGAGGGGTTATCAGAAGCTATAGCAAGCAGGAAAGCTTTTCATGGTAAGTTAGATTTGCCGAGTGAAGCTTTCCCTGATTGGAACCAAATCGTACCATACTTTGACCAGTCGTTTTTAAATGGAAACAAAAGGGCAAGAGACCCCCACAAGATTTTTGTGAACGTTGACAGAAATGATTTTCCTATAGTTAAAATGATTTCAACTGAACTGGCAAAGGTTCTTAATAAGATCAACATCTCTTGCCATTGCTATGCAGGTTTTAGTCCCAATGCAATCGCATCTCCACCACACAAAGATGGTATGGAAGTTTTCTTCGTGATGATTCAAGGATCAATGCCATGGAAGATATTCGAGAACGGTTGTGATTACAGCGATGAGACACAATCATATACTACCAAGTCAACATTTTCTCGAAGATTAACTCAAGGTGACTTTGTATATGTCCCAACAGGCATATATCATGTGGCACTCCCTGATAGTTCACGAGTTGGATTTTCTTTTGGTTGGTCTTAATATTTTGCATATTAGGTATTGACATTTAGCATAACATATACTATATTAAACTTTATAAATAATAGTGCAATGCAGAATGGTCTGGTTGCACTTTAATCTTGCTTGTATAAAGGAGATAAACATGACAGGCGTACAATCACTATTTCCACGTTCATCTTTCGTAGGATTCGATCATCTACTAAATGAACTTGACTATGTTGCAAAACACTCATCCGATAACTATCCACCCCACAACATTCTAAGAACAGGTGATACAGATTACCTTATCGAACTTGCTGTAGCTGGATTTACAAAAGACGAACTTAACATTGAAGTCAAGGATCGCACACTAACGGTTACAGGTGAACATGTAAGTAAAGGTCGTGAATACATTCACCGTGGTATTTCCACTAAGAAGTTCAAACGCACCTTTAGGCTGTCCGAACACGTAAAAGTAAACGGAGCAGACTTAGTGGACGGAGTATTGTCAATCGAATTGAAATATGAAGTCCCAGAAGAACTGCGTCCTCGTAAAATCGAAATCGGTCATTACGAGGAAATAACAAATGACACAGACACTAAAGAACTTCTTACTGAAGCTAATTAACAACTATCAACTAGCCAAAGACATTCGCCAAACAGAAAATGAATTGCGTAGGCTAACTGATGCAGAATTGAACGATATTGGTATTAACAGAGGTGATATCTATTCTATTGCTAGACAAGATACAGATATGAAAAAATCACATCTTATCGCTCCTTTTAACCCTAACCTAAAAGGATTTGTCTAATGTTTTATACAGAATCAGTAACTATCGATCATCGTTCATTTGCTCAAAAACTTTATACTGGATTTCAAAAATGGTGTGAAGTTGTTGGGTATAGCAGAGCGGCAGCACATCTTGCATCTCTTGGCTATCATAAAGAGGCTAAAGAATGTATGATGCAAATCGCAAAGCTGAAAAGCTAACAGAAAAGTCTTAGCAGAGGGGCTGTAATGGCCCCTCAGGTCACACACAACACAGGAGAATAAAAAATGAACCCTTATGCAATTAATATGTGGATTGAATCAATCCAAGGAGCAAAAAGAAGTTTTGTAGACGTTTGGGTAAAAGATCAAACAATTGCAAAACCTCTGCATGATTTCATCACAGTACAAACATCTTTTACCAAAGACGCATTTATGCACACTAACACGTGGGCAAATGCTGTTGGTGATGCAATGGCAAAGATGATCAAATGATGGCGCATAAAAACCCTTTTGAGATTCGTGCAGAAATGCTACAAATTGCCAAAGACTATATGGACCAGCAATATCATATGAACCGTGAATTTGCTGAGAAAATGTTTGAGCAAGGCAAAGCAACTATGGAAGAGTTTGGCAAAGCCAATCAAATGTATTCTATGGATGAACTAATGGAAAAGGCAAAAGAGATGTACTCTTTTGTGTCCAAAAAAGACTAAAAATACAATCGTGCTTGATTATTTTTATGATTTACCAAAGCATGTAAATAAAGTAGGGCTGAATTTGTCTGGTGGGGCAGATTCAGCTCTTATTCTTTATTCTCTTGCAAAGATTTCTAAGCTACCCGATATATATCCCATCCACGGATACGATCTTAATAGAAAAATAGCAAAGAGTTATGAAGCTGTTGACAAAGTAGTTGACTATGTTAGAAGCCATTGTCCAAATGTAAACATACATGATCCTCACATTGTCGCTTTTAGAAAAACAGCAGATAATGAAGGAACTCGACAATATTTATGGGACGGTGTTGAATATATTCGTCGTAGATTTGGTGTCGATGTGTTTATCATTGGTGCTACTCAAGGGATGCCACACAGCGCAAGACCACTCAATAAAGGCTCTATTCCACAAGAGGATTTTGTAAAATATCGTGAACAATATCCGTTATCGCTACCATTCGTTGATGTTGATAAAAAATATGTTGCATCACAATACAAAGAACTAGGTATTGAACCCCTATCATTACTTACTGTTAGTTGTTGTGGGGATGATATAGTTCCATGTAAGACTTGTTGGTGGTGTCAAGAAAGATATTGGGCATTTGGAAACTATGACGGTGGGTATTGACTATATAAGAACATTGGTTTATAATATAAGCTGAGTATAAGTTTGGAGGTTGTATGAACTTTTATACTAGCGTCAATCGTATTGGCAATTCTATTTTATATCGTGGTGTGAATGAGAGTGGCACACCTGTACAGATAAGACATAAGTTTGAACCCACTCTTCATCTTATTTCAAAAAATCCAAAAGCACCATACAGATCACTTGACGGACAGCCACTTGACGCTATCAAGCTTGCCTCCATGTCTGAGGCAAGAGATTTTTTAGACAAGTATAAGGATGTGGAGAACTTTAGTGTTTACGGTAACACGAACTACATCCATCAGTTCATCACAGAAAAGTTTCCAAAAGAAATAAAGTTTGATCCAAGTAAAGTCAATGTTGTTAATATCGATATTGAGGTTGCATCTGACGATGGCTTTCCTTTCCCAGAGGATGCAGCGCATCCAGTGATCTCTATTGCATTGAAGTCTAGCCTTAGTGATGTGTATCACGTGTGGGGCTTGGACTCATATGACGCAGAGAATGCATACTCTGATAAACTTATCATACAATACCGTCACTGTAAAAGTGAGACAGAGTTACTTGCAAAGTTCATTGAATATTGGGCTAATAACTGTCCTGACGTTATCACAGGTTGGAACGTAAGACTTTTTGACATTCCGTATCTTGTCAACCGTATTACTCGTGTGGGATCAGCGGATGGCGCAAAGCGTTTGTCGCCTTGGAAACATATCTCTGAGCGTAACATTGTGATCAAGGGTAAGCAAATGAATGCCTACGAACTCACAGGTATTCAACAACTTGATTACTATGATTTGTTTCAGAAGTTTGGATATTCCTATGGCGCACAAGAGTCCTACAAGCTAGACCACATCGCCTACGTTGTCCTTGGAGAGCGTAAACTTTCATATGAAGAACATGGTAACCTGTATACTCTATACAAGGAAGACCATCAGAAGTTCATTGACTATAACATTCGAGATGTTGAGTTGATTGAACGTATTGATGAGAAAATGGGTCTGATTGCATTGGCTATGACCATGGCATACAAGGGTGGAGTGAACTACAGCGATACCTTTGGCACAACTGCAATATGGGATTCGATTATCTATCGTGAACTCTACAAACAAAATATTGTCGTGCCACCAAATGGAAACAAGACCAAGACATCATATCCAGGTGGTTATGTGAAAGACCCATTCGTTGGTGGTCATGATTGGGTGGTGTCGTTTGACTTGAACTCACTATATCCAAACTTGATTGTTCAATATAACATGTCACCTGAAACATTGATCAGTGATCGTACATATCCACATGGTGTTGACTATTATCTAAATCAAGACTTTGACTTAGATGAGGACGTATCCGTGGCAGCGAATGGTTCCTGTTATCGTAAAGACTTCCAAGGTATTCTTCCCAAGATTATTGAAAGCTACTATGAAGAACGTAAGGTTGTCAAAAAGCAAATGCTTGAGGCGCAACAACAGTATGAAAAGACCAAGACAGTTGAGTTAGAAAGAACTATCAACCAACTAGAAAATCGCCAAATGGCTATTAAAATTCTACTCAACTCACTCTATGGTGCTTTGGGTAATCAATACTTCAGATACTTTGATCAGCGTATTGCAGAAGGTATCACCTTGTCTGGTCAGTTGTCTATTCGTTGGGCAGAGAATGCTATCAACAAAGAGATGAACCGTATTCTCAAAACAAAAGGAAAAGATTATGTATTGGCTATCGATACCGATTCTCTTTATATTAATTTCGGTGATTTTGTTAGTAAGTTAAACCCCGATGACCCTGTAAAGGCACTGAGCAAGATATGCGAAGAACATTTTGAAAAAGTCCTAGAGAAAGCATATGCAGAACTCTTTGACAAGATGAATGCATTCAAGCCACGCATGGTCATGGCACGTGAAGCTATCGCTGACCGTGGTATTTGGACTGCCAAGAAACGTTATATTCTAAACGTACACAACAACGAAGGTGTTCAATACGCTACCCCAAAACTCAAAATGATGGGTATCGAAGCTATCAAGTCATCCACACCTGAGGTCGTGCGTGATAAGTTCAAAGAGATATTCAAGGTCATCATCGAAGGTACGGAGCAAGACACTCAAAAGTTTATTGCAGACTTTCGAAAAGAGTTCAAGAAACTACCACCAGAGTCAGTTGCATTTCCACGTGGTGTCAGCGATATCTCAAAGTGGGCAGACAAGCGTGACGTGTATATCAAGGGTACACCCATCCATGTCAGAGGATCACTGCTGTATAACAAATGCGTGAAAGATAACAGTCTTGACCGTAAGTACGAGACAATCAAGAACGGCGAAAAGATCAAGTTCTTGTATTTAAAACAACCAAATCCGATCAAAGAAAATATTGTGTCGTTCCCTTTAGTGTTACCCAAGGAGTTTGGGCTACATAACTATGTAGATTATGATACCATGTTTGAGAAAACATTCATCGAACCATTAAAGTTCATACTTGATGCAGTAGGTTGGGATGTTGAACCTAGAGCAACTTTAGAGGATTTTTTTGGATGAGATTATTAGGCAGAAATCATTTTGTAGGCGCAAGCAGAGGGTTTAAAGGCTCTTTGCCAAGAGACCAATACATCGCAGATATGTTCACTTATCTTCAAGACAACTATGATTTTAAAAATATATTAGAGTTTGGCTTCAACGTGGGACATTCTTCTACTTGGTTCTTAGAAGCATTTCCGAATGCAGAGCTTACATCATACGATCCAAAAGAATTGACCTATAATCACGAACGAATATGGCCTATGCAAAAGGAAAAATATGGGAGACGTTTTCATTTTAGTCCCAGCTTTAGCGATCAATCTAGACAGGATGAAGTGTCAGGCAGATATGATGCTATATTCATAGATGGTGGTCACACATTTGGAGCCGTATTAGAAGATATTAAATCTGCATTAATATTAGAGATACCTGTTGTGTTGATCGATAACATGGAACTTGAAGAACAACAAAGGGCAGTGAACTATTGGAAAAACAATCTTGACTTTGTAAGAGAATTCGAGTATTATACTAAGAATAATGATGGATTAATGCATAGAAGAACAGTGAACTTATATCATGTACGCAGTTACGATATTCAAGAGTCAATATGATAATCAGACACATAGGCGATTAGATTTTGACACTTGGGAACATTTCGAAAAGTTTTTATATAAACTCTCAGAGAGACCATTGGAAGGTAAAAAAGATGCTGAACTTATTTCACCTGCTGTTTATCAGGATGGGACTACAAGAGCCAACAAGAATGTATTGGCTTGGGCAGGTTGGGCTGCTGTTGATGTTGATGACCATGAGTTCAAGGGAAACCTAAAAGATGAGCTTAGTAGCCGCTATGGTAAGTACACTTATATTTGTTATTCTACTGCAAGCAGTAAGCATGGTCTACCGAAGTTTAGGTTGGTCTTCCCACTTAGAGAAGAAGTTGGGGCAGACAATATCAAACATTTCTGGTTCGCACTCAACAGCGAACTTGGATCAATCGGAGATAAACAAACTAAAGACTTATCTCGAATGTACTTTGTACCTGCTACGTACAATGACGCTTTCAACTTTATTTTTACTAATATTGGCGATCCTATAGACCCACTTGACTTAATGTCGAAATGGGAGTATAATGATAAAAAAGATTCTAAGAACTTCCTTGATAGACTTCCTGAGGAATGGCAAAAGCAAATACTAGAGTATCGTAAAGATAAGCTAGATAATAACAGTTACGTATGGAGTGGTTATACGGATTGTCCGTTCTGGCCTAAGTCTTTGGCTGCGGAGTATATCACCATTAGTGGCACTGGTTGGTACAGACAGATGTATCGTATCATGATTGCCATTGCAGGTAAGGCTATTGAGAAAGGTTATCCTATTACTGCCACTGAGATTGTGACGTTGTGCAGACAGTTTGACTCAGAGACTGGTAACTGGTATGAGAATAGACCTATGGAAACTGAAGCGAATAACGCACTAGAATATGCATATAAGAATGGAGTGATACAGTGAGTACATTACTTGAGTTTTTGGATTCAGATGCGGATCGACAAGGTAACTTTGTAGAACAAGAATGGGTTCACATGCCTGAGTTTGTTCAAGAAGTAGATAAACCTTATGCAAAGATCATTGTTCGATTTGAAACCAAAGAAGCTTTGAAAGAGTTTGGTGAACTTATTGGACAGACAGTTAATGTTAAAACAAAAAGTATTAGATATCCTAAACTAGAACGTGGATTGGATAAAGCATTACGATGGGTAGATGATGAGTAATATTACATTATTGAATGGTGATTGCCTTGTAAAACTACAAGAACTTGATGACAACAGTGTGGATAGTATTGTTACTGACCCACCCTATGGCATTGACTTTATGGGTAAGAAGTGGGACTACGATGTTCCATCTACTGCTATTTGGGAACAGTGCTTTCGTGTCCTAAAGCCTGGTGGACACTTACTAGCATTCGCAGGAACCCGAACACAACACCGTATGGCAGTTCGTATTGAGGATGCAGGATTTGAAATCCGTGACATGATTGCATGGGTATATGGAAGCGGATTTCCTAAGTCTCATAATATCAGTAAGGCTCTTGATGCTAAGATTCTTACAGGTGGATCACATAGTAAAAACATCAAACTAACTAATAGTCTAAGACCCGGTAAAGGTAGAAATACATCCACACTGCCAAATAACGGTATTATGTCTGGGGGGCGTGAAGGTAGTTTTACAAATGATAATATCGCCACAGATGAAGCCAAACAATGGGATGGTTGGGGAACAGCACTCAAACCTGCCTTAGAACCCATTACAGTTGCTAGAAAGCCATTAGGCGAAAAGACTGTTGCCGCTAATGTCTTGAAGTATGGCACAGGTGCTATCAATATTGATGAAAGCCGAGTTGGTATGAGTGATGCTGATGAAAATTTAAGACTTAATGCCAAAGAGCATAACAAAAGCAAGGCTAGTGAGATTTACTCTTATAGAAATCCCTCTTCAGAGGTTGCCACACAAGACAATGGTTATCATAACAGTCAAGGACGTTTCCCTGCCAATCTTATTCACGATGGTTCTGAGGAAGTTACTGAGTTGTTTCCTAATACTAAAAGCGGGAAGGATAAAAATCCCAATAAAGGAAATGTTGCTGGCTTTTTCGGTAATACAATGGGTTACTATTCAGCAGATGCTAACTATGGCGACGAAGGTTCTGCTGCACGTTTCTTTTATGTTCCAAAGACTTCAAAGAAAGACCGTAATGATGGACTAGACAACTTCAATGCAAAGGCTTCAGCAGCATCTGAGTTCAGACCAAATCACGCAGAGAAAGCAGAGCAAGGCGAGGACGGTAATCCATATGGACGTTGGACACCTGAAAAGAACAATCACCCTACTGTAAAGCCTACAGACCTTATGCGTTATCTTGTGACTATGGTAACACCAAAGGGTGGCACAACACTAGACCCATTTATGGGAAGTGGTTCAACAGGTCGTGGTGCAAAGCTAGGTGGGTTTAACTTTATTGGTGTTGAACTTGATCCTTATTATTTTGAGATTGCAAAAGCTAGAATAGATGCTATAATAGAAGAATCAACACTAGAAGAGTTCTTTGCATGAAAAACAAATATCCTATCTACATTCTATCTAAGAACCGTTGGAATGATTGTAAGACCGCTGAGTTATTAAATCGACTTGGTGCTGATTATCATATTGTGATTGAAGAAGAACAAATCGAAAACTATGCAAAGAACTTTGATAGAGATAAGTTTGTTATTCTAGATAAACAATACCAAGAGGATTATGATACATGTGATGATCTTGGGTTATCTAAAAGTAAAGGCTCAGGGCCTGCACGTAACTTTGCGTGGGACCATTCTATCAAAACGTATGGTTCTAAGTGGCATTGGATTATGGATGACAACATCTATGATTTTCATCGTCTAAATAAAAGCAAGAAAGTTGCGGTGCGTACATTCGCATGGTTTAGAGCACAAGAAGATTTTGTTGATAGATATAAAAACATTGCAGTAGCAGGTCCAAACTATAGTAACTTCGCACACAAGTACGGTAAAAATGGAAAGACAATACCACCACTTCATTTTAATACAAAAGTATATTCTTGTATGATGGTTCGTAACGATATCCCATTTCGTTGGAGAGCTAGATATAATGAAGATGTTGACTTGTGTTTGAGAGTTTTGAAAGAGGGTTGGTGCACAGTGCTCTTTAACGCATTCTTGGCTGATAAGGCTACAACACTAAAGATCAAAGGTGGTAACTCACAAGAACTTTATGATGATGGTAAAGCCAAGATGGAAAAATCTCAGATGCTTGAACGCTTGCATCCAGACGTAGCGAGAGTCACTTGGAGATTTAATCGTTGGCATCATTGGGTGGATTGGAAAGCATTCCGAAAAAACTATTTAGAAAAAGTCGATAACATTGTATACCCTGAAGACCCTGAGTATGGTATGAAACTTATCGATATTGGTAGAGAAAATGTTGGCACACGTGCCATTGATGATTATTGGAAGTAGATAAAGACGAAAAAAGGTATGGAACGATGGACATAGGAACTATATCACCAATTCAGGTCATTAGCCATTATACAAATATAAGCACTGCTGATAGACATCAGGTTATTACTGATATTAAACATATCAAGGATAATGGCTACATTAGAATAGAAGACGTTGATTATATTAGATACGATAAGAATGGTCAACTAGTAAAGGCTACGCCACACGCAACTGTGGACGTTATAATATGATATTGGGAGTATAATATGAAAGCAGGTAAAGTATGGGGTACGACTGAGCTAATCGAAGCAAATGGTGCTTTAGAGTTTCATCGTATTGAAATGGAAAAGGGTGGTGTGTGCTCAAAGCATTTGCATCGCTATAAGTGGAATGGTTTCTATGTAGATTCTGGTCAAATGTTGATTCGAACATGGCAACGTGACTATGATTTAATTGATGAAACGATGCTATATGCTGGTGATTATCACAAAGTCAAGCCTGGCCTTTATCATCAGTTTGAATGCATTCAATCTGGCATCGCATACGAGTTGTATTGGGCAGAGTTTAATCACAATGATATTGTGCGAGAGACAGTAGGTCATATTAATCATCCACTTACCGATTATAATGGCAATCCAATTGAAATTACAGTTGAAGAAGATTTTTCGCCAGGTGGTTCTACGTTTAAGGAAAGTCGTGATGAAAACGGTCCTTTTTTTACTCGTGTTGAGGACAGTTGTCAGTAGAATGATCAAATATATCTTTGATGTTGATGGAACTCTTACACCATCTAGAGGAAAAATAGATTTAGAGTTTAAACGATGGTTCTCTAAGTTTGCTGAAGAGAATGAGGTATATCTTGTCACAGGGTCTGATAGAGCAAAGACTATAGAGCAAGTTGGAGAACTTGTTTATAACAGAGCCAAGAAAGTCTATCAGTGTAGTGGCAATGATGTTTGGATCAAAGATGTTAGAATACGTACAATAAACTTTGATATATCCGAAGAACTCGAAGATGCATTGATGCACGAAGTTACAAGTAGTAAGTTCTACGAAAAGACAGGCTATCATATCGAAAGACGTGATGGTCTTGTCAACTTTAGTATATGCGGCAGAAATGCTAGTATGCAAACTCGTGCCATGTATAAGCAATGGGATGAGCATAAACGTGAACGTTTCTTGATTGCAGAAAAACTAAACGAGGCATGGGAAGATTATGACTTCAAGGTCGCTGGTGAGACAGGTATAGATATTACCCCAAGAGGATCAAATAAATCTCAGATATTGACAGACTTCTCAGATTATGATACAATATGGTTCTTTGGAGATAAAACTTCATTTGGTGGAAATGATCATGAGATAGCATTAGCTGTTTCAGATCGTCTTGGTAGAAATAGAGTATTTACGGTGGATAGTTGGCGACACACATGGAACATTCTAAAAGGATCGTAGGATTTACTTGTAGCACATTTGACTTGTTGCATGCAGGCCATATCGCTATGTTACGTGAAGCAAAAGAACAATGTGACTATCTTATCTGTGGGTTACAAGTTGATCCATCAGTAGATAGAGACGAAAAGAACAAACCTGTGCAAACTCTTGTTGAACGGTGGTTTCAACTGCAAGGTGTTAAGTATGTGGATGAAATTATTCCATACGAAACTGAAAAAGATTTAGAAGACCTCTTGCAAATGTTGAATATTTCTGTTAAAATAATGGGTAATGAGTACAAGGATAAAGATTTTACAGGCAAAGATATTTGTCGTAAGCGTGGTATAGATTTATATTTTAACTCAAGAGATCATAGATTCTCCACAAGCGATTTGCGGTGGAGAGTTCATGCAATACAAACATTAAAGGAACTAGAAAATGAGTGATGACATGGAACTCCAACCTGTGGTGCGCCGCCGTGAACAAAAGTTCAAGCTTGGCATTATTGGGCATGGGTTTGTAGGTAAAGCAGTAGACTATGTGTTTACAACACCGACTGTTGAAAAGTTTGTGGTGGACCCAAAGTATAATGAAAATACTTTGCAAGACCTCTGTGATTGGCAACCGTCTTGTGTATTCATCTGTCTGCCAACACCATCGAAAGATGATGGTAGCATTGATACAAAAAACATTGATGAAGCGGTAATGCGTTTGGTAAATCAAACTGATGCATTTATTGTAATCAAGTCAACTGTAACACCTGATGTGATTGATCGTCTGTCACGTATTGATGGTCGTATCGTCTATCATCCAGAGTTCTTGACCGAAGCCAATGCAAAAATGGAAATGTTAAACGCTCCATTCCGTTTGGTCGGTGTACAACAACAAGAAGCTGCTCAACACTTGGAAGGGTTATACAACTACTTTAGTATTGCAAACCCTGCACAGATGATTCCTATGTCACCTGTAGAAGCATCTTTCTTTAAGTATGCAGTGAATAACTTCTTGGCTATGAAGGTTACGTTCATGAACCAACTCAAAGAAGTTATGGATGAGTATGGTGGTAGCTATAACCAAATGTCTCGTGCATTGGCAGCAGATCAACGTATTGGTTATTCACACATGAAAATCCCTGGACCTGATGGTAAAGCAGGATTTGGTGGGGCATGTTTCCCAAAAGACTTGTCAGCCTTTATCAACTTTGTTGAGAAGAAAACAGGTGTTGAACCTGCTCTATTGAAAACAGTGAAAACTATTAATGATAACATCCGTAGTCAGTACGAACTATCAGATCGGGAGAAAGAACAAAATGTCAATTATGGACAAGTTGAAGAAGAACAGCAAGATAAAGACAACGGAGATTCTGAATCAAAGTAAGTTCTTCAACGAAAAAGAAATGACTCCTACAGATGTGCCAATGGTAAATGTGGCACTCTCAGGGTCTGTTGACGGTGGTATTGCGCCAGGGCTTACAGTCTTGGCGGGTCCATCCAAACACTTTAAAACTTCTTTTGCATTGCTAATAGCAGGTGCATATCTCAAGGCACGTCCAGATTCAGTGATCCTATTTTATGACTCAGAGTTTGGTTCACCACAATCATACTTTGAACAGTTTGGTATTGACCCTGAGCGTGTGTTGCATACACCCATTGCAAACGTAGAAGAACTAAAGTTTGATTTGATTGGTCAACTCGAAGAGTTAGATCGTAATGATGATGTGATTATTGTTATTGACTCTATTGGTAACTTGGCATCAAAAAAAGAACTTGATGATGCATTAGATGAAAAGTCAGTGGCAGATATGTCTCGTGCCAAAGCACTCAAAGGTTTGTTCCGTATGGCAACACCATATCTAACCATGAAGAACATTCCACTTCTTGCGATCAATCACACATACAAAGAGATTGGGCTATTCCCAAAAGACATTGTTGGTGGTGGTACAGGTATCTATTATTCCGCTGACAATATTTGGATTCTCGGTAGACAACAAGATAAAAAAGGTACTGAAATCCAAGGATACCATTTTGTTATTAATGTCGAGAAGAGCAGGTATGTTAAAGAGAAGTCTAAGATTCCTATTACTGTTTCATGGGACGGTGGTGTTCGCAATTATTCTGGCTTGCTTGACGTGGCTCTTGCTGGTGGGTACGTTACTAAACCTTCGAATGGATGGTATGCAAAGGTTGATATGGAAACTGGTGAAGTTGGTGGCAAAGTTAGGTATGATCAAACTCTAGAAAAAGAGTTTTGGGAACCAATCTTTGCAGAGACAGACTTCAAAGAGTTTCTGAAGAAACAATATTCTATTGGATATAAATCTGAAGTAGATATGGATGATATTGTAGATGACGGAGAATGAAGATTATGAACTAGTTCCTAGTGAGTTTGGCGAACATTGGGATATTCGTATCCTCACTGGCGAATTTATTGAAACCATATTCAACTTTGGTGCTATCAAAGTATCTGATGATGGGGAAAGTCTTAACTACTCTGCTGAGATTAAGGAACATCAGTTTGGTGAAGATTGGAACCCAGATGAGGATATGAACTGGCACGAAACAACAGGCAATATTTTATTAAATATTTTAGAAAGGTCTATAGAAAATGATAATCCTGATAATGGGTCTGCCAGGAGCGGGTAAGACGCATCTTGCCGTGCGACTACAAAACATTCTAAACTGTGCATGGTATAATGCGGATACTGTCCGTAAAATGGCAAACGATTGGGATTTTTCAGATGTAGGTAGACGTAGGCAAAGTGAACGTATGAACACTATTGCCTTGTTTGAAGGAACACGAGGTCGTACCGTCATCTGCGACTTCGTGTGTCCTACTGCGGAAACTCGAAAGAACTTTAGTTCAGATGTTACTATTTGGATGGACACCATCGAAAAGGGTAGATTTGAAAACACTAATAACATTTTCGAGAGACCTACAGATGCGCATCACGTTGTAAAGTCTTTTATGAGTGACGAAGAAATCGAAGAGTTTGCAGCTATGCTAAAGGAAGAATACAATGTTTGATTACAAGAAACCAACTACACAAATGTTAGGTCGTTGGCAACCATGGCATGATGGTCATACTGCTTTGTTTAGGAAAGCGTTAGCAGAAACAGGACAAGTTGTCATCATGGTTCGTGATGTTGGTGGTATCATTGGTATTGATGCTGGTGGTGGGCGTACTGAAGGACAGTATGATAATCCTTTTAAATGGAATGAAGTACGTCAAAACATTGTTGCAGGTCTTGCAGAACATGGGTTTACAGAGGGTGTAGAATATGTTATTATGCAAGTTCCAAACATCGTTGACATCAGTTATGGTAGAGGTGTTGGATACACATTCACGCAACATGATCTAGGTGAAGAGATTCATAATATCTCTGCAACCAAGATAAGAATGGCTATGAGACAAGAAGGTAAACTTTAATGCGGCCTCTATATCATCTAAACTATCCTTTGGATACAAAGTTATTTTTGATGATGGCAGAGGAATATAAAATCCATAGCAAACCTTATTATGATCCAAGATATGATGCTACTATCGATTTTTGGAAACAATACAGAGTTCAAAACAAAGTCATAGAAGATTTGATGTTTGATTTGAATATAAAAGGTAAGCCTAGATTTTATTGGACTGAGCCTAACACCACCATACCTGAGCATGTAGATAATAAAACTACGTGTAGTGTAAACTTCATCTTGACAAATGATCCTGCACCTGTTACAATAGAGGGTACAGATTATGTTTATGAACAATGTCTTTTAAATACCTCTCTTAAACACAGTGTTAAGAATGGTGACGAAGAACGTATATTATTAAAAATAAGTATTTTTGACACACCTTTTGAAAAGGTCATTGAACAAATACCAGAAAAGTACAGGGTGTAACTTGAGTAATATCGAACAAACAATATTAAAGAACCTACTAACAGAAGAGCCTTACATGCGTAAGGTTCTTCCTTTTATTAAGCCTGAATACTTCCAAGGCGTATACAATCTGCTATTCAAAGAAGTAGCAAAGT
>Ga0208644_1000898_pt1 | contig 26282 bp, 16 predicted proteins | sample VirMetDEL_Nov_18_FD_184517 | JGI IMG/M metagenome (GOLD analysis project Ga0208644, IMG submission 184517) | Aqueous microbial communities from the Delaware River and Bay under freshwater to marine salinity gradient to study organic matter... | ecosystem: Environmental > Aquatic > Marine >...
CGACTCCGATCCCGCCGCCCGAGCAGCCGAACTTGCGCTCTGTGCCGCCGACCCCGCCTACTGGCTGGCCATGTGGGGCTGGATTGAAGAACCCCGCGCCCGAGATGGAGAGGACAGCGTCAAGCCGTTTGCCCCGTTCGCTTTTCAGGTGGAGCTTCTCCAGTGGTTTGTTGCCGCAACTGACAGCAGCCAACCGTTTGACGGGTTTGCCAGCAAAAGTCGCGGCCTCGGTGCCACATGGATTGTCTGTGCCGCCGCCACCTGGGGTTGGTTGTTCCGCCCGTGGCGCGGGAAGTTGGTCAGCCGCAAAGAAGACCTCGTTGACAAGCCAGGCGACCTCGACTCCATGTTCGGCAAGATTGACTTCTTCATTGCCAACTTGCCGATCTGGATGCTGCCTGTCGGTTTCAAGACCAGCGACCACCGATTCAAGCTGCTGCTCAAGAACCCGGTGAGCGGGGCACAAGTGGCAGGAGAAAGCACCAGCAGCAAGACCGCTCGAGGAGCCAGAGCGACGTACATCGTGTACGACGAAGCCGCCTTTATTCCCAACTTCATTGACGTGTTCGGCACAGGCGCAGGCACCACCGATCACCGCTTCTGCGTCAGCTCCGAGAGCTTCGAAGAAGGACGTGGTTGGTGGCTTACGTGGCACGAAGCCCTCAACCAGAACCCGGACAGCGTCAAAGAGCTTGACTGGTTCCTCAATCCGTACTTCTCTGAGGAGTGGTTTGACGCCGAGCGCATGCGCTGGAGCAATGATCCCGAGGGGTTCAACCGCGAATACCTCCGCGACCCGTACGCAGGCAGCGATTCCTTTGTCTACCCCACGGTGCGCGACACCGCGTTCGTGGATGAGGGCTACAACCCGGCATGGGTGACGCTCGTCGGCATTGACCCCGGTCGCGCCGACGACACCGCCATCGTGGTCGGCCAACTCGATCCGTCTGACGCCACCCGTTCCATCCGGTGGATTGACTCCTACGAGAAGAACCTTGTCCCGGCGGAGTGGTACGCCCACATTCTGACTGGCATTGAACCCGACGCATCGTCGGCGGTGGAGTGGCACAGAGCCACGGCCAGAGACAAGGAAATGCTGGCGTTCTTCCGTCAACTCCCCACCTTCGGCGACCGCGTGCGGTTTTACATGGATCCCGCCGGGGCACAGAAAGACATGAGCGGCCTTTCGTTCTTTGATCGCATCGTCAAAGAAACCAAACGACTGCGACAGCGCGAGTTCGAAGCCAAGGTGGAAGCCGGAGCCGCGCCCGACAGTCTCCCCACAGTGCGGCCCATTGTTCCGTTGTACCAGCCGCTGTTCTCGCACAACCGTCACGAAACGCGCCGACTTGCCATGCGTGAGCTGCTCATGCGCAGTTCGTTCAGCACCACCCCCGGCGCACGCCGCTTCCACGACGCCCTTGCCAATTACCGATTCACCAAGCCCGGAGACAAAAGCTCCGGTCAACCCGCGCCCATTCACGACGAATGGAGCCACCTCGTCACGGCTGGCGAATACGTGGCGGTCATGGTCAGCCTGGGACTGGGAACCCCGGCCACCACCAAGGACAAGGCCGTGCCGCGCCTGCGGTTGGGCCAAGGTCAAAGCAAACCCGATTCGTTTGTCTACGCACGCATCGCGTAAGGAGCAGTGACCATGCAACGTTTCCAGGATCCCGGCACCCCAATTCCACCACCGCCCGGCCCTCCGTCTCCGCCACCGAGCGTGTCGGCTGGCAACGGCGGCACCATGATCGGCAGCGCCGACGGCGGCACGCTTGAGACCGGACTGTTCGTCGTCATCAACGGCACCGCTTACCCGGTGGTCATGGGCGACGCAACGGGCGGCACGGTCATCGGGTCTGCCGATGGCGGCATGGGCAACACCGCCTCGTTGACCATGCCGGGCGCAGCTCCTGCCGGGCCGCCGCCGCCAATGGGGCCGCCCCCCGGGGCGATTGAAGACCCCAACGGTGGGCCGCCGTCGCCCGATTCCATGATGCGCAACTTCGGCCCACCACCGCCGCCGCGCCGCCCGATGTACTAGCCGAGGAGGCCGCTCGTGGACACGTACCTACCGCCCGACACCTACGCGCCAGCGCAACCAGGATCGCCGTTCCCGAATCCGGGCGACCCGCTGCTGCAAATGCCGCCGGAGGAAGGCGATGCGTACCTCGGAGATCCGATGGCCACGGGGCAGCCGCTGCCACCGCCGCTTCCTGTCGATCTCCCCGTCCTGATCGGCCCCATCCCGCCGCTCTGGTATCGCAAACCGAAGAAGCCCGTGCTGGCCGACGTGTTGAGCGAGGCCCAGCGCGAGAAGGACGACCACGAAGGGCGCGTCCTGATTGCCGCCGAGATGATGCGGCGACTGAACTTGGAAACCAACGGCATGTTCGAGCGCGACCGCGAGGGCATGGAGAGCGGCGAGATTGAGCGTTTCTTCTCCACCGCGCTGCGCGATGAACACGACTTGGTCTGCTCTTACATGGGCAGCATGGACTGGCACGTCGAGGGATTGTTCCGCAATGCCATCGACAAGGAAGAAGCGGCAGCAAAGGAAGACCTCGCCAACTATCTGTTTGAGGTGGAGGCTCGGCAGTTCTCGCGCTCCGGCTACGCCCACCTCAAGGTGGCGCTGGCCGACACCATTCAGAAGTACGGCATGCTGGTCGGCTTTGACGGACTCGATCCGAACAACGAAGAGGTCGGGTTGCAGATGCGTCTGATTGACCCGGCCACCGTGTTCCCCGTGCATGAGGGAGAACGCGGCCTGCGCTGCGTGTACCGCTCCTATTACGCCACCGCCGCCCAGATCGTCGGCGACTTCGATGACGGCACGGGCAAGGTTGAGCGCAAGGTGGCGAAGTTCTCCAAAGACAGCCAGGGCACCTACGACCCGCACTTCGTCGGAGAAGTGGTGGAGTACTGGGATCGCAACTGGTGTCTCGTTGCGTTTGAAAGTGAACAGATCCTGATCAAAGAACATGGCTACTGCCGCGTTCCGTTCACTATCACCTACGGGTGCTTCGGGCAGCAGGGATTCACCACCCTGCCCGACCTGATCGCCACCGACGAACTCCGTTTCGGCGACCGTCCAGCAGGAAGTGCCCGAGGCCGGGGAAACCGTCGAGACGATCTGGTGCGCATCGCGCAGCCGTTCCTGTGGCGACGCACCAAAGCCCACGACATTGAGGAAGCGGTGGGAGCGCGGTTGCTCACCGCATTGCGCCGATCCCTCTTGCCGCCCATGGTGGTCAAGCAGGGCGTGATCAGCGCCGCCGAGGGCGATCCCGACATTGATCCGAACGAGGGCGGCATCACGCGGTTGCGCGACGACGACGACATTCAGGTGCTGCCAAACCTGCCAGCCCCTGAAGTGATGAGTCCGCTCGTTGGCTTCTTGCAGCAGAACAAGCAGACCGGGATGGCAGCAGGCGTGCTGAGCGGCCAGAACCCCGCCGCCCAGACCAGTGGCTACGCTGTCGATTGCCTCATGCAGGCAGGATTTGATCGGTGGGCGCCACTGGTGCTGGCAGTGGAGCAGTTCCTCACCGAGCGCACCGAGTGGAGGCTTTCACTCATTCGCGACTGGGGCGCCATCCTTGGACTTGAGGGCAACCGCGGCACGATCTTTGTGCCACGTCGCAACCCAAATCCGCGTACCGGGAAGAGTCCGGCATTTGAAGTCACGCCTGATCTGATTAAGCGCACCGGGATTCGCGTCAGCGTCAAGCTCCACAAGTTCAACGCCATGAGCCTCGGCCCGATTGGCAACGGCTTGGCCATCGCCAACAACCTTGGCGTGGTGGACAAGCGCACCATGATTGAGACGCTTGGCCTCACCACTGATCCCGATGGCATGTTGCAGCGCATTGAGGACGAGGCACTGGAGCAAGTGCCCGAGGTGCTGCAAGCTCGCACCCTCAAGCGGTACGTGCGACAGGCCGAGGAGGCCGTCGAGCGCGAGGACTTTGAGACCGCCGAGGAACTCATGGCGGAAGTGCAGTTCATCGCCGAGCAGATGCAGCAGGCCCAGCAAGACAAGCAACTGGCGCGGCAGCAGAGCGCCGCTGGCGGTGATCAGCCGCAGCCGCAGGGCATGAGCATGCCAGCGATGGGGACGGATGTCGGCACCGAGGGCGGACGACCGCCCGGTCCAGGAGGCATGTAAGCCATGTTGGCGTACACCCCGATTCGCAACGAGTTCGGCCAAGTCGTCGGGTACAAGTGGCGCAACAAGTTTGGCCAAGAGGAAACCACGCAGGCGGTGCAGGGATCGTGGGGACAGGTTCCCGTGCCACCACCGCCGCCGCGCCGCGACCTCAATCGATTTGATCGTCTCAGCACCGTCAGTCGGTCGCGCTTCGGATTTGCCGACCCCACCGTTCCAGCAGCCGCCGCGCCGCCTCCGGCCCCGAGCAACACGATGCCGTTGGCCAAGCAGTTGTACCAGAAGTTCAGCGGCAACGTGCAGGGAAGTTTGAGCGGCAACCCGACCGATCAGGACTACACCCAGAGCGACCGCGCTTACAACGCCGCCCAGCGACAGTGGGAAAACGTGTTGCAAGACCGGGCGCAGACCAGCAGCCTGCAAGCCAACAGTATGTGGGCGTTGCCGCCGCAGGGCGTGAGCGAGGCTGACTACTCCTACTGGAGGAACGCGCCGCTGACGCAGCTTGCCTACCTGACCCAGGGCGCTTCGGGCAAAGATCGGTTCACCGACAACGCCAACCGATTGGCCCGAGGCATTCGCACCACCGCCAACTCTATGCAGAGCATGAGCGCCGACGACTTGCTGGCCAATCTGTTCGGTGCCAATCGAGGCAGCGCTCTCGGTCGGTCGTTCCAAACGCAACAGCAACCCAACTTCCGATTCGATGACAACGGACTCTTCCAAGGCATGAAGGAAGGCAAGTGGAACTGGGCCCCGGCAAGTCAGCAGGCAGCCGCCATGCAGAGCTACCTCGGCGCCATCTACGGCACCCAGTACTCACCGGAGTTGCAGCAACCCGCGATGGACTACGTCAACCGCTTGATTGATCAGTGGGCCAGCCGCTCGTACAACAAGCGCAACCCGGGAAGCCTGATCAACTGGCTTGGTTCGCAGATGGGCTACTAGGAGGGAATCGTGGCAGGCGTGAAGGATTGGATGTTCAAGGCACGAGGAAAGGGCGACGGCCCGTTCGGTGGCCCCGGCCCGAACCGCTCCGGCGGTGGGGGAGGGGGCAACAACGCCAATGGGTCGTGCATGAGCGACAGCGACTGTGGCGGCAACAAGGTGTGTCGCAACGGAACCTGCAAAGCACCAGCATCAGGTTCCGGAGAGGACGACACCACCACCGTTGATGGCAGTGCCGCCAACTACCAGAACTACCAGCAGAACATGGACGCGCTGGTGAGCGGCATTGCCAACGCCGGGGACATGAACACGAGCGGTCCGTTCGGCGACTTCCTCACTCGCCGCATCTCCCCGACGATGCAGGCCGCGTACGAGCAGTGGAAGAACGCCAACCCCAGCCTGAAGAAGAACGGCATTCTTGATTGGCTGCAATCTCAGAACCCGATGGGCGAAGAGTCTCCGGACTGGATCACCGCCAATGCCAACGAGCAGCGTCGCAAGAAGAAAGAGCAGCAGCAGAAGAACGGCGTGCTTGCCGCCGGGAACGCACCGCAGCAATGGGTTGACCAGTTCTACCGAGAGGGCATCGGCAATTACATGGACTTGGCCGGATACGGTCAGGGCAGCACCCGCTGGAGCGGGTTCTAGGAAAGGAGCGCGTCGTGCCATTTGATCCACGCAACAACGACCCCGGCGGCATGGGTGGGTACTTTGTTCGCCAGACCGGAGTGAGCGAGACCCCGATGATCATGCCTGCGCGAGACGGGTATCCGACCAACTCATCCTCACTCGGTCAAAACCCAATTCCGCCAATGCCCATGCTGATGGGCGAGACCACGCTGGGCCAGCAGATGGGTGACAACGGAACCCTCTACGACATCCGGTACAACCTCCTCAACGGTGCTAACTCCCGAGGTGTCGAGGGCGGGTACCAGTGGATTCCTGCTTCAGCCGAGCAACAGGTTGCGGCCCGGGCGGCGGCAATGCAGGACACGTACAACCAGCGCACCGGAGCCAACGGTGGCCTGATGGCGGCCCAGCAAACGGCCATGGACTATCAGGCAGGAACTCAGGCGGGGGCAATTCCTGCTGCGCCACGTTTTGTCATTCCGCCCATCACCGCATCAATCGGCACGGCTATCTCGCCGAACATCCAGAACACGCCCTCTAACAATCCTTGGGACGGTGTAGGCAGTTGGTTTAATGGGATGCTTGATCAAATTAAGCGCGACGCGCTTCCGCCGGGCATGTACCTCAAGGGTGAAGCACCAACCAGTATTGAGCAGATTCGCGCATTAGGCGGTGGCGTGACGGGAAACGTGGTTGTCCCTGATCCTTACGCCAATGTTGAATCGTCTCGCCAACTGCCGCGACCCGCCAGAGCAAATCTGCCGCCCCCTCCTGTTGCTATGGCCCCTCCGGTGTCGGTTGGCGCACTTACCGATCGAACAGGGTACTGGGGCGATTCTCCCTACGGAAACGCCATTGACTCAGCAGGAGGCGCAGGGGTAGCCAATCCGTTGTTGATGCGACAGGCAGGAATGATTGCGGAGGAAGACGGAAGTTTCAGCCCACGCATGAACGCTCCGGTTCCAATGCCAGTGCCAGTTCCAGCGCAAGTGGTCATTCCTGCCCAGCCGCAGTCGCAGCCGATGCCGCAGCCAGCAATGCAGGCTCGGCAGTTCCCGTTCAATCAGGGCGGCCCCGCATTGCCTCCCGGGTTTGGTGCTAACAACGCGCCAACTGTCATTCCCAATCCCGCAACGTTTGGGCAAGACCTTCGCAATCGGTTGCGGCAACAGTTGCCGCCCGTCTCTCGAGCGCAGCAGTTGATTGATGCGCAGCGCAAAGCAATGGGGAGGTAACCAGTGGACAAGTACAACTCAATGACCACCACGCAGCAAGAACAAATCCTCAATTACTGGAACACCAACGTTCGGCCATCTATTGGCGGCACGTTTGAGGAGTGGCTTGGCTGGGTAGAGCCAATGACCTTGGATGACATTGCTGCTGACCCCAACACATTGCCAGCAAGCAATGCTTCTAAAGGCCCAGAGGGCACGGTGTCGGAAACGGCCAAGTCGGAAAACGTTGCTGACCCCGCAAAGAAGACGCCGCCACCGTTGCCCCCCGGGGCGCGAATGGTCAATCCGACCGGGCCTCGTCCTAACGACGACCCCGGAGGAATGGGCGCTGACCCAGCCAAAGCCCAAGACCCCGGCAAGACCCAAGGCCCCGGCAAGACCCAAGACCCCGGCAAGACCCAAGACCCCGGCAAGACCCAAGACTCAACGTCGGATTGGCTTTCAACGCCAGCAGAATCGTCAACTACTACAACCGAACCTGATCCTCGTTATCCCGTACTTCCCATGACAGAACTTCGCCGCATGCTGCTTGGCAAGCTCAGCGCCGCATACGGCGGGCAGGCTCTGGGTGGGTTCCCGAAGCCGCCGGGTGGTTGGGATCCACGCATGGAAGCCATGTTCACGACGGGTGCGTTTGAACCCGTGACTGCCTCCGAGCAAGACGTGATTGATTACCAGAACAAACCACCCACGCAATTGCCGAAGTTGCCGTACAGCACCTCGCCTTCGTCTTCGTCTGCGCCGCAAGCGCCGTCGCAGTCGCGACCGTGGACAGGCGGTGCTCCGTACAGCGCGGCACCGACAACCAAGCCCAATCCCAATTTCGTGACGTACCAGGACATGCTCAAGAAACTTGGCGTTCGGTAAGGAGACTCCCGTATGGTGGCACCCACGCCCAATCCGATGACCGTTGAGCAATGGAACGCCGACCCGGCAAACGCCGGGTATCGGATGTACATCGGCGAGGACGGCAACACCTACGTGGAGTACGTCGGGCAGACGGCTGACTGGCAGCAAGCCGGGCCGTCGCCGCAGCAACTTGCCACCGCATCGACCACGGGCACGCCGACCGACACCTACGGCGGGGTGGTGACCCAAAGCTCCGGCACCACCCCTGCCATGTCGGAAGGGCCGCGCACGCCTGAAGCCAAGCAGGCACTGGACTCGGTCGCCAACACCTCGTTCTCATCCAGCGAAGCAAAGGGCGCCGAGGCTGACCCAAACCTTTTTACTAGATACACCTTTTTGGACGAAGTTGGCAGAGGCCTTGTTGGCGAAAATGGATTTGACATTGGTGATTTAAATCCGCTTACCATCGCTCAGCGTGGATTGTTGGGCCTCGGCGAAGGGTTGGACAAGGGCCGCCGTCGAACCGTAGAGGCGCTGGGTGAGCAGGCGTACAACAAGATGACCGGACAGGAAACCGACCGCGGTTTCCTCGGCACCATTGCTGCCCCGAGCCTCTGGGCCTACGAGCAACTCAACAAGCTCAATCTCAGCGAACAGACCGAGAACCAGATCGGCGACGGCGGTGGTTTCTCCGACTGGTTGGCTGATCCCAAGAACGAGGCTCAAGTCAAACGGCTTTACGAGAACGGGTACAACGGGTACGAGGGCGGCGACGCCCTGTGGGAATACTTCATCAGCGACAAATCAAACGCCCAGAAGATGGCGCTCGATGTCATGAATGACCCGCTGTTGTGGATCACCGCTGGCACCGCCACAGCAGCGCAACGCAGCGTGCAGCTTGGGGCAAAGGCGACACAGGGCCTCACCAAACTCGGGGTCGCCCCGGCCGTGGCGGAGACCATCGGGTCAGGCGTGGAGACCGCCGCCCGCAAGTTGCCATATGTCGCCGACCCAACCGAGGTGCTGTTTCCAGCCATTGGCAAGGTGGCGCAGAAGACAGGGTTGGCCAGCCAAATTGGCAAGGTCACCAGCAATCCCGCCGTGCAACGGCTCAACCCGTTCCGCGAAACCGAAACCAGTCGGTTGCGCTCCGAGGTCAGCAACGCCGAAGACCTGATGCAGAACCTCGGGCGTCAACTTGACGACCCGTCGGTGCGACCGCCGCAAACTCCAGCGCAACCGATGCGGTTGGTGGACGACCCCGACGTTGAGGGCGATCTCGCGCTGTTCGATCCCAACACCGACAGCATCATCAAATTGGATGCCGCCGGGTTGCAAGCCCTTGACGAGAATCTGCGCAACCTTTCGTTTGACGACTACCGCACGCTGCTCAACGACGCAAGCGGAAACTCCCAAGGGGCCAAGCTGTCCAGCATGCTGTTCGGGATGTCCATGCCGCCGGGCATGGTGCAGTGGTTTGAGACCACCAACTGGCAGCAGAAGCCACAGGCGTTTGAACGCTACGTCAACATGATCATTGCGCGGTTGGATCGAACCGCCAGTCCGATTGAGCAGCAAAACTTCATTGACTCGCTCTACAACGATGCGCTCAACATTGCCAGAGGTCGGCGTGCCATCGGTGGCGTGCCTGCCAACATCCAGAATCGCAAATACCAAGCTGCGGCCCGGATGGACACCATTGACGTGATTCTGGCCAAGGGCGGCTTTGTTGACCAGAACGCCACTCAGCACGCCAGATTGGCAAGGCAACTGCGCGGCGAGGGTGCGGCTCACGGCTACGTCCGGCCTCAGGCTCCCCGCGCTCGACAAGTGCCACCACCGGGCGGCAACAACCCACCACCTCCGGGTCTCTTTGGCAACACGCCACCCCCGCCGCCGCCACCGCCGGGAGGTGGAGGAGCCGGGCTGTATCCGCCGCCGACCACACCGCCGCCGCCACCGCCGGGTCTATCTGGCGGTATGCCGCCTCGGCCCAATGCGCCACAACCCGGGGGCGGACTCTACCCTGGGTCGCGCCCGACGCCGCCGCCGCAAACGCCGAACGTTCCCGACGCTGAGATTCCCCCGCCGCCGGACATGCCCGGCTCTACGCCGGAACCGCCAACATCCTCAGAATTGCCTACACGAGAAGCAGCATTCCGTGATTTGGCGAACGGGCAGCGCGGTGAACCAGAACAAGCCATGCTTGCCATTCAAAACCTCGGCGGAGGTGTGTTTGGCGCAGTAGCCGAAACGGTTGGTGATATCACTCATCGAATGACCGAGCCGTTCGCGCGAGAGGGGACCAACTGGAATTTAGAAGCCGTTCAACAAAAGGTTGATTCGGCGTTGAGGTGGTTGACGAATCCTTATGGGTTTGCAAGGGAATCGCGAGAAAACGCGAGAGCCAATTTTGAGTATTGGCAACGAGAAGGCAGACTTCCAGATGGCGTGACAACCTATGAGGAATTCGCGGCGCTGTTGCAACAGCGCGCACAACGATATGCCGACGCCCACAGGAATCTTCCTGTGTACAACCGAGCGCAGCAGTTGGCGCGTGATGCCGCAGTGGCTCACGGCGAGATGCGGTTTGACGACGAAATAGCATTGCTCCGCGAGTTGGAGGGGCTGTACCAGAACGTTGACGAGTGGAACCGCGTTGCCGGTTCGTACGACCCCAATTTCGAGGCAACGCCCAGACCCCGTGCTGCCGCTGCGCCCGACGCTGAGATTCCGTCGCCGCCAAACATGCCTGGTACCACGCCGGAACCGCCTGCGCCGGCATCGGCTGCGCCGGAGCAGCCTTCAGTACTTGAAGAATTCCTGCGTCAAACAGATTCTCCTTCGTCTGTTGACGGCATCCCTGATCGCGTTGAGCGCTGGAGTGGGGAGGCTTTTGGTGCGCCAAACCCACAAGAAAATTATGATGCGTTTATTGAGTGGTGGGGACAATTTACCGGGAGAAACAATCCTGATCGAATCCGCAACTCTGAAATTCAATCAAGCTATGAGCGCCCAGTACTGTGGGATGAAGGGTGGAGCATAGAGGAAATCGCTCCTGAATCCACCGTTGGCGACCAAACTTGGAGGCTTATCGATCCAACGGGTAACCAATTTCAACTGGTACTGGCGAATCTTGGAAGAAACACGTACCAGTGGCAAGCATTTGATTTGCAGACTGGGGCAAGTGGAATTCTTGGTCCTGAAGTTCACGGTGGAGAATATTCATTTACCTCCGCTCAGGGCATGCTGAAAGCGAGCTTGAACTCTAGAGGTGAATTGCAAGGTGGTGGAATTAGATTAAGTCCATCAAATCCACGGTCGGCACTAAACGCCGATGCACCAACTACCAACGCAGGGCGTCAGGCCGACACGCCTCAGCAATCGCGCACCCCGTACACCGGAGTGTTGCGAGAGCCAACTGACGAAGCCGTCACGGTGCCTTTGGGATTCGGCGGCGAGTTGGAGTTTGAACCGTGGCAAGCGGGTTCGGCTAGGCCAATCTTCATTGAGACGCCGTTCGGCCCCATCACTCGTGTGGTGTTGACCAACTTCCAAGGTCAGCGCGTGGTTGTGCCAATGGGCATTGCGCAGCGTTTCGATGATCGTGGCTTTGAGGTGCAATCGTGGGTTCCGATAAGCGCAATACGACCCGACGGCATTGATTACGCGCTGATTGACGAAGACATGGCCTCCTTGGTGGATGAGTTGGCGGCTAAGATCGACAACATCTGGTTCAGCGAACAATACTCACCGGAGTCCCTTGCGGCGCAGTGGGAAGTTGAGCCTGATCGCGTCGCCTCCATTCTGGACAGCATGATCTTCGCCAACTCAATGGCGCCGGGAGCGCGTCGGCCCGACATGCGCAGCGTGTTCCGTGAAGAATTCATGGGTCGCGCACAAACCACTGCCGACGCTCCAGTTGAAGACGTGGCTCGTCAAGCCGACACCCCTGAGCCAACCGCCTCGCCAGAACCAACCACTGCGCCCGAAGCTCCTGCTCCTTCTCAGTCGTTGACTGACCAAGGGTGGGAGATTGAGCAGATCACCACGGAAATGGACGGCGGCATGCCGACGTGGTCGGTGCGGCCACCGGGCACCGACCGCCAGTACTTCTTGGTTCGGGCAACGCAACAGGATGGCAGCGTGCGCTGGGAGGCGTACAACGCACAGACCGGGCAATCGCGCATCATCGGCGGCAACGACCTGTCCCCCGAGCAAGCACAGCGGCGATTGGCCGAAGCCATTGGCCAGCCGGGACAGGCGGTGCCGACAGAGCCGCGACCACAGGCTCCTCAGCGACCGCCCTACCGGGAAGGGCAACCGATCACCGAAGCCGGGTTCACGGTCGAGCAGGGCACCCGAGTCGGCTTCAACAACATGTTCCGAGGCCATCAACTGGTAGATCCGTTTGTGGTGACGGCGCCGGATGGCAGGAAGTACTGGATGATTGCCCGAGCGGAGCAGCCGCCCGGCGGTCAGCGCGATGGCGTCATCTTCCAAGGCGACCCCAACCAGCGGCAATGGCGAATCTATCGAGCCGACCCAGAGACTGGACGCATCACTCGCGATCAGGTGCTGCCGCGAGGAAGCCGGAGCGTCACTCGCGCACGGGCTGAATTGCTCATCTACGAAGACGTGTTCGGCCCACTGCCCCGCCGTCCAACTCAGTTGCCTCCGCTGCCGGGGCGTCGTCGCCGAGGAAGCGGCGGTGGCACCACGCCACCAAACAACACCAACCGCGGTGGCGGTGGCGGTGGCGGTACTCCGCCCCCACCACCACGCAATGGCGGTTACGGCGGGTTTGAGTGGGCTGACGACCGACCGGGCTTGCCCGATCCTATGCGTACGTGGAAGACCGATGTCATCTTCACCGACGAAGACATGGCCGTGCTGGAGCGGGTTGTTGACGGGGAGCAACTCGGCCAGTTTGTTCTCAACGCCAAGAGCGAGATTCAACTAGCGAAGCAACTGTTGGCCAGCGGCGAGACGGTGGACACCAGTCCGGTCCTGGCGTCGTTCATGAAACGGTACGGCCCCGATGGCATGGGTGTCATCAAGGAAATCGACGACATCGCCAAGATCACGCCCGAGGTGGAGAACATCATCGCCGCCGGACTGGGCCGCAAGAAACTCGAGGTGGCGGTCGGCTTGCGCAATGCTAAGGGTGAGATTCCGATCAAGCCGTTCATGGGAAGCATGAAGCTTGGTCGTGCGCTCGACACCTATGATCGAATGAGCAACGCGCTCAAGGGAAGCCAACTCTACAACTGGGCCAACATTCTGCCGTTCACCGTCAAACAGGTTGTTGGCAACTCGGTCACGCTCGGATTGGCAAACCCTCGGTCGTTGCGCGAGTTCTTCAGCCCCGCCAACTGGCGAGCCATTTACCGTCGAGAGCGAGAAGGCCTGCTCGGCGCAACCGAATCATCCATTGACAAACTGCGCTCATCGTACGGGCTGCCGCCCAGCAATCGGATTCGGCAATCCACACGGCAAGGAAGCCTTGCCGGGGCCAAGTTGCTCGGCAAAGAGAATGCCCGCACCCCCATCGGCGAACTCCTTGCGCCGGACAAACTGCGCGACTTCGGGCAAGTTGCAGACAACGCCATGCGCGAGGCGGTCTACGGCACCACGGCTCGTCCAATGTTGGCCGACCTCAAGCAGCGCATCCGGGTTCATGCCCAGAAACGCGCCAACGACTTTGGCGTCCAAGTGGACGAAGATCAGTTGGCCCGACTCTTTGACGAGTTGGAGCGGGCAAACGACGGCGGCTTCTCCCCGGTGCAATTGCGCACCGCGCTTCGCGAAAGCGGGTTTGCGGGAGATCGACTGGACGACTGGGCGGAACGTGTGGCGCGGGACTTCCTCGGTGGGAAGGTGGACGACCCGGCCACCGGGTTCAACGGACTGCGTCAGATAGATCAACTGGCCAACGCCGAAATGGAGCGCGTCGGGTTCCGATTCGAAGAGCGCAACATTGACGCTGTCATGAACCGCCTCACCTTCTACCACTACTGGAACTCTCGGGCTGGATTGCTCTACGGGCAAGAACTGTTGCGCAAGCCGTTGCTGGCCGTCTCGTATTACCGAGCGATGGAGGGACTCAAGAACGAGGCGGAGCAGAACAACTACCCCGAGTGGCTCAACGGCTGGATTCAGATGATGGGCACACCAGCCGGGTTCACCACCTACCTCAACCCGGTCAGCACCTTCGGCACCATGCTCACCTTTGCCGAAGCCCAGTTCCGCGAAAGCGGGAACACCATTTCCGACTTGACAGCAATCGGGCGATTCGTTGATCGAAGCCCGTTTCAGGTCAATCCGTTGCTGGCCTCCATGCTGTACTGGAGCGGCGCCCTCGGCTCCGACGCCGCCATGCCCAATATCGGTGGCGGCTTCACGACCATCAATCGGGACGCAGTGGAATTGGTCAACCTGTTCCGCACCAATGTGCAGGGCAAGCCGCCGCTGTCGGCCAACTTCAACATCACCCCGGCGTTGAGCAACCGCATCGCCAACTGGACGACCACGCTCATGGCCAACTCCGGCCTTGACACCAACATCGTGGAACGGCGCAACCTCAACGCGGGGCAGATCACCAACAAGAACTGGTTCGTTCAGCAGATCCTGCAAGAGGACGACCCGACCCTGACCGACGAAGAGGCGGCGCTGGTGGCCGCCCAAATCCAAGACGACTTGGACAACCCGATTGTCAAAGAGGCGATGGCTCGAGCGGCGGAGATTCCGTTCCAAGGCATCTTCAGCACGCAGCCGTTCAGTGAGGGCGGATTCGGCGGATTGGTCGGCGGATTCCTCAACACGCAGATCAGTCCGATCACGGCAGTGACGCGACCCACATTGAAGAACGAGAACCAAGCAATCCGACAGGCGGATCGCGAGGGCAAGCCAGTCAGTCCGGTCGCGCTCAATACCGCGTACTTGCAGAACGACGTGGCCACTATGGCCAACCAGGACGACTTCCGGTTCGAGCAGGCTGTCAAAGGCTACAGCGCCATTGGCACCGATCAGCAACGGGCGGCCAAGACGTTGTGGGACAACATCACCAGCGGGGCGGTGACTGGCCCGGTCACGGCCAACGGCGTCACCTACACCCCTGAGCAGATTCTCGGCATGAGCGAGGATCGACGCAAAGACGTGGCACGGGTGGCGTTGGACGACCAAGGCCTGATGACCGAGTTGCAACGGTACTGGGACACCACCGCCCAGTATCGAGCGGCCCACCCCGAGCTGACGGATTACTGGGCGTTCAAGGACACCGCCGAACTCTACCCCGGTGGGGTGGAGCAGTTCGCGCAAGCCGCCATGCAACGGAACGAGGGATACGCTCGGTACGTCCGCGACCAAGAGCGCATCTTCCCGGAACTCAAAGTTCCCGGGTCTGACCGCAACAAGATGCTCACCAGCGACGACGCCTACCGCTCGGCTATGGGCATTCCCAAGTCCATCTACGAGACAGCACAGGCTGGTCAGGGCACCGGGCCGTACGGCCCGAGCATCCCCGGCGTGGCGGCTGGTCTCACTCCCGGCCAGCAGCAGGCACAAACCAAGGGCGGTGCCGACGACCAACCCAGCGATTACGAGGAAAGCGTCAAGAAGGACATTGGAAACTTCTCCGGCATGGTCGCCATGATGAACGAGTACGACGCCAAGATGGGCTACGCCGAGGGCACCTCGGTCAATCAGTACATCAACCGGGTGTTGAACGGGAAGGCTGGCGGCAAGCTGGACAGCGCGATCTACAGCGCCATAGACGACGCCTACGGTTATGTCTTCCCGAGCAAGGCGACGCTCAAGAACTACCTGATCTGGCTGCTGGACCCCAACGCCAACCCGGATGGCAGCAGCGACATTCAGCGGTTCTTGGACTGGAACTCGGTGCAACTGGCACGCGAGGCATTGGGCAAACCCGACGTGGCAGGCGGCGAAGGGGGAGACCTGACCCGCAATGCCCTGATTGGCAACCAAGTGGTGGTGCGTGCCGCAGACGGCAGCGGGTACTCCTTTGTTCCGGCCGATCAAGCCGGGACGGGACAGGTGGTTCAAGATCGGCCCCGGGTGACGCCGATCTCCACGATGTTGCTGCTCGATCCGCAGAACCCGTATCAGACGCTTGGCCCGGTTCCGCCCGGGTTGCCGCTGTACCTGATCTCCCGAGAGGGGGATTGGGCCTTGGTCGAAACCCCCGACGGGGTGCAGGGATGGGTGCAAGTCAGCGGCATTGCCAACGCCGCTTAGGGGTAACGGTACGCATGGTGCCGAAAACATTCTTAGGGTGAGGATTGAGGGCGCGTGCCCGAAGAGGAGGCCAGATGGAAAAGGAACTTACGCCCAGTGCTGCGGAGGCAACCCTAGAGGTTGTCTCGTCGGAACCCGCCGATATCAGCCTGCCCACCGGAGACACCCCATTCGATGCCGAGGGGAACCCGCTGGCCAGTGAAGCGATGTCGCCGGAGGAAGAAGTCGCTGGGAGTGCATCGCCTGAGGCGGAGCCGACCGCAGATGAAACGCAGGCAGAGCTTGCGCGACTGCGGCAGGAACGCGCCGAGATTGAGGCGATGTTGACGCAACGAGCGCAGGCTGAGGCGCAGGCTGAGGCGGAGAGGTACTGGAACACCTACGAATCAGAGCTTGACTCATGGATGAGCAAAGCCAGTCAGGTGATCTACCAGAACGCGCAGAACGCCTACGACCAAAGTGCCTACATCGCTCGAGAGATGGGAAAGGTTCAACAGCAATACGCAGAAGGCCAACGTCAACTGCGAACAGCGCGAGAGCAGGCCATTTGGGGTGCGGTGCAGCAGCAGCAAATCCCGACCGTGGCCGGGCAGATCGCCCAGAAGTACGGGTTGCCGCAGGAGGCCGCCAACGACCTCATGCATTTGCCGCCCGGACTGATGGAGAAAGAGGCACAACGGCTGTCAAAGGTCTACGAAACCATTCAGCAGTTGTACCAGGAAAACGACCAATTGAAGCGCAGCAAGGCCGCGCAAGCCGTCGGCGGGATGACCCCGGGCGGCGGTCGTGCGGCGGGTGGCCGCATCAAGGCAGGAAGTCGCCAGCACTTGCTGGCGCTCTGGGGACAAGGAAGGTAAGGAAACGTGGCAGCGACCAACTTTGCAGGCGCAAGCCTAAACAACCTCGGGGTTGGGGTGACGGGAGCGCTCATCCCCGCCGACAACATCATTCGCAGCGTGGCCTCTTGGGCCGACGCGCTTGAACCGCGCCGCACCCCGGTGCTTCAGCGATGTGGCAAGGGCAAGGCCGTCGATCAGATCAAGATTGAGTGGGGCCAGAGCTACCACACGGCCATCAAGGGAACCATCAACGAGGCGCTGGACACCAGCGAGACTGGCATTGACCTTCAGTCGGGTGAGGGCAAGCTGCTCCAGCCGTGGATGGTCATTGAGATCATCAACTGGGCTGACGCCGCGAAGACCCGGCTTGACTACACCAACCGCGAAGAGGTGGTGATTCGCTCCATCAGCGGCGACACCATTACGGTGCAGCGCGGTGCTGGTACGTCAGCGGTGGCACACGACGACGATGCCTACTGGGCGGTTTGCGGCGTGGCGATGCCGTACAACACGGACTTCGCGCTGTCGCCCTTCACCCGTGGCGACCTCATCTACAACCACCCGCAGCGGTTCTACGGCGAGGTGGCGGCGGACGTGGCGGCGCGTAACACCCCGACCTACGAGACCAGCGGCGACCAACTCCTGCGCGATCTCGAAGAGCAGACCATGCTCATGAAGTTCTACTTGGAGCGGGCCATCGTCAGCGGCACCCGCAATGCGGGAGATGCCAACGGCTCCGGCACCGCCACCACGCAGAACCCGTACAAGATGGGCGGGATTGACTACTACGTGACCAACCACAGCGGTCGCGTCGAGAACCTCGCTGGCAAGACCCTCTCGGCCTACGACCTTGAGTCGCTGCTTCGCGACATGTACAAGGAAGTGGACGACGGCGGCGCCAAGACCCTGCTCATGGGGCCGGACACGGCGGCGATCTTTGACACGCTGCTCAACCCGATCCGTCAGGCGACCGTGACCGACACCTCGGTCAACCTCGTGGTGGACACCCTCAAGTTCCGCTGGGGCACGCTGGAGATCATGCCGACCCAGCACATGCCGGAGGGCAACATCCTCTTTGTGGACTTCAAGGACATCAAGGTTCACCCGTACAAGGGCGTGGCCTGGTCCACCAAGACCATCAGCACCGACGGCCCGTACGACAAGATCGCCATCTTCGGCGACTACACCATGACGGTGGACCGGGTGCAGCGCATGGGCAAGATTCACGGGTTCGACATGAACCTCAACAACTACCCGCGCAAGGAATTCTTCTAGTCGATGAGGAGGACTGACGTGAGCAAGCACTCGTTGAAGCACGCCACGGAGGAGCAGGAGATTCCTGCTCCTCCAGCCCCGAAGCCGGAGGCCGAGGTGAGCAAGTACCCAATTGCCTACTACAACCCGATCATCATTGACGAGCGGTTTGTCATCGGCGACGGGCTGTACCGCCAACGGTTCCGGAACGGGCGGTTCATCGCGACCAACGAGGAAGAGGAACGGGCGGTGCGTGCGGCACTGGCCATCCACGGCAAGGACAAGCCCGACCGCTGGATGGGCGATGACATGCGCAAGACGTGGACGTGCAACAAAACCGGATTCACCACCGCCAACGAAAACGCCAAGGACGACTACCAGGATCGTCGCAGCATTTAGCGATTAGCGAGGCTCGAAAGGAGCAGCCAGATGGCATTCGCCGCAACTCCCCTCAAGAACGTGACGCTGTTTGACAGCAAGGCGCGAACCGCCGACGAGAACAGCGCGTCCCAGAACAACTACGCCTACCGGGGCGTGCAAGTCATGGTCAACATCAGTGCCATCAGCGGCGCCAGCGCCGACGGCACGTTCACCATTCAGGGCTACGACGAACTCAGCGACAGCTGGTTCACGGTGCTGGCCTCGGCGGCCAAGAGCGCCACGGGGTTCTTCACCCTCACGGCCTACCCGGGCATCGCCGCCTCGTCCAACGTCTCGGCGAACACCGTGCTGCCGAAGCGGTGGCGGCTGAACTTCGATATCAGCGCGACCACGACCCCGAGCGTGACCTTCTCTGCGTCGGCCACGCTTCTTCCGTAAGGCGCTAGGCGCGAGGAGAACCCAGCAATGGCTACGACTCGCGCCGACCTTCGACGCTGGGTGGGGCGACTGGTCGGCGATCTGATCGTGTGTACCGCCACCGATGCGGGAACCACCACGACGTTCATTGACAGTCGCAACTTGGCGATTGAGAACAATGCACTGGTGGGGCGGAGGGGCTTTGTCTCCTCCGCCGCCGCCTCGTCCAACGAAGGCTCCAGCGTGCGGGTGACAAGCAACGTCAAGACGGCTAGGTCAATTGCCTTTGAGCCAGCCCTGCCAGCCGCCACCCAGCAAGGGGACGTGCTGGAGCTGTACCACGAGCGCGGTCTCGGCCCCACCCCCGAGGAAATCCACGAGGTGCTGAACTCCTACATCGGGAGCGTGTCCGACCTTGCGGTGACCGAGGTGCAAGGCACAAGTTTCACGTTTGACAAGACCAATCCGGAAGTGACTATTGACTCCACATGGTCGTGGTTCAGCGGAGCGGACTGGCAGGACGACTGGGGATTGTGGCACCCGATTCCGCCAGCAGACCTTCGCATCAACGTGCCGGACCGCACGGTGGAAATCATCAACCGCTCAGCGTTGGTCGCCGACGCTCGATCAGTGCGACTCCGAGGACAGACCAACGCCACAGCCTTGATCAACGATACCTCCACCACCGCTGTCGATGCTGAATGGCTTTCCTATCAAACAGCGGCCCAACTCATGATCTCTATGAGCCACCGTGCGCACGATCCTGCTCAAGTGGAACGACGAGCGCAGTATTTCCAGACCCTTGCTGATCAACGCAGACCCAAAGTTCGAGCAAGGTTCCCGGGCAAGGCAATCAAGCTGTGACCGATCAGCCGGAGCAGACATTGTGGAAAACGGTGTGGCTGGGCCGCGCCGATGACGACGCCGCTGACGGCTGGCTCCCCGTTGAGGGGGAGGTGCGCACGTCGCAACTCGCGGTGTTTGAGCGCAAAGTCACCATCGGCGATGCCAGCAAGGACAGCGACGACTACATCTCATCGTGGATCCAGGGGGACTGGAGCGGCGGTGGTCAAATCTACGATCTCGCCGAAGGTGTAGAAGTCAACCGTTTCTGGTGGGCGCAGGCAGAAACACGGTTTGTCAACCAGACCGCCTTGCCGCCGTACGTGGCGGAGACCAGCATGACCGCCAACGGGTCGGTATGGCCGTTGGGCGATCTGTGGGACTCCGGCACCGGAGACTTTGCCAAGTTCGCCATCTGTTACCTGAGCGGATCCACCTACTACATCAAGCTGTTCGATCCCGTCAATGATTCCTGGGGAAGCGCCACCGCCACCACATGGGCGGGGCCTCCCGTGAGCAAAGCGGTGCATTATCGCGGGTCTACCGCCGTCACGTATCTGGTGGTGCCGCTCGGCGGCGTGGCCAGCGGCGGCAACAACCAAGCGTACGCCACCCTGTACCTCAACAGCGGAGCATTGACGCAGGCGGTCGTCAACACCAACACCGTCACCACCGAGCTTGCCGTGAACGGCGCCCCGGCCAGCACCATGATGCTGGCAGACGAAGGGCGACTGATTTCTATGGACAACGAGGGGTACATCTGGACAACCAACAATCCGAGCGGGCAGAACTGGGGCAAGCTCTGGCGTCCTGAAGGGCAACTTGAGGGAGCCGGAGCGTTGCGGTTTGACATGAGCCAAACGCCTCGCCACCTGATCTCCTACATGAACCGCAACGGAGAACCGACTCCGGTGCTGGTCACCGATGAGGGGGCGTGGTTCTTGTGGTCCAAGGACGGATCGGCGTATTGGGTGAAGAGTCACATCCAGTATCCGCCTCACCCCGATTTCGGGCACGGGGCCACGGTGTGGCGACCGGGCGAAGACCTGTGGATCAGTGCTGGCGCCGACTGTGTCCGGCTCACGTCGGCCAACGTCATCGTCCCGATGAGCGGCCCATCCCGGGACGACGGCATGCCAAACGAGCGGCGAGGCGTCATTCGCGATCTGGTCTCCGAGATGAGCAGCCTGTTTGCCCTGATTGAAGGAGACAACGAGGCCGGAGATGCACAGGACTGGGTGGAAGACGGTGGACTGTACAACGACGATTCACCGTATTTCTCATCCGGCGTGTCTTATCCCAGCCTGATGGCGTGGACGGGAACAGGATGGCACACGCTGTGGTCGCCTGATGCCAACACCGCCACTCCAACCTGGGGAGTGGTCAGTCGGCTGAGCAAGCATTACCGCCTGTGGTGGGGCATGAGCGACGGGTTCATCCGCTCCATCAAGTTGCGCCGCACCTTCCACAACCCACGCGCTGGGCTGGATGTCAATCTTGGCACAGGCATTGACCTGTACGGGCCGACGGGATTCGTCGAGACAGGGCGTTTCGATGCGTCCATGCGCGGTTTCAACAAGATCGCGTCGCACGTCGTGGTCTACATGGACTACGCCACCGCCTCCGAGAAAATGGATGTGCTGTATCGCACCGACATTAATCTAGACTGGACACCGCTCGGCACGGCCAACACCATTGGCAAAAGCAATTTCCCGTTCGCCGTTAACGACGACGGATTCAGCGAAGGCGAAGAGTTCAATTGGATTCAATTCCGACTGGAATTCTCTCGCGGCGACGACAATACCGTCACGCCAATTCTTGACTCGTTCGTGCTGCACTTCGTCAAGATACCGCAAAACACCGCGTCGTTTGTCTTTACTGTGCCGCTGCCGAAGCGGGACTGGATGGGCAAGACCGCAGGCGAAATTGTGCGTCACTTGAACGCTCTGCTTGAACACGGCGGATTCATCAAGTTTGTTCACGGCGTGGGATGGGACAACGACGGTGAGGTGACCAAGGTGTACCGGGGCAAGGTGGCAGGCATCAGCGGCGCCGACGCCACGGGCGAAGACTATTCCGGGGCACGCACTGTCAACTTCATCTCGTTGCAAGAGGAGGCGTAAGGGTGCCAAGCAAGCCCAGCCCTTCCGCGCCAATCAAAGGGTTGCCGCCGCTGCCGCGCATGGGAGGCAAGACCAGCCGACCCAAGCCGATCCGGAAAGTTCCTCAGCGACCGACAGGGCCGCGACTCTATCAATTGGAGAAAAAGCCAAGGCGCATCACGGGTGGCCCGGGTGAACCACCAGTCGGCTTTGTCACACCGCACACCTCCAAGACCGAATGGATTGTCTATTGGGCGTTGGCCAAAGTGCTTGGCACGCCGGGTGACCCACGGAAACCACCGTTTGTCGGTGGCACCAACTGGCAATACCAGAAGGCGGTTGGCGGCGGTCGCCGTATTCGCGGCGGTCAAGTGCTGGACTTCGTCGTCATGTCCGGATTGAAAGCCATCGGCATTCGCGTCGAGACCGAGCGGTACCACATTTTCACCTCAGCCACGAATCAAGCCAGCGACTTCTATTTGCGCACGCACGCTGTCGGCGTGGACGAGGTGATCGCCATCTTTGACCAAGATTTCATTGGTGACCCTAGCGGAAAGTCGGCCTGTGCCACCGTGGCTCGAGCGATTCGAGGCGACCAAGACCCCAACCCGATTCGCTTTGGCACCGCAAGGAGAGTCCGCTAATGAAGCTCCAGTTCCGGATTCAGGACATTCCTGACGGAAACCCGATCAGCGGATTGAGCGCCACATTGCGGTCGCTCAGCACGGGAGAAGCCATTGCCTCAGCTATGTCTGACAGCGAGGGGTTCGTGTCGTTCACGCTGAACGGCACACCCCCGCCGTGTCAGGTGCAGATCACCAAGGGAGCCGAGACGCGATTCATTTCCTCGCAAGTGGAAGGCCCGGCTGGCGCGTTCGATCTCAGCGAAATGGAGCGCGTGCTTCAAGGAATTGGTACAGTCAGTGGTGGAGTCAGCGCACTGTTGGGATCGGCGCTGGAAGTCACGACCACGGGTGCCGCAGACCTCACGGTGAGTGTTGGCACGGGCGCGGCCATCACGCCCGACGGGTTCCTCTTTGTCTCCTACGCGCCAACCGTGCTCACCATTCCGGCCCCCACCTCTCCCGCCACCTTAGCCACCTTCTTTGTGGTGGTGGACGGCAGCACCGCAGCCGCCTCGCTGGGTCAGACCCAGCTCAAAGTGGTGACCAGCGTGGCAACCAACCAAACCAAACTGGCCGATGTGATCAGTCGGAGCAGCAGCCTCGTCATTGCGGCGGCGGACATCAACCAAGAAGAACGTCCGCTGTTGTTGGAAGGGGTGCGCACCACACAAGTAACACGATTCGCCGAGACCACCGTGGACACACAGGTGGCGGTGACCAGCACGACAGCTGCCAACGTGGAAGCAGCTGAGACATCGGTGTATCTGGCAAGCGGCACATGGGACGTGCAGGCCTCGGTGCTGGCCAACACCAACGGCGAGGTGGAGTTGGCGCTGTGGGCTGGCAATTCGTCCTCGCCCGGCACGTACGTTGCCAGTGGCACCTTTAGTAGCCAAGCCAGCAGTGTGTTGATTGAGTCAGGTGTGTCGGGCGGCGCCAGCCGAAGTTACGGCATGAACATTCGGCGACGCTCCGGCGGGTTGGCAGGCGACTACACGCTGACGCGCACGACAACGTGGGTCAACAACACAGTGCCCTTGAACTTTCCGCAAGACATTTGCACAGGGGGAGGGTATTACTTTGTCAGCAATCAGGACAGTGATCATATCCAGATCTGGTCAACAGATGGAAGTTACGTAAAAAAGTTTGGCAAGAACGGCACCGCAAATGGCGAGTTCCGCTCGCCCAAGGGCATAGCCACAGGGTCAGGCTACAGCGTGTTTGTTGTAGATTCTGGCAATGACCGAGTGCAGCATTTACTAAGGGACCTTACCGGATCGTTGTCGTACTCAAGCAAGTTCGGCACCAGCGGCACAAGCGCCGGACAGTTCTCCAGTCCCTCAGGCATTGCCAATTTCACAACCTCGTTGTACGTCACGGACATTAGTCGTCACAAGGTGTTGAAGTTCACCACAAGCGGCGCGTTTGTGCTGGAGTGGGGCGGGTTGGGCAGCGGCACCGGACAATTTTCCTACCCATACGGAGTAGCCACAGCCTCTGGTGACGTGCTGGTCGCGGATTATGGCAATGACCGGATCAGCAGGTTCACCAGCAGCGGAACCTTTGTCAGTTCATTTGCTACCTCCAATCCGCTGAACGTCGAGGTGGATGGGCAGGGGCGCATCTGGGTGACCTCCTCCGCAGATGACGCGGTGCGCGTGTACTCCAGCGACGGCGTGCTGCTTGCCACCGTCACATGGGCAAGTTACCCCAACGGCATGATTACCAATGGCTCCGGCAACATGGTCATAGTCAACGGAAGCACCTCCGGCGGAGCCAACGCTGGAGCTATTGGGACGTTCACGTTGACCGGAGACTACGCACTCAACGCTGCCACGCTGTCTGTCACGGCCGTGCCAAGGAGATAAGCCATGAAGATCCAAGACTACTTTCGATCAGTCCCCGGAGGTTCGGCCCAGTCAGGGGTCACGGTCACGTTGTACAAGCATGCCGACGACAGCACCGTGACAACCGCCACTACCGACGGCACCGGGTTGTACACGCTGACTCAGAGTCTCAATCCCGGCCCGGTGTACTGGTTGGCCACCAGCGGCACCGGATCAAGCACGCGCAAAGGCAGCAGCAAGAGCTTTGGCATGAGCGGCCCATTGTCCGTGTACGAGTTGGTGTATGTGCTTCAGGCACTCGGCAATGGCAAGGTCAAGGGATACGCCAATGAACTAGACGTGACGACCACCGGGACGCGCGGCCTGAGCATCGACACTGGAGCGGCGTTGGTGGCTGGCGTACCAGTCACGTTGTACGCCGCGCAGACGGTGACTGGCACAGCCAACTCCTCTGGATCCACACGGTCGGACGTGCTGGTCCTGGATGTGACCAACGCAGGACAGGCGGAGGAAGGCAAGGCTGTGTTGAGCATTGTCGCTGGGCAAACGTCGTCCACGATGACGGTGCCGTCCGGCCACACCTATCTGCCGCTTGCTGATCTGACGCTGGCCGACGCCGGAGAAACCTACTCGGTGACGCAGATTGACACATGGTTGCTGGACACCGCGGCGTTCCCGACGCGAAGCGAGACCAAGCAGGAGTCGGTGGTCACGTCGCAGACCAGTAATCAGACCATCAGCTCGACCTCAGGAACCAGCGTGCTGAGCGGAAGTGTGACGCTGACCAACAACGTGATCTACGACGTGACGGTGCGGGTGTTCCTGTTGACGGCCACCACTGCCAACGACGTGGGCCTGTCCGCTTGGTGGGGAGCCACTGGCACGGCTGGCACCGAGGTGCTGAACGGAGCCGCCACGCACAGCGGCGTTGAGGCGATCTACACCACCACGGTCACCGGAACCGGATCGGCGGTGAACTTCGGGGCGTTGGTGCGGAAGACCGATGCGGCGGCCACAGCTTCGTATCGCAGCGGTTGGTCGTTGGTCCAGGCCATCCCGAGAACCTAATGAGCAGCCTCCTCTCAGCCAGCGTGAACGGCGTGCTGAAGCTCCTCGACCGGGGCTTCCTCGGTTTGCCGCGCATCACCACGCTGCCGACCGCCAGTGCCAAGTACCGAGGCACGATGGTGCGAGAGGAAGGCGGCACCAACGTGGCCGACAAACTCTGGTTCTGTTCCAAGAACTCCTCTAACGTGTACGGGTGGAGCGAGTTCACGCCGGGGGCCACTGGCCCGACCGGACCCAGCGGCGGACCCACGGGGCCAACTGGTGCAACAGGGGCCACCGGGGCAGCGGGAGCGCAGGGAACGCAGGGCGTGACGGGGCCAACGGGGGCGCAGGGAAGTCAGGGAGCGCAAGGAGCAACCGGGCCGACTGGAGCGCAGGGAGCGGCGTCCACGGTGACTGGCCCGACCGGGGCCGCCGGGCCACAAGGAACCGAGGGAGCGGCGTCCACAGTGACGGGCCCGACCGGGCCGACCGGGCCAACGGGTTCCACGGGGCCGCAGGGCACGCAGGGCAATGAGGGAGCAGCCTCGACCGTGACCGGGCCGACCGGACCGACGGGCGCACAAGGAGCGCAGGGAACGCAGGGAACGCAGGGTGTGGCTGGGGACACCGGACCCACGGGGCCAACCGGGGCGCAGGGGCCACAAGGGGCACAAGGCGCTCAAGGTGCAGCGGGGGCGGATTCCACGGTGGCCGGGCCGACGGGGCCGACCGGACCCACGGGGCCGCAGGGCACGCAAGGCGTGCAAGGTGATGCGTCCACGGTGGCGGGACCGACGGGGCCAACAGGAGCGCAGGGGCCACAAGGGG
>Ga0208644_1000900_pt1 | contig 26255 bp, 15 predicted proteins | sample VirMetDEL_Nov_18_FD_184517 | JGI IMG/M metagenome (GOLD analysis project Ga0208644, IMG submission 184517) | Aqueous microbial communities from the Delaware River and Bay under freshwater to marine salinity gradient to study organic matter... | ecosystem: Environmental > Aquatic > Marine >...
ATCAAGTGTTTCATGGCGATTAAGTGAAATACCAAAATAAGAATAATTCTTTTGTTGCTTGTTGTTGGTAGTTGACTAACTCAATTTGCCCTTGCCTGTTCGGGTCTATTCAGGCCCAATTCCCCTGTATTTTACTGTTATTTACAGTGGATTTGAGGGTGTTCCATCTTTCAAATTGAAGGGATTTCCCATGTTACTTCATGCTATTTAAACATAGAATGACGGGCTTCTTGAAATCTGAGCAACCGTAATGGATGATAACGGTGTCTTCTTTGAGGGGGAGTGTCATAATTGAAGAATACTTACGTTTCACCCTCGTTCTTTCCTAGAAAGTCACTCCACCCATTCCATCCCGTATCTTTGAATTTCCGATCCGGTTTGGCAGGAATGTCAAATCGTTTACTCTCTCGACAAAATCTTGTCCATTCTGACATAGTCTTTATTCCTTCATCTCTGCAAATCTTCTTTGCCTCTAAGAAGTCAATAAAAACTGATTTTTTATATCCCGGCTTAGTTCCTATCCAATCAGGCATACTAATCCATTCCTCTCGATAAACACTTTCTGGAGTTTTTGGAATGTCTTGAGGGAAATCATCATTTTTCTTGTATTTCCTCCACTCGCTCTCATTTTTTAGACCAAGATCTCTCACATATTCTCTCGCTTCATTAAAAGATAGAAATTCTCTGCCTCCTGGTATCGTGCCAAGAAAATCGAACCAATCTATCCATCCATTTTGCAAATACTGCTCCTCTGGGTATTTTGGAATGTCATGTGGAACACCAACATCTGTGCAGAATTTGACCCACTCTTTGCGAGATTCTAACTTAAGACCTCTTGCAAAATCTCTCGCTTTCAAAAAAGTAGTATAAGACCCTTTTTTATATCCCGGCTTAGTTCCTATCCAATCAGGCATACTAATCCATTCTTCTTTATACTGTTTATCTGGAGCTGCTGGTATATTGTATGGACGACTCCCCGATTTTGAATAGCTCTTCCAATCTTGAGAAGATTTTAAATTTAAACTTCTAGCAAAGTCCCGTGCTTCTTTAAATGGAAGATACTTTCTTCCATATCTCTTCATTCCTGGAGTTACACCAAAGAAATCTCCCCAACTAACCCATTCATCTATATATTCCTTCTGAGTACGGGGATCTTTTGGAATGTCAAGTGGAAAATTATCTGAATTTGTAAACTTAGTCCAGTCCTCTATTGTAGAAAACCCAAGGCTTCTAACAAATTCTCTTGCTTTGACAAAAGGCCGATATACTCCTTTCACATATCCAATATTATAACCTAGGAAATCAGGCCAACTCGTCCACCCATTATGTTCGTATTTATTGTCTGGATTTGAAGGGATATTATGTGGACGAGAGCCGGATGCACAATATGAATGCCATTGTTTTTGACTTTGTAATCCTAACTTTCTCACATACTCTCTTGCCTCTTCAAATGACAGCCAACTGAACTGGGAAAGCTTTTCCCAAATCTTGATTTCTAGTTGCTGAGCGAAATCTTTTTCATCAAGCATAGAAGAGTCGAAAGAGAACAGGTCAGAGCCAACCAAGATGTCACGGCTTGTTTTTTCTGTCTCGCTTTTCGATTTAAAATATTCAACAATACGTTCGTCATTAGAAGCCAGCGAACCCACGATACTCAGGATCTCACTGTAGCTGTCGTTGTCGATTTCTTTGTTCTCATTATCATAGACCACAGGCAAGATGACGTGCCCCCATTCCTTGCCTTTTTTCTTCCTCAGCGCACGCCCTAATGCTTGGACGATATCTACTTTGCTTTTGCGAGGGTCAGCGAAGACAATACAGTCTATATTTGGCACATCGATACCCTCAGTTAAACACCTGGCATTCGTGATTAAGGCACGCCTAGAATTCGCGAACTCCTGAATTATGGTGTTGCGTTTTGCCGTGGGAATCTTACCTGAAACGGTATATGTGTCGATAGGCTCGTATCCGTAGTTATCTGTGATATGCCCCTGTAAATCCCGATACCTTTTTGCCTTCTCTATGGAGGAGTGAAATGAGACGACGTGATTGATGTTAATCCGCTTCATTGCCTTCCTCATCGCAAGCATCGATGCTAGGGAACGAGCTTCAGTATCCTTTTTCCATTTATCGTTTAATTGGACGAGATTGTTCTCTTTAATAAAGTCAGCAATTTCAGCTTTCTTGATGTCAATGGTGATGAGCTTATAGTCGGTAAGGAGCTCCTGCTCTATAGCTTCTTTAAAGCTCATATAAGCAAACGTTTCGCCGTACACAGCAACATCATTCATAGAGATTATTTCATCCTTCTTACCGCTGTAAAAACGCTCTGTGGCGGTCATAAAGATGCGCTTCTCTATACCGATGTTTTTCTCGAATAGGAGGTGGCTAAAGACCTTGTTTTTCGAGCCAACAGTTTTGTGTGCTTCGTCGAAAATTCCTACATCAAACTTGAATTGTAACTTCTTCGAAACCTCGGCAATTATCCTTCCACTCTGGTAGGTCGTGAAGATGATGGTCCTCTCATTTCTATTGGTATCTAACCATTGAGAGATGTAGTCCGAGTCTGTTAAGCACGGCACACCAATATCCTGAGTTTTGACCAGGACTTCACTGTCTTTTCCAATTCCTTCATCAGAGCATATGCATAGCCATTTGACGTCAATCTCATTGGCGACAATTTCCCGCAAGTAGACTTCTAAGGTTTGCTTGACCAGGGAAAGGCTGGGAACGGCGATAAGGGTAGAGTGGGACCCTAAGGCTTCGGTGATCCAATAACCCGTCAAGCTTTTACCTGAACCGCAAGGGAAAATCAATTTCCCTCTGCTGTTGCCTTGGGCTTGAAAGTAATCTTGAGCGCCGCGAATGGCTTTTTCTTGATGTTTATAAGGAGCTAGGGGCTTGTCTTTTACTCGCTTGTCGAGCAAGAAAGCTCTAGCCTTATCGAAGAATGTAACGTCTAGTTTTTGCCAGGTATCTATCAGGAGCTCTTGAACTTGTTTTTTCTGAACCTTCAAGTAGTTCTTGGACATTCCATTTGCTGAAGAGCATATGAATCCTAAAGTGATTCTCTTGTTGGATTCAAGTTGTTGAAGAAATGTCGAGACTTCGCGGTAGGTAACATTCTGGTTTTTGTCACTGTGGTATTTACACTGTATCGCGTGGTATTCTTTGCCGCTTTTAGCGATGAGGTCTATCCCGAGGTCTTGAGCGGGTAGATTTAAGATGTCCAATTCCTTCTGAGGAACCTCATCTAACAGCCACACCTCATCATAGAAAGCATAGACAGGGTTGAGTTTGAAGTACAGCTTGGTGAGCAGCTCAAAGGCATCCCCTTTCTCTTTGTTACCAATAACCTCAGCAAAAGACTGAAAATCCGACCAGGATTTACATTCTTTGATTAGAGCTAGCGGTTTCATACACGCAATTTAATTGTTTCAAGAACTGCTATCAAAGGCAGTATTTGAGGAGTTTATTCCTCCTTCAATCGTTTGTGGTAAGCACTGATTTCTTCGATGGTATTGATGTCGTTCATAGCGACAATTTGGACGGGATGCAGGAAAGGTTGTTTCGAACAAGGCGTTTAAGGATGCTCATGCCACGCCCATTCGAATGGTGCAATCGGTAGATACGTCCGCTCAATACGCTGGTAAACGACGCACGTATCGCCATGACTTGGATCGGGTAGTGAACGGCAGAGGACATTGATATTCTAGGTGGCGTTGGGAGTGTTATAGCCCTTGGTTTTTGGACAATGCTCGTAGGTGCATTCATGCTCAATCGGAGTAAAAGGAGGCGAAAGACCCACGAGAATGTCGTGGAGAATACTAGCGGGATGAAGGCCGCTGCAGCGTCGTGGTAAACGACGACTAGCGGTCAATACATGCGGGTGCTTGGTTTGCTCTTCTCGAGCATACCAGCGCTTTCTATGTGTTTGGTACTGATTTGGTTATATTAGTAAAACCAAATTGACTGTGATGCGATACCTCAAATTGTGCATCTTAATTTGTTGTTACCTGGCAGGGAGTGCTCAAGTGACAGAAATTATAATTGAACCCTATGTTGTCCATGATGGCAGTATTGCTGAGTTGGATGGGATGACGACTTATCACGTTTTTGCAGTTTGCACCAATGCTTCAGATGAGATATCGCAAGTTTATGGAGATGCAACGGCTCCGTTGAGTCTTACCTCAACGGGTGGGTTTTATAACAACAGTTTGGGGTCGAATGAGGGATGGACCATCAACCCGGCATTTTTCGCTGTTTTCCCAGCAATTGAATTTGATTCATGGGTGACCATTGGCACGATGAACCAAAATGAAGTCACAGGCCAACCCAATACCGTCGGTATGGATGGAGCCTTCACCACATTTAACACTGGAGGTAATTTGATTGTGAATTCGGAAAATGGGGGATCTTGGTTCACCTTATTTGGTGATACGCAAGCTCAAGCGGGAGATGATTTGCAAGTATTGATTGCACAACTTACTGTTCCATCTGACGCGACTATCATCGGATTCTTCAATATCGGCATCTATGTAAACGGTTTGCAATCTCAATCTGAAGTTGCAGAACAGCTGCCATTCAGTTCCCAGGAGGGCGCTATTTTCGGTTGCCAAGATGATAGCGCTTGCAACTACAATGCTGATGCTTCAATTGAAGATGGTTCTTGTTACTACGTTGAAGAAGGCTATGACTGTGATGGCGTTTGCATAGAAGACGCTGATGATGATGGCGTCTGCGATGAATTTGAAATACTAGGCTGTACGGTGAGCTATGCTTGCAATTATGCTCCCGAAGCAACGGAAAATGACGGAAGTTGCGAATGCTGTGCCGATCCATATGCCCCAGAATCGAATTACACATTGACCATTGAAGAATACGCTGTTGACATCATACCCGGGCAAACTACTTATCGATTTTTCATTGATATGCACTCCCTCGATGATCAACTATCAGCTGTTTATGGAAACGATGCCGAACCGCTATTAATTAATACAACAACGGGCGTGTTTTATAATGACGAATTTGGTTCGGAAACTGCCACAGGAATAATTCCTGCTATCATTCCTTTTTTTCCCACCGTTGTTGCGGACAGTTGGGTAACAATAGGTATTGACTCCCAACCGGAAGATGGGGAGATGGCAATTTTAACTGTAGAAGATCCTGATCAACCGTGGGTGGGGTCGTTTTCATTTGGTTCGGAAATAGCTGGTTTGAACATAGAGCTGAACTCCCAATCCGGCGGCTCTTGGTTCGCTATGAATAACTCTTCAAACGGCTTCCCTGATGACAATATGAGGACCTTGTTCATGCAATTAACGACCGAGGAAGAAGTGTTCGGGCGAATGAACTTTCATGTATTCCAAAACGCGGGGGACCCGCTGTATTTAACATTCGACTTTAGTGGTTCAGGTGTGTTTTCTCCTGTAGGGTATCACGGTTGTGGCTGTACGGATGCAGAGGCCCTTAATTACAACGCGGCCTTCACGATTGATGATGGTTCGTGTTGCTACTCTTCAGGATGCTCGGAACCAAGCGCCTTGAATTTTGATGTGCTTGCTTGCCCGAACGACTCCTCATGCATTCCGGTGATAGGGGGGTGTATGGATCCAAACTATGCCAATTTTAATCCGGAGGCGAATGCCAACTACTATGTTGGCGGACCTCTAGACGAAATGGAGCTGGGAGGAGGAGGGTATCATTTTAACAGTCTATACGGCCTGCATTTTGACGTCTTAGAAACCTCATTGCTCAAAACAGTTCACATGTTGGCGCTGGATTCTGCTGAGACTTCAATCGTAATTTCTGGTGGAGCTGCAAATAGCTCATTCGCAGAAGAAGTAGATGTGACGCTCTTGCCTGGCTGGAATGAGGTGAATATGGAAGTTTCATTGCCTCCAGGCGAGGGCTATTTCATTGGTGTTTCAGAGAATACACAAGGAATATTTCGAAATAATGATTTACCCGCCGGATCTTACCCAATCAATGTCGCAGATCGAATTTCAATTACCGGAAGCACAGCGTATGGGGATCAGAGCCAATACTACTACTACTTTTATGCTTGGGAGATTGATGCGGATTGTTCGGGTGTCCTGCCCGGTTGTAATGATCCAAACGCCTGTAATTATGATCCGGGCGACAATAACCAACAAGCATGTTTTTACGCTGAAGAAGCATATGACTGCAATGGCTTTTGTTTGACTGATACTGATTTGGATGGGGTTTGTGATGAATTTGAAATCTTTGGGTGCACAAACCCAATCGCAGACAATTATGACTCTGGGGCGACCGAAAATGATGGGAGTTGCGAGATTTCTGGGTGCACATATCCGATAGCGGACAATTACCTTGAAGATGCAGATAGCGATGACGGCTCGTGCACCTTCGAAACAGCATTGTTTGAGCGATTTCTGCTAGGCTATAATTCTGCGTCATCTATCCATGCCGACTCCTTATTTGCAGGGCAATTCTGTGGTGAAGGGACAGTTTGGATCGGAGGACTCCAGCAATGCATCCCCATTCCAACGTGCTTTGCCGATTTGGACCTTGACGGCAATCACGGGATTGAGGATCTTTTATTGTTGCTGGCGACATACGGGACTCCGTGTGGTAGTATAGTTGGGTGTATGGATGAAGAAGCGCTGAACTACACACCATACGCCACAGAAGCTGATTCAACAATTTGTGTTTACGAGACTTTTGGGTGTTCTGATCAGACGGCTTGCAATTATAACGCGTTTGCAACCAGCGACGATGGCTCATGTGTGTTTCCGGTTTTTGGATACGACTGTACAGGGGAGTGTTTGGGGCCAGACTCCAATAACAATGGAATATGCGATATCGCGGAAGGCCCGGTTTACGGGTGTTTGGATTTGAATGCTTGCAACTTCAACCCCTCAGCAACAGACTCAGACAACTCATGTGTTTACGCAGGTTTTGGCTACGACTGCAGCGGGAATTGTTTGAGTGATTTTGATGCTGATGGGGTTTGTGATGAATTAGAAATCAATGGTTGCACGGATGAGTTAGCTTGCAATTTTGATGAAGAGGCGACCGAGGAAGATGGTTCATGTATGGTATATGACGAGTGTGGCGTGTGCGGAGGAATGGGAATTCTCGAGGGTTTTTGTGATTGTGAGGGAAATCAAGCCCTAGATGGCTATGATTGTAATAACGAGTGCATCTTAGACTCAGATGGCGATGGCGTGTGTGACGAATTTGAAGTGGAAGGATGCGTTGATCCAGAGGCTTGTAATTATGACGCGTCTGTGACGGAAAGCAACGCTACTTGCGAATATGCGGAGGAAGGTTACGATTGTGGAGGCAACTGCCTCAATGATGAGGACGGCGACAATGTGTGTGATGAAGACGAGGTTGAGGGCTGCCTGAACCCGCTGGCTTGTAACTATGTCGAATCTCCCACCGAATTGACGGTGTGTGTTTTTGCCGAAGAAGGCTATGATTGCAACGGGCAATGCGTTTATGATTCAGATGGTGATGGTGTATGTGATGAGTTTGAGGTGCAAGGCTGTGTTTTCTCAGTAGCCTGTAACTTTAATTCAAACGCAACAGATGACGATGGCTCTTGCGTCTTTTTCTGCCCTGGTTGCACAGACGAGGCCGCATGCAACTATGATTCAGGAGCGATACAAGAAGACGGATCGTGTGAGTACCCTATAGATCTGTATGGAATTGAATATGTCGATTGCGCAGGGGGGTGCCTGAGCGACGAAGATGGAGATGGGGTTTGCTTTGAGGATGAAATCTTCGGTTGCACTGATTCTTATGCGTGTAATTATTTTATTGATGCAACAGAGGAGGATGATTCTTGCGAATACGAATCTTGTGCAGGCTGCCTAGACACGGACGCATGTAATTATTCGGATGAATGGCAGCTTGCGAATAATGAAGCTTGCGAATATGAATCTTGCACTGGTTGCATGTATGAATATGCATGTAACTTTGACCCTACGGCAACAATTGCGGCGAATGAAACATGCGAATTTGCAACCTGCCCAGGATGCACGGATTCCTCAGCATGTAATTACAACCCAACTTTGATTGAGGATGACGGGTCATGTGAATATGAGACATGTGCGGGTTGCACTGACCCTTTAGCTACCAATTTTGACCCTACTGCAGCCATTGATGGTGATTCCTGTGATTATGGTCCTTGTGGTAATTCTCTAAGTTTGCCATTCGACGGCTACACCTACGATCTCGTTGCAATCGGCGACCAATGTTGGATCGCCGAAAACCTCCGCACGGAGCATTACACCAACGGCGACGCCATCCCTGCGAATCTCTCCGACAGCGAGTGGGGCTCGACCACGAGCGGTGCTGTGGCGGTGTACGGCGAGGATACTGGCTGCGGTGACTGGTCCCCTGACGGTGATGCTTGCGATCCCGCATGGTCGCTGAATGAATACGGTCGCTTGTACAATTGGTATGCGGTGGGCGACGAGCGTGGCTTGTGCCCGACGGGTTGGCATGTACCGACGGATGGGGAGTGGATGACGCTCGAGATGGAACTTGGGATGAGTGAATCGGATGCAAACAGCGATGGCTGGCGCGGCACCGATCAAGGCACACAGATGAAAACCACTTACGGATGGTACGGTGGAGGCAATGGTACGAACTCGAGCGGTTTTTCAGGTTTGCCTGGCGGTTACCGCGGTTCAAATGGTTACTTCTACATGGCTGGGTCCTACGGTTACTGGTGGAGTTCCTCGACGAGTGGTTCCGCCGCACCGTGCCGAGGCCTGGTCTACGACCATCCAGATGTCAGCCGCGGCAACTACAATCTACGAGGCGGCTTTTCTGTTCGTTGTCTCAAAGACGCCGAGTGAACTCCGCATGAAAACCAACGCCACCCCAACGTTTGTCTCGGACATCGATTTGTCTTTTTACCATTTCATAAATGAAATTCAAAACACTCTTATTTGTCGCATTGATGGCGACGTTGTGGTCAACTGAATCATTGGCTCAAGAATGCAAGCCTGTGACGTTTGACGGGTACACTTATGACGTTGTTCAGATAGGTGATCAATGTTGGTTTGCAGAGAATTTGAGGACGAGGCATTATGCGAATGGGGATGAGATCACAGGCGATTTATCAAAAGAGGAATGGACGACGACAGATTCAGGTGCAAGGGCGGTGTATGGTGAAGGAGAATTATCTCGAGAAAAATTGCTTGAAAACTTGAAAATGTATGGCGGGCTTTACAATTGGTATGCAGTGGATGATGAGCGCGGGCTGTGTCCGACGGGTTGGCACGTGCCAACGGATGGTGAATGGATGACGTTGGAGATGGAACTTGGCATGACAGAAGCGCAGGCGAATGACATACATGGTCGAGGCACAGACCAAGGAGATCAGATGAAAACTACCTACGGATGGGACTTCCCCGGCACCAATTCAAGCGGTTTTTCTGGTTTACCTGGCGGTGCCCGCAGTACTAATGGAAACTTCTACAACGCTGGAGGCAACGGAAATTGGTGGAGTTCCTCGCCGATTGGTCTCTTCTCGGCATGGACGCGATTCATGTTTTTCGACGGTAAAAGGGTCTACCGCCTCGACGGCTATCGACAAATCGGCTTTTCTGTTCGTTGTCTCCGGGATGAATAGGACATTAGTGTCGGTGTGACCCTTTGAATAGTTCTTTCCTGAATTCGCTTTAAGGCCGTTACAACCTCCTTCAATCGTTCATGATAAGCCCTCAGTTCTTCAATGCTTTTGATGTCGTTCATGGTCCTAATGTGAGGCGATTACTCAACGTCGCGCGGATGATTTGACAGGTGTGTTGATGTAATTCAACAACGTCCCTGCAAGTTCCCAAACTACCAACTGATCGGCTCATCCAACGAATGTAATACCGACTGCACCTTCGGGAAAACGAACGGCATCAGTTTAACCAGTAGTTCCAATCGATTGAAGCGCATAGGTTATTGTAGTTAATATTGTATTTTCTCCACTTAGAATGAACACTTGCCAAAATTAAGCCATTATTGAGGCCCTTATGGGCTCTTGGAGTGTCTCGCAATAATTAGGAATCAACTCTACAGTCATCGATATATTGTATTCAGCGCAACCTCAATATTAGTTAGTCAAAGCTTGTCAAGAGCAGTCACTTAGAACAATACCAATGTCTGAATCGTTCAAATCAGAACAAGAGCGCAAAGTTGAAGCGCACCGCGAATTGGTTCGCCGCGCTGCGGGGTTTTTGACTGCTGCCGACATAAAGACCCCAATTAAGAACGAAGAGTACAAGCGCCACGAACTGAATGCGATTGGCAGAGAATTCGACGCCCACAAGAGCCACGCACCTTATCAAATCATTCTCAGAAAAGCGGCTAAGGCAATCGAGCGGGAGGACAACGTTCGAAAGGAGAACGTTCGAAAGGAACGCTCAGGAATCAGGATCGTCCCGCTGAGATTATCACCTCCCCTTCCATACACGGAAGAAATGAAAGCAATGCACCAGTGGAGATGGAGCTATATGTATTCAAAAGAGAAGGCAAAGCGTCGAAGAAAAGAAGAAGCGTTCCATCAATGGGCTTCTTCACTTGAACCGCCGTTTGAAAGTGAAAGCGCCCTTGAAGAAAGTTTCCTTGATTTCTACAATGGCCGCACGGTTTACGACTTTCTACGCATGCATGATGGCACTCCGGAAGGGGTGTGGGAGGTTTTCGATGAGGCGCGCAGGATCGTTGACATTGCCTTTTACACGAATGATAAAGAGAAGGCAACAGAGGCTCTCTATGTGGGAGATAAGGCCGAGGTAACAAATCCAACGAGTAAAGAAAGACGGAAACAAGCAAGACTTGGCTGGAACAAGCGCAAAAGCAACATTGTAATTGTGCTCAGCGCTGATAGCTTATTAAAACGAACCACGTTGGTCACAAGCCAGAGCGAGCACCCAAACCACCCGCGCAAAAAAGGAACCGCTTACAACGTTGCCAGATTCAGCCCGACGCTAACCGCCTTTCTCGCGGCCATGGCTCCGCATGCTCCAAATCGACACTTGGTTATCAAGTACTGCATCCAACAACTGATCCATGTTAAGTTTCACATAGCGCCCTACAGGAACAGTGAGTTGTTTCACCATCAATGGCTGAAGGACGATATGTTGGAGTGGTATGCATTCCATCTTTTGCGCAGGATGTTCCGCATGCGCTTTGGCTGCAGCCTATTCCCTCAACCGGAAACAACCGGCCCCCTGAGTGAGATTCGAAAGGGTCAAGACTTGGCCTGGCTCTACTACAAGAACCAGGTAGGCAAGATATATCGAGGGCTTTAGGATGGCTCACGGCATTGAGACAAGTGGAGAGGATAGTGTTACCATCCTCAAAGTCAAAACAGTGAATAGTCAATTGGCTCATCGGTCGTGTGCGAGGCTGGTGAGACCTTAGGGAGAACGTACGGGAGGAGTTTGACCATGACCTCCAGACGTTCCTTGTGGTCGAGCAGATCGAGCCTCTCGTGCAGGGTCTCCAGCTCCTTGTGGATGAGGTCCTTCAAGACCGACCGCAGCTCCTTGGTCAATTTATTCGGAGTTCCCTTCTGTCGACCCCCGAATTTCTTCCCTGTTGTATTCGCCATTCTAATTCTAACTATTTTGGTTTAATCTCGACACGATTAATGCTGTGGTGCATTGATTTTGCGCTGATTGATGGTTAATCGGTGGCTTTTGGATATTGAGTGTCATGGGTTTTGAGGATTTGTTGAAGCAGCCGCAATCGTTGTAGATATGGCAGATAAGCGTGCTTTCCGCTATTCGCTTTTATCATGTTCAGATGGCTTCGTATGAATTTGGGACAGTCTGTTATGGTTGCCCCGTCGTTGAGTTTGATTGCTTTAATCGGAAGGGAAACGGCCATGTAAAAGGACTCAAGCACCGCAATTTCCTCGTTCCAATTCTCAGGTGATTCTTGATGAGGTGCAGTACTCGCAAATGGGTTTCTCAATTCCCTTCTCGCAAGTGGTGCTGGCGAATAAAATGTTTGTTTTGGACCTTCATGTTTTTCACCTTTTTCACCGGTGGAAGCAGCGCCCTGATCGCACAGTTGCTTGACCTTTTTGATTTTGAATTCCTTTCTGAATTGACGCCAATCCTGCTCGATGAGGTAGTCAGCAATGTCCTTGCCTCGCTCTTTGTCCTTCTCGGGTGCATACCGTTCGAGCAGGTCCGATACGTGGAAATGAGTTCCTGGTAATTGCTTTTGAATCACGACGGCTTTTTCGCTCCACAGTTGATGCGCCTTGCCGTCTTTCGACAGATCTGGAAACAAGAAGACGTTTCTGCCTTGTAAGGCGCGGCACTTCTTCAAATTCAAACTGCTCAAATTGTATACGGCCAACCATAAGAGATTTCTGGGCTGGTCTGGACAGCCGAAGTACAACGTCCCATAAATGGCAGTCTTTGGCGCTTCAACCAACGCTATTGGGTTGTGAGGGCACTTGGTCAGTAGGTGCTCTCCGAACAAGCACGACACCTTGGTTTTATTCTGCTTGTATGCCTCGAGCCACGAAGGTTGCGACACGCTGTTCTTGTCGTGAAACTTCTCAATGATGGAATGCAAGAAGTCTGTTCCCGTGGTGTGGTTTTTTCTGTCAAACTGCTTCACCTGAATCGCTCGAATTCGATTCTTGATGTCGATGAACGGAAAAGTTGTCGCGCCTGAACGGTAGCCGCTTTTCACGGTGCCCAAGTGGTACATGCCAATTACGGTTTCAACGTCTTGGGCGTCGAATGGGAAAGCGACATTGGTGAGCAGGTTCTGAATGAATGTATTCTTTTCGTAGCCATCATAGGTTTGCTTTAACACGTCTGTTGGGATGAAGGACAGTTTTGGCTTGTTCCTAGGACTTTCACGCTGTTCCCGTTGTCCCACCCTCGTAGTTGAATTCAAGGGCTCTGATGGCCCCCAATTGGCTTTCGAGTAACCATCGGTGTAAGGGTTGAGGTGGTAACAACAACTCACCTCTCGATCACATCGTCCATACTGAGCAGGGATGTAGTTGCCGTCCTGGGTGTCGATGTATCGAACAAAGCGTTTTTTCTCGCATCGCGGGCAGTGGTGCTTCTTGCTGCCTCGTTCGAGAGTATAGCGGTGTTGAGTAGTCATTTTGATAGGAATGCTACGTTCCCCACGTTCCGTCGTTCGACTACTATCCCGTAACCTTTCAGTCTCTGACGGAAGTTGGTCTTATTGACTGGCTTAAAACCATCTTCATTACAGAAGGATCGGTACTCGATATACAACTCCTTAATTAAGGTGTACTCCGTTGAGCTCGATTCGTAATCAACCTCGTCGATAAACATTTTGACGCTATCCGATTGGCTTTTGTATTGCTCGAGCGATACGTTAGCCGCTTCGCAATGTGTAAAATGCTTTTGGGTCAGGAGTCGATTTAGACCTTCCAATACCCAGTTAAAGACACCCGACAATTCGGTTTCAATGATTTTGGTGTGAAGTTGTTTGTCTTGTTCCTCAGCTGGAATTGTGATGTCGAACGGAATGATTAAAAATCGTCTGAAGTAGGCGCTCGTGTGCTCGACGTCTCTGGGTAGTTCATTGCAATTGAAAATGAGCTTTGCGTATTGCCTAAGAACAAGTGGGTTTCCATAGGGTAATCGGGCTTCAATGGGTTCACCAGACACCATCTGTTTGAACAGGCTACTCTCGAGTCGTCCGTTAATCTCGCTCCCATAATTGACCAACTTATGTGCCAATTTCGCACGGTAATAACCAGAACTGTCCGTAAGGCTCTGAAGCGAATAATTGCTCGTGTTTTGATCGCCGAGCAGGGCACTTACGATTTCAAAGAAAACGGATTTGCCATTGGCACCTGTACCGTAGAGAATCAGCGCTTTTTCTTCCTTGAGACTTCTGCTTCCGTGTTTGACGAATACATATCCTAAGTATTCGGCAAGTACCAATCTGGAAGTTTCGTCGGGCAGGACTCGGTTGATGTAGTTGTCAAATAGCGGCGCTTTTGCCGTTGGGTCATATTCAAATGGTAATTGATACGTAAGGAAGTCTGAACGATCGAATGGTCTGAGAATTGTTTTCTCTATACCTAATTCGAAGGTTCCGTTCTTCAAGTTGATGAGTGCTTTGTCGGCCAGCGGTGCCTTAGGATCGAGATATGCCGTCGATAGGAATTGCTCGAATAATTGTTTTTTGAAGCGAAAGTGCCTTGCTGAGAAGGTGGGTACACCCATTTTTTCCGCTGCGTTGCCAAGAAACTTTTGGAAGGTCTCGCTATCGATTTCAGTCCAATAACTACCGTTAAAGAGGTAAATGAAGTCGTGATGTTTACACAGGCCCCATTGATTGCTTTCTGCGACTCGAATGACGTTTTCAATGGAGAGTACGAGGTAGTGTTTCTGACTTAGCTTGAAATCGTCCTTGCCGTTCGGATTGGCCTCCACTTCAAAATCTAATGGTTCGAATTGTTCCAATAATTCGCTCAAGATTTCCCCGTGAGGAGTTGCCTTTTGTTCCGTCAACTCACCAATGTGGTTTACGAAGGTCTCGGGCTCGGAGAGTTTATCAAATTGTGGATTCAGATTGACTGAAAACGAGGGTTTTACCGTATTTTGAGATGGACTTTGGAACCGAGAATTAGGGTTGTTCAACTGGATGTTTTCCATTGTTCAACCCTTTTCTTTTTTAGACAGATATGCTGTGGCCTCTTGCTCGATTTCAGCGTTCGACTTCTTTCGCCCAAGCTTGAGGTACTCCATTAACTCCGTGCTGGAAAAATATAGGCGCTTACTGCGCTTCATCACAGGTAGTTCGCCCTTGCTCACCTTGCTGTAGATTGTTGGAACGGTTAGCTTCAGAAACTCGGCGGCTTCTTCAACGGTGAAGAGTTGTTCTGGCTCTTCCGTGCGAGCTTGGTCCTGATTTTGAATCAAGAGACGTTTGAGTTCACCAATTTCGTTGGTTAGGTCAGTTACCGCTTTCGGTAACAGATCGAATGTTAAGTGTTCGGTCATATTCAAAGAATTTGATTTGTAATTCTTTGCGAAGGACCGTTACGGAAATGCGTTTAATTCGCGTGAATTTTGCGTGTTTGCGTGAGGAGAATTTTTTCAATCGATTTTCATCAAATGCTTGACTTCGTCATTGTTCTTCACGCCAATGAAACTCGGCTTTTTGTCACCCGAAAAGTTGTGGAAAGCCGATTTGTAAAAGTCAAATAGACTGTCTGGGTAAGTGGATTGCGGGTGTAACTCCTTGAATAGATACTTGAACGCCAATTGCACGTATGTCTTGTTCGTGTTGAAGGTGCGTATAGGCTGAGAAATTTGGGGCGGCTGGAAATCATTCGAATAATACAAGACTGTCCAATCAATCAACTTCTTGAAGTCGTCGTCGCTTAAGATGGTCTTGTGCTTGCGCGGACATTGGCCGCTGAAAAACGCGAAGTGCTTCTCGATTTTCTGTCGGAGGTCAGTTCGATGGCTCTCTGTATTTCCTGGGGATTCGTCGCCGCTACATTCGTTGAAGGTGGCGAACAATTGAGGGTGGCGTTCAACTAATTCATCAACCTTACTTACTAGCCCCGAGTAATACCCTAAGGTCTTCACATCTTTGTGTGTCAGGAGACAAGGGCAACTGTGTTTCACACAACTCCAACCTTTTTTGCCCGGGTGATGCTGGATATGGAAGTAATTGTTTTGGAGGTCTTGTATGTACTGCTTTTGATTCGCTCCATAGAGTACTTCGGGAGACGCTTTGAAGTTGTCTTCAAAATATCCTTCGCCTTCCGTGAATGCCTCGATGTAGGTCTTGAGGTATTCTTGGCTGTTCAGTTCTGTGAGGCTCTTCAAATCTGTATGCTCGCCCGTCAGCGCGGGAGAGGTCAAAACCATAGCAAGTTCAGCCTTATAGATCTTGGCGGTATGTGGTCCTGACGTGACTGAGAAATACCCGTTGACGGCAATCTCTCTTTCATAGATTTGGCATTCTACTTTCTTGCTGGCTTCTTCAAGAAATGCATTAATCCAAAAGGGTGTGTCTTGGTTGTTCATCACAATGGGATTACATGTCCAACTTGATTTTTTCTGCAGCCGCTCGTTTCGCCGAGTCGACAATCTTAGCGTATACCTGTGTAGTCTTCAGGTCTTTATGTCCAAGCATTTTCGAAACGGTATAAATGTTGGTTCCGTTGAAGAGCTGCAGCGTGGCGAACGTATGCCTGAAGCAATGGAAGGTTATGTCTTTGGTTATGCCTGCCGCCCCAAGCCATTGATACAGATGTTTGTTGTGGTAGGCAGAGTATTTGAGCCCATTGAAGACAGCCTCCTTTGACGGCATATCGGTTGGGTCAGTCGAGCCTTTGGTCAATCCATACGCTTGATCGGAGATTGGTAGCACCTCGACGCCGCTGGTTTTTTTCTGACTGTAATTAAGGAAGTACCCCTCGTCATTAATGTGCTCGAGTTCGCCCCACGTCATCTTCTGAATGTCTGAGAAGCGGAGGCCCGTCAACGCGGAAAACAACGCGGCGCGTTTCATTAAATCATTGTTGCAGGGCGTGGCTACAAGCCGATTCAGTTCTTGAATGGTTAGAAATTCGCGGCGAGTCTCCGCACTTTTTATCGGAGCCACCTTGGCGTTCAAGTCATGCTGCAAGATGTCGTCCTTGTACGCCTGTTTCAGAGCGGCCTTGACTTTGTTGAAATAGGAGACGGCGGAGTTTTGAGCCAAGGTCGTCTTGTCGCTTTTCAGACTCTTAGTCGTCAGAAGGTATTCCTTGAATTCTTCAAGCAGTCGCTGATTCAAGTCAGCGAATTTGAGCTCCCCATCGGTAAAGTCGATGAGGTATTTGAGCGCGGATCGCCAGTTGGCTCGATTGTTCGCTTTGCGTTTTTTCGTCAGTTCAGCGAAGTACTCGATGAAACTCCTGTCGCCCGCTTCTTTGATTTTAAGCTGTGCCGCTTCGTATTGGCTGTATATCTCGGGCTTGTTCAAGAAGTTCTCTCGCTTCTGGCGGATGCTTTCACCGATTGCAAGTGTATCCTTTTTATGCGCCTTGTCCATCGCAGACTTCGGCGTCTCCGATACATAGAGTCCCAAAAATTCACGTCTCGTTGGTTCACCCGTCTCAGGATGTGGGATAGGAGGGTAGAAGTCCAGGTACAGGCTCATACGTCCTTTGCTTATCCGCTTTTGCCTGAGACTAACCTTGGTAACCATTGGCTATTGATTCTGGTGAAAAAGGTGAAAACCGTGCAGGTTCGAACAAAACATATTTTTCGCACCCTGTTTGAGGTACAAAAATAGCAACACTCTAACCGCGAGGTACAATAAAGGTACAAATATGTACCGAATAAACGAGGTGAATCACAAAGTAAGAGCTAAATTGGAATCAGCTGAAACCGCCTATATCGTCCACTTTATGCAGGTTTTATGACTATTTTCTCCTACGGTACTTTGTGGCGGTTACTTTCCGATACAGAAAGTGATTGACATTGATTGTCAGTTACTTGAGTTTTTAAGGTACAAATAGGGTACAGAAGTGCTCCAAAATCGCTGTTTTGAGCGGTCTTGAACTGGTCCTTTTTGAATCGAGGAAGTCCTCGCAGTGGTAGCTGAATTTCAGGAATCAGGTTATTTGGTTTATCTTTTATTGACCAAATCAAACCAAATGAAGCACTTGATGACGCTTTTGGCGCTCGTGGTCGCAGTGACCGCTGGAGCGCAAGTAGAGACTCCTATGTTTTCCTACAATCCTGATTCAGACTCTGATGGAATCATTGGAATTGAAGACTTACTCTCTGTTCTAAGTCTATTTGGTGGAGAATTTACAGTGTACGACTTAACAATTGAGGAAGACTCTTCCTCAGCAGCATTGTTTTTAGGCGAACAGAAATTTTGGAACTGCCATCATGCTTGCGATACGTTGACAGGTAACTGGCGAATGTTGCAATTACACGACGCCTACATCATCGATGACACCCTTTCCACATTATTATCGAATTCGGATGCGAGCATATGGTGTGGCAATGAAGGGAACTACTTATGGAATTTGACTGGTTCACATGTTTATGCGTCATTACAATCGTATAACAACATGGAAACGACAAGACAATGCATATGCTACACGAAAGCAGTCCCAGCTATTGAATACAGCATTTGCGATGTCTATAACGACCAAGAAGCTTTTGTAAATTGTGTAAACGAAAAATTAGGAAATGGCTGGCGCCCACTAGGAGGAACTGCTAGCCGCCAAAGCGGATACTATCCAATTTGGAGCCAAGGTTTTTGGCGATGGGCTGAATAACGGGTAGCCTACCTCAAAAACGACCAGCGATCACCGCAGTATCGCCTTAGTAACCTTGGTCAAATAATCGCGTTTTTTCTTCGCTAATAGCTATTCGTTCAAAATAGTGCCTACACAGAAACAAGAATTATTATAAGGTTCCTCGTAATCATTCAAATCAAAGCTTGCACTGAATGATGATCTGACGACTGATGTGTCCTGGTTTCCGTAGGTAAGTGAAGAGTAAAAGCCAAGAAGCGCACTCCGTTGGACAAAATTGTTTGGAGTATAACTCTGAGAAGGGTTATAAAAGCTCGCTAATTGCCAATCGCGAATGTCTAATGTTATCGGAAATTGTTTTGGAATTGTATCAAATGCCATGCCCGAGTTATCGACCGGTGGTCGGCTAAGAATCGAGTCCACTTCTAACTCAAACAACTCCATTTCATATAATGTCGGTGCCCTTCCATTTCTTTTCCTGCAGCTTGCGATACACTGATAATTTGGCATGTCACCGAGATATGCAAGCGCTAAGGTGTAAGGAGCATCCTCAGGCATTTCAAGAATAAACTCATCGCCAAAGATTCCGAGAAATGGAAGAAAGTCCGTCATGCCAATAATTTGGTCTGAATCGTAGTCAGGATTCCAAGGCCAATCACTCTGCGCACTTCCAGCCACTGCCAAGCAGCACGCGATTGCGGTAAGTAGGTGTTTCATTTGGTCGGATTTGATTTGTTATTCTGCCCAGCGCCAAAAGGCTTGCTTTTGTCTAATGGTATTGATTTGATCTACAGCAATTCCACCTAAAGGGTACCAACCATCCGAAACTTTTTCATCACAGCAGGACTGGAAATTATCATCAGTTCCTTGGCAAGTGCTGTATTCGACCTTTGGACGTTCGTGGGTTGCACAAATGCAATTTGCTCCGCTGCTACTCACAATTAAATCGATGGACCCCTTGGAAGTGCCGTTGACTTGCACGACAGTGTTATACACATTCGTATTGGTTATAGTGCTGACACCATTGACAGGGTCAAGAAGCCAAGCGTGAGTTGCTCCACCGCTAAATGGACTTTCGATTTCATTATGAAATTGAGTCCAATCATCAAACTTCATGATGCGCCATTTGTTACTTGGTAATTCTCTGCATTTAACTGCACACATTCCGTAGAGCCACCAGCCTTCGATGTGATAAATGGCGGAAGTCTCACTTTCGTTCACATACAGATTCTCTTCCGCAAATTCACCTCCGAACAGGCTCAGCAACTCAAGGAGATCGTTCACTCCGATGATATCGTCATTATCAGCATCAGGATTGTACGGGAACTCCACGAGTCCAGTTTGCGCTCCAGCGGCACAAGCAATGCCCAGCGCTAAGCAAGTGATCAAGTGTTTCATGGCGATTAAGTGAAATACCAAAATAAGAATAATTCTTTTGTTGCTTGTTGTTGGTAGTTGACTACATCTCAATTTGCCCTTGCCTGTTCGGGTCTATTCAGGCCCAATTCCCCTGTATTTTACTGTTATTTACAGTGGATTTGAGGGTGTTCCATCTTTCAAATTGAAGGGATTTCCCATGTTATTTCATGCTATTTAAACATAGAATGATGGTCTAAAGTGGTGGCTTAGCTAAAGACTACAGAGAATACTTCAATGAATATGGTTAGAATCTATGTAGTACCTTTTGGGTGTGTCACACCCAGGCAGAAATCAAAGCTTAAAAGACCAGTATCCAGAAGTCGCGAAACAATGGCACCCGCATAAAAATGGTGTTTTGAATCCGAGTGATGTCGCACCAAAGTCAAATAAAAAGGTGTGGTGGAAATGCGATAAAGGACATGACCATGAATGGCAATCGGTCATAGCGTCACGAGCAAATCCGAACTCGACCTGTCCTATTTGTACGAACAGAATTATTGTACCGTCTACTTCACTGGCGGTAACATTTCCAAGTGTTGCAGCAGAGTGGCATCCTACAAAAAATGGCAAATGGACACCACAAAATGTTGGGGGTGGTTCAGGTAGGAAAGTTTGGTGGAAATGTCCCAAAGGAGATGACCATGAGTGGCAGAGCGAAATTGAGCGACGTACAAAAAAGGAACATGGCTGCCCTGTGTGCTCGGGTTCAAAGGCAGTTCCATCCAACTGTCTTCAAACAACACACCCAGAGCTAGCAGCGGAGTGGCACCCAACAAAAAACGAGTCGCTACTCCCCACACAAGTGACCCAAGGGTCGCATCGAAAAGTTTGGTGGAAATGTGCTGCGGGCGAAGATCACGAATGGCAAACTCGAGTTTCGAATCGAGCTCAATTAGGAAGAGGGTGCTTGATATGCACCAACCAACTCGCGGTGAAAAGCAACTCGTTGGCTACTACCCATCCAGAAATTGCAGCATTGTGGCACCCATCGAAGAATGGAAAGCTTACACCTTTTGATGTAACCTACGGTACGAGTCGTCGTGTTTGGTTCAAATGTGAAAAAGGCGATGACCATGAATGGCAGACGGTCCCAAAAAGCCTTGCACACGGAACGAAATGCGCTGTCTGCGCGGGAAAGAGAATAGTCCTTTCTAACTGTTTGGCAACTACGCACCCTGAAATGGCAGCGCAGTGGCATCCAGTGAAAAACGGTGCTTTGACTGCTTATGACGTTGGTGCTGGTTCGAACAAAAACATCTGGTGGAAGTGTGACAAGGGGGATGATCATGAATGGGTGGTTAGGCCAAATTCAAGAGTCACTTTCAAAAATGAATGCCCTTTTTGTACGCTTACCCCACAATCGCGCCAAGAGCTGACAATCACGTTTGAATTGATACTCTTCTTTCCTGACATAGATCCGAAGGGATTTAAGGCTAAGCTTAAGGGGCGACTGAAATCCATTGACATCTTTATACCAGAATTGAATCTCGGGGTTGAATTTGACGGTAGTTACTGGCACAAGGACAGGCGAGCATTAGACAAGTTGAAGACTGAAAAGCTTCGGGAAGCTGGGTTTGAAATTATCCGAATAAGGGAGGAGCCATTGAAGAAAATCAACGCAATTGACATCATATCCCCGCTGCCCTATAACGGAAAGTTGCTCACTGACGCGATATTGTCTCGTATTCAAGACTTGTATGCATTATCAGCGAAAACGAAACGGAAAATAGCTGCTTACAAGAAAAAAGAGGGTTTGCAGAATGAGGCTGGGCTTGAGGCCTACATTGAGCAGATACTATCAGAAAAGGCAGAGCGGTCGAAGTGACCACGCTATTATGGATGAGTAGTCCGGACTTTGCTCTTCTCGAGCGTGCAAGCGCTTTCTATGTGTTTGGTAGTGATTTGGTTATATTAGTAAACCAGATTGATCAAATTGCCATGAATAAGTACAAGCTTACCTTAGCCCTAATGGCATGTGTGCTGAGTACATCAGCTCAAGTAGGCATCATTACTTGGGAAGTGAACATGGCCAATGAAGAAGTCTCTCCGGAAGGAGTATTCCTTGCTGGTGGCGATTACTTTGGTGTTCCAGGTGACAATCCAATGTCCGATGACGATGGAGATGGAATCTGGACGATTACCTTGGCGATGCCACTCGGTTATTCTGGAGCATACACGTTCACAAACGGCGCATGTGCAGATTGGTCTTGCAAGGAAAATATCATCGGTCAAGAATGTGCATACAACGAATGGTCTGACCGATTTCTTCCAGAAGTCACTTCAGCAGGTGCGACTATCACTACCTGCTTCTCTCTATGCTCAACGGACGGTTCTTGCGAAGAAATATCTGGCTGCACCTATGCAAATGCTTGCAATTATGATTCAAATGCTAATACCGATGACGGGTCTTGCGAATATGAATCTTGTGTAGGTTGTATGGATGTAGAGGCATGTAATTTTGATGCGGAATACTCGATTGCGTCCAATGATGAGTGCACATACCCTGGATGCTTAAATCCTTTGGCAATAAACTTTGATTTTGATGCTGGATGTCCTTCGGTTTGCGTGTATTCGACCTTTGATTGTGGTTCAATCGGTAATGCCGCTTGGCAGCAATTGGAATGTGTGACGGATAGCACAGTCGTAGATGTAGCTGTGATTACTGACATCATTCCCATTGTGGATTCACTTTACATTGTGGAGTGGGATGACTGGGTCTACAACATCGTAGGATACGATACGACGTATGTTGAAGTTGAAGTATATGAAGTCACAGAAACGTGTGATACCATATATTTCCAGGATTTACCAATGGGTGTGTTCCCAAATTGGCAAGAAGCAATGGTGGGAGTTGAATGGAGCGGCGAATGGGTGTTTAATATCCCAGAAATGGTTGAAGAGCCACAGTCTGGTTTTGAATTCGGTGTTCATCACGTGGATTGGATAAGTTTCGAAGGCTTGCCAAATTGGATAGAAGAGAGTGATTTTGCATTGGGAGAATTGACGCAAAGTTCGCAGCACTGCATCACTGCAACAGGTATTCCAACTGAGCAAGGGATTACGGAATTTATCGCCACAGGTGAGGTGTTTATTTCATTGTTTGGAGAAGAATTTAGCATAGGTGAGCAGAGTTTCTCTGCCATCTTGGAAGTAATTGATAACCCAAACTTGGTCCCTGGCTGTACTTACATGAACGCGCTGAACTATGTGAATTATGCTGAAATCGATGACGGCAGTTGTTTGTTCGCTGGTTGTACCGATGAAAGCGCAGGTAATTATAGTCCCATTGCTACGATTGATGATGGCAGTTGTGTCGAGCCCTGCTCACCAAGTGAAGACAGTTCATGTCCAACAGACATCTCAGGTGATGGCTTAGTCAACGTATCCGATTTACTGCTTTTATTATCAGACTTTGGTGCGGAATGTATCATTGAGATTATTGAATTTACCTGTGGTGACCCCTTCAATTACCAAAGCTACGATTACGCTACGGTGCAAATTGGCGAGCAGTGTTGGTTTGCGGATAATTTGAGAAGTGAATTGTACACTAATGGAGATATAATCGCATCGCAATTGAGTGATAGTGAGTGGACAAATACTACCGTAGGAGCATCTGCGGCATTTGGAGAAAATCCAGATTGCCCTGATTATTATGGAAACGCGTGTGATGTCGAATGGTCAGTTGATCAATACGGCAGATTATATAATGGGTATGCTATCGCGGACATTCGAGGATTATGCCCTTTAGGATGGCACATTCCAAGTGATGACGAATGGATAACATTGGAGATTGAGTTAGGCATGTCTGAGGATGAGGTAACAGATCCCTATTGTCGTGGAACAGACCAAGGTCATCAGTTGAAGGCGACTTATGGTTGGAACGATACTTCTTGGTTCAATGGATATGGGGGAAATGGAAGTAATTCAAGTGGTTTCTCCGGATTGCCAGGTGGTTATCGAGCTAATGATGGTGGTTTTCATGACGCCGGTTCAAATTTGTTTTTATGGAGTTCTAATTCTCATGAGCGGATGCTGGAAGATTCTACCGCATGTATTTATCGATTGAACATCCACAGTAATATGGGCGCATCAGTTCGTTGTCTAAAAGACTCCGAGTGATGAAAAGGCTATTGATCATATGGATTGCTGTTGCGCTAGCATCAAATCTCAAGGCGCAAGACGACTGTGGGCCTGGAACGTATTGGGATGCTTCGGTAAATCTCTGTTTGCCCTTGAATGATTGCCCTGGAGACTTGGATAATGACGGGCAGGTAGCGGTGACAGATCTATTGGTGCTGCTGGGTGATTTTGGGGATGTTTGTCCATGCCAGTTTGATTCCGACGGTGATGGGGTATGCGATGCGGAGGAGGTGTTGGGTTGCACAGATGTACAAGCGTGTAATTACTCCATACTTGCTACCGAGGATAACGATTCGTGCGTTTATCCGCCGGTGTTTTACACTTGCGACGGGGCATGCATTGTTGACAGCGATAGTGATGGCGTTTGTGATGAATTGGAGGTTTTGGGTTGCACAATCGATACGGCCGATAATTACAATCCACTAGCTACGGAAGATGACGGAAGCTGTGAGGTTTATGGTTGCGTAGTGGTCATTGCTTGCAACTACGACCCTGCTGCTACAATCGACGATGGCACTTGTGTCTTTTATTGCCCTGGATGTACGGATATCGCGGCATGTAATTATGATTCTGAAGCGATACAAGAGGATGGGACGTGCACGTATCCGATTGATTTTTACGGAATTGATTATGTCGATTGCGCAGGGGGGTGCCTGAGCGACGAAGATGGAGATGGGGTTTGCTTTGAGGATGAAATCTTCGGTTGCACTGATTCTTATGCGTGTAATTATTTTATTGATGCAACAGAGGAGGATGATTCTTGCGAATACGAATCTTGTGCAGGCTGCCTAGACACGGACGCATGTAATTATTCGGATGAATGGCAGCTTGCGAATAATGAAGCTTGCGAATATGAATCTTGCACTGGTTGCATGTATGAATATGCATGTAACTTTGACCCTACGGCAACAATTGCGGCGAATGAAACATGCGAATTTGCAACCTGCCCAGGATGCACGGATTCCTCAGCATGTAATTACAACCCAACTTTGATTGAGGATGACGGGTCATGTGAATATGAGACATGTGCGGGTTGCACTGACCCTTTAGCTACCAATTTTGACCCTACTGCAGCCATTGATGATGATTCCTGTGATTATGGTCCTTGTGGTAATTCTCTAAGTTTGCCATTCGACGGCTACACGTACAATCTGGTTGCAATCGGTGACCAATGCTGGTTCGCTGAAAACCTGCGCACCGAGCACTACACCAACGGCGACGCCATCCCTGCCAATCTTACTGATAGCGAATGGGGCTTGACGACGAGCGGTGCTGTGGCGGTGTACGGGGAGGACGCTGGCTGCGATGATTATTCCCCCGATGGCGATGCTTGCGACCCCGTATGGTCGCTGAATGAATACGGTCGCTTGTACAATTGGTATGCGGTGGACGATGCGCGAGGTTTGTGTCCGACTGGTTGGCATGTGCCCACAGATGGGGAGTGGATGACGCTCGAGATGGAACTTGGGATGAGTGAATCGGATGCAAACAGCACAGGCTGGCGTGGCACCGACCAAGGCAGACAGATGAAAACCACTTACGGTTGGTACATTGGAAGCTACGGCACCAACTCGAGCGGTTTTACAGGTTTACCTGGCGGTTACCGCAAGTCAAATGGACCATATGGACACTTCACCGGCGCTGGAACCTACGGCTATTGGTGGAGTTCCTCGCCGAGTGGTTCCACTGCGTGGGGCCGAAACCTGTTCTATGCCAATCCAGCTGTCGACCGCGACTACAACCCTCTACGAAGCGGCTATTCTGTTCGTTGTCTCAAAGACGACTGATATCCGCATGAAAACCAACGCCACCCCAACGTTTGTGTCGGACATCGATTTGTCCATCATCCCTTCAACGATTACGAAACAGCCTGACGGATCAAACGAGCCATTTTAAGCCTCAAAACCGACCTCAAAAAGGTCAAGGGAATCGAGTCAGCACGAGCCAAAAAGAGTGGTTCAAATCGCTTGAAATGCGCGGATTCAAAGCGACAGTTGGAGAGGGTTTTGATGAAGCTGTGAAGGTGCTCGAGAATTATTTACATTTGAATTCAATCCCTTCCAAAAATGAAATTCAAAACAGTCTTCATTGTCGCATTGATGGCGACATTGTGGTCAACTGATTCATTGTCTCAATTATGCAAGCCTGTGACGTTTGACGGGTACACTTACGACGTCGTTGAAATTGGCGACCAATGTTGGTTTGCTGAAAATTTGAGGACGAGGTATTATGCGAATGGGGATGAGATCCCAGGTGATTTGTCAAAAGAGGAATGGGCGAATACGCATTCAGGTGCGAGGGCGGTGTATGGTGAAGGAGAATTATCTCGAGAAAAATTGCTTGAAAACTTGAAAATGTATGGCGGGCTTTACAATTGGTATGCAGTGGATGATGAGCGCGGGCTGTGTCCGAC
>Ga0208644_1000902_pt1 | contig 26184 bp, 58 predicted proteins | sample VirMetDEL_Nov_18_FD_184517 | JGI IMG/M metagenome (GOLD analysis project Ga0208644, IMG submission 184517) | Aqueous microbial communities from the Delaware River and Bay under freshwater to marine salinity gradient to study organic matter... | ecosystem: Environmental > Aquatic > Marine >...
GTACTACTCTGTTACAACTTTGGAAGGACCGGGATTTAATATGGATGAGATTAGCGTTGAGAGCGTACTGGAGAAGATATGCTGATACCCCTGATTCTCCTCGGCCTGTTCTCTCTCTGGTCGCTCGTCTGGGTACTTGGATTCTACTGGAGAGATGAGAAGAAGCCGTGGGAGTACCCTGATTAGTGACCCCTTACTACGAACAAGACGGTATTACAATCTATCACGGAGACTGTCGCGAGATTCTACCTCATCTCCCGAAGGTTGATCTTGTGCTGACCGACCCGCCGTATGGGATTGGATATGCTTCGTCCTGGACGACGCAGTTGAATGGGCAGCCGCGCAAACGTGATTCATCTTTCGGCGTTGACAGATTCAATGGTGACTGGCTTCCTATGTTGTGGGAGCGACAAAAAGACAATTCTCTGCTTTTCATGTTTACGCGATGGGATGTTTTGCATTTATGGCGTGAGGCGGCTGAATTATGCGGGTACAAAACTCGCCAGAGATTGATTTGGGACAAGGCACACTGGAAAATGGGCGACCTCAGTTATTATGGGTCTCAGGTCGAGGATGTCTTGCTGCTTAGTAAGGGGTCGCGCCCAATCTTTGACGGTGGAATGGGGCGACGGGGTAACATATTCCGCAGCAGCAGCAGCAGCTATCTCCCAGAGGGGCAGGAAAACCACCCAACGCAAAAGAGTGTAAAGACATGCGCCGAGTTTGTGCGTGATGGGTCGCAACCATCCGAAACAGTCCTCGACCCCTTCATGGGTAGCGGTACAACCCTCGTCGCGGCGAAGCAATTAGGCAGAAAAGCAATCGGCATCGAGATCGAAGAGAAATACTGCGAGATAGCAGCCAAGAGATTGGCTCAGATGGAGTTGTTCGCATGAAACTCAACCCCTGCCCTAAGTGCGGTAAGGCGAAGCTCTCCCCGATAAAGTCAAGGACGCGGGAGCATTACGGCTGGATACTCTACTGGGTGGTAGAGTGCAAGTGCGTCAGGATGGTGATGTCGGCAAAGAAAACCGAAGCAATCACAAACTGGAATAAGGGATGATATGCAGTACATCTATGTAGCCGGGCCATACACCAAGGGCTGCCAGGGTGAAAATGCCGGGAGCGCCATTGACGTTGGGGAAAAGCTGTTGCAAGTCGGCTATTCTCCATACATCCCACACCTTACCCTTTTGTGGGCGGTGAGGCATCCCCATTCTTGGGATGAGTGGTTGAGATTCGATGAATCTTGGCTGCTGAAATGTGATGCGCTGGTCCGCATCCCAGGGGAATCGGATGGAGCGGATCGGGAGGTGCAGTTCGCAAAGGACAACAACATTCCGGTCTTTTTCGGGCTGGATGAATTCTTCCATCATGTAGGGATAGCACACGATGCCGAATTCGACCCAAGCTAAGACAATTCTTGATATTGCGGGTGAGGTTACATCGACTCACCGCAATCAGGATTACGGTTCCCCGCTAACCAACCACGGAAGGACGGCAAGGTTCTGGTCAGCCTTTCTTGGCGCAGACATTACACCCGAACAGGTCTGCATGATGAACATTCTCCAGAAGATTTCGAGGGGGATGAATAAGATCACACAGGACACGCTTGTTGACATAGCCGGGTACGCCCGCAACGTCGAGATGATTCAAGATGAAAAGCACACACTGGAACAGTTGGAGGATGAATGAGATACGACTACGAAACCGTAAAACCCTTCATATTCACGGAGCAGGGGCAGATACACTTCCTCTCCATCCGTGACCGCGTGGACAGGCTTCTTGATGAGGCTGGAGCCTTCCGCTTAGATAAGGCCATCGCTGGTGAGAAGGGGGATTCTTTTCGAATGATATGCTGTATTGACAGACTTGTCGAGCTTGGTGAGATACGGGAACTTCATTACCCCGGAGCAATGGGGCAGGATAGAATTTTCAGGCGATTCTCACGGTAACCGATGACTCGGACTGAAGTATATAACCTCTGCAAACAGGTCGCCCCATTACACGGGTACGACCCTGTGCTGATCTTGGCTGTCTGTGAGCAGGAATCAGCTTACGACCATCAGGCGGTGAGACTGGAGAATAATTTTCTCCGCAGATATGTGGAACCCCTCGGTTTCGCCACGACTGTAAAGGTACTGTTCTCAACAAGTTACGGGCTTATGCAGGTCATGGGGCTGAGTCTCTATGAGATGCAATTCTTCGATGCCCCCACGCTTGATGTGCATTACAACAAGTGGGTTCCTCACCTCTTGGATCAATTCATGGTTGACCCGAAGAATCAGATTGAGATGGGGGTGCAGTGGTTGAAGAGGAAGCAGGGGACGCGGACGATAGAGGAAGGGTTGAAAAGATACAACGGAAGTTCGGCCTACCCGCCACAGGTGATGAGAAGGTACGACAAGCTGAAAACCATCTATGTCTAAATCGTGAAAGGGGAACATGATGATACAACGACTTTGCGATGTATGCGGTAAGGTGACTGACCGTAACTATGTCACTGAACGATTCAAGGGAATCTCAACGTACCGAGACCCGACCAACCGATCCGAGCATGTGAAGGTGGAAGTTGAAATCATGGTCGGCATAAATGGGACGAGAAATGACGGGGACATTTGCAAGGGCTGTTTGATAGACGCGGTGGCATATCACGATGATAGGCCGGAGGAGGGTTGTGGCTAAATCCTCCGGCGCAGATAATCCCACATTATTATTGGAGTATATCGTATTCTCGTCCGCCTCCTGCGGGGCAGTTAGCTGTCTTTTGGGGGGTGTTCTCGGATTGGGCATTGGGGTTATGATTGGCGGACTGCTTGGGTATGTGAAGTTTCGGTGGTTCCCGGATGGGTTCTATGTCTAAATCCTCCGGCGCAGAGCGAGAACTCAGCCTTTACGTCAAGGAGAGGGCGGGGTACAGGTGCGAGTTCCACGCTAAATGCAAAGAGAAGGGAATCGACCCGCCATGCAGATGTGGTGGGAGGATGAACGCACAGCACAAAATCTCAAAGGGGAGGGGCAACTTCTTCCGGTACAACGACAGAAATATGTTCTGCGGGTGTAGCGGGTCCAACGTCTTTGAGTCCTACAACAGAGATAGAATGCAGGCAATCTTCCGGCAACTCTGGCCTGAAGATTACGAGTATTTAGAACGACCCAGAAAGCCTGTGAAGATGGATCTGGACATGGTAAGATTGTACTACAAACAGAAAAGGGCGGAGCTTGAACGAGAAACAGTTACAGCAGGCTGAGGATTATTCCCGGACGTTCCTTGAGAATATCGGGGTAGAATATCCTTACAACCGTCCCCTGTCGCAATGGGCGGCGAGCGATGCAACAAAGATACTGAGTCTGAGTGATCCGCACTGCCCATGCCATTCATCGAAGGTGATGCGGGAGGTTCAGGCGAAGCACAAGGATGCCGGACTGGTGATTGTTCCCGGTGATGTCGGGGACTACTATTCCAAGTCGAGGTTCAAGAAGAAGCGTCATGTCAATTTCCGTGACGAAGTAAAGGCGATCTTCTACTATCTGGAATGGCTTGCGACACACTGGCCGGTCGTCAAGGTGATGTTGGGCAATCATGATTCAAGGCCGCAGAAAGCGTTTGCGGATATACTCGGAATGGGGAACACGGACCTGCTTTTCCTGACGGAATTGAATCTTGTGCAGAGAGTGGCATCCTACTTCGACAATGTTGAGGTAGTTGGGACACAGCTCACAACAGAAATCAGCCTGACGCACATTTATCAGGTGGGCGACATCGTTTTCACACACGGCGAACGGTCCCATGCTCAGAAGGAGAAAACGCTGGATGTGGTGAGCCAGTACCTTCACAAATGGAAAACGGCACTGCGGTTGAAGCCGTACAAGGTGATCGCTCAGGGACACAATCACCAGTCGATGAAAACCCCGGAGGGTGACGAGTTCTGGTTCATGCTACCGACAGCGGCGGACCCGTATGGATATGCTTTCGAGTACATTTTCGACACAAGGATGATGGGGAGGCCGCCCGCTGTCGGCTATTCGGTTTTCCGGCAGGAGCAGGGGGAAACGAATTTCAACGATTCCGACAACATCGTATTGGAGTGGAAACTTGGATGATGAAGCGAAGAAGTCTCTGGCGCTGCTGGCCCCCCCTGCGGCTGAGGTGCAAAGCGGCTGGTTCAGCGTGGATGAGGCGGCTGAGTTTTGGGGGGTAGCATTGCCCACCGCGAGCGGTCGTCTAGTAAAGATGGAGCGCGAGGGTAGGGTGGTGTCTCATCCGGTGGTGCAGGATGGGAAGAGAAAGAAGTATTACGAAGCAGTCAAGCCGGGATAAAGAGTTTACACGGCTTCGTTGACCTCGACGCTGACGGGACTTTCGAGGTCCGGAACCTGAAGATCATCAACGGGAAGGTCCGCTAACCGTTTCCGCCAGAGTGCGACAAAGGCGGGTCTGATGCCGAAGAGTCTCCCGATCTCCCAGGGGCTTGTATTGGTCTCGGTGATGTAGAAGATCAGGGAGTCTGCGACTATCTTCCTTCTACCCGTCCTGATTCTTGACAATAAGTCTGAGTGGGGCGACCATTTCTGATTCAATACCCACCTCCAGTCTGATGTGCTTTTCTATCTCCGGTCTTATGTAATGTTTTCGTACAACGAGTGATCTTATGAGTCGGCTGAGTTGGCCGGGGTCCATGTTGTACTTCTTCGCTATCACGGCTTGCGGTGTGCCGTTGTCGAGATGCTCGACTAATTCGAACAATGCTCGCCTCCCCCCGTATCTCTGACAGAAGTTCAGATATGCGGGTATGGATGCCTTCACAATTTGAATCGCCTCCCTTTGAATGATGCGAGACCTTCCTGCTCAAGTATCGTAATAGTTCTGATGGTTGCCTCTGTTGTCGCCCCGACCATCCCGGCGAGGTCCGAGCGGGTGATGGGGGAGTTCACCCACCCGTCCTGTTCCGGGAACACGGTACTGAGATAACTGAGAGCGTTCATTATCCTGGTTCTCAGCGGGGTTATGGTGTTCGGTGTGTGGATGGCGAAGTGGTAGATTATCTCCGTGAGAGCGTCCACCATCCAGTTTGAGGTCTGAGGGTCGCGTCTATCAGGTTTGCAGAAGAGACACGATACGTCTGTAATGGTTTGCACGTTGAACCTTGCCTTTTCTTTGGTGATGTACGGCGGGAGGCAGAGTGCGATACCTCTCCCTGCGATGACGAGTTTCGTTATGCGCCCCTCTTTGTCCGAGTTGAAATACTTGACATAACCGGAGTCTATTATATGAACCCCCCGTACCAGATCCCCGGCGTTGACGATTGTACTCCCGGATGGATACCGCAGGATGGTACGGGGAATGTGCGCTGGCAGTGTCAATTTCTCCCTCCATTTTCAGGAGGATAAGCGAGAAAACCCCTGAAAACAATGACCGAAATCATATTGCAAAAATATTTTGCGAAATCTCTGTCAAGGTCTTGACAAATGGGTTTCACAAACGTATATTCAGAATGAGGGTTCGCCCTGCTGTTGACGGAAAGTCATGTAATAACTATTAGCTAATCTATCCGTCAATATCTTGCCGTGAGGCGGGAGCAACGGGCGGCCCTCAAGAGGGGGGTCGCCCGTTTTTATTCCGGGTCAATTTGTTGAGCCAACTTATTGCCGGAGTCCCGCGTGTCACTGAAGCAAGATACAGCAAGAAGCAGGGCAAAGCAAGTAAATCAGGACGATGCGTTTTCTTGCGAAGCATCGCCAAACCTTCAGGACTTCTCTCAGTCCGCTCTCCTCAAGCTCGGCCTCAACGAATACTTCCGCAGACATCCACAGGAAGATGAAGTAGCGGCCTTCGCTGCCTACCTCATCCGCCATCTTCGCTTACCACAAAATCACCGTTCCGTCAAGGCGCACATCGCCAAAGTAATCGCGGGCCAGACCTCAATGGAACTGGACTGGTGGATTATGTTTGGCGAGTTCACAGGGCTGTTGAATAACTACCTGAGCGCAAGGCGGGCATCAATCAAAGGAGGAAACAAATGAACAACGTCATAAGGCTGCGGGCATACGCCGCCCTTAACGATGAGGGGTGGCGGTATTCGATTATGGTTGACCTCTCAACCGTCACCGCCATTAGTTCGGATGGCCCGACGCTGCTTCTCGTAGGGGGTCACACAATTCGGTTGGAAGGGGTCGAGTATCAAGAGGTAGTTGATGATTGGCGGCGGGGAGGTGTGAGTCAATGAACAACGTCGCCCAAAAGTTGTCCCGAATGAAAGGAATAGCATGATCAGATATAGTAAGCCTCCGAAAATCAAAAAAACAAGAAGGCCCAGAACATGTGATGTCTGTTCTCGCTCAATCAATAAGGGGGAGGAATACGGCCAGACCCGACGAGGTACAACATTCTGCGGAAAATGCAAATGAGCTTCCAAACCGGTGATAGTGAATGGTTACTCCCCGCTATTGTCTCCGTCTTGATACTCGCGGGCTTGGTGTATCTCTATACTTTATGGCCTTAATCAAAGGAGGAAAGTAATGAACAACGTCGAGTGGTCTGTCCTGCATGAAAGAGCCTACATAGACCCTTACGGGGTTCTCCGTCTTGAGTTCAACGATCAGGCAATCGGTGGGGTGTCTATACCTCTTGGGTACTTCACCTTCAAGGGGGCGTTATGAGAGCCTACCACTTCGTCGGAGAGACACTGAGGGATGGGAGGCCAGTCCCGAAAGATGGGGAATGGTTGGTGCATGAGGGAGAGGTCGAGATGTGTGAGTCTGGACTTCACGCCTCAAAGCATCCGTTTGATGCTCTCCAGTATGCCCCCGGTGAGACTCTTTGCCTCGTTGAGGTGGAGGATGTGGTCGGGAGGGGGGATGACAAGCTGGTGTGTCGCAGGAGGAAGATTGTTGCCCGATTCGATGCGACTGAATTACTGCGCTCCTTTGCGCGGAAGCAAGCCCTCAAGGTTATCCATCTCTGGGATGCCCCTGATGTGGTGAGGCGGTATCTACAAACCGGGGACGAGGAACTCAGAGTTGCCGCATGGGCTGCCGCAAGTGCTGCCGCAAGGGATGCCGCATGGGCTGCCGCATGGGATGCCGCATGGGCTGCCGCAAGTGCTGCCGCATGGGATGCCGCATGGGCTGCCGCAAGTGCTGACGCAAGTGCTGCCGCAAGAAAAGACTTCGCCCGGCTCGTCAACGCTGAGTTCAAAAAGATGGGGGCGTTATGACTACCCAAGTCGATTGCCCGAACAACTGCAAAACAGCAGAGGAATCCGCCTCCTGTCAGATGGAGTGTACCTTCGACAACGGACGATACAAGATCGAGGTGGACTACGAGTATGAAGTCAGGCGTGACGACATGAGTATCTATAACGTGAAGCACGCCTACTTCAACATCCCGGTCGAGGTCTCGCCTTCGTCACGGAAGATAATGAAGGCCGATGCCTGGGTGGATTACGAAGAGAACCGTGAGGACTGCGACCCTTACAGCGACAACGGTGTGTCACGTTCAGACCTCGTGAAGCTATGATTGCGGGCGATAGCACTTTACAAGAGGAAGTGCCGGACCCCACCGGGGGCGGTGGCCTTCGATCCTTCCCTGTTCCCCACAGGGATACGGTCGCTCCCCCGGATGATTTGAACATGGCTGTACGGCATGGGCTGATACTGCTCATCCTAACGGCTGGAATCATCGCAGTCGTGTTGGTTTCTAAATCAATCACATAAAGGAGAGGTCATGGCGAAGTACAAAATAGAGTGGGACAGCCAATTTAGGAGGTTCTACGCTTACGATGAGAATGGCGAGCTGGTCAGCGATTCCTCTGGGTATTCTGTCAAGGCGCGCACACTCGAAGAGTGCGAGGCACTCCTCCGGGATGCGGTCGCGAACAAGTCCGTTCCACCCCCCATCACTGAGAAGTGGGTCGAGCTTTGATACAACCGCCAAGCCCTCCGGCGGAACCGTGGAGGGTAGTCGAATAGATAAAGTGCAAGTGTGCTAAAACGTCGCGGGGGCCGACCTTGAAGCGGTCCCCCGCATTTACCAACAACAAAAGGTAGAAACGCTATGAAGGTGGACGCGTTTGATGAATATGATGGCGAATTTGCAATTACCATAGGAGCGGAGGGGTGCGCGGAAAACACGGCTCTCACAAGGCTGGCATTGAATGGACGGTTGAAGCTGACCGCCGACAGTTGTGTGTTCCTGAATAAGGGCGAAAACGCACAACTCTACCTGAGTATTCCGAAACGGAGAAAGGAACAGTGTTTTATCGACATAAAGTAAAAGGGAGGCAACTATGAACATGAACGAAATACGGGAAGGTCTGACAGGGATACAGGAGAGCATCACAAAGGCTCAGGACTTTCTCACCCGCGTCCAACTCGGCCTCTCCCACTGTTGCGGGGAAACGAGGGGGGAAGAGGATACCTGTGAAATCTGCAACGGGACATGCAAGGAGGAGTTATGATGGTCTATATCCAAGACCAAAACCGCAACGACCTCGTGAAGTACTTCTACCCAAATGAAAGCTATACCATCTGCGGGGATTGCGGGGAGGATACATGCGCCTGTCTCTGGAATCTCTTCAAGGTGAACGCATGATAGAACTCGATGAGTCACTGGCGACGAGGTTCGTCACGTTCTCCCAGAGATGGAACGAGCAGGTACAGGCGAGGATGAAACGCTCCATCGAGGAATATGACGACATCCACGAATACACGGCGTTGGTGAATCAGGCCAGCGCAATCAACGAGGTCATACAGGACTTCCACAAAATGTTCAACCGCGATGAACTGATGGAGGGACAATGAAAACAATCAGGAAAACAATCAGAGTAAGTGCCTGCTGTGGGTATCAATCCTCATCCACCCCCGGTCCACACGGAACCCCGGATGGTGATTACGAGGATCTCCAACTCTGCCCCAAGTGCCACGACCACACGGGGTACATTGATGTCTGCGAGGATTGCGGGGAGGAGAAGTGCGAGTGTGAACGATAGACTCGGAATCTGGGCGCACGTTGAGAGAGAGCTTCGGGCGGCGAGGGATGGGGTGCTGAAGGAGAATGGTTTAAGGTGGGATACCTACCATCAGTTGAAGGAGGAGATTGAGACCCTCCCGCCCGGCGATTATCAAACCGACAGTGGTACGGTGAGAGTGGAGGAAATCCAGATCATCGTACACGGGAAAAAGAATGTGTCTCTCGGAATGAGGCACAAAGCAAGACTACTAACGGAGGACAAATGAATAAGTCTGAATCAATCGGGAAACTCGCCCTTGCCTTATCGAAGGCGCAGGGTGCGATCAAGTCCGCTGTGAGAGACAGCGAAAACCCGTTCTTCAAAAGCAGATACGCCGACCTTGCAAGCGTATGGGAGGCGTGTCGTAAGGCGTTATCCGACAACGAATTAGCGGTAACGCAGACCACCTGTGATGACGGGACGGTGGAGACAACTCTGATTCATTCAAGCGGTGAATGGATCTCCGGGGCTTTGAAGTTGAAGCCCATGAAGGATGACCCGCAGGGTGTGGGGTCCGCAATCACCTATGCGAGAAGGTACGGCCTCGCAGCAATCGTCGGAGTCGCTCCTGATGATGATGACGATGGGAACGCGGCAAGCCATCAGTCGAACGGAGACAGGATTGACGCACTCAAGGATGTGTTCAATCCCGATACCTTCAACCCTGAGAAGGAGCTTGTCGGGTTCGGTACTCATGCAAAGTCAACGTGGGCGAACACCCCGAAGAGTTGGCTGACATGGGGAGCGAACAACCTGAAGGATGAGAAGGCTGAGAAGGCGCAACTCACCCTTGAGTATTTAGAGAAGATCGGGGATGACCCATTCCAGGGTGTTCTCGATGCCAATTCAAAAACAAACAAGGAGAAGTAGATGGCGGACAAAACGTATGTCGGCAAGGGATGGCAAAAGACCTTCAAGAATGGAGGAAGTGTCATCAACATCTCAATCAACAGGGATGCCCTCAACGGTCTGGAACCTGACCAGTACGGGAATATCTCACTGGTGGTGGGGGGCCGGAAGGAAGTCGATGCGAAATCCAAAGCAACTCACTGGGTTGCGATTGACGACTACCGACACGCAACGTGACCCAATTCATCGTGTATCCCGATAATTCCGTGACGAGGGTAGAAAACGGCAGGGGGGTATCTGTTCTCGATGCCCCCGCCGTTCTGAAGAGGTATGGGATACCCGAAGAACGCCCATTCCTCCCTGATGAGGTAGCCATCTACAATAAGGGCGGGGTGGAGATCAAAGCCTTCTCGACCATATCGACATTGGATGATTACCACGCTCATCTGCGCGACGGGATTGCTCCGAAGATCCTCGCCTTCATCAAGGAGGAGAGGTCAACGGAATATATGGCGGCTAAGTGCGGTGTGCGTCAGGGTGCTGTGTTGAACACTATTCAAGCCCTCCGAGAGGGGGGTTATCAGATTAGGTACTGCAGGACGAAAGGGTGGGTATTAGATTGACTCCGGCTACAAATCAAAGTGAGTGCAGGGTTACTGTGATTTCCCCACACAAGGCAGACAGACCTGCGCCGGAGTCTTTGAATTGAAATGCCCCCGCTGTGGGAATAGGTTTGAGGCTGAGGAAAGAAGGGTTATCTGCTCCCGTGATGACTGGGGATGTATTGACGAGATTGAATGGAGCAATAAAGATGTGCTGAAGGGGTGGCGGGGGATTTCATTGCTGATAAACGTCTATCTGACTGATGACCACTGGGAGGATATGGCGAACTCAGCCGGGGGAGATTGGTTGCTCGATATGCTCTGGAAGCACAAAGACCACGACTCGAAAATCAAGTGGATGCTGAAGAAATCAAAGGAGGTGTTATGAAGCGGATTGAATTACGCCTGTTGAAGTTCCTTGCCCCACGGCCCAAGATTCTTCTCTACCGCTGTGGACGGTGCGAGACCCATTACTATGTAGGAGACCATAAGAACCTGGGTGATTGTAATTGCGGGTCCACGGAATTTGATGTAGTGGAGGTCACGGTGACGATAGACGAGAAAGAGATGCTACAACTGGCGAACGACCTGAACGCGGGGAACCCGACTCGCATATCCCCCGGCGATAAAGGGGCTATCATCCTATCGGGTGGGGAGGAATTGTTATGACAAGCCAGCACAGGATGATACTTGACCACCTCGAAACAGGTGAATCACTCACGGTAGCTGAGGCACTCACCAGGTACGGTATCTACGCTCTGAGCCAGAGGGTTGGAGAGTTGAAGAAGGCGGGGTACAACATAGACTCCAAGCCCGTGATGCGGAATGGCAAAAGGTTCGCAGAGTACCGGATGGGTGAATGAAGTGGTTTAAGCACATGAGCCAAGCTCACACGGATGATAAGCTCGTCCGGCTCAGATCCATGTACGGGATGTGGGGGATCGGGGTGTACTGGACCATCGTGGAGAAGGTAGCGGAGCAGATGAAGGCGAACGACCCGACCCCGAAGGCGGTATTTACGGTCCAGGAACTGTGTAGCTACTTCGTAGTTAGGCCACGGAAACTCAGTAGCTACCTGTTAGCTACGCGCCAGCTACGACTTATCTACGCAGTAACCAATGGAAATCTAATCGAAATCGAAATCCCTAAGCTATTGGAAATAAAGGATAACTACACAAAAGACTTGGAAGTTTCTTCCAAGCAAGAAGTAGAAGTAGAGGTAGAAGAAGAAGTAGATACAGAGAAAGAGAAGAGAGAGAAGAAGAAAGCGGACGCGCGCCCAGATTCTCTTGAGGAGGTAAAGACGTTCTTCAGGGAGAACGGCTCTACCAACCCTGACGGGGAGAAGTTCTGGAATCACTTTGAGTCAAACGGCTGGAAGGTGGGGGGTCGCGCCCCGATGAAGAACTGGAAGGCGGCGGCGAGGAATTGGATCAGCCGGAGATTTTCAAACGAACCACCCTCAAAGCCGAAGAAGCCCGCCCAGAAGATCGAGAACACCTACGACTGCTCTGATTGCCAAAAGATGCACGTTGTAGGATCTGCCGAAGAGAAGGCGTGTATCGAACGCCAGTACGAGAAACTCAAATCTGACGGGAGAGACCCGAACGCACTTGTAGCGGCTATCATCGGACCTCCAGAGAAGTCGATGAACAAATACCAGTGTGAGAAATGCGGTGGGGTTCATTCCCCACGATTTGTATGTGCAAGACCTCCGTAGGGCGGTTCATGGTTACTCCGGGGAGTAGCGTCATGTCGCCTATGCGCTTCCCTGGGGATGGGAGAGGGTCTGCCCTATGTGAGATTCGCCCGATCCCGTACCTCTAAACCTGCGAACCGGGGCGCAGGGTAATAGGCGGCTCCCCGGTAATTATTCCAAACATGGAGGCACAATGAAAACAGTAAGCCTTGAAATAGCGAAGAGGATGGCGGAGGCGGGGATATTCACCGAGATGCCGTGTGATAACTGTGGCGGTGAAGGTAGAATTCCGATTGGGAAACATTACGTTACTCTTGAGATGGCTATTGACGCTGGCGACCGTTCACTCGAAGGTCAATACCACTCAACACAGTATGCTCCATGCGAACATTGTGAAGGTGCGCCGATTCGCAGGGTTCCCAATACCCTTGACGAAATGATGGAGCATGAGTTGTGGTGGAGGGTGATATACGACTTTACGTTCATCTATGACGGGGCAATCCAGGTTCGTTCGTTTCCGATAATGTCAAGGCTGAGCATCGAGCCAAAAAACGGGAAGCCCGACATTCAGGCTCTCACAGACTACTGCGCAACGAAGATGTGCGAGGCAAAGGAGAAAGAGAAATGACGAAGCCAGATTCCCGCCGAGTTGGGTGGGACTACGAAAATAATCGCCTGACCGCGATAGATCATGGAGAGGGAAGAGAAATGACCACTGACGAAAAGAAAGTCACTGAGATTGTGACCGACCTTATCTTTGAGTTCAATCGGCTGCACGTTGAGGTGGCGAAGCGGGACAAGGCGTTGAGGAAGGTGTGGATCGAAGCGGCAGAGATGGCGGAGGAGGAGGCGGATAAACAGCGATGCAGTAACCCCGACTGCAGGGTGTGCCGACAAAAAGGTAAAGACATCCTACTGCTCGCCGCCCGATTCAGACAGAAAGCGGAGGAGAAAGAGAAATGACTCCTACAACGATTGAAATCTGTGTTGACCGTGGCGTAACGATGCTTGAACAGGCCGAGATAGAGGAAGCGGTGAGAAAGATTGTCCCTCATGCGACCGTGGTGAGTTGCATCGGCCTGAGAGTGCTCGTCTGCCCTGAGTGCGGAAAGGGGGTGGCAGAACCATGACCGCTGACCGCTTCAAGAATCTGGTACTCTCGGTGAGGCCGGGAGCGGAGGTTGTTTGGATTGCCGAGGGGTGGAATGCCCCGACTACTGGCTGCCTCATTCAAGAAAAACAGCACAAAAGATTCATTGGGACAGTTTGCGTAACGCCTGAATTGGCTTGGCAACGAGCATTTGAAATGCTCCCCGAATGGGAACAAGCGAAGGCATTGGTGCTGGAACGATGGCCGGAGGCGAACGCAGACAAGTGGGATTCGCCCGACTACTGGCAGATTTTCCCAAGTGATGAATCAGAGGATGAACTTGGTCGAGGCGACACCCCGGAATCCGCATGGCTGAACGCAAAGGAGGCAATTGACAAATGAATTACGAGAAACTGGTGAAACTGGTGAGGCCGGGGGCTGTTGAGAAGATGGGTGCGATCATTGACGCTGACCGCAGGATCATCGGTGCTTCCTGGCAGGATGCTTTCGAATCTCTCCCCGAATGGGAGCAAGCGAAGGCATTGGTGTTGGAGAAGTGGCCGGATGCTGTATCGTGGGAAGGCGAAGATTACAAGTGGCGTATCGGCATTGATTACGACCATGTTGATTTCGTTTTTGCCGAAAACGAAGAATCCGCATGGCTGAACGCACTCAAGAACATGAACGAGAAGGAGGAACAATGACCGACTTCAGAAAGGAACTGGCGGGGATACGGGTGCGGAAAATCATCAGTCGCAAAAAGCGGGAGAGGATGAAGTCAAACGGTTGCAGAGGGAGGTAATTCATCTCAGAAAGAAGTTGGAAGAGAGGGGGATTGATTTCAACCCCCCGGAAGGAGAAGTGAAGTGAAAAAAGCAGAATCCCACAGTTCGGGATGGGCGAAAGAAGTAGATAAAATGGATAGAGAAAACAACGGTTTGTTGGATCGCTACCAAGACGAGATTGTTCGGCTGAAAGCAGAAGTGAAGAAGGTCCGCCGTAAGACCTTCCTCAAAGCGGCAGAGATGGCGGAGGCCGAAAAAGAGCCAAAGGGCTCGATGCCGAACGAGTTTGCCCAATACGACAAAGAGGAAGTGGCGAGGGCCACCGTGAGGGCCACATGCAAGTCTATCGCCGCCCGCCTCAGAAGGGAAGCAGAGAAATGAAAGGAAACAAAATGATCGACTTCAAAGAGGAACTGGCAAAGTTACGGCAAAGATGGGAAGGGCTTGGCTCTGAATGGGAAGAGGCGGCTTCGGACATTTACAAACTTTTCAATCTCTGCGACCGCCTCATCTCCCGTGTAGAGGAATTGGAGAAGGAGATTCAGAAGCGAGACAAGGCGTTGAGGTGGGTGATTGCTGAGGATGACGTATGTATTGTTGGCGACCCTTACTACGCACACAGCCCTGAATTGCGAGAGAAAATCCTGTCCATCCTCAACCCGAAAGGATTAAGTGAAATGAAAAGAGCAGAAGCCGACAATGCGGGACTCACGGGGAAGGTTGAGGCTATTATGCCTGACCCCGATGAGCAAAAAGCAATAGATACTGTAATTCGCGGTCTTGAACAGTGGGCTTTGCACCGGCTGGATTTACAGCAGATAGCTGAGGTCCGCCGTAAGGCATTCCTCGAAGCGGCAGAGATGGCGGAGGAGATGATGCTCACAGAAACACACATTGGGCCGCTCTACAACGCGGGACACAACGGAGCCGTTGAGCAAATAGCCGCCCGTCTGAGAGAGGAAGCGGAGAAATGATGGAATATCCTGAGTGTTCAATCAAGAGTGAGAGATGTACCAAGAAGGGGAAGTTTGAGTACGTCACCGATGAGGGGAGGATGCCCGCCTGTGCTTTATGTCTCGGTCCTGTCTTGGCTGAAAGGAAGGAAAGGGGTAGGTGTGCCATTTGCCTTTCCATGATTGGAGAGCATAGGAGAATATACTGCCAGAGGTGTGAAAGATCATCTGAGAGGATCTCGGCAGCCTGTGAACATTACCAGTCTAAGCGATGGGGGAAGCCGAAGAAAAAGAAATGGTTTGTACCTGATGGGTTGGCTGCGATGTTCCTGGATAACAGGATTGGGAGTGAAAACGGAAACTATCAGTCTAACAGGAACCTGCGAAGGCATCTGTTTGACGTAGGGATAATCGACGAGGAAGGAAATTTGATTCCGTAGAAAGTTTAGATTGCGGTTCCTCTTTCGCTGATGTATATTGTACCTCGGATTTTCCCCGCGTAACTCTTAATGCCCCCTGTGGGTGTTGAAAGACCTCAAGTTGTCCAAGCGCAACAAGCCCGCCGCCCGATTAGCTCGCGGCCTCAAGATGATCTCCAGGTATGGCAGGTAAGAGAGGCCGCCCGTCAAAGTACGGCCTCCCCACCAATGAGACCAACATCGACAAGTTCCTCGATGGTATCAAACTCGGTCTCTCGGAGGAGGTATGTGCTGACAGGATAGGTATAGCTGTCTCAACCATCAACAACTGGAAGCAGAGCCATCCTGAATTTATGGAGTCCATAAAAAAGGCTCGCTCGGAGGGGATAGCTGTTTATGCCAATCTCCTGCTCAATTCAGCCAAAAACGCCGCCAAGAGGGGGCAGGCGACCCCGATGATCTACTTCCTCAAGACAAGGGGAGGTGAGGAGTGGAGAGAGAAGAACCCGGATATTGATGCAAACACAGCAGAACTCAGAAGGCTTTTCTCGGTTTTTGCCCCCCAGATGGTTTCCGCTGCCGGAGCGGGTAGAGCAACACCCGGTCATAACGAAGTACCGGAATGACCCGACAAGGTTCAAGATCGTCCATGCAGGAAGGCGGTCATTCAAGACTGAGGTCGCAAAGCGCACTCTCATCGCAGAGTGTATGCGAAACGAGGGGGTGTCGCTGTTCTTTGGTGCGCCCACAAGAGATCAGGCGAAGAGAATCGCATGGGAGGATCTCAAGCTCCTCGCCCCGACATGGAGCATCCGAAAGACAAGCGAAACAGAGATGCGCCTTGTGTTTGGGAACGGGTCTGAGCTTTGGGTACTGGGCTTTGATAAGCCTGAGCGATTTGACGGTAAGAGCCAATGGCATGGCGGGGTATTAGACGAATATGCCGACATGGAGGAATCCGTCTGGGGAGAGCATGTTGAGCCGGCGATCAGAGACACAAGGGGATGGGTCTGGTTTGTCGGTGTCCCCGAAGGGAAGAATCACTACTTCGAGCTTCTCGATAAGTACCGGGGAAACCCGCAGTGGGGTGAATACAGCTGGAGGTCGGCGGATGTCATGGACCCCGCTGAGATTGCTGAAGCAAGGGCTAACTGCGATGAGCGTACCTTTCGCCAGGAGTATGAGGGCAGCTTTGAAACGTATGACGGGCTGGCTTACGCTTATCACGACAGGGATACTCACTGCTATCGCAAGCCTTTTGATCCTTCCCTTCCTGTTATTCTTTGTTGCGATTTCAACATTGACCCATGCCTTTGGCTCATGGGGCAGGACAGCCCGGAGCTTACCTACATCTCAGGAGAAATCAAGCAGAAGCGAACAGACATCTGGCGAATGTGCGCCGAGGCAAAGAAGCGAATCGAGCAATACGCCGGAGGTCGTCCAAGGCTTCGGATTTACGGAGATTATCAACACGGGACAGCCCGCGGCTTGTCTGCTACTGCCGGAAGTTGGGAGATCATACAGTCTGAGTTTGCTGAATGGGGCGCTGATATACGGAAACGACCAAATCCCCGCATTCTGGACCGTGTTAACAGTACCAACTCAAGAATGCGAACCGCAGATGGAAGTGTGCGATTTGGGTATTCCCCCGACTGTGTTGAACTGAGGAAGGACTACGAGATGGTAAGTATGTCCGACTTCACGAAAGCAGACCAGGGGGAGAGAACCCACGCCTGTTCAGCCGTTGATTACATGGTGAACTACGAATATCCGATAGGCGGGAGGGCGACATGGCGCGCTGTCTGATATGCCTGCTCCTTCTCGGTTGCTCGGATAACGTCTATAACGTCGTAGGCACAGAGCAGATCCCCGCAAGTATCAGCCTGAGATACTACGATACGAGATGGGCTGTTGACGTAGGGGATGGATTCTGGGTGGCTTACAGTTACGGGTATCTGGTCAACGAATCAGAGAACGCTATCACGGTCCGCCCCGGTCTCGATCTGAGGTATGACTCCATCGAATCTGAGCCTTTCATGACAGCCTATGGCGTTATCGGGAACGAGTACCTTTCCATCCCGCCTTTCGATGGGTTGGCTGATACAGTGTCTATCCTGCTCCCTGGAGAGGGTGCGGACTTCTCGGTGGTAACAATTCCTTTCCAGAGGGGTAGCCGTGATGTGTACGGGTACTCCATATTCGATGTGGAAGTGCGATAAATGTTCAACCTTGAGCCGATTGCGCCCCTTTTCCGGTCGATAGCCGGAAACGACCTCTCTCGTGCTTTGTACCTATCCGAAGCCGATGCGCTGAGGAAGCTACAGAAAGCCCGAAGGGAGTGCCTTGATTACTACAAGGATGAGGTGTTGCTCCAGTATGGTGGGAGTGATGAGTACCTCAAGAACTTCTTTCGGACGTTCGACCAGGAACATAGGAAATGGGATGAGCCTGCGAAGTTAGACCTCCTTCTAACCCATCTGCCCATGACGAGGCAGCTTGTTGACCTGAAGGGGAGGATCTACGGCATCCAGCCTGAGAGGAAGGTCGGCAAGGACCGCCCTGAGAAGGCAGAGAAGTACACAGACCTGTTGAAGCGGTCGGGGTGGTTCCCCTTCTCCAAGGTGGCTGAGAGATACGCCCAACTGCTGAATGATGTGGCTGTCGGTGTGTTCGTGAAGGATAAGCTGCTTCAGTTCGTCATTATCCCTGAGTATTACCCCGTGTTCTCAGAGGATGACGAGTTTCAGGTTGAGCCTGCCGGGATTATGTACCCCACAGCATTAAGGGGGAAGGACGGGAGCCAGATATGGGCTTACTGGGATGCTGAGGTAAACCGGAAGGTTGACGCTCTGGGGAACGTCATCGAGGAGAAGCCGAACGAATACAGGACGTTCAACTTCTTCTTCCCCCGAAGGAGCTATCCGGTTGACAGCCACACCTCCATGCCGAGGACGGAACTGGTATTGCAGAACCGCGAGATTGACATGGCGGTATCTGCGCTCAACCAACTCCTGCACTACAACGGATTCAAGCAGCTTGTGGTGGTGGGCGATACCGATGATTCAGTCAAGGAGTTCAAGTTAGGTAACAAGCACGTTCTGAAGATCAAGCCGACTGAGGGAGTGGGGGCGGGTGCGCTTCAGGCTTACCCGTTGGATATGCAGGCCAACTTCTCTCAGCATATCGAGGCAATCAAGTTCCAGATGGAACTCGCCTCGAACACGATGAACCTGAATTTCAACTGGTCTATCGACACGGGGAATGTCTCATCCGGGAGAGCGTTGCAGATCAAGAACGTGAGAGACCTTGAGGACAGGACCGCTCAGATCGAGATCATTGATGCGTTCATCGAGCAGCCGCTATACAGGATTGTGTCTGAGATGTCGGGGAGGTTCGGCCTTCCTGCTATCGAGAAGGGGGATCTGATTGCGGACTTCCCTGAGCAGGAATCGGGGTTCTCAAGCGTATCTGATGAGATTGCATGGCGGCAGTTCCAGCTTGAAACCGGGGTCATTTCCAAGATCGACCTGATTATGGAGGAGAACCCGGACCTCACAGAAGAAGAGGCGGTAAAGAAGCTGGATGATAACACGAAGATCAACGGACTCGGCAAGACGGATGAAGATACCATCCTTGCCATTTTGAGGGATGAAGATGGAGAAAGCGGAAACCCTGATGAGGAAGAACCTGGAGGAGCGGCAGAAGGTTCAGGACAGAATCAGGGAACAGTCCGAGACCTTGCTCCCGAAGGTGCGTAAGATCGCTGAGGCGTTGGAACTCGACACCCTTCAGGCTTTCAGGGAGCGGTTCACCGAGATACTCAGGGCTGTCGGTAAGGACCAGACGGAGAAGTTCAGGAAGGATATTGTGCTGTCAGCGAAAAGGGGCGCAGAGTTGAGCCGTGAACTTCAGGGCTGAAATACAGACCGACCTCGACCTCTCGAAGATCGCAGAGGGCATCATCATCCCTGAAAAGACGATGAAGGACATTGGCCTTGCCTACCGGAAGCATCGGGAGGAGAAGATGCGTTCAGGGGTGAACCTTCACGACCTAAGCCCGATGACCCCGTTGAAGGCCAAGACCATCGAGCGAAAGAGGAAGAAGGGGAGCCGTTCACCCCAGACACCGTTGATTGACACAGGCAATATGTCCCGTGGGGTGAAGATGCGGACGGGGGCGGGGTTCCTTGAGATCACCCAGGGTACTACGAGGGCTGAGATACAGGCTTACCATCAGGAGGGGGCCGGAGTCCTCCCGCAGAGGGTGACGCTTTCATGGAACAAAGACTTTCTTGAGTCCAAGGTGAAGCCGATTATCAGGGCGTACCTCAAGACCCTGATGGAGAGAGCAAAGAAGCGTGGATGAGTCTGATCTTGTAAAGTCCGTGAATCTCGTCCTCCGGCAGAACGGGTATCTCCCGAAAGCACTCGAAGCGGCGAGCGTCAGGGCGGAACTGGAGCTTGAGGAATACATCTCCCGAAGGCTCTTATCCGGGGCTTCGGAGAAGCAGATACTCGATGAACTGATGCAGAGCCTTGACGATCCGCTCTCAAGGGTGTTCGGTGGGTTCCCCACTCAGGTAAAGACAGCAATTACGGGTGCGGTGAATATCGCAAGCACAAACGGAATGGTTGGGGAGATCCTCTCCAATCAGAACGGTGAGGAGTTCAAAGGGGATAAATACAGATGGCAGAGCAACGGGAAGAACGTCTGTCCTGACTGTGCTGAGAGGCATGGCAGGCTTGAAACGATGGAGACCTGGACTGCCGTTGGATTACCGGCTGAGTTCGGGTCACGCTGCGGAGCGAATTGTCAGTGCATGATCGTCCCGGAGGACACCCCGGACCTCAGCCCGATTCTTGTGGGGGTTGGCCCTGTTGTTCAATAAAGCCCTTGAATACCTGAGAGCCTACTGCGAGGCGAAGAAGTACGGGAAGATCACCCTCCATATCGAAGGGGGGAAGGTTACAAGGATCACCACGGAGGAAAGCATAAAGCTGTAACGAAATAAACGCTATCAGAACAACTGAGGCGAGTACAGACCGGATTGGTCTTGCTCGCCTTTTTTCATTCACAAGCTCGGAGAGCAAATAAATGGCGGATGCCGAAGAAACCAAAGCGGGGGAACCCGCGAAGCCGACTGCGGAGCAGTTAGCTGAACGTAACGCCTACCTCGAAGCCGAAGCAAAGAAAGCCTTTGCATCACGGGACGAGGTGAAGGCGAGGTTGCGAGAATTAGAGGAAGCAGATGCGAAGCGCAAGGAAGCCGAACTGTCGGAGACAGAAAGGCTGAAGGCGCAACTCACTGATTCCCAGAAGAAACTTGAGGCGGTTCAAGCCAAGGCAAAGGAATGGGAAACCTTCCAGTCTGCCAGACGCGAATCCCTCAAGACTGAACTGGGGGACAAGTGGGATGATTCCTTCTCTCTTCTGCCGATTGACGGGCTGGAGAAGCTCGCCAGGACGCTCGCGGCCCCAAAACCACCCGGTAGTCCGAAGCCGAAGGACAGCGTGACCTTGAACTCATACAAGGATGCGCTCGCCAACTCCGTCGCGATGGAGGAGTTTCTCAAGCTCCCCGATGAAGTGCAGGCGAAGATGAAGGCTGACTACTACCAGTCTCGATAAAGGAATAAACAAGTGGCAGCTACTGCATTTTCGGACCTTGTAAACAAGAGTCCTGTTTATGCCGCCTACATGGAGGCGATGCTCCCTGAGAAGATTCAGCTTGTGCGGTCCGGTGCGGTCAGCATCAACCCGCGGTCTGATGTTGTCGGGGAGTTCTCGCGTCACGGTGGCAAGACGTTTTCCATCCCGTTCTACAAGGAGATCAGCCAGTCTCACGCTGAACTCCTGACTGCGAACACCAACCTCACCCGTCGGGCGATGACGACCGGCGCGGACATCGGGGTTGTGTGTGCGCGTGGTCTCGCGATGAGCGGCGAGGATATTGCCGCAATCTTCGCAGGGACCGATCCTGTGAGAGAAGCGGCCCGCCAGATGTCTAACTTCTGGGCGCGGCAGCTCGACATCTCGCTCATCAAGGTTCTCTCCGGTGCGATTGCATCAGAGACAGCCTACCAACTGGACAAATCAGCGCAGGAGTTCTCTCCTGATCTGCTGATTGATGCGGCTGACATTCTTGGTGACGAAGGGGATTCCCTCTCCATCGTCATCATGCACTCGAAGGTCGCCCACAAGCTCCAGAAGGCGAACATCCTGACCTACCCGAACGCGACTGACGTTGGCGCGAATCACCTCCTCCGGGAGGGGCGTATCGGCCAGCGTGTTGTGTTCGTCACGGATCAGGCTCCGGTTGCAAGCTCGGTCTATTCGACGTTCTTGCTTCGTCCGGGGGCGATGAGCCTGTACTACCAGAAAAACCTCAAGCTGGAAGCCAACCGTGAACCGTTGCTTGCCGGTGGAACGGATGATCTGGTCAGCACAATCCACTACGTCCCCCACCTGAATTACATCAAGTGGATCGGAACAGCATCCGGGACGACTCCGACAGACACGGAACTGGCTACCAGCGGAAACTGGGACTCGGTTGCGGGCAACACGAAGGATGTCGGCGCGGTGGAAATCAAATCACTTGCAACCCTCTAAGGAGATAGGACAATGAGAAAGGTTATTTTCGCTCTCTTTGCCCTCGTCCTTCTGGCGGGGGTGGCATCTGCACAGCCGAACACACTCACCAAGACTGCATTGAGCGCGTCTTATGATTCCGGAATCGACACCTCCGGGGTTATCAATGTCAGTCCGACAGGGAAGGTCTCGGTATTCGTTTCTGCGGCTGACTCCGCACAACTGGCGGTCAATATTGACTACCGGGGGAGTGGGGCGCAGAATTGGGTCACGATGACAGTGGCGACTGGCGACACCCTGATTACAACCAGCAACAGCGGTGCAGGGCTTGGGCTTGAACTGCGGGATGATTCAGCCACAAACCGGATTCCCGGCGGAAGTCAGATCCGCTTCCGGATTGATGGCGTGAGCAATCTCGGTGTGACCAGCCCGACGTACACGGTCCTCGTCTTTACCGAGAGGCCGTAACTGAAGCTAAACAGGGGGCGAGGATTCGCCCCCGTTGTTTCACAAAACAAAGGATCAAGATGGCGAAGAAGAAGGAAGCTGCTGCGGAAGTGGTGGCAGATGTCGCGGAAGCGATTGAGGTTGTGCGGTGTGTTGTAGCGATCAACGAGTACAGCGCATATCTCGGTGAATTGAAAACCGAGGACAAGAGAAGCATCATTAAGCGGTTCCTGTTCTACGACCCTGAGATCGTGGAATCGAGGGCGGAGAAGGTGAGGCTGAGGAATCTGGCTGGAGAGTGCGATGTCGTGGCGAAACCTGGGGACATCCTCGAACTGCCGAAGGCAGAGTTTGACTTCCTCGAACGACCGGGAGCAGTCAGAAGGGTAAAGTAGTATGCAGACAACGTATTGCAATACCACAACCGACCTTGCGCGCGCCTACGGTAAGGTATTCGAGTACCTGAAAGGGCAGCAGAGAATCCTCCGGAACTTCGACCCTTATACCACAGCGAACGTCTTTATGAAGCCCGGAACGGGTTATGTAGAGGCTATGTTTGAGGACGGGGTGAAGATGACGGAGGCGGCCAGTATCGGCGCGGTGGATGCCGCTCAGGAGTGGTATTACGATGCAACCAATGATGTCCTCTACTTCTACCCGACAGGCGGGGTTCCTGAGAATCACCAATACACCATCGGTCAGGATATTGACACCATCAAGACCGATGCTGTAAAGGTGGCAAGCAGGGAAGCTGAGGCGAGGCTTCACGCAAAGCATATCGTCCCTATCCCTATGAGTCCGTCAGCTACGGTCTCCGGTGGAGTGGTCAAAGACCCGTATGACAGGGACTTCATTGATGCTGTGGCGAAGATCGCCTGCGGGCATCTGGCGGGGAATATCGACCCGCCGATGTTCTCCCCTGATGGCACTCCTGAGAATGTATCTGCACAGCTTTTGAGTGCAGGGCGGTTCATTCTGGATGAGTATGTATCGGGGAAGCGGACGTTCTCATGGGAATTGACGCAATCGGAAATCGGGAAGGCGAAACACTGGCCCGATTCCAGCAATACCTCTCATGGGATGATCCAGTTAAGGGGGGAATATCAGCCCAACAGGTCAACGGTTACGACGGTGTTCTCCGACCTCACCGCTCCGACAGCCTTCGATCAGGATGTGTTCTGGAAGGTGAAGATAACCACGGGCGGGGCTTTGGGTACTGCGACATTCCAGGTATCGAAGGACAACGGGACGACCTACAACGGTACGGACATCACGACAAGTAACCAATGGATCGAGATAAGCAACAACATCTACATCCGGTTCCTTGCGAGGGCGAACGCTGCCACTGATTTCATCGTGAATGACACATGGCAGATTGAGATCAATTCCCCCGGCAGACAGCCGCTATCGACCCATGTGAAGAGCGTCCCGGTGGTGATATGATACCGGAATACTCCCGAAGCGAGAAGGTGCTGGATGACATCGTTTCCGTGTGTACCGAGATACGGAAGCGGAACGGGTACAGGGTCGATGTCGCGGAGATCCACAGGGTTCCCCTCGATGAAGAGAAGGTGGGGGAGATCGTCAAGCGGGACTTTCCGGTGCTGTCTGTGTGGCTGGGAGAAGAGACTGTGGGCTTTACCACTGTCGGGTCGATTGCTCAGACTCCCATTACGGAATCTGTCATCGAGGTGAATCTGACGAGCTACGTCAGGTTATCACCTCATGCAGGGATAGCGGACCACGCCCAGAGTGAAGAGTGGGGGGAGCCGAGCTTGCATGACTTACGCAAGGTTCTCTCGAAGGTATGTCTGCGCCACTCGAAGGACGAGGGACGCTGGCAGGTGCTTCAAACGGAACGCCCTCAGATCACAAGGGAATACAAACCTGAAGATGAGTGGGCGAGTGTGACATTGAAATTCATGGTTTGGACAATAGCACAGGATGATACATGGCAGTAGAAGAATCCCCGTTCTCAGAGAAGCCGCTGGAGTTTGATTTTAAGGGGAAGGAGTACAGGTACAAGTTCCCGACGATTGACACGGTTGAGAACGCCATGAAGCTCGGCTCTGAGTTGGGTATGAATCAGGACGGGCAGAGTTGGACCCAGAAGGCGATGGGTGTTGAGAACCTCCGTGAGAAATGGACAGCCTTCTGCAAGGCCATCATCGAGGACGTAGATGGGCTGGATCTGGGAGCGTTGACGTTCCCGGAGGCGGAGGTGATTGCGGGCGGTTTTTTTATGTCAGCGGGATTAACGACCCGCATCTCTCCAAAGTGGTTGCAGGGTTCCACCTCGACTACCGAGGGGAAGAGCAAAAAGGCGTAAAGCCGAAGAAGCAAATCAGCCGACAGTACGAGTTCGACTGGCTTGCGTTCCTCGTTTCAGATGGCGACGCGCTGAAAGCGGAAGAAATCAGGCGGTCGCTGTCTTACCGGAGAGTGGTGAAGTATTCTCTGCTGAAGTATTACGAGAGCTATCTTGATGGGTAGGAGCCGCGAGCAGAACAAGGTACACAAACAGGCCCAACCCAAGCAGGGAATAACCGACATACATTCCTGCGTTGTAGCCCTTCATGGACGCAACGAGGCCGTTAGTGACAGACAGGCCGATGTAGATAATGGCGGCAAGAATGATGAGGGTTTCTGTGAACATAAGAACCTCCCATAGGTTGTGGTGATATAATATGGCTGATGTAGTCCAGAATGTCAAGATTAAAATGGGGGTGGACGGGGCCGCCAACGCACAGGCGGCTCTAAACGCCACAAACGCCGCCATGGACCGCCTTGCGGGGGGTGGAACCAAGCGGCTCGGTATCGCTATGGCTACGACGAACAACGCAGCCATGAACCTGGGGCGGGTCTTTCAGGATATGCCCTTCGGGATGATGGGCGTGGCGAACAACATCGAGCCGCTTCTGTTCTCCATGCGGAAATTGCGGGAGGAGGCGGCTGCTACGAATACTTCTTTCGCTCAGATGGCTTTAGGGCTGTTCAAGGGTCCTGCTGCCCTAACACTCGGATTCTCACTTCTTTCTGCCGCTATGATCGGAGTTCCGATGCTCCTCAGAAACATCGGGTCTGAGGCGGACACGACAGCGGACAAGATGCAGTCCTTGAGCGACCGATTGATAAAGTTGGGGCTTGGTGTCCCCTCGATAGAGCTTGCAAAGGAACGGAAGAACCTCAGCAACATCGAGGCGGAACTGCAAAGGGCAAGGCTCGGAACGGGTCGGGCGAAATCCCTGATCGGGACAATCGCCGTACCGTTCGATCTTCCTGGATTCCCGAAGGTGAACCAAGCTGAAGCACCAGACCAGAGCCTTATCCTCCAGCTTGAGGAGAGGCGTGTCAGTATCCTTGAGCGTATCAAGTCTCTTGAGATGGCGATTGAACAGTCAACTGCACGTCAGGCTCAGAACAAGTCGGCCATCAATCTCGGTGTTCCCGTTGAAGTTCCTGAAATACAGGCTTTCAGCCCGATCAGTAGGGGCGGTCTAAGTATCGCCCGCCGCGGAGCCTTCCCTGGTGCTGGAGGGGGTCGCGGCCTCCCTCCGGGTGCTATCGGCGCACAGGAATCTATCATAGCTGACGCACGACAAACCCAGTCCCAACTCAACCCCATCTGGATAGGTATAGGTGGGGCGATCAGCGCGCATATCGGCGGGGCGTTCAGGCGGGTATTCGGTGAAGCCAACAACCTCGCTGCGGATCTATTTAGTTCCATCCTCGGCGCGCTC
>Ga0208644_1000905_pt1 | contig 26164 bp, 33 predicted proteins | sample VirMetDEL_Nov_18_FD_184517 | JGI IMG/M metagenome (GOLD analysis project Ga0208644, IMG submission 184517) | Aqueous microbial communities from the Delaware River and Bay under freshwater to marine salinity gradient to study organic matter... | ecosystem: Environmental > Aquatic > Marine >...
ATCGGTTTTCCAAATATAAGCATATATCTTTTTTCCTAATTTTAGTTATACCCAGAAGGCGCAATTGCGATCCAGATAGTGTACGGCCTTTGTTAATATTTAAAAAGCTTTCGGGTCTCATAATATGCCCATCCCGTGACTGGTAATAAAAATTATATTTCGTCTCTCTCATAGATCCTCCTAAGTTATTCGTAATGCGGGACCGGCAACTCATCCGGGCCGAATTGGTTTTCATAGACCCGGGCCTCCAGGACCCGGTCATACCGGGAGCCATCCCGGTCAAGAGCCGGTTGTATCCTGGTCAAGGCTGCTTTGAGCTCGTCCTTGGTTTTAAAAACCTTTTTTAGATCCCGGTGTTTTTCACCGGCCGTATAGTACCAGCCGCCTTCTTCCTGGCCTCCTAACTCCCGGTAGGTTTGGTAAATTGAAATATAATACATAAGTCCTCCATAGTTTAAGTTTCCAGCGTCAACGGCCTACCATGGTCAGTGGTCGACCGTCGACCCGTGGTAGTTAATTGAAACAGGAGCTAATTGTTAAAAATGAACTACCAATTATCCTTTTATCACCATGGGATATGATGTCAACAAAAAAATTAAATTATTTTTGGAGGGTCTCCGCGACCTGTGACCAGGGAATCGGGTCCCGGAAGTTGTGTATCGGTGGATCGGAAAGCGGGTCACGGGTGGAGGGTCGAGGTTTGAAAAGTTTTAGCACTCTCTCCGAGGGGGTGTAAGTGATAATAAAAACTCGTCCACCATTTTTAACCCTCGTATAAATCCAGGCTTTTTGCCACTTGGAAAGAGGACTGATCTTGCTGGTGTTTACCTTTAATTCTATCCAACCTTCAACGCCATTTATGCAGTAATTTATATCAGGAATACCCTGAATAGTAGGACTCTCAATCCTTACGAAGTGCCCGTTTTTTATATTGTTTTTTAGTCTTTGCCATAGCTTGGACTCGTTTTTCTTCAATGCCATTTTTAGCTCCAGATAGTCCCTTTTGTAGATACGGTAAAAACCACTGATTGTCACGCACAACTTGACTGAAAGAATTGGCTAGTGCGTTGACAGTTACTTCTTCGTCTTCGTTCTTATACAACGCTCCACCTTCGGAATTTAGACCAGATTGGTAGACACAAGCGTGTAAAATTTCATGTAAAAAGGTATTGGCTTCTTGTCTAGGTTGCATGCCTTTTGCGATCTCAATTGTTGAGGCAGCACTCTTGAACTCACCAAAACTATCGTTGTCTTTAGACGGATGGAACTCTATTTTTTTAATTTCCAGGTCGTCATATCCAACTTTAATTTTTCTTTTTAACATTCACTTTAACCTTTCCAATTGAACTCGTTAAATGTTTATTATGAACCTGGTGAAACAAATCCCAGAATTCTTTTTCATTTATCTTGGCTATCTTCTGCGATGATGTCGATCGTGTTTTCTTTTGGTATTTCATTTTGCAGGTCTTTTATCTTTTCAATTAATTCGTCCTTTGACATCGTCGTTAAATCTTGAACCTTAATTTCTTTTTTGTCTATATAAAAGCCTGCTGCCTGCCCTAATCTAAATTCTGCGTTAACCGCTGCTGCATACTGGCCTTTAGCTTCTGCCTTTTGAGCCAAAGTATCTAATCTTTTTAAATGTCTTAAATAATCCCGGTAAGAGGAAGATTTTTGATCCCGTAAAGTTTCCATGTACGATACAACCCTAGGATACAAATCAGCATTAGTTAATTGCGATCCTATCTTAGAAGCAATCTTTTCACTGAAGCCTGCTTTCAAGGCAGCTTCTGTTTTTGTAATATCTGGATATCCAGCAACATAGATTTCAGCAAAACTTTGTTGCCTTGGGGTTAGCTTTTGTCTAGCCAAGTGAAGTTTTTTCATACCTAACTCCTATCACAAATTCAGACTTTCCTATAGAGTATTCTATACTTTTTTTATATACTAACTGGTAAAAACCCTAAAAGTACCCTGAAACCAGAATATAGTTAATTATACTATATATAATGCGGTAAATTCTTTCAGCCTAGTACCCTGAAAGTAGGCTGAAATTCAGCCTACTCCACCCTAAAATACACCGTATACTAGAAAATAAGCGATCATCTGCCACAATTTTATGGCAACTGGCAGAATCATCAGAGCACCTAGACCTACTAAAAAAAATAAAATCATACAGCCTATTTACATGGGATTATGCCAATGTCAACTAAAATTTGCAAAAAAATTTAATTATGTTACACAACTCAAGCACGCTAACCCTTTGGCGTGTAGAATAGGGGGTTACCTCCATGACTCCCTATTCGCTAAAAATATTTTTTAAAAATAACTCTCCAAAACCAAGATCGGAAAATAGATATCACAGTAAATATAATAGCGATCTGAAAACTTTCGAATATAGTCGGATGCAGGTCAAACAAAGGGAAAATCAGTAATTGGATTAAAGTAGCCAGTAAAAGACCGCTGCCAACGTCTATAAAAGCCTCTACTAAAGGCCGCACATACCCTCACACTCCAAATTAAATAAATCTGGTTCCTTCTCTTTTTCTTTAAAAACAACTTCTTTTAAGGGAAGGCAAGAACGATGGATATATAAATTATCCTTAACTTTATGATTTCCTTTTCTAATCGCTTCATCGATCTCACAGGCATCTTTGAATTCTTGTGGTCTATTTCTTTTCATATCCGCCCAAAATGCGTCATCATGAAAAGGACATCCGATACAAGCGGACTTTGCTGGTCTCCGTAAGTCGCGCCCCTCATACCATCGTAAGCAATCCTCTCTCGTCATCTTTTTTTCGATCAACGGCCAACGATTACATTGCCACCATATTCTTGCGGGTTTCATACGCATAATTTCGTCGGTGGAAATACCGATCCACATCTCTACCCATTTATCTTTAGGAAATCGTTTTCTAAATCCTACCCCCATCAACTCTCTCGTCTGTTTAATGATAGGCGTAATTTTGTATTCTCTCGTACATTGTCTACGCAGCATACCTTTTTTACCGGTGTCCGGGTTTTTGGTATAGAACGGTGCGGACGCAAAACGGTTTCCGCTCTCCGACATCGCGTTCATGATATCCTCTCTAATATTTCCGTATTGAATCGTATAGACAGGATAAGATAATTTGGTCTTCAACCATTCTAAATGTTCGTAGACTTGTGGCGGTTCCCAACCTGTGTCAGCAAAGATAGCTGCATCGGGTTTAACCCCAAACGCACCTTCCTCTGCCATTAATGCCATCGTCGAGCTCTGTACTCCTGCTCCTAAGGACAAAATACGCATTGCGGGCTCACCAGGAAACTTCGTACCCTCTTTGTTGTCTCCAGCTAATAATTTAAAATCTCCAGGACTAATGTTAGTGGACATACTTTCTTCTCCCTTTTTTATATGAGGCTAATAATTTTGTAATTCTTTTTTTCAATCCTTGTAAAGAATGATACATATTCATTTGATGTTCACTACTATCGGGTTTGAATTGATTAATCAACTTTAATAATTTATTGTTCGCATCATGCCATGCTTGGTTTCTTGGATCCATTGGATTGAACAGAGCATCTCCCTCAATAGGATAAGCACTCACTTCATCTAGCCTTGCAGCTAAAAAATAATATTGTTCTAAAAATTTTCGTACATCCGCCATCTATTTTATCTCTTCAAAAAAACTTTTTACTAATCTTTCATAATTCAATAACTCTTTGTTTTCAAAAAACTCTACCGTAAACAAATAACGCTCCTTGTCAAAGTTAAACACGGTATGCCTTACCTGATTATTAAAAATAACATATTCCCCCATAGTATACGGTAATTCTATAAAAGATCCACTCATAGTTATCTTTTCAGGAGAAAAACAACAAAAACTTCTACCTGAATCATTTAATAAAGCATTCACGCAAACGCCTCGTTCGTCATCTACATGCCAGTCATAATAAGTAGTTGGAGGCAGTAATAGCACGCCTGCTTGAAACGGGTGTAATTCATTTAACTGACGTAAGAAAGAGTCCTTTTGAAAAGTGGCTAGATCTACAGGCATGAGTTTAAAATTAAAATAATCGATCCAATGATCATAGTGTGCTGCCTTGACTAATAACTCTGCTCGCAAACTAGTCTGAATGCCTGTTTGCACAAAACAAGTGTTAACCATGATACACCTCCATAATTGCTTTGCCTATTTCTTCCGCGATTTGCGGGACGATAGCATTTCCCAATGCTTTAAGTCGGTGTGCTCTGCCGGATACCCCATGAGCCACTCGACCCACATCGGGTTCAAACTCCCACCTGCGTGGCCAGCTAACTTGCTCTTGGCTTTGATCTTTTCGTAATCCGTGTTCGGACCTGAGTCCTTGTAATCCCTCGAAGTCGGTGTCGGCATCATTTGTACCGCTGCCGTTAAATTGTGTTGCATGGCTTTCTTGATTCCTTTTCTCTTGATTAAGCTTTCTGGATTCTCCTGCCCCGATGCTCTCGGTGTTGGCCACAACATCTTCTCGTGTCTCACTTGATCGTTCAAACTGATTGGCATCTTCTTCTCTAATTTCATTTTCATTCTCTGTTCCGAACTGGCTCCCCTGTCGCAGTGTGCGTCGGGAGTTCTCCATAATCGCATGGTGTTGGGATCCACTTGTTCTCTCAGATTCGATGGTCGTGTTCTGCCCTTCCTCTGTCCTTGCATTAATTTGAGGGTTCCCTCTTCTGATCTTGGAGGTAAGTGATCCATTGTGTTCGGAGTAGCCCACAATCCAGACTCGTTCTCTTTTATGCGGTGCACCGATGCCTGCAGCTGGAATAATAAACGTTTGGACTTCGAAGCCTTCACTTTCCAAGTCAGAGCACACAGTTTCGAAGACCATGCCGTCTTGGATGTTAACAAGACCTTTGACATTCTCTGCAATAACGAAGGTGGGTTGGACTTCCCTAATGACTCTAAACATTTCTGGCCAGAGATAGCGGTCGTCGTTAGTTCCTTTTTGTTTTCCTGCAACACTGTAAGGCTGGCAGGGGAAACCACCTGTGATAATGTCAATTGCTCCGATGTCTTTTTCGATTTGGGTTCCATTCAATGTTTTAATGTTATCATATACGGGTATATCTTTCCAATGTTTATTTAGCACTAATTTACAAAAAGGATCCATTTCACAGAATGCTTTTGTTGTAAAACCTGCTTTTTCTAAACCTAAAGAAAATCCTCCAATCCCACTAAACAAATCTAAATGATTCATCGAGTGTCTTTATACACTCTTATCACCGCTTGACAATCTTTAAATGTCATTTTATGTTTTTTCATATTAAAAGCAAAATTACAGAAAACAATATTACGAAGCGTATACCCTTTCTTCGGATCTAATTTATCTAAAGAAATATTACTCCAGGTAATCGTACCTCGATGCCGAATGAAAGTTAAAGGTTGTAAGGTATAGGCACAACGCTTGCCGTATTTCTTTTTGTGTTTCTTCCAGGAAGCAAACAACTGAGGTAAGGTAATGGTGAAAGGTACTTTATCTTTTTTTGCACGCAATCTTGCTCGGACAAACATATCTTTAATCCAATTATCTTCTTTTTTAAATCGGTTAATTTCTATTTGTTTATACTTTCCTGGGTCCTCCGCCCTCCTCTTTCTGCGTCTCGCATTAATACGATCGCGATGCAGCCTATAATATTTTCTTTGAATGGAATCTTTTATCATAATAATTTTTCCGCCAGTAAATATAATCGGCTTGTCCTTCGCTGAAATAAATTTTCTTTTCATCAATCATGCGATGAAATTTAGTTTGCACGTATGACGGATCAAATTGTGCGTAGTAACAGACCATCTCAAAATCATTATTGGCATCAACAAACCAGGTGAAGGCATTGTCTTTATGCATAATCAAAGGTCGCTCCATGCCTTCGTAAAAAACATCTTCAAAAGCTTTTTGTAACACGGCTCTCCACAATCTTATTTCTGGGGAATACTCTCTATCTTCAAATTCGTTTCTAAGTTCAAAATCCATAGCTCCAATTAGAGGTGGCCGGTGTGGGGGTTGAATGGTAGTTCAATGTGGAAAGTCCGACCACCTGTAATTCTAATTTACTTTATGACACGTAAACCTCTCTGTTGTACGAGTTCTCGTCGTGCCTCAAGGTATTTACGATCTAGGTAATGTAAAAATTCCATGCCGTACTCGGGGAAACCATAAGTGCAGCCTGCGTATAGACCAAATAAAACCGATTTGATTCGGTTGTATTCTTCAAAATTTGTTTTGGATGCAATAATGTTTAAAGCATCTTCTAATTCTTTATCTATCGTTACCATTTCCTAAATATAAACCAAATTAAAAACACAGTTAGAGCAAACATATATTGCCATAACTCTATTTCGTTATACATGTGCTCAGTATACAGGCTGATGTGTGACGGCGCGAATGCGCTTTGGTTTATATTTAGTTGAAATTGGCATCCTTTGCAACTACTTTTTTGCTTTTCCGTTTACAGAATTACTAAAGGCTTTATGCTTCTCGACTTGAGAAAAGAGTCGTTCTACGTATTTTTCAGGAGACATTCCCTTTAAATCCGCTCTTCGTTCGATGTCTTTACGAACCAGTAAAGCTACTACTTCTACTGGTTTCCGTTCGTCTTTAATCCCTAAAGCACGAATCACTTTCCAGGTATCATGACGGATAGCTACTGATTTCCATTTATTGATGTCCATTATTTTCGTTCTCCTTTATTTGTTTAAGTTTAAATGCTGCATTATCCCGGTATCCTTGTTGCACTTTAGCTGCTTGCTTTTCCATCGTAGAATTACCATGCTCGTCTTCGTGGATCGTGTAACTGTCTTTACCATCAAAGTAATAACCACTAATCGTTAAGTTTTTTTTCTTCATGTTTAAACTCCCGTAGGTTAGTTGCTTTGGATGCATAGATTCGATACACTTGTTCGAAGTAGGGGTTGTTAGGAGAGGCTCCCCAGCCCTTGATCTTAGAAAGGCGGTTGATCGCATGGATCCTTTTATCTTTCCAAGAAACTAATTCTTTAATCTTTGCCATTTTGTAAACACCTCCTGTATAAGATTTCCTACCTCTAAAAATTTATCGTGAAGATCTATAAAACTTTCAGAGTAAAGTTTTTGTTTTTCAATCGAGTTAGTAAACAGTTTTAATGTTTTCTCCCTTTTATCCAATTGAACCGTCATTGTTTCTATGTGAAATTCATCTAAAGACTTAGCGTCTTTATACGAATCACTTGTCCTACCATCGCTAGAAACTTGCAATGTTTGATCTACCATTTTTTTCATATCCCACGATAATAGTGTTTGATATATCATTGTCAAGAAGAAATTTTAATAGTAGGTTGAACTATGTTCAAAACTTTCGCTTTATTTGGAATGATATGTGTATTCGATCCTGATGTTAAAATTTTTCAAGAAAATTGTTTTAATGTTTGGGAAGATCCACCAGCTCGTTATGCAACTTTACATGAATGTGATAATGCAGGTAAAAAACTAGGTATTAGAATACGCACACAGCTTGAAAATAAAGGTATTATTATAACACAAGGCGAGCTTTGGTGCATAGAAACTACCAAAAAACAAGGGTCTTGACAAATACTCCCACGGAGATTAAATTAATCATATGAAGTTGTATCTTTTTAAGTCCTTCTATGCTGGTTTTGAGATAGAGGCTAGGGTAGAAGCCAAAGACGATGAAGATGCAAAAAAACAGTATGTTTTGGCTCTGGAACAGGGTGATTTTTTGATAGATAAAAAGAACTTCAGGTCTCCTAAGCTGATTCATACAACATTTGAGGAGATTGACCGTGATATTACAATCCCAGTCACTTCTACAAAGGAAAATGGCTTTAGAGCAGAAGTGGGCAAAGTCATTTCTTGAAGAAGGTAAAGTGACACTTGAGTGTAATGAGATTGATCAAGAGATCAAAGAATTAAAAAGATTAATGATCTCTAACGATGAGTTTATTGCACACAAAACAAATATGGATGCTTTTAGCATCGCTGGCTAGTTAAGTCAGAGATTTATCGCTGAAGTTGCGTTTTCTCTTAAGGATATTCTTCGCTTTCGTCTAAACTAAAATTGATCGTATTGTATAATATCTTACCGTTAATATGTTGTTTGCATTTTTTTAAACATATAGGACAAATAAAAATTTGTTTTTCTTCCGTTCGTTCTAAATTAACGACTACACTACAATGAGGACATTGACCTAAATTAACTTTAGAATCTTCTTTATAATTTTTTACACTCACCCCAACTAGCTCCTGTCTCTACATCTACCTTTGATGGCACTTTTAATTCTTCGATACAATGTTCCATAATATGTTTTATATCTTTTACGTCTTTATCTCCCGCTCTTACATTAAAACATAATTCGTCATGAATTTGAAGTAGGGGTAAAAATCCATTTTTAAAACACTGCACCATTGCTACTTTAACTTGATCGGCAGCGGATCCTTGAATTAATCGGTTTAATGATTTAAACGTACCAGATCTTTTAATTGCATTTTTACCATACGCTGCAATAGCTTGATCATAAGGTACTGCTTTATGTAATCCCCAAGCTTGCGGTTCCCAAAGATCAAATCTACATCTTCTACCTTTTAAAGTTCTAACCGAACCATATTTTTCCGCAGAATCCATACATCTTCTTGCTAGTTGTTTTACAAAAGGCACTCTGGTATTATATTTGTTTAAAATTTGATCCGCATCTTCTTGTGAGATCCCTAGTTCTCTCGCTAATTTTTTTACACCCATTCCATAAAATAATCCAAGATTAATTGTTTTCGCTTGAGTACGAGGTATGTCGGCCATCTCTGCTACCGTTTGATGAAAGTCTGCATCTTCTTTTTGATACGCTTTTAATAATTCTCCAGCACCTTCATAACCAATAGAAACAGCATAGTGGACTACAATCCTAGGCTCTTGTTGGGAATAATCAAAACTACCCCATTGCATTCCGCTATCTGGTTTGAATAACGATCTTATTTTAGGACCGAACTCTACATTCCTAGCGGGTACTTGCTGCAGGTTAGGATTGTTATAACTTAATCTACCGGATACGGTTCCTCCACCCTCTCCCCGTAACTGGTTAATCGAAGCATGAATACGACCTTTATGTGTAAATTTAAAGATAGAATCAATAAAAGTAGCATGAAACTTATGTGTTTCCCTCGCTTCTCTAATTAACTTTGCTATTTTATGGTCACAATTTAACAACCAATTAGCCGTGAAACTAGGCTCTTTTGACTTTTCTGTTAAGGGATATTTAATATGTAATTTATCAAAAGCTTTCGCAATGGATCTTGCAGCGAATATATCTACATCTACATTAGCTTCTTTTTTAATAGCATGTAGTAATTGTTTTTCTTTTTCTACAAATTCTGTTTTTAATTTTTGTGCTTGTTCTAGATCTACTTTAATTCCATGTGCCATCATTTCGTGTATGACATGAAAGACATCACACTCTAATTCAAAAATATCTTTTAACGATTCTTTTTCTATTTTAATTTTTAAATACTGCCACAGTTTTAAAGTTAAGGCTGAATCTTGTTCTGCATAGAAACCGACATATTGTGCGGGTAGCTTGTACATTTCTCCTTTAGCATCTACTCCCCATTCCGCAGCTGAGTTTTTTAATTCCTGCTCTGACTTTGTTTCTCCTAACCAGTCATAAGATAAAGCATTCAAAGAATAAGAAAATCTATTTTCGTCTACTAACGCGGAGGCAATCATCGTATCAATGATCCTACCTTGTTGGATCCGTACTCCGTGCGCCCTTAACCAACCTACGTCATAATGTGCATTGTGAAAAATTTTATCTCCAGGACCACTACAAATCTCTTGCACCCAATCCATCACCATTTTGTAATCCATGTTCGAACCAGACTCATGAGCAACCGGGTAGTATCCATTAAAACCATCAGCAGCTACCGATACTCCTATGATGTTTCCATCCATGGTAGGCCAACCAGGTCCTTTATCTTTGATGTTAGGATCTTTTGTTTCCAAGTCAATGGCAATCTCCTTAGCTTCTCTTAAGTTAGGAAAATGAGTAGGAGTTTTCCAATCGGACTCTTTAAATAAAAAATTAATCTGATGTGTCATGTTTACTTTCTCTTAAATGTTGTATTTCTAAATCGCAGTAGTGTTTAATTTTCTCTAACATACTTACAGGACCATCTGGGTGATTATACAAACGGCTAGCGTATTTAATAATATTAGACTGCGTAACATTAAAATTATTAATACGAGAGTAGGTAAAAGGTTGTATTTTTAATTGTACATAATGATCTCCATCTACCTGATACATATTAGGAAAAGTTTTATTAAACATGTCTTTATCTGTCATTTTCGTACCTCACGTTGTTTAGTTCACTAAGCATTCTACACAAAGGAAATGTGTATTCATGATTAGATCTTAAAAGATGTAGTTCTTGTTTCGCTCGGGTTGCTCCGACATACCATACTCTAAATTCAGAAGATCGTTCCAACCCAATTTTTGATTTAAGATCAGCAGGCCAACAACTCTTTTCATACAAGACAACATGGTCTGCTTCTCCACCTTTGATAGAATGAATAGTATCAATAATAATATTTGATTCATTTAATATATCCTTACCATTTTCTAAAATATTTTCAAAATATAATTTGTCTTTATCAGGAAAATTTCTATCAAAAGTAACTGTCCAGTGGTCTTTCGGTACTTCTAGTCCTGCTGATTCGTGTAAAAAATCATACGTTAAAGACTGGTCGTGTGGTATTGCTAACCATTTTTTGGACTCCATGCTCCTCCATCCGTAAGCAATATCATTGATATACGTGTATAAGATGCCGATATCTTCTTTAATAATACTCTCCCCATTCATTAATTTACTCCACAATTTAATCGCCTTATATTTGTTGATATCAAAAGATTTAGATCCTTTGGTGTCCTGGAAATATAAACCCATTTCTTTTGCATGACTTTTCATTTCATTTTTTATTTCATTGGTTCTCGTCAAAATCAACCAGGTTCCTAATTTTCGAAAAGGAATATCCACTAAACGATTATACGTATGAATAGCACCCGTCATTTTTTGTGGTTTAAAATCTTTAGGTACTCTGTTCTTTATGTGAGAGGCAAGGTATTGAGAGTAATCATGAATCATTAAAGGTAACCGGTAAGACTTAGAAAGCACCTTATTACGACCTGGAAACCTTGTATAAAACTCAACATCCGCTCCATTCCATTCATAAATAGCTTGATCATCATCGCCTGCTAAATATACTTTATCTGAATGAATAGCTAACTTCTCTACCAATCTCCACTGTAAAGGTGTAAGATCTTGCGCTTCATCTACAATTAATACTTTAAGAAAGACATCTCCGCCTTTTTCTAAATACTCAATTAACATATCGGTGAAGTCTACTCGGTGGTCTTTTTTATATTCCTCATACGATTCAATAATCAGTTTAAACTTAGGCCACACCACTCGTTTTACTTTTTCTTCTTGGTATTGCTGCATTGGATCTATCATTCTATTTCTTGCTTTATCGTAGATACGAAGCGACCAATCATTCCAAACTGAAACACCATTATGTTTTTCATAACCTAGCTTTGGTAGATTAAGAGCTTGAGCAAATTCTACCATGTCTACTTCTGGATCAATCACAGGTTTTTTCTTAAAAGCTTGTCTACAAAAACTATGGATCGTTCTAAAATTTCTAATATCATCATCACTTAAATCAGGAAATCTTTTCCTGGCTCTGTCTCTCGCTTCATCTACTGCTTTGTTCGTAAACGATAGATAAGCAATTTGCGAGGGTAAGATTCCTCTTGAAAATAGTTTATCAAGACGATTAAGAAGAAGAGTCGTTTTACCTGTTCCCGGTGGACCAAATATCTTAACTGTCTTGTTCTTCAAAAGGAGCTCGTTCTCTTTTGAATAATACATTAGACCTTTCTATAATTGGCTGTTCTACTTTTTCTACATACCAAATATTTTTTAATTTAAGTTTGTCAAAATATTCTCTTTTGGTACATCCATTCTTTTTCAAGAAATTAATAATCTCAAATTTTTTAATCGATTTATTATTTTTTTTCACAAATCGTTCAAAGGTTTTATATTTAAATACAATAGAGTTTTTATGCAGATACCACATATCCGCTTCTACCTGCGTTGGATTATCTGCTTGTTGTGTTTCTTGTGTGAACTGAATAAGTGTATCTTTAAATTCTTCTGCAGATTCTTTTTGCTCATCATAGCCTTCAATGTCTTGTTGCATTTGTTTTAATTGCGTTAAAAATTTTCTATACTCTTTGTCTTTTAATTTCATCCAAACAATGTCCGCTTGATCAAATAATTGTTCCGATAGAAGCTGCTGTTGATTTAATTGTTTACCGTTTAATTCTACCGTGCGCTTTCCAATCGTTAAAAAATAAATAGGTGGATTTGTTTTTAATCTTTGAAACGAATCAATAGAAGGGATATACGAACCAGAATCTATTCCATATTTTAGTTCTTTACATAACGATGCATTACAATGACCTTTCATAGGCATGTCATTACATTTATATGCGTATTCTTTTTTCTCGTATTGTTTAATTAAATTTTGTACTTCTTGTCTTGGTAAAGGTTCGTTAAACGAATCATTACGATCCCAAACTTCTTTTTGCCAACCGTCTGGATTTCTTTTCTTAGCTAATGTTGCAAAGGCAGTTAATGCATTGTTTCGGTAACCATCGGTGCATCCGTTTCTAATCAAAGCTTGCAAACAAGGTGGAAACTGATTGAACTCATCTTCCATTTGTTCCTCGGCTCCTCCAACCGTAATGCTGTTAAACTCTTCTGGTGTGACTTTATATTTTTCTACGAACTGAATTAAATCGGTAATAGGCACTCCTTGACCATTATCGTACATGGCATATCTTGTAGTCCTAGCTGCTTGTTGATAGGGAATGTTTAACCAATTCCCTAAATCATTTTTATGTACCATGATTTCTCTTTGCTTAGGAAAGATCTCACAGCTGGATAAACCTAAGTCTGAAGCAAGCATGGTTAATTTATCAATCATGTCGGATGCCGATACCGTGCCTCGGATATGTAAAAATAAATGTACACCTCCCGATTTAGATCGGTAAGGAACCAACGGATACTTACGGTTACGAACGACTGAAATTAAAACTTTGTGATCAATATTATATTTGTCTACATCAATACATCCCCAGGAACAGGTGTTGTCTTGACGAATAGGAATGATTCCTAAATTAATTTCTCCATTTAAATGTCTTTGAAATAATTCGGAGGTAACAGGGGCACGCTTGGTTGTAGCCTGCCCCTTTTCTTTACCTGTTTTTAGATCTCGAGCACCCGCAAGAAAGTATTCGCCATAAGCGATATCTAGACCCGCAAATAACTCTTTGAACTGTTCGACCATTAGAAAGGTGCTTGTTCATCCTTTACAGGTTGCTGCACAGCTGTTTCCATAGAACCTTCTGATTCATCTGGTGCAACTTGCATGTCGCCTTTCTTAACGTCGTTATGGAACGATTTACCAATCTGATAAACGTCTTGGCTTACATCTCCTATATGATCTATCATATATCCAGACCAAGAACGATCACTCTTGCCAGACTCCAACACAGATCTCAATTTATATACTTGAGACCATCTCGGTAAGTCTACCACAGTATCATTCACCTTACGTTTCTGATTCATGATCATTGCGTTCCATTGTTTTGATTTTTTGAACTGAGTCGACTTCATGTACACTACAGCTTTTTCAACATAGTTTTGATCCTTGTCCAAGATTAAAACATAGTGTTCTCCGTTCGCCTCAATATAATTTCCGTTTTCCAAATAATCTTTAGCACCTTTTCTTGTAGTCTGCTGTAAGATATCGGAGTTACCTGGATACTCATTTATAGGAGCTCCTTGTTGATTAGGATTCCACTCTTTATAAACAAGTTTATAATAACAAGGAACGACAAAAATTCCTTCCTTACCATCATAAAGTTTTTTCGTTACACTATTGAAAAACATCAAGGGTCTTGCGTTTTCAATGTATGACGGCCCACCAGGATTACATTCAGGTGATGTAGATCCTAATAGTTTTAATCTAGGTAGCGTAATATCCTTTGTCGTGATATTATCATGACCTAAATCTTGCTCCTGAATTGCAAGCGATGCAATGTCAAAAGACTTTTTCTCTACTATTTGTGTGCTCTGTTTTTTTGTGTTAGCGTTTACGTTTTGCATATTTACTCCTTCGTTTTGATTGAGGCTCTGTTTGTGACATATGTATTAAACAAATCACCAGGTACAGATCTTCCCTTTTCCACTTGTTCTTTGAACCAAGCTTTTAAAGTAGAAGAGTGCACATCTGTTTTGTGTTCTACATCTGCCAAGTTTTTAGATTTTAAATAGCTAAGAACCTCTTTAGCCATTGTATCTTCTGCCATACCTAAACTCACATTAATTTGATTCTTAATCAAATCACCGTGATTGTTGGATCGTAACCATGTAAAGGCATCGGGCTTTTTTGCAGCATCAATTTTAATGCCGTAAAAAGGCTTAATTTCAATGACGGTTCCGTCATTAAATTCCTTTTTCCTTTCATGAATTTCTTCCATCAAGGAAGGTATGATTTCGTCTGTAAGCTTCATCCTTTGCGCTTTTTTCTCAGATAGTATTTCCTCCATCTTTTCGATTTCGGCATTTACTTCTCTCAGTTTAATGCACTCTTGAGAAAGCTTACTGGATGTTTGAGCATCCATGTTCTCTAGTTGATTTACCATTCTAACCTCCAATTAGACTATTTATTTTATTGCAAAATTAAGTCAAGCATTATATTAGGTGGATGTGGAAAGCAAGTATATTTTTAAAACAGAACCGTATCAACACCAACGGGACGCTCTACAAGCTGGTTGGAAGCAGTTTTCCTATGCTTATTTCATGGAAATGGGTACAGGAAAAACTAAAGTATTGATTGATAATATTGGAGTTTTATTTCAACAACAAAGAATTGAAGCAGCTCTCATTATAGCACCTAAGTCTATTGTAAGAATATGGTCGGACGATGAGATCCCAATGCATTTAAATGTACCACATGAAATATTATTGTGGAAACCTACCTTGAAAGAAAAAGTAAAAGAAGATTTTTTAGAACCGAATCATAAACTTAAAATATTAATTATGAACGTAGAAGCTTTCTCCTCTGTGAAAGGATTAAATTATGGAGAAAAATTTTGTAAACAATTTAAAAATTTAGTTGGTATTGATGAGTCTACTACGATTAAAAATACTAAAGCAAAAAGAACTAAGAATATTTTAAAATTAAAAAAGATTGCACATTATAGAAGAATTTTAACAGGTTCACCAGTCACTAAAAACCCATTGGATTTATTTGCTCAATGTAGTTTTTTAGGCAATCATCATTTAGGTTTTGATTCGTTATATACTTTTAAGAACAGACATTGTCATTTTGATACAGTGTATTTAGGGGATCGTGAAGTCTCTACAGTGGTAGGTTTTAAAAACTTACATGAGATTGAAAATAAATTAAAAACATTTTCTTTTAGAATACGTAAAGATGAATGCTTAGACCTACCCGGTAAAACTTATAATGTAGTGTATACGGAGTTGACTGATGAGCAAAAGAAACTTTACAATCAAATTTCCGAAGAAGCTCGTGCTAATTTATTTGAAAACGAAATGACAGTTAATAATGTACTGACAGAAATACTTAGGTTACATCAAATCACTTCAGGATTTTTTAAAGGTGAAAGCGGTTTAGTTGAACTTAAAAATAATAAATTAAATATCATGATGGAAGTGTTAGAGGACATAGACGGTAAAGTTATTATCTGGGCTAACTGGATTCAAAACATCACTCAAATAGAAAATGAACTGAAAAAAACTTATGGGGAGGATAGCGTCGTATCTTTTTATGGAGCAAAGACTACAGATGAAAGACAGGATGCTATTAAAAGATTTCAAAAAGACGATACGTGTAGATTTTTTGTAGCCAACCCTTCTACCGGAGGTTATGGAATTACTTTAACACAAGCCTCTACGGTTATTTATTTTTCTAATTCTTATAATGCAGAACACCGAGTGCAATCGGAAGAAAGAGCTTACCGTATTGGTCAAACCAAAAAAGTTACTTATATAGATATTATTACTAAAGATACGGTGGATGAAAGAATTGTTAAAGCGTTGAAGACGAAGTTTCGTTTATCGGCTCAGACACTTGGCGAGGTTGCTCGGACTTGGATTTAGCTTTGTATCTATCATAACGATCCCACCATTTATTTACATAATTTAACATTTGGTCTTCGTTAATTTCAAATAATTGAAACTCTAAATCTCTCGTACACATTAAAACAGCGCCAGTTAATATTTCACCGTGATGTCTTTTATGTGCTTCAGCATAAGCTGCAAGTTGAATAAAATAATCTTCAATCCATTCTCTACGTTTAGGTTTATTCGTTTGTTTAAAATCCATGATAGCAGGTTTACCTTTATACAAACCTACAAGATCTGTAGTCCCTGCGTATTGATCTGTATAATGTAAATGAACTTCCGAACCCCATATTTCATTAATATTATCAAAAGCCTGGTCTATAATTACATTAGCCATTTTAAAAGCATGTTCTTCATCTTTATCTTTGGGTTGATAAGTCTTTCCAATAATATAATCTTCTATCGTAGCATGCATGGCGGTCCCTATTTTGGATGCTTCGTCTCTAATCTGTTCTGCTTTTTCTTTTCCTACTTTTGCGATCCATTTATCTAAACCTGATTTATCTTTAGTAGAAGAAAGGATAGTTGTTACAGAGGGCATCCGAACTCCTCCATCCGCATAATGTCTTACGCCTGAAGTTGCCGTCTGTCTGTCTAATGTTTTGTAATTATATTTTTGAACGATCACACTGCATTTCTATCTTATTGGAGATAAAAGTACAGCTAAAACTATTGCAAAAGCACCGCCTAAAACGTATTTTTCTAGTCGGCCTATTCTATCTTTTAGTTCTTGAATTTGTGCAAATGTTTGTTTTTGCATGATTCGACATAATTTTTCATGATCTTCTATTTTTTGCATAGCGCTTCTTTGAACTGTTTTAGGCATTATCCTTGACTCCTTTTTGCAATCGCTTGACTCAATGTGTCTTGTGGAAATAAAGTAGCAATTTTATCTGGAATAGATTGTTGAGCAAACATACTAATTTGAGGAACCTCTTGCGGAGCTGTAGGTGCTGGTGTAGGAGCGGGTTGCGCCGGTTGAGTAGGCTGTGTTGTAGGAGCCATGGTCTGCGGTTGAATGAAAGGTGATAAATTATCGATAGAAAAAGCGTTTGAATCTTCTACGTCTTTCATTAGCATTTGCGTTTGTATACCTACAATTCTAGAAATTTCAGCAATATCTCTTGCATTACCTGCTCTAATTCCTCTATTTAATAAATTCATAAATGCTCGTGACCCCATTAAACGAGACATAACATTTAATTGTATTAACAAAGGTGCTCTTCTTAATGGATTTAACGCAATAGATGCTGCAACAAGACCTCCAGATAAAGATGATTTTTGACCTAAGAAAGTAGCTTGGTTAGCAAAATCAAATAGTTCTTTACCTAATTCTTTTCCAAAAAAAGTTTCTAAAGAATCTTTTCCTCCTAAATCGACAATTTTATTTAATAGTTTTTGACCATTTAATAAAACTCCATCTGAAACAGATGAGGTACTATCTATCACTTCTTCTAAAAGTTTACTTACACCAGCTCTTCTTATTTGTTGGAGTTGCTGTTCTTGTCCTGTTTCTTTTAAAAATTGTTCAACTCTTGTAAATTTTTTAATGTTGTTTTGTGAGAATAAATAATTAATAGCTTGTCTACCTTCCATCCCTGGTTTGGTTAAATCACCTAAAAAGGTTTCAAATTCAGAATACTTTTTAACTTTAGCAACTTCATCATTAAAAACTTTTAAAAGATCTCCTGTGTTTGTGATATCTTTATTTGCAAGTTTACCTGTAAATATTCTATTATAAACACTTTCATCAATAGTATCTGCATTCCTTGCTAACTCTTTTGCAAGTCCTACTAATCTCGCTGTTTCTTTTTTACCCATAACAAGTTCTAAAGTAGATGGAGTTTTAGCACCTGTTGGTTTTGCGAATTGTAAAACTTTATCTAAAAATTGTTTTGCTTGAATTCCTCCAGTTGCATTATTTCTAGACACTCTAAGTAATTCTGCCATTACATTATTAGCTAAGAATAATTTTGTTTTTTCTACTTCTAATGGTTCTAAAGCTGTTCTTCGTAATTCTTGTGCTGGTGTTACACCAAGTCTTTCTGCTTCTGGTTTTAATATTCTTTTTGGATTACTTAATACTTTAAGTTCTTCTTTACTTAATGGTTGACCCATTTTATTAATAGATTTTTCAAAAGATTTCCCAGTTCCAAATTTAATTTGTTTTAACACTCTTGCTAAATCATCTGGTTTATTTCTTAAAGTAATTCTAGTAAGTTCAGCAGGATCTATAGCTCCACGTTGAGTGGTTTGTTTAATTAAATTGTTAGCTAAACCTTTATCAAATTTATTTTTATTTGTTTCAACAAAATCATCAGCAATACTTTTTAATCGTAAAGCTTCTTGTAAAGTTTTTTTATCATTCACTGCTTCTTTTAAAACTTGATCATATAATTTATTATTAGTAAATAAATCTCCATATTGATCAATATTATTTGCTACAATACTATAAATTTCATTTTGTTGTGCTCTGTTTAAATCTGTAAATCGTTTGCTTGCAAAGTCTTCAAAGCTTACCGATCCTTTTCTTAAAACATCTAAAATTTGTTTTTGAACATTTGCATCTAAACTTTCTGTTAATAAACGAGGATTAGATTTTAACCATTCCGAAATAACTTTTTGTTTACCAAGTTCCGTTACATATTTTGCTCTAGCAAAAGGAGATCCTTGAATTGCTCCCCCTAACATATTAGACGCTCTAGCTAAAATAGCTTTAGGAATACCCATTGTTGTTGGATTATCTGAAAAAGCAATATCATCTAAGTATTGCCTTAGTGTATTAGCTTGCGTATAAGTCAACATTGGTTTTCTTGCTTGAAGATAACGCATAACTTGTTGAACTGCTTTATCTTCCATAAAAATATTTTTCTTTGCTGCTTCTTGAAAGAACATTTGTTTAATCGGAGTTGCATCTACAATTCCTTTATCACCAAAAGCCTTATCTACTCTGCTATATAAAATACTTCCTTCTTTTTGATAATTAACATAAGCTTGTTGAGCATTTTTTAACACTTCGTTAGAAGTTATTTTAGGAGAAGTTTTTGGTAATTGTTCTTGTAATAAATCCCCCAGCAATCTATCAATTTCTTTTTGTGCTTGTCTCGTACCGATAGAAGCTTGTTCTACAGTATCTTTAAATACAGTAAATGCGTTTTCCCCACCTTCTCTATAAGTTTTGAATAAAAATTCAGGGTTTATAAATTCATTTTTAAATAATTTATTATATTGTTCTTCTCCGAATGTTTTTTTTGCAAGTTGTTGTAGTTTAGCTGAATAGGCATCTAAAGCTTTAGAAGGTGTTCCAAAAGTTGTTCTTGGTCCTACTTTAGTTAATTGAGCTAATTCACTAGATGCTTCTTTAGCTACATCTACACCTCTAGATTTAAGAATTAATTTTGTCATTTCATTATTCATAAATCTTTGATTGTAATATTCTCTTGGATTACCAAAAATAGTATCAAACATCCCTTGAAATCTTCCAAGAATAGGTCTGTCCGTTGCTTGTAATATAGAAGGTAGTGCTCCTCTATCTTGTGCTTCTTGCGCTAACCCTTGCGCAATGGGAAGTTTAGGATCAAATCTTCTGTAAGATAATAAACTTGGTTGATACCCTTCTGCGACTAAATTTTTTTTTGCATCACTAAATCTAGTAAATAAATTTTCTGCAGTTGTTTTTTGTCCCGGTGCTAATAGATATCTAAAGATACCTCTTAACGCTCTTCCAATACCTTCTCCTCCAGCCGAAAGAGCTGTTTCGTATGCAATATCTTGCCAAGGATTAGACAGCTGTGTATCTTCACCATTAAAAACAAATTCGTCTAAAGCTTTACCAACACCTCCCCCTAGACCTACTACAGCCATTGCTGGTATGGTGGCCATACCTCCTGTTGCTACAGAAGCTGCAATTGCTCCTAATACAGGTAAACCAATTGATGATTTTAATTCGGCTAAATCGTATAAAAAATCTGGATTTAAAGGATTTAAATTACCAAAAAATCCTAAGTCAGCGTCTATTGCTCTTCCTCTTTTACCTTCTGGTAAAGGATCTTCTCCTATTTTTTTTAAACCAATATCATTTAAATAATAAGTTCCGTCAGCCGTTTTACCAAATCCTTCGGTTCCAACTTTTCTTTTTAAATACTCAACCCGTTCTGCTTCATTATCTTGTTCAGCAAAGTTAGATCTAAAATCATAGTTTCTTACACCAGAAGTTAAATCAATCGTATCATCTTTGCCAAAAGGATTAGTAAAATCTAGTTGAGATTGACCTGTTCCTCCAAACCCAAATGGATCTTTTTTCTGTTGTTGTTGGTATTGAAGTTGTTTTAATTTATTTAACTGATCTACATTAAGATCTTCTAAATCAAGTTGTTTTCCCTCTTTGAGAGAGTTTAATTGATCTACTGTTAAATCTTCTAAATCTAGCATACATAACCTTTATTTTTCATCTTTTTTAGATGATTTGTTTTTAATATGTTCATCAAGAGTTAGACCAGATCTATTTCCCAAACCTCCAATAGAACCCGCTCCAAATGGAGCAGAGAAATTATAATCGTAACTAGACTGTGCTCTGACTAAACTTTTTTCTAATAAAACTTTTAGTGTATTCATTTTATTTTTTAAATCTTGAGGATTTTTAAAATAACCTAGTTCACCAATATTTCTTTTTAATAATTCTAATTCATTTTTACTTACTGGTTTTAAATCTTTTAATAAATCAGTTAAATTTAATTGAAGATGAGTTATAATTTGTTGCATTTGTGTCGAAGCAGGAGTTTTATCTGGTATATAACCAAATACAGATTGTGCCACTCCTTGTAAATCAGCTGAAATTTGATTGATCGTACTAAGTTGTTCTGGATTTTTTAAAAGCTCTAAAATTTTGTTAACTCCTTGATAAGAAGTTAATACCCTATCGTAAGAAGCTTCTGCTTCTTCTTTAGCTTTAGGATCAAACTTTTTTAAACCATAGAGTTCTGCTTGTTTATCTACTGCATATTTTCTAGCTGCAACTTCATCTTGAGAAATTTTTAATTTAGTTGCAAGCTCCATTAAATCCATATCTGCATCTGTTTTTCTTTTTTCTTGTTCTAAGAAAGCATCTAATGCACCTTCTCCCGCTTGGCCAAATATTTGAGCCACACCTGCTAGACCGGGTTGTGTGGTTGTTCCCTTCATTAATCCTAATGCAAGTTTCATTAATGGAACATTAACGCCGTATCCTTCTTTTCTTTCTGTAGCTATCTCATCCATAATTTTACGTAACTGACTTTTAGTTGCTACTTCGGATGGGTCGGCAGGAGTTTCGTCTTTAGGTTTTGTTGGGGTTACTGGTTTGTTAAACGTTTTTTGTTCATATTCTTTAAATTTTTGATCAATAACTTTATTACCGGTTGTATAAACTTTTGCTACCTGATTATTAGGAACGTCGTCACTTGTTAGTTTAGTTAATTCAGAACGAATAGAAGGGTCTTTTTGTATTTGTTTTTCTATTCCAGATACTTCTGTATCTGCTCGCATTGCTTGTTTTTGTTTTTCTTCGCTTAAACTTTTTGGAGTAGCATCTGTTCCTACACCCATAAAATAAGCTTTATTAGGATCTGCACCTTCTACATTAAAAAATTTTGCTCCTGAATAACCTGGACTACTTCCAGTTAAAAATTCCATTCCTAAATTAATAGGCGCGGCACCTAAATCATACAAAGCAGCTCCTGCTTTTTTTCCTTCTTTTACTAAAGATTGTCCTGCTGATTTTAAAAATCTACCTGCAGGAACGTCTTCAAAATAATTCGCTTCACCGCCTTTTTTCAAAGTAACGATTCCACCGGCTTGAAAACCTTGTACATATTTTTTTCTAAATAGTTTTCTCTGTAATACTTTACTCATTATTTACCTGCAAATGCTGCGAATGCACCTAACCCAGTTCCGATCGCTTGAGCTGCTGGACTCGTAGTTGGCGCAGCTGTTTGACCTATAGATTGTTGACTGGAAGGTACTCCACGTTGAATGTCACTAATAAAAGATAATCTTGTGTAAGGATCTTGAATACCTCTTTCTGTAGTTTGTCTTGCTGCATCTAATCTTGATTGTTCTGTAGCTTGAGCTGTAGCTCCTACTTGTCCTAAAGCGGTAATATCTTGAGCTTGTCCTCTCATTAAAGCATCTGCAGCAGATAATCCTGTTTGTGCTTGTAAAGCTTGGTTTTGTTGGAATGCACCTAACGCTCCTCTAAACGCTGATTCTTGTGCTTCTCCTATTTTCCCAAGTCTTGCTCTTTCTTGTTCTGCTAATTGAATACCTTCTCTTCCACCACCAAATGCTCCTGATTCAATAGCTTGTGCAGCTGTAGCTTGTTTTCCAATCGCAGCTTGTCTATTAATTTCATCAATGATGTACGATTGATAAGGATTTAAATATTGTTGAAACTGTTGAGACGTGGGAGTCATTGAAGCTGCAGTTTGTGCTCCTGTAATTGAAGGAACACCTACACCTGTTTGTCCAGCAAGTGTAGCGGCTGCTTGTTGTTCTGTTGTTAAACCAGCAGTTTGAAAAGCAGGTAAGTTTAAAGGTTGCGCAGCAACTCTTTTAGCTTCATCCATTAATCCAAGCCTTCTAGCTTCAATCTCTGGTGCTTCTCTAATCGTTTGTACGTTTGTTGTGTTAGCGGGTGTTGAACCGCCTCCACCTCCTCCGCCTGACATTAATGCACTCCTCCTATAAATTTATCCATTTGAACATGATTAAAATGAAAACCTAAAGGTTCTAACATTTTTTTCCAACCGGGTCTTCCGTATACTTCTATTTTTTTACATCCACAGTTATGAAAAGCCCATTGTTCAAAATCTTTTATTTTATCTACCCATAAAGGTAGATCGTTTCCTGTTGCGATGTTTACAATACCTACGTTATAGTTTGGATACTTAACAATTTCAGAAATACAAACTCCTTTAACATTTTCTTGATCATCACTAATAACCCATAATTGTTTTAGTCCTTTAACACATAATTCTTTTACGTGTTCTTGATTCATAAGCGTTCTTCCCTCATGATTTCTTTCTAAAGCTTTTTGAACATGTCCTTTGACCAAAGGCCAAATTTTTTCAATTTCCTCTGGCTTAAAATGAATTAAATGCATTAAGCGCTCCTAGCTAGCTTGTCTAACGCAGCCATTTGTTTGTAGAAAAACTCCGCTCCCATTTGTCTTTGTTGTTCTTTATCTTTTGGACTAGCTCCCATTGCGATTCCCGCCCCCCGTACTGCGGCAGATTTAGTTACAAATTCGCCATCCGCAAGTTGAGCAAGCATTGTATCTTTATTTTCGGAACCTTTACCATTAGCATCTACGACTAATTTACCAGAAGTTCTTTTGTAATTTTTTTTATTGTTTTCATCTTTATTTGTTTTTGAAGGAAGTTGGTCTACTAAAGCTCCATCTTTAAAAGCTGAAGTAGATTCTTGTGCTGAACCCGGTTGATTGGTAGAAGGGTTTACAATGTCTTTTCCATAAGCTTCTGATAGAATAGCTAATTTATTTTTCATTTCTTCTATTTCTTTCATTAACATTATTTCTCGCATTGCACTTGTGGATTCATTTATTGCTTGAAGGTCTCGATCACTTGCTGGTGTTAAATTAGCAATACCTCCCTCTTGCATATTAGCATAAGGTTTTTCAGGGAATTTAGACGGATCTATTTCTTGTCCTCCAAAAGGTCTAAACGCTTCTGGTTGAGAATAATAAATTAAATTTGCTCCTGGTGTTTTTGGTGGTGGAGGAGTTTTTGGATCAAAGACTCCCGCAGCATATAAACCTGCTCCTAGTGTTCCTGCTCCAACTCCTACTTTTAATGGATCAATCGTTCCTTCTTTTGGTCCTGATTGATATCTAAACAGATCTGAAAAACTTTCTAAACCACTTCGTGTTTTATCTAAAAAGCTAGGAGATGGTTTAGGTGTTCCAAGGGCACTACTAGCAGCTTGCTCCGCACCTATTTGTGCTAAAGAAAGTTGATTTGGATCAGCAGCAAAACTAGAAGTTGCTGCAGTTTTTGCGGCTTCCGTTGCTCCAACTGTAGTAGCATCTTTTGCACCAGCAGAACCTGGTCCTAAGACTGCTCCTGTCGCAGCACCTAATGCTGCGTCTTTTAAAATATCTCCACCTCTTTTTCCACTTAATGCACTAATTCCACCCGATATAAGGGCTCCATAAACTATTGAGGCTGTGACTGGATCCATGTAATTTTAGCTCCTGTTATAAATACGTATTTAATAGAATTTACCTAATTTTAGCGCATTCGTCAATGAACCTAGCCTTAAAAGGATAGTTACCATGATGAGTTATTTTAGACTCTACATAGGCATAAATCCGTCCACCCGCCTTGCGAAAACGGTCACAAAAAGCAAAGTCTTCACCTATAATTTGACCCGTTTCTTTGTTAAACTCTGTGTCCCAAAAGTTATAAGAATGTTCAAAAGACTTGGTAGTTTCGTTAATTAAATGATTCTGACGTACTTTTAACTCTGGATAATACTGAATCATTCTTTCTATTGCTTCTCGTTTTAATAACATACATCCGGTAGGACCTCTTTCTATTTCTAAACATCCGTTTTCTAATTCAAAATCATCTTCATTTAATATCTTTAAAGGAAAATGAAATCCTCCTTGGTTCATTGGTATCTGGTAATTCTCATACATTTCTTTTGCTTTCTTCCAATCATACCACTTCATTGGATAAGGTATTAACACTACCTCTTTATCCATTGCTAACATGGTAAAAATATCTTTTTCATAAAACTGAATATCCGTATCTACAAATAACATATGCGTATAATTAGAACTTAAAAAAGCTGCTGTGCAGGCATTTCTTCCAAAAGTAACAATAGAACTTTTATGTAAGTGTAAAGTAATGGGTACTTTTTGTTTATGGCATTCTGCTTGTAATAAGAATACCGATCGCATGTAATGAATATCCACTTGACCCATGGTAGGGGAAGTTAAATATAAACTAGTCTTCTTTAGGTTCGAACTCATCTGCAAATCTCCCTATGTATTGATGTTCTCCTACATGCATAATAGGAGCATCGATTAATCCAAATAATTTTCCACCGATACTTTTCCATAATCGACAAAAACCAAAGTCTTCCCCCATATAGGTTTTTGTTTCTTTGTCATGAACACAATCAAAGAAATTATAGTAAAAAGGTTTTTCTACATACTCTCCATTAATCACTGATTGTTGGTTTATTTTTAAATCAGGAAACTTATCCATTAATGTTTCAAATACAGATCGTTTAATTAATAAACAACCTGCAGGAGCATGAGTAATTTCTGTAATGCCGTTATGCACGGTAATATTGGTAGAGTCTTCTAAACGCACAGGATAACTACAACCCGCTGTTTTTAAATCATCTAATGTTTTAATTTTACCTTTATTAAATTTTTCTAACATCTTACCCCATTGCATACTTTTCAATGGATAAGGTACACAAATAATATCTTTGTTGCTTTTAATCATTTTATGAATAGTTTCTGGGTTAATAAAAATATCAGAATCTAAAAACAATAAGTGTGTACCCTTTGTTTCTAAAAACGAAGATACCGTTAAATTTCTACCTTGTGTAACCAACGATGATTTATGAATAATAAAAGAAGTGCTAATATCTTGTTTAAAAAAGTATTTCTGTAGTTCTAATACACATTGGGTATAATGAATAGAAGCTTCGGAATGAACAGGTGTTCCTACACATAAAAATATGTCTTTAGATTCTTCTTTAGGCTTTTCTTGATTCAACCATAAAGGTTTACTTGCGTCTGGCACTCAAAGCTCCTTGTAAAAACTGGTTCCACTTCTGAGCTTGACCTTCCCAATTATAAAATCGTTTG
>Ga0208644_1000906_pt1 | contig 26159 bp, 42 predicted proteins | sample VirMetDEL_Nov_18_FD_184517 | JGI IMG/M metagenome (GOLD analysis project Ga0208644, IMG submission 184517) | Aqueous microbial communities from the Delaware River and Bay under freshwater to marine salinity gradient to study organic matter... | ecosystem: Environmental > Aquatic > Marine >...
TCAATGGGAACTGAACTTGTAGCAGTTGCAAAAGCGATACCAGTTGAATTATTATTATTTGCAAAAGTTGCTTCAGCTATTCCATAAATTGAAGCTCCGGCTAATATTGCATCTGTACCCCCAGCTTCTAAAGGAGCTTGAAAATTAATTCGACCTAATTGGTCTGTAGCATTAATATCTGTAAAAGCAGTAGATAGAGTTAAGAATCCAGTCATACCTGTTGCTGAATCAGTTGCATCTCCCCTAACTTCTAATTGACCGTTTATTATTTCATCGTAAGCTCCTGCACCATCACCATTAACAGTTAAGTCACCATTAATAGTTACGTCTCCACCTATAGTGCCACCTACAAGGTTTACGTTTAATCTACTGTTAGTATCGTCCAAAGCCGCATTGAAGGCTTCTTGTGTTGTGTGAGAAAATGCATTGACTGCATTACCTGAAGAATCAAGAAGAACTTTATTAAGAACTTCTTTTGTTGTATATTTATTTATGTCTGACATTGTTTATCCTATATTCCTCCACCACCGCTTTAAAAGCCTCTATATTGGTTAAACTAAATTTGGTACTTTGACGACTCTTGAGCCACCAGTCTTATCCTTTTTTCGGACACCATACCTCTGTATAGCTTCTTTAAAATTTCTTTCATGCTTAGTCGCCATAGCCATTGACGCTTGCATCACATTAGGGTCTGCAGTCTTACCAGCCTTATCCATATATAAACATTTTTTAACATAATCTACCACGGAAAGCTCAAGTGCATTATCTATATCTAAGTTATCTGTTATAGCAGTTACGCTATTTGGCTCTGCATAGTAATGTATTAATATCCCATTAGTCACAGATTCTTCTATTGCTTTAAATTGTTTTCTTGCCGTAGTTCTTCCATTACCAGATGAATCTACTTTAGTTATTAACGCTAATGCATCTCCTTCTATAAAGTACATTGCATCATTCTCTGGGTATTTAATATTACTTGCCATAATTAATCCGGTGCGTTTACATTATCTTCACTTGTTGCATCAGCTAATAATAAATTTTTATCAAGTAACCTAGGTATCTGTATATAGTCACCTTCATTATCCATTAAGTAAACTCTTAATATATGATTAGCTTCTAACTTATTATTGCTTGAGTCTTGAGCTCCATCTGCTAAATTGTAATACATTTTATTTGCAGTTGTACTTATCTTAGCGTGAACAACTTTTGTTTTAAACATTCCTATCTCTACTAAAGCATCATTAATTAAATTCATAATGTAAGCTTCAGGAGCGTCTGGGAATACAAGTCTTACTCGACTTATTAATTCTTTTACACTTATTGAATGTACTGCCATATTAGTTTACTAGCTGTGCTAGTCCTTTACTGTAATCATCTTTTAATTGAGCTAACATAGGATTATATAATTCTATATCTTCTTCTGTAGCTAATAATTGTTGAACTGCTTTTATACAAGCATATAATACTACTAAGTACTCAGCTTCATCTGGAAAGTTAGCTATGGTAGAAACAGCACTTGCATCTACAGTAGGGTACACAACGTGATGAACCTTTGCTGTATTACCAGCAGTAGGAGTTGGATAAACCTCTAGTGTATTATCGAATATTAAATATGCTGGGTCTGTAGTACTTGCCGCTTCCATATCAGAAGCGTCTTGTATCCTACCTCTTTTATAAACAGGTACTAACCTACAAGGATGGTCTATAGTTCCATCGTATCTAAGAACATCTAACACTAGTCCCTTAGTATCTAAATTTGTTAAAGTAGTAGTGCTGTTGTTTAATATAGAAATATCAGCACACTTTAATAACAACTGAGGAGGTAAGGCGTTTATAATCTCTTTACATCCAGCAGTCATAAAATCATCCATAGCTGTTTGGTCACTAAATGTACCTATAATGTCTTGTATCTGTACGTCAAAGTTAGCCATTAAACAGCACCTGCTTGTTTAATTCTTTCTTTCCAAATTTTATTACTAGTATGTTTATTTGTTTTTTTAGTTTTTGCAATATGGTCATCCATACTCATTGTTGAAAATTCTATATCACTTCTCTTACCAATCTCACTTTGCATAAACATATTAGTTGTGTATGTAGGCTCAGAAGCTCTGCTTCCACACTTCCTACAGTAGAACCATTGTTCTGGGTTTGGACTTTTACATTTTACACAATTCATATTTTCCTTTAGGATTTTGGGGGTCACCCTTTATTCGATAACCCCCACAGTTCCGTACTGTTAACTTTATTTATTCAGTTTATGATGTGGTAAATCCATCGTTAATAGCGGATAAACCTGAAGCAACATACTCTCCATTAAAAAACATCATCTCTATATAGTCTCCTTTTTGAGATGCCGCTTCTACGAGTATATTAGATACTTGAGTACCTGCAGTTGAGTTTCCAACATCGCCACCACCATCAAAAGCAACTAAGCTTATGATAGCACTTCCTGCCGCAATAGTAATATCTGCAGTTGGAGTTTCTTCTTCTACAATAAACTTGTAGTAGATTCCCTGCTCTGCATTAGCCGCTGTTGGAAGAGTAATTGAATAAGCTCCACCAGCAGAACTAAGCATAAAAACCTTACCGCTATCATCATTAGTTAATGTTCTAGCTGCTTTTATAGGTTCTACTTTTAGTTTATGTCCAAAAGTACTACCACTACTTTCATTTAAGTAACTTGCTCTAGCCATAATTAAACTCCTTCTAAGTTAATTAAATAGTGAGTCTCTGGAAGACTAACTTCTAAGCCAGCTTCAGTCATAATCATATCCTTACGTAAATCTTCATCTGCTGATTGTACGTTAGTCATAATCTGAGTATCACGATTAACACCGTTACCAACTAATGGTCTGTAAGCTACGTGGTCTAAATCAACCATACATAAGAAACCTGAAGCGTGACCTCTAAACAAAGGTTCTTTGACTAAATTCATTTGTCCGTGAATTGTATCAACACTTAAGATTCTATGACCGTATGAACCTTGCTTTTCAGAAAGGTTGTAACGAAGATTTGAAACGTCGTTTACACTAGTTGAAGTTCCAGCTTGCATTGTGGTGTTTAAGAAAGCATCTGCACCTAACTTATTAAAAAAGGTAATAACAGGTAAACTTGCTAATGCTAACTTTGAATCTCCACCACCACGAGCTGGGTCATATACAACTTCGAAATCAGATAGAAGTCTGTCATATGTTAATTGAGACGCAGTTGAGCTTCTAAAATAAGGAGCTCCTGAAGAATAAGATAAAGCCGCATCATTTACTACTGCTGTACCATTTTTGATAATGTGACCTGCAATACCTTCTGAGTATTGTATCCCACCAACGCTTGCACGTTGACCAAAAAGCATAGCTCTTTCGATGTCTACTTTATGTTCACGTAGTTTAAGATTCCAAATTCTTTGGAACTCGTCTTCATAACCACGGTATCTAGTCGCTCTAGCTGTATTAGACATTTCACAAGCTGTTTTAAAGATTTGTGTAAATCCAAAATCATCTTCTAACTCTTGTGAGAAAACATCTGGTGCTCCAGAACCTTCTCCAAAAGATGTACCGATAACTTGACAACTTGTTGTATCTGCTCCTGTTTCTGCTCCATCTATAGCTGATATTGTTTTACCAACAAAGCTAGTATCGCTACCATTATCTACAGGTGAACTTTCTATTCTAACTATAATTGTTTCAGGTGAATCGTTTTCTTCATATCCTACTGCAAAAACCATTCCCTTCATTAACCAATCTACTGATGTTTCACTACCTGCAGACTCTTCAACTGTATATGTAATTGAAGAACCAGATGCTGGTATTGAATGTGAACCGTCTAAAGCAAAACTTCTGTCTGTCATTGCTATTTTAGAACGGTCTTCTAAAAATCGGAATTGTGGGTCATCCGTAGGGACTTTAGCTACCTTTGAAAGATATACGAAGAATGGAGATTCCTCTGGAGCTAAGTCAGCGACACGGTCTGAGAAGTTGAACAGTCTCCGGGAATGATAATCTGTATTAGATGTACCCGGAGTTCCAACATTTACAATTCCTGAATTGTAATTACTCATTTGTTACTCCTTGAGTTTAGTATTGTTTTCTATTAGATTGCCCCATAACTCCAGACCATACACTATCTAATTCATTAGGTTGCTCAGGGTTAGCGCCTTGTACAACGCCAGCCGTAGGTGCAATCTTCTGAGTTCTTTGAACAGCTTCTAAGTTAGGAGAAACTTTTTGTTCTCCCCCCTTATACTTTCTATATACATCAACTAACATTTCAATAGGAAGTTCATCCCTAGGATTTGTTGCGAATTGTATAAAGTCATCAGCCATCGCAGGGTCTTCAAACCCGTACTTAGTGGTAAGGTCTTGTTTCAAGTTATTAAGAGCCATCTGTTTTTGTAATCCTGAGAACTGTTCTTGAACAGCATTATTCACAAGATTCTTTTCTTGGCTTACCCTCATCTCATATGAAGGTGAACCGGGTTTGTAGTAAGCTTCCCACGGGTCAAAAGCATCTTCACTAAGTTGCTCTTGTTGAGGTTGCTCTTCTACTGCTTTGCTTCCACTTAAAGTGTTTCTCATAGCCTCGACAACATCTGGTCTTTGTTCTAAGACCTGACCTAACTGTCGATACTTGCGAAGTTCCTCGACTTCATTATTAAGCTTTTCATACTCTGCTGTTTTCTTGTCATACATTGACTGAAACTTTTTAGCATCATCAATAGGTTGCTCATATCCCTGCTCTGCAGGTTGACCCCCTACTTGTTCCGGCTCAACAACTTGTTCTAAAACTTGACCTTCCACACCTTCTATTGTGTTAGCGTCTCCGTTCATAGCGTTTTCCATTTTATTCCTCGATTTCTTTTATTATTAGCATCACCTTTTGCAGATGTCCATAAAAGCAGAACCGTGGAAATGTCCCCACTACTTCTGTTTTCAATTTCTTACAGCTCCTTCTTCTGTGTCAACTATTCTTTTTAGATTATCAACCTGTACTTTAGTTTTAAACTTAGTATCATTTTGAATCTCATTAAGCCTGCTTTTGAACTTCTCAGTTTCTGTCCTTTTCCTTGAGCTTATTGCTTCACGCTCTGCGGTTTGAAGGTCTCCACTAAGTTTCTTAACTTGAGCTTCTAATTGTTGTACATAAGATTGCAACTGGGACATTTGTCCCTTTCGCTGTAAGACACCTTGTTTGTCAAAGATTTCAGTTTTCTTTAAAACCTCGACATCGTCTACCAGATTCATCTTAAATGCCTCAAGGTACATATTATATTCTGCTACCCTGTTTGATGGCAAAGTTGAACCGGATATGATTCTCACATCATAATGCCCTATCGTGATGTCATTTTGTATGGCATTAAGTTCCTGACTTTTATCATCATACATATTAACTGTATATTCAGTAATATCATTATTTGGTTGTATGATTCTAAACGTCTTTGCGTAAGTATAATGACCCTTAGCCAAGTTGTAAACATTACGACCTAGCCTAGTCAAACTTCCTTCTATATCCCTGAGTTTAGATTTACCACGAGTCTCACCCATTTCGGCAAGCATAGCAGTTCCTCTTACTGTCTCAGGAGCTCCTTCTCTAAATCCCTGCATTAACTCAGGTATACCCATACTCAAATCTATATAATGTTCTATCCTACTTATTAAGTTATAGAACTCATTTGAGAGTGATTGTGGGGCAGGAAAGTGCGGTGCACCGAATTCAGGATTATAAGGTATTACTGCGTTGGGTTTTGCCCAATCCTGTTCTAACTGCCCCAAATCATCTACGCTCCCTTCTGGGACTAGTAACTTAAGTCCGGCAGAAGCTTGAGCGTGCGAGAGGGTGAGAGAGAAAAGCTTATTCAAAAGTCTTTGTGAATCTTTAACTTTAGATATATCAGACTTTGGATATGGTGTACCAGTCCATATATTAGGAACTGGAACAATAGGATATATATCTGTATTTAATATTTGTTCATACAGTAAAATGTCACCAGCAGTTGCTGTGACTTTAATTCTTGTTTGCACTACCTCTACTATTTCTATCATACCTGCTTTCATTAGTAGCTGTGCTTGTTCATTTTGTAAAAATCTTTCGTACTTATCTATATCTAATATAGATTCAGAACCATCTTGTTTATTAAATATACGATAAAAAGGTACTTTAACCTTAGTAAATCTTTCTAGTATTCTATATTTATTAACTCTATTATACTCAGATTCGTATGTACTGTCAGGTGTAAAAGACTTAGAACTATTTCTTTTACCAGAAGATGGATAATCTTCTTCATCATAATAAGATTCTAAATCATCTATAACAGGTTCAACCTGTGGATACATATTAAGAAGTTGGTCTTCCGTAAGGATAGTAGATAATATAATACCTGAAGCGTCGTCAGCATACCTATTTCTAGATGCAGGGTCTATATAAACACGAAAAGGGTCTATGTAAGTAATCTTAACCTCGCCTCTTCCGTAGTCTGCTTCTGGGTCTATATAAGAATAAAAGTAACCCATACCTGCAGTAGCGTAATCGTGCACAGCTTGCTTGAACTGAGTGTCTCCGTCAGAGATGTCCCAGACGTATTCTAGTAAAGTTCTCCAAACATTAGACATTCTACTATCTGAATCTTCTCTACCAACTGCACTATACTTGGGAGAACGAGAAGTAAGTAAAGACTTAAGCTTTTCGATAGCGGCATAAACCCTATCAATAACAAAGTCTCCTTGACCTACTGCTCTTAAAGCGTCTGATTCTTCTTGTGAGTAATGATTGCCTAGGAAGAAATCTACTGCGTCACGAGCCTCTACATCCCAATCAGCTCTTGCATCTTTCCATTGTCTCCAAAGCTGTCTATTAACTTCAGAGTGTTTTACCTCGTTACTCTCTAACTCTCTTATACTAGAAATAGCTATACCTTTTTTTTAATGTTATAAATTTAACTAAAAAATATAAAAAATGCAAGTATTATTTATACCTTTTGACCTGTTATCCAAGAAATAGTTCTCTTTACTGTTTCAATCTTACGAGATTTAGTTTTATCTTGTTTAAACTCAGACGCTTCAAATTTTTTACTTAAAGGTGGTCTAGATTTATTTACAGCATACCATAGTCCATCAAGTATATCATCATTCTTTCCTTTTGGAAACTGAAACATTTCATCAACTAAAGTTGTATGTTTTCTTTTAATAAACATCTTACGCCTATTGACTAAAGGGGCAAGTAGTGACTCAAGCCTATCTTCTTTTTTAATACCAGTTGGAGGTCTAACACCTAATGCTACACCCGGAGCTACCTTTCTATCTGTGCCTGTCATCTTATTAACAGCGTCTTTAATAATACCTTGAGCACCTACGTGTTCAACGTTAACTCTTTTAACAGGAGAATACTCTTTTGCATAATTAAATATTTCATCTGGCATATCATATAAAGGTATATGCTCTCTCATATAATCTATAACGTATACATTTCTATCGCTATCTATACCTACTACCATAATTATTTGATAATCGCTAGAAGCAGTAGACTCATACGCTAAATCAACGCCAAGATAAACATTAATGGGTATAGCTTCTTGACTATTAACCAAGTAAGCATAGCCGTTTTTACTTTCAAATTCGTGGTCATAATACTCTAATCTATCTGTTTTAAACTTAGCATTTTCTAAATCCCTAGCTTCATTCAAATATTCTTGTGCAAATTTATGAGATAAACCTACATCTTCAAACCTTCTACGTATATCATTTAATTTTTCTTTAGAAAAATATGAACTCCATAATACATTGCCATCACTATCAATAGCTTTATGATACATAACATCCCAAGCGTACTTTCTTTTATCTCTAATAGCTTCTTGATAGCCGTCATATATACTCTGAAGAAATGAATCATAATGAACAATAGTGCCTATTAACCACACAGAACCTTCATTACCTGCTGAATTTTCCAAAGCTGGTTCAACTGTAGACATAACCCACTCTTTAATTTCTCTTCTTCTGTCTGGGGTTTTTGTATTTAACTCGGATTCAAAGTCATCAAGTATAATTTTAGTATATCTAAGACCTAACTGAGAACGACCACGCAGTCTTTGAGATGTACCTTTAGCTATAATTCTATCTCCCTTACTAGTAGTAAACTCTTTTTCTGTCCATTTATTACCTCTAATATCTCCAAAGTAATAATTTAAAGCAGGGTTCATCTCTATGTGGTTTTGTATATATTTTATATGGTCTATAGCCTGTGATTGTTCTTCTGCTACCCAAGCTATAAACTCTTTCTTACCTTCTGGATTAAAGTATAAATGATATAACAAAGCTGTCTTTGCTAATGTAGACTTACTGTGTCCTCTAGGTAATATAATACAATTTCTTTTTTTATTAGGGTCTAATAGTAAATCACTTAACTCATAGTGGTATGGGGCAGGGGTAGACTTCATATAGTCTTCAGGTAAAAATAACTGACCGAAAGAGACTACATCTTTCTTAGCCAGTTCCAACACTCGTTCCTTTTCAGAAACTTTATTTTTATTTATGTTAAACGTATCAGCTTTTGGCATTTATCTGAAAACCAATCCTTACTAGGTACTTTTTGAAATACTCCTGTGTTCTGCAACATTAAAGTCCCTATGGTGTACATCCAAGCTTCTATTTCTTCATCATCTTTTTTAGCTGTCACCTTTCTTCTTTCATATAATCCCATTCCAACACTTTCATATACATCATATCCTGCTATGTCCTGCTCATCTACGTCTAATATTTCTACTACTAGCCCAGTAGCATCTTCATTAGGCATAGCCGCAGGATAGTTTCTATGACCGGGAAAGTATAAGTCGTAACCGTCTACTATCCAAGTGTCTTTCTTGCCGTCACGTAATGTGCCATATACGGCTAACTTATCTATCTTCATCAAACCTGTTTTTATAATCCCAAAAGTCTTTTACGTCTTCTATATATCCAGTATCAAACTTCTCACTATATATTTGATACTCATAGAAAAGTTCATATATCTCATTTGCTATGTACTCTCTTGACATACTATCTTTTAAGTCGTTATCGTTTTCACTAGCCTGCTCTAATACCTGTATGCATACTTCATATAGGTTCATTTTTCTTCCGTCCTTTCAGCTTTCGCTATTTGTTTTACGTTGTTATTACCTATTGCATCTAATTGCTCCGGGGAAAAACCTTGGAACACAGTTACAGATTCTGATTTCTTTTCTGTATCTCTCATTCCTGCTATAGCAACAAGCTCTTTAAGTAAGGAAACTTTGTCACTATCTCTAGAAGCGTCAGACTCAATAATGTCTTTCATTTTTTCTAATATGTAAAGAGGCGTTATCTCAGCCTCACTCATAACCTTTGCTATTTCTTCTTTAATCAAACCTTGTATCCTTTTCGTATTCATCAATATTTTAGCTTCTCTTTCTGCGTAAGTCTTATTGTTTGTAGGGTAAGCAGATATAAAAGCATCTGTTATGTTATCACCCTTTGCAACATACTTAGCAAATAAAAACTCTTTAGATGTAGGCTTTACCCTATCTCTATTAATATCATACTTTGTTTTATCTTTACCAAATGTATATATATTACGTTTTATATCACCTTTCATCTCGTTAGATGGTTTACAAACGTAAGAACCTATAACAGTTCTAACGTAGTAATTGTAAATTTTATCAGTACCTGACGCTTTTAGTCCTCCTCTTTTTAATATCATACATACTTGACCATCGTCAGTAAGAACCCAGTCACCCTCTAAACCATTTCGCCAATTGGTTACTAAAGCCTTGTTAGGCATATAGTGTTTAAATTCCTTCTCATCTTGGAATAGAGGGTGTTCAACGCTCTTTATCTTTTTCTTTTTCACTTTGCCTTAAGTACCTTACCATCTACAGTACTTACTCCATTTACAATCTGATGAACTGTAACATTGAAGTTTTTATTGGGATGAAAATCAACAACAGCAAAAGCGTGTTGCCAATTGTGTTGTCTGTTCCCTAGCCACTCGTTTGCTTCCGCACTCATATCTTTTAAACATCCAATAGACCAAGCAGACTTTACGCCATCTATATGAGTGACACTAGATTGTTGTATGTCGTGATGATGTCCATACATAACATTCCCACCGAGACGTATGAGATGATTACGAGTATGATGAACACCAGCGAAATGATGTCCGTGATAAAAGTTGAGCTTTCCGATTTTAAGCATTTTTCCAATCTTATGATACTTGTATCCTCTTTCTTTAAGCTTAAGAGCATTTGGGACAAGCATTTGTTTAGATAGATAAGGGTTTTCTTCACAAAATCTATTAAGCCAGTCTTCATGATTACCTTCAATGAAATGTCGCTCCTTTGTCCCTGCTTTATCCAAAGACTTATCAATTACATCCATACCTTTGTTTACAGCTTCTATTTCTTTTACAACAAAAGGTAGTTGATATTCTAATGGAGGTCTCTTCTTTTTCTTCCATTGCCAATGAGATACAGACTCCCACTCTCCTGTGTCACCTAAATCAATATATATATCTGGCTTTACTAATTCAATAGCCTTACAAAGAACCTTTATAGCAGGCTTGTCTTCAAAAGGGAAATGCTTATCTGGTGTTACTATTGCTCTTTTCATTTATATAATCCCATTACTATCTTAACTGCTACAATTAATATAAGTGCTTCTATTACAAAATACAAATTTAAAAACATTACTCCTAATGCTGTAAACATTCTCATTATAAACCTCTCATTTTTTCTGCTGACTTACGTATCCGGTCATCAGCTATTCCCGGTATTACTATGGATTCAAAATAATCACAACCCTCTTCTACCTTACAGTCTTTCCCACTAAGCTTTGAATCTATAAAATAACCTAAACTGTTTTTCTTCTTAGAGAAAACGCATCCTATACACTTACCAGTATTCCAGTTTGCACAGTTTAGTTGAGCTATTGTTTTTATTCTATTCATAATCTCGCTATTAATATATAAATAAACTATATGTAGATGCAAGTATTATTTTATTTTTATATTATATTAATAAATTACTTGTAGAATTTGTTTTTTCTTATTAAATTATTAGGCGAACTAAGCCAAGAAACTAACTACTTAACTAAATAAAGAAAGAAATATATATACTAACGTATATATAAAGAAAGAAAAAGGAAATCAGATGAATGGCAAAGGAGATAAGAGTAGAATAAATGACATTAAACGTTATAAAGAAAATTACGATAGGATTTTTAATTCTAACTTCAGTAAAGACAAGTCAGATAGAAAACCTAGACAAACTGTTCGAACAAGCAATATGGGAAGAAACAAAGGAAGTAACCGTAAAAGAGTATGAAGTAGAGAAGATTACCCAAACAGCAGGAGTAAGAGGGAATGAAGCAGAGCATGAAACCCTTAATTACTTGTATTATAGGTTAAATAGTAAAACTAATGAAATTCCCTCAAAACTGTTAGAATTATTATTAAGCGATACGAATACCCACTAAACAGATAATCTCTTGATTAAGAGGTAATATAGAGCCAAATAGAACTATTCTAGTATACAACTTATAAGTACTAATCAAAGATACTGAAAATTTTTACGAAATATTTTTAAAATCACTTGCATTGTTTGCTGATACGTTAGTAACTTACAGTAACAAAAAGGTTGAGAAAATGAAAACTAGACTACAAAAAGCACTAGACAACGATTATAGTGAAGATACTATCTACGATAACATAAACAAATCTATTGAATTAGCCCACGGAATAGACGTATATGACGTTATCGACCCTACAGGTAGAATTTTACACACTTTAGCTGAAATTATAGGAAGATTGCAAAATGCTGATACTTTAGAAATAATGGACGCAGGATACAATATAGACGAAAGTAGCCAATATAAAGCATAATACCCACCTATGTTCTAAAAAAAATACACAAAAATTGTGTGTGAGTCTTGTTTTATGTAGTACCCCCCCGCCAAATCTCGTTTGAAATTCGACTCGTTAGTTGAAAATTCGAATTATCATTCGAAAGTTCGAACTAGCATTCGAAAACTAGACTAAGCATTTTAAAAACCAAACGCTCATAACGCTCACAAAATATTTAATGCGAATGCGTCTCAATAGCAAAAGATAACGAGTCTCAATATCATTTAAGTAATTTAGAATGAGTCTCAATATCAGAACGTATATCTTATTGATAATGATTCTCAATTTCACTTCAAATTTAACTCATACAAAAGTTTTCTCAATATTCCTAGTGTTTTTTTATATATTTTAAATTTCTTAACATATGTTAATTTATTATTTTTTTCTTGTTTTTATGATTTATTTATTATTATATTGTGGCCTATGAACGGTAGCCAACATAATAAACATAAAAAAATCGCTCAAAACGCTCATAGCGTAGAGAGTGCCGTTCATACAGCTATGAGTGTAGAGAGCTTAAACAAGAGAGACTACACTATGAAAAAAACAGTAATAACTTCAGAACATGCGAGAGACCTAACCAAAAAATTCAACATACCAATGGAGAAAATTCTAGAAGAGTATGAAATAAAGGTACCTCACGTTCCCGGAGGTAAGGGAATGAGTGTTTTAAAGGCTATTAAAGAGAGAGGTGAATTAGTAGAGATTTATAGAAATCTACAGGACTCACTCTCTGAATTATCTGTAGGGCAAAAACTACAGGTATTAAAAAACTTAGTAGCTGAGTTAAATGAGAGCGATGATTTTACAGAAGAGGTTCAGAAGCTATACCCGGCTTTAAAAGAGGGCTTGAAAGTAGAGTTTAATTGGAAGGATAGAAGCAAAATCAACCAGACAAAATAAGGAGAGAGAGAAAAACAATAGAGGGTTGTCCATAGAGAGGCAACCCTCTAGAGATAAAAAAATCTATATAGTAACTTGGTTTCTATTAAGATAATTCGTAGACACCAATTTAATAGATAGATAAATAGTAGAGTAATAAATAGTAGAATGATAAATAGTAGAGGTAAAAATGAGTAGAGAAAATATCATAGTAGATATGCAATCTCCTACTCCATTTGATAGCTACAGATTCAAGAGAGAGAATCTTATAGAGATATTTATTCATAGAGGTAAAAATAACCTAGGATATATCTTAGAGATGAAAAAAAATGGAGAGAGTGCTGTTTCTATAGAGAGTAAAACAGTTCTACAGAGCTGGACTCTAATAGAAATGATTAGAGAGCAGGCATATAGAGATAATAATCAAGTAGACGTGCATAATACCTATAAGAATACTTCATATAGACGAATAACTCTAGCTACTACATTGGATGGTAGAGAGAAAGGTGAGGCTATAGAGAGACAAGCTAATAGAGATAGAAATATTCATAGAAGAATGGTAGTAGAGACACCAGTCAATAGGAAAGCTAAGAAGTACAATCCTAGGATTCTACGACCAATACTTAGAGAGGAGAAAACCTGGTAGAGATACCATATAGTAGTGAACAAAAGGAGTAGAGTATGTTTGATAGTATAATGAGAGATATTAGAGACTATTTCTCTCATAACCCTAAAGATAGTAGAGTGGCGTTAGTTCTACTAAATGAAGAGCAGTACACTAAACTTATAGAGGGAGAGGTGATAGATGATTTAAATGAGAGCAGTATTTTAGGCTCTATAGATAAAGATAGTGTAGAGAGTTAGCTCGTAGTGTAGCTCGGTAGCCTTGTATGGTATATACTAGAGTTCGATTCTCTAGCAAGGCTCTATAGATAAGGAGTAATAGAATGGGAAAGATAGAGAGTAAAGTAGTAGAGATACTAGAGGATATACTCGAAAGAGTAGAGAGTTTCGGAGAAGTAGTATTACTATTAGGTAGTATTTACGTAGTAATATATTTCGTAGGGTATGCTATTAGAGGCTGTTTCTAAGTAGAGAAATACTTAAAAATAGTTCTTGACATTATCCCTATTATTTTGTAAGTTAATGGTACGCCAGAGTACGATATACAAGTATTTTGTCGTAGAGAAAAAAACTAATAGAGAGGTTATTATGAGAGAAATAATACATCATCTACTAGGCTCTTGTGGAGAGCACCATTTCAGTCTACTGACTATATTGTCTAGTGGATTTGTTGTAATCTACAAAGATTATATTCTATGTATAATCAAGGAGGCTAGAGATGTTCTATTCAAATGAAGTCTACTTAACTAACTTTAGTCACGCTAGGAAAGTAGAGAAAGGTTATAGGTTTACAAGTAATTCCATAGATGATATTCTAATAGACGATAGCCGAATAATAGATAGTGATTTTATTCTATATGCTCTACCTACTATAAAATCTAGACTATTTAGATTAGTAGATGTGTTAGATGTAGAGATGGATTATGAGGAATCTACTAATTACATAGAGAGTAAACCTAATGTAGTACTTGAAGGTATCTATAATAATATAACTTTAGTAACTAGAGTCAGAGATATATTATTCTGTAGTAGAGATGCTAAGGACAAGTTGCCTACTATTAGAGGTTATGCTAAAACGTCTACGTTGGTAACTCTACCTTGGAGTATGGAGACTGATTTAGTAAGTAGTACAGATTCTGCATACTATATTTCAGAGGATTATATAAGTCGGAGAGAAACCTCTAGAGAGGTTAGTGCTTATACGTCTTGGACTTATACTAATAAAATTTGGAAGCAGGGTAGATTTGTAGATAGATTTGACAGTAGAGTATCTATGCTCAATAGGTTCTATTTAGATAAGAGAGTACAGAAAATTCTAGTAATGACTTACGAGCAAGCAAAAGTAAAGAGTAGAGAATACAATGGGGTATCTTATAGTAGATGTTATTACTGTAGAAAAGTAGAATATAGAGGTATGCGTGACGTAGGTGAAATTAGTTTTGTATGTGATACTTGTACTAGAGAGGTAGAACTTCCTTGTGGAGTTTGTCTAGGTACTGAGATTATTAGTGTTATAAAACATAGAAATCAATGTGGAGAGACGCTCAAGAGTATATGTAAAGATATGGACATAGAGTTCCTACATAGTAGTTGTACTAATTATATGTATAAAGAGTGTGGCAAGTGCAAAAAGATAGACAAAGCAGATTTAGTCTATGTACATTCAATAGAGAGTTTTTCCTCTAGGATAGAAAAGTTAAGAGAACTTGCTGAAGACTATTTTGAGTTAGACGGAGGTAGATACTGTAGTAGTTGTGCTAACCTACACCTAAATCATAGACTATATAGTCCCTACAGAAGCAGGTCTCTACCTACTGTAGTACATATGGACAAGGTTTACACTAGACATACTGGTATAGAGAGCGAGGTTATTACTAATTATAGTGATAGTGAGGAGTATGCAGATTGTGAGATTATACCTAGTCAGTTTGAAGTAGTAGGTGATGGCTCTCTATCAGAAGGTGGAGTAGAGTATAGAACTGCTAGACCGTTAGTTGGCTCTGAGGTATGTAACGCCTTATCAGACTTAGAGAAAGCACACAGGAGACACGATAATTGGGTAGATGAAAGTTGTGGTATACACATACATATGAATGCTATAGACTTTGGATTCATAGAGATTAAGAACTTACTAATGTTATCTAGTTCTATACAAGATACTATATATGAATCTCTACCCGAAGATAGAAGAGATAGTGATTATGCTAGAAAAATAACAATGACACCTGCACAAATTTCAGAGATAGGAGACTTGCCTACTCTAGTAAGTAAGTACTACAATATGACGGGAGGTGTCTACAATCTAGGGAGATACAATGAGGGTAGATACATAGGCACAAATCTACACGCTAGATTCTTCTTAGGTACTATAGAGTTTAGGTATCACGAGGGTCAAATTTACTCTCCACCTATTAGAAGCTGGATAAAGTTTCTCAATAGACTAATGGATACCTCTAAAGATTTACATAGAAATAAAAAATTGTATCAGCAGGTACTTTCTAGTACTAGTAATGCTATGGATATTATAGATAGTATTGGTGGTAGAGAGAGTACAGAATACATAGAGAAGAGAATAAACATAAACAAATAAGGAGACTACATATATGTGTGGTATATTCGGGTTCGCTAAGACTAGTGGACATCAAACAGAAAATCAGCTAGAGACACTAAAGAGTGTACTGACAGAACTAGCAGACGAGTCCTCTATCAGAGGTACAGATAGTACAGGAATGTCTATCATACAACCTGATAGTAGACAGACTTACAAGACTCTACTTGATTCGTCTACTCTAGTAACTACGGGAGATTGGGATGAGCTTCTAGATAGTATCAATATAGATACTACTATTGCTATAGGTCACGTTAGACTAGCTACTCATGGAGTAATAAAAACTCGTAACGCTCATCCTTTTACTGTAGGTGATGTAGTAGGTGCTCACAATGGTATAATACATAACTACAATAAGGTAGCAAAGTCTCTAGGAAAGAGTGTAGAGGTAGACTCTCAAGTCATCTTCGCATCTCTTAATAGAAATAAGATGAAGAACGCATTCGAGGATATAGACGGAGACTTCGCTATAACTTGGATAAAAGACAGTAATAGAAAGATACACTTAGCTAGAGAGTCTGGTAGACCTATGTACGTAGCCTATTGGAAAAAAGCTAGGATACTTCTATGGGCATCTACTAAAGAGATATTAGATGTATCTATGACTAAAGCTGGTCTAAGGCTACCTACTAGTAAAGTAGCAGAGGACTACATACATACCTATGATACAGATAATTTCTCTACAAAGGCTAATCCAGAGAAAGAATCGTTTCATACTATGAGTCAATGGAATAAGGTAAATACCTACTACGGTGGCTACGGATGGGGTGGTGGTTCTACAGATTATACAACCTGTGATATGAACCCAAGTCCTGCGAGTAAATCTCTAATGTCAAGTAATCGTAGGGAGATGTGCTACTACTGTTACGAGTTCGTAAACAGCGATGAAATAGCAGTAATAAATAATCAGAATATATGTATAGATTGTGAGTACTCAATAGATGTACCATCCTATACTAAACTAGACAAGGAGGATGATAATGAAAAACTTCCCTTCTAAGAAGAAAGTAATACTTATAGGATTACCTAACCCTATCAAGCTAAAGTCTAAGAAGTATATCATAGAGACTTTATATGATAGAGCTAAAAAGAATCCTTTCCTAAATCAACACTCTTACGAAGAATATCTAGAGTTTTTACAAGAGCAGATTGCTACTCTAGGTAATATAGAAATAGAAGATAGTGACATAGAGATAGAGACTCGTATATTCGATGCTCTAAAGAAAATGGATTGGATTAAAGTTGTTAATGCTTTTGTACTAGGGATTATTACTACTAACATAGGAGTGTAGTATGGAAACAACAAGAGAGGAAGAGCTAGTCTGTAGTAATTGTGAGGAGAGTACAAGTACTATTATAAATCATAATCTATGTTATGATTGCTACTATGAACAGTATTGCGAGTGTGAGTCTTGCAGTACTGAGGTTCTCTTAGAGGACGGATTAACTGCACTTAATGGTTGTTACTATTGTAGCGATTGCTACTACGACCATTATACTACTTGCTTTGATTGTGGGTGTGAAGTTCATAGAGATGAAACATATTGGAGTGGTGATGAGCCATACTGTGAAGAATGTGAACCTTGTGGTTCATCTATATGTGTGGATAGAATAGAGAATGCAGAGCCTCCTAGCAGGTCTAGGGTAGCAGAAACATTTGACTACTTAAATGTTAAGAGGTTAGTAGGCATAGAATCTGAATGTGTATACCCTGTTCAAGATAGTATGTACTATCCTAAGAATTGGGCTCATACTTATGATGGCTCTATAAGTCCACCATCAGAGTATGAAGGAATAGAGATGGTAAGCTCTCCTTCAAGTGGGGATATACTACAACAACAGATAAGAGATTTGTCGGATTGGGCAAAAGAACACGCTGCAACAGTAAATTCTAGTTGTGGATTGCATATACACTTTGACTCTACTGACTTAACCTATAGGCAGGTTACTCATATAGCAATAGTGTATAAAGAGTTTGAGCCATACTTAAAATCTATGATGCCTCCCTCTAGACAAGACTCTAGATGGTGTAAAGAGTTTCCATTAAGTATAGACGACCTATTAAGAGTAGATAGCGAAGAAGATTTAATAGGCATCTACTATGAGAGTATGGACTCTGTCCCTAGTGCAGATAAGTATAATGACGCTAGATACTGTGGTCTCAATATACACTCTAGATACTTTCACGGTAGCTTAGAGTTTAGACTACACTCTGGAACTACTAACTTTACTAAGATACGTAATTGGATTCGTATACTAAATGCAATTATAGAAAAAGGTATAGAGTTAGAGAGTAGTAAAGAACATATAGATAAGTTTCTAGGAGATAACACAGAATATAAATTTAAGAAAGTACTAGGTTATGAACTTCACTCTTACTTTCTTAAGAGACAGTATAAGTTTTTATAATATAAACAAGGAGAAGTACAATGAAAAAAGTAATAAACCTACAATTAAATGTAGACAATAACACAGAGAGAGACCATAGGATTCTACAAGAAGGTGTAACTCTAGAAAGTTTTATAGAGTATATTATATCTAATGAGTTAGAAGATTATGGTATTGCAGTATCTTCTATAACATCAGATGTAGAAAACTTAGAAGAAGAGTTGGTGTATATAGATTCACAAGCTGAACTATCGAGCTTTCCAAGTTTTAAAGGAGAAAGAGAGGAGGTGAAAGAGAGATGGGTAAAGTAAAATCATTACTATTAGACTACGAACACTTAGATGAAGAGGCTAGGTTTAGAGAAGTTAGAAACTTTTTGTCTATAAAGACAGAAAGTACTTGCACAAGTAGTAAATGCTGTGTAACTTCTAAGCATAAAGAAGCTAAGAAGAGGAAGAAGAGATGCCATTAATTGGATTTAGATACCCTAACGGAGATACAATATCACTAGAGGATGTAGCTAATAATAAAGTAGACCTAGGTAGGATGGGTGTTACTCTACCTACATTACTAGAGATGTCTAAGCAGAGACCTTCTGACAGGATGCCTTCTACTACAGAGTTATTAAGTGGTACTTGTCAGGCATATCTACAAAGAACAACAGATTACTTTGAGTCTCCAGACTCACAAGCATTCTCTATAGCAGGTACAAGACATCACGACTTACTAGAGAAGTCAGCACTAGATAGCTCTAGTCAGATGACAGAGATTGAACTAGAGTATGATGGTATAACAGGAACTGCAGACTTGTATGATGTAGAGAGAAAGATGTTAGTAGATTATAAAATGTCTGGCTCATATAAGATAGCTAAGGCTTTAGGTGTACAGGTAAGACATTCCTTTCATCCTACTGAAGTATATAAGACTAGTGGTAGACACGGGAAGAAGGGTACACCTAGAAGAGTAAAAGAGTTTTATATAGATAAAGATAAAGCAGACCTAGAAGATTGGGGATGGCAGTTAAACTTCTACAGATACTTACTAGAGAAACAAAAAGGTCTGGAAGTAAACAGTATGTATATACAAGCTACAGTTAGAGATGGTGGATTACAAGTAGCAACTAGCAGAGGTATTGATAGAAATATATATATGATAGAAGTTCCCTTTATAGATAATGAGCACTTGGAATATAAGTTCTATAAAAAGAAAGATGAACTACTTAAAGCATTAGAGAGTAAGACACTCCCTAGTAAGTGTACAGATAGTGAGACTTGGGATGGTATTAAGTGTAAGTCTTATTGTTCTGTAAGAGATGTTTGTCCATACGTAAATTAAGGAGGTGTAATGACTAAAGATAGTGTAGATAAATGTAGAACGTGGGCAATAAAAGAAGTTAGGGATGGCTCTGATTGGTGGATGATAAGAGGTGGTGCTTTCTCTAATAAAGTAAATAACAAATACCCAAAGAGATTATTTAAAGAGAGAAGAGATGCAGAGTTGTTCTCTAATAATTTAAATAGAGAAGGTAATTGGAAAACAGAGATAGTAGAGGTTTGGCATTTTGGAAAAGACAAAAATACTAAATAAGATAGATGACATAGAGAATAGAGTTATAGAAATGGAGATGGCTCTGATGCACTTGATGGTAGTTGTAGCAAATCAAGAAGAAGAACTACCAGAGTTTAAGAAGTCGTTAGAGAGAGCCAAAGAGCTAACAGATGATGACTCTATAATTAGTGGTATGCTATCTTCTAATAAAGCAGAGGCTTAGATGTCTAAAGATAATAAACATATAATTTCTCTCATAGAAGAAAGGTTGGAGAAAGGCAAGAGAGAATATAACCAAGAGTTAGATGTATACGATGGTAGAGATTGGATGCAAGAGACTTTAGAAGAGTTGCTTGATGCTTGTGTATATCTATCAGCACAGATAATAAAAGTAAAAGAAAGGAGTGTTAATGAGTAGTGAGGTTCAAATAATAGAAAGTCCTACAGAGATAATTACTGACATAGGATTGAATTTAATAAGAGACTTACACGAGTCTGTATCTAACCTAGATACCCCGAAGTCTTTTGTAAAGAATAAGATGGGAACAGATTATGTAGAGTATTCTTATATGCGTTCAGTTGCAGACAAGTATTATCCGGGTTGGTCTTGGACTATAGTTAATACAGACAACCTAGGTAGTGAGGCGTTTATGGTACACGGAAGATTGAAATGGTACGAGGGTGGTATATGGAGACTAGGTGATATGACAGCGGCTCATAGAATAATGCAGAAGAGAGATGGTAGTGGGTTCGTTGATGTAGGTAATGATATTAAATCAGCTAATACAGATTGTATTAAGAAGGCTTTTAATATGTACCTAAACATAGCAGATGATGTGTATCGCAATAGAGTGGAAGACCCTTCGTTAAGTAAAGAAGATATAGAGACTTTGACAGCAGAGATGGAAGGCTTAGACGAAGAGTGGAAAGTAAAAATATCTAGCTCGATAGAAAATGGTGATGTAGAGAAGCGAGATATGAGTAAAGTAATAAGTAGAATAAATCAGTTAAAAGAGGAAGCAATAAATGAGTAATTCAATAGATGAAGTATTAGGTGGTGTTATGGGTGGTGAATCATACTATGACCCAACACTAGATAAACCTAATGTAATGATTCCAGAGGGTGAGTACTATGCTCACGTAAAGGAATTTACTATGAAAGAAGATGTCGTTATACGAGGTAAGTATATGGCTGACATCTACAATCTAACATTTAAGTTAGCCGCTGAGAACTCTGATAAACAATTCGGAGAACATAGTGGGAACTTATTCGTAGGTAAAACAGTAAGGTCTAAAGGTTTCTTTAGGTTTAAGAACCCTAATAGTCCTAATCTAGAGCCTAACTCTGGAGGTAATAGAGAGTTCAAAGAGGTTTTAGAATCATTAGGTATATCTCCTGAAGAGAAAGAAGTAGATGGTAAGAAAGTGTTCGCACTACCTACATTAACTCCTACAAACTCAGAGGGTAAACCTGCAATCATAAGAGTAAAGCACGAGAGTTGGACAAATAGAGATGGAGAAGATATGGTAAGTCCTAAAGCGTTCAATGTTTTCTCTTGGAAGAATGGTAAAGTAGACGTAGACGACCTACCATTCTAAATGAAAGTAACTAATAACGAATACGAAGTAATCATTAGGTCTCTAAACGTATTAATTCATTATCATAAAGACTCAGACTTGTATGTAAAAGACGCTAAGGCTTTAAAAGATAAGCTGAAGAAAGAGTACAATAGGATAGCAGAGATGAATATAGCAGAAGGCATGACGACAGACGAAGAAGAGTTATATCCTAGTAGAGTCTATGATGAATACGGTGGAGTACCTAATGACAATAGCAAAGTGGAATGAAATACAGAATGTTTTCGTAGATGCGTTTGGGTGGAAAAGAGGTATAGAGTTAATGCTCGATTCTGCATATGAAATAAAAAAAAGTAAACACGTTTACGAACTTAATGCACAAGAAGATAATCAAATAACAAAAGCCTTGAGAAAGGTTTACAACGAGGAACTAAAATGGCAAAAACAAGAAAAAGAAAAAGTCAAGTAGTAAAAGTAATGAACTTTCTAAATACAGGAAAGAACTTAACAGCGAAATCAGCTATCAGTAGATTTGGTGTCTATAGATTAGCCGCAATTATACACGTACTGCGTACTACGTTTAGTATGGATATAACTACTAGCATAAATAAAAAGGGGTTTGCTACATATAGTCTGACAACTAAGTAAGCCTAATGGTTTTGAGGGTGTACCATTAAACACCCTCTTAACTTTAAACAAGGAGAGACTATGTTAGAATATACTATGATAGAAATATTACAAACGCAAGAGTTTGATACTATTATACAAACTTTATATGGAGTTGCTCTATGGGCGTTCATTACTATAAGGTTAAATAGAATAGAAAATAATCTTTAAATAACTAGAGACTTGGGGAGCTTAATTAAAACAATAACCTCTTATCCTGCAAACAGAATAAAATAAGTAAGCAGGGAGTGTTTCTTATATTTGTACTAGAATATAGTGTTGTGTTTAAATTAATGGGTTGGCACTCAGCTCCCCTCTCTCTATAAAGGAATCTATGAAAAGAAAAAATAAAATAACTAATAGAGAAGTAATAAAACAACTAGATGTTTTAACTAAGATAGCTTTATCTAATAAATCATCGTTAACAATACTTAGTGACTTTCTATATAACTACCTAGAGATGAAGGGAGATACAGAAAAATATACTAAGTTTATGAAGGAGAGAATAGATGACATTCTTACAGAAGGCAAGCAAGGGATTAATAAAGTTTCTGGAGAGTCCATTCCCAAAGAAGAGAAAGAAGAGAAGGAGTAGACGTGCCATCAAAAAGCAAAGCAAAAGGTAATCGTTACGAGAGAGAGTGTGTTAATAAAGCTCTTGAGTTTGGATTAGATTCAAAGAGAGCGTGGGGTTCTGATGGTAGGTCTTTAGGATTACACGCTGAAGTAGATATGGTAATAGAAGAATTTACAGTACAATGTAAAGTAAGAAAAAGGATAGCAGAATGGTTGAAACCTTCGGAGGAAATAGAGGGATTACACCTTCAATTAGTAAAAGAGTCAAGAGGCAAGTCGTACGTTATAATAGAGATGACAATATTTCTAACATTAATATCTCTGATAAAAGAAGTTACGGGGAGTACGAAGATATTTCAAAAGCTAAAGTCGCTGATTTAGTTTACTATTTAGGAGAAGATTGGATAGATTGGAAGTGTGTAGATGTTGCAAGTGGTAGTACAGAAATATACAGGAAGTTTAAAGGCAAGAGGATTAAAGAAGTTAGTACTTCAGAAGTTTATAAATGTCTTAAGTGTAAGAGACCTTATGAAACTAGAAGTATGGATTCTGCAGGCAAAGTTGTAGGAGATAAGTATTTAAATCCTACCATATTTAATAACGTACCATTAAATAAAAAGGATTGTGATTCCTGTGGCTAAGTGTCCATTATGTAAAGGCACAATAAACAAGAAAGATGTTTCATTGAGTTTAGAGAGATTAAGATTAGCTAGGTCTCCTAGAGTTTTAGAGGTTGTGGATAAAATAGTTTCCAATCTCTCTACTCATTGGAATATACAAGATGTAGATATTTGTGGTTTACTTACAGAAATACAAGGCATAGATGATAACATTGTTATTGAATCTATAAATAAGTTTGCAAAGAAAAGTGGTATAGATAAAGGTTATGGTATAAGGTATTTATCTGCTGTAATAAAAAACGAGAACAAGAGTTACTTACTACGGCAAGAGTATGAGAGAAAGAACCTAGATAGGATACCGCCAAAATTAAAGGATTAATATGAATAGTGTTGAATTAGAGAAAGCATTGTTAGGATGCTTAATACAGGATAGTGAGTATATAGACCCTGTTAAACAATGGATACCGGATGATGACTTCTTCTACTCATCGTTCAATCAAAAGGTTTGGAAAGCATTAGACAAGCTACACTCCAGAGGTATTGATATAGATTTAAATACAGTATGTGAAGAGGTTGGTTCTTCTAAGGATGGTTATCATTCTATGTATGAGATTAGTGGGTTCTTAGAAAAGGTTATCTCACCATCAAAAGCTAATACATATGCAAAGAGATTACACTCTTACTATCTAAGAAGAATACTAGATAAGCAAATGCATACTATATCAAATGATATAAACGATGGTTCTCTTGATACTAATAGATTATTAGAAGATGCACATACTACCATAGGTAATATAATAAAGCTACAACCTAATAAGACTTTTAACATAGATGGTTTATTAGATAAGACTAAAGAATCTATATTTAATTCTACTACCCTTATACAGACAGGTATACATACCTTAGATAGAGTAATTACTGGTATGACTAGAGGTGAAATAACTATTATAGCAGGTAGACCGGGTAATGCAAAGACTACAGTATCAGCTAATATAGCTAGGAATCTAGTACACCAAGGTATGAAAGTGGCTATGTTTAATAGAGAGATGCCTAACACAGAGATGATGAAGAAGTTCTTAGCTATGGAATCAGATGCTATACAATACAGAAACCTTCGTAACAATATAGATATAGATAGTAAAGTAATAGAAGATGTGTCTGCCAAAATATCAGAGTTATATAATGGTAAGTTATTTATGTTTGATGATGTTAGGGATATGGAGAATACATTTAGAGAGATAAAGGCAGTTAAGCCGGATGTAGTTATTGATGACCATATAGGATTGATAGAGCATCCGCCTCAAGATAGAAGAGACTTAAGACTTAAGATAGGAGATGTAAGTAGAAACTATAAGTGGTTAGCTAAGTCAGAGGATATGTCTGTTATACTAGTATCTCAAATGAATAGAAATATGGAGCATAGAAATGATAGAGTGCCTAGGTTATCTGACCTAGCAGAGTCTGGTAACTTAGAACAAGACGCAGAGATAGTAGTATTCTCTCATTACCCTTGGGTATCTAGATATGGTGATGATGGCAATAGTGATTGCTACTTAGAGCTTATAGTAGCTAAGAATAGATATGGGCAAACTAATTCTTGTGAGGTAGGTTATCACGGTAACAGTTGTACAGTAACAGACTCAGAGCAAGAAGCTGTAGCTATGGCTAATAATAGAGGGGATGGAGTAAGAGGTACGCCTAACCCTTTTTAAATAGGACTATTGGGATATGTAGGTGTTGAAAGCAACTTCATTATGTTTTCGAAATCTCTTTCATTACTTATATCATTTGGATTCATCTTACCAAGTCTTTTTCTTGCTAATGGACTTTTTATAATTGGTATATTAGATTTATTAAGTACGTCTAATAATTTAAATAAGTCTTCAGATTTGTTAGACATCCCCATAGGTAGTTGAATTAAATCTATTAACTTAATATTTTCTACAGGTATATTTCCTCTTACCCTTTCTTCAAACTCAAATCTAGGATTCATTTTTTTATATTGAGTGTGGAGATATGGTAAAACCTTTCCAAATTTTTCCTCTGCGAAAGGTTGTATCTTTAAACCCTTTTTAATCATCTCATCTTTATCCATTACAAATCTTACATCTGTACCTATGTGATTGTGTGGTCTTCCTAAAAACATAGGGTCTCTAGTAACGGATACTGATGGAGAAGAATGACCAACAAATTCTCCCTTAAATGGCTTTCCCGGAAACTCTGACCTCCAGCTCCCTTTTATCCTACCAGAATCTAGTATATCTTTAGCTGAATGACCTCTTGTAAAGTGAGATACTGGGTTTCGTAAACCAGTTTTTTCTAGAATTTCTTTACCTACAGTACCAAGTCTTTTCAATGTAAGCAATGGGGATAGAGCTACGTTCTCTACAACAGGGTCTACGCCACCTACATACTGACCTCTTCTATCTGCGTACATAACACCAGTCTTATCAAACTTATTTAACTCTGCTTCTAGTATTAAGTTGTCTATGTTGCTATGAACTCCTGTAGAAGAAGGAGTTAATGTGTTAAAATAATCTTTTATATTAGCCATTAACCCAATACCTGTTTTTTATATCTTCTTAACTTTCTCTTGTAGATTTTCTTAGCACTTACATCTGAAGATAATATTGGAGATTGAGGGAATGATTGATTCCAATCTCTTATTTCACCAATAACTTTATCGTAATCAGATGGCTCACTAGCTTTTTCCAACATAGTTAAAATCTTAGATAATCTCCTAGACCTTGTACTTTTAATTCTATCAAGAG